>LIDZ01003812.1_pt2 | contig 20676 bp, 22 predicted proteins | sample 644651 | NCBI WGS metagenome assembly LIDZ01 (sample SAMN03856242, study PRJNA289617) | food metagenome | isolation source: wine grapes on drying loft during traditional withering process | host: Vitis vinifera cv. Corvina | place: Italy: Gargagnago di S. Ambrogio di Valpolicella | collected 2014-01 | reverse complement strand
ACTTTAGAGATTGCCGATCAGACTTATCGAGTTGAAAAAGGACACTTACTGAAAAATTAGATGTTAAAAAGGGCTGTCAGTTGAATTGCGAACTGACAGCCCTCTTTCTTTAAAATTCGCCAGGATTGGATTCAATCATGACTTTAATTTCGTTGCCTTCCATTACCTTATCAAAGGCTGTGCGCCATTCTTCCAGCGGATACTTCTTAGTAATCATTTCATCAATGTGGATCGCCCCTTTAGCCAACAAATGAATCGCAATTGGCCAATCATACGGATTTTGCGAGCGGCTGCCCACGTACTCGATTTCTCGTTGAATAATGGTTTCTAAATCCAGCTCATTCATCTTATCTCTGAATAATCCGACTTGAACAAAGATTCCTTGCTTACGCATCAGCGGTAAGCTGGCATTCACTGCCGGCAGAGCACCAGAAGCATCGTATACTTTATCGACGCCGTAGCCATCGGTTGCTTCTTCAACTACTTTTGCCAAATCTTCCTTCATCGTATCGACAATCACATCGGCTCCCATTTTTTTCGCTAACTCTAAACGGTGAGCATCTTTGGTAATACCGGTCATGATGACAAAAGCACCGATGTCTTTAGCAATTTGCAGCAGGAACAAGCCAATCGGACCAGGGCCCATGATAATGATCTTGTCTTGTAATTCCAGGCGGCTTTTTTGGTACATGGCATGAACACAGCAAGCTAATGGCTCGCTCATTGCTGCGCCTTCATAGCTCAATCCATCTGGCAACAAATGGATACTTTCTTCTCTGGCTAATACATAATTGGCCATACTGCCGTTTTGCTGTGTGCCGATTCCTTTACGATGAGGACACAGATTGTATTGCTTTTCTTTACAGTAATCACACTGGTTGCAAACCGTAAACGTTGTTTCGCTAGTCACGCGATCGCCGACTTTTACTTTTGATACCTTATCTCCCACAGCAACCACTTGCCCGGAAAATTCGTGGCCTAAAACCACTGGTGTGGTAGGATTTTTGTACTCTCCTTTAAAAGTGTGAATATCTGATCCGCAAATTCCGGTGTAGGCTACCTTAATCAATACCTTGTCTTCGGTTGCTTCAGGTACTGGTAAGTTAATAAATTCCATTTGGTCATAACCTGGTGCCTGCTTTGAGACACCTTTCATCATTTCGCTCATTTATTTAAATGCCTCCTACATGATTGAGTTCACTAGCTGTGCTAATTTCAAAAAGATCCAGTTTAAGATATTTCCGCCGGTGTCCAAGTTACTGATTTGAGCAGCCCCTTCTGGAAATTCCACGATTCCTTCTGCCATAGTTGTTAAAGTTGGCGCAAAGTCGGTAGCCATTAGTAAAGCTGCAGCCATCACGACAGTTAAAGAAAGAACGGAGTGTAAAATATTTCCTTTACGACTAGGTACAACTAATGCAGCAAAGAATGGAATCGTTGCTAAATCACCAAACGGCAATACGCGGTTTCCTGGTAAGATAACTGCTAAGAATAGAGTGATTGGTACCATCAACAGACCAGTTGATAAGGCTGCAGGTGAACCAGTCGCCAAGGCCGCATCCATTCCTAAATAAATTTCGCGGTCGCCGTAACGGCTTTGCAGCATTTTTTGAGCACTTTCTTGAATTGGAATTAAACCTTCCATCAAAATTTTAACCATCCGCGGCATTAAGAACATTACGCCACCCATGGTCATCCCGATTTGCAGAATACCTGCGATATCATAGCCTCCCAAGAGACCTAAGAATACCCCGATGATAATCCCCATGATCATTGGTTCGCCAAAAATCCCAAAACGTTTTTGAATCGTTTCTGGTTTTAAGTCTAATTTGTTGATGCCAGGGATGCGGTCAATTACCCAACCGATGGGAATAGCCAAGACCGCATAGCCTTGTGCAGAGCCTGTTGGTAAGCTGACGCCTTCCAATCCATAGTATTCTTGCATCTTTGGTGCTGTCTTGTCGGCAATAATTAATACAAAAACGGTATAAATAATCCCGCAAACGATACCAAACAGGAAATTATTTGTTACAATATAACCGGTTGCTGCAGCAGCGCTCATGTGCCAATAGTTCCAAATATCGATATTTAGTGTTTTTGTCCAGTTCATTGCTAACATGATCAGGTTCACGATTAGAATAATTGGAATCATCACAGCTGCGATTGGTTGCGCCCAAGTACCAGCTGCGACGGTTGGCCATCCCGCGTCAATGATTGTCAAGTTTAACCCAAAACGTTCAACCATTGCTTGTGCTGCAGGACCAACACTTGTTGTTAATAAATTGATAACCAGATTAATCCCGATCATCCCGATACCAACTGTAAGACCTGAAATAATGGCTTTTTTCAGCGGAACCCGAAAAACAATCCCTACAATAAACATGATAATCGGCAACACAACACTTGAACCCATGTTCAAAATACTTTGTACAACGTTCGTTAAGCTATCCATTCAATTAAATCCTCCTTTGATTTGTGCTTATGAATAAATTTTTCCATGAAAAACTATTCCTTTTTGATGTGGAAAATCCCCAGCTAAACGACTCTGCTTAATTACCGAATAGCTGGATAACCACTATTGAACTGCCTTAACCGCTTCTAAGATCTCGTTTTCGACTTTTTCGGTGTTAATTCCAGTTAAGAAAGCCATCGCTTTAATCGCTGGAATGCTGTATTCTGTCGGCAGCATCGTAGTTGAAATCAGGATATCCGCTTCGTCTTGTTTAGCTGCTGCTTCAGCGATTTTGATTTGGATAATTTCTGCGGGAATATCATTACGAGCAAACAAGTCCTCTACCTTTTTCATTACCACGGTTGATGTTGCGATTCCTGCTCCACATGCGACTAATACTTTTACTTTTCTTTTCATTTTTATTGCTCCCATTCTATAAGTTATTTTTTTTAATGACTTCTAACAACGACACTTCATTTGACGCCAGCAACATTTCAGACAATAAGGTTTCGTTTTGCAGCAGTCCCATTAAAGATTGCAACATTTCCAGCTGAGCATGGGGCTGATTCAAGCCTAAAACAAACACAACATCGGCTTTCACCTGAACTTCTTTATCCTCCATGCTGTTAAAAACAACTGGTCCATCATTGGTTACAACTGCGACAAATTCCTTCAATACACATTCTGAATCTGTATGGGGAATCGCTGCGCCTAAGTTTTGCAGCTGAATACCTGTTGGGAAGTTTTCCTCCCGTTCTTTGATCCGTTCTAAAAAGTCTTCCCGTACCCAGCCTAATGCATAGGCTCGCTGGTACACCTGCTCTAATAATTCTTCGCGAGATTCGTAAACCTCCTGAACAAAAATCAGGGGCTCCTTTAGATACCCGCTTAGCTTTGTTTCTGCCGTCATCTAATTACCTCCAATAATCTTCGTTGAAGCTTAGTAAAGCCGCGCGGGCTTCCGCTTCATTTTTTGCTTGTTCTAATTGATCAATTTGTTTGGCACCAGCCAAACTCATCAGCTCAAAAATTAAATCAATATGCTCATCCTTGTCGTTTGAACCTAACAGCACGACTGTCTTGATCCGACTGCCATCATCAGCGGTTAGAGCATGTTTTAGTATGCCTAAGCTGATTCCTACGCCCATTGCTCCTGCTTCAGGAACAGTATGAGGCAAAACAATTCGATTGCGCAGCACAGTATAGGCTGGCAAGGTGGGCATTTCTTCTTTTAGCGCTTTGATATAGTGCTCATTGATTACCTGTTGTCGTTGCAGCGGCTGCGCCAATTCATCTAGCACCGTCAACCATTCAGTAGGCTCTTCAAATATTTGAATCGTTTCTCCTTTTAACAGATCCACTAAGCGTGGTCGCTTCCGGGTTAAAATTTTTGATTCCTTCGGTGTAAACAGATTCAGCAGCTCGCTATATAGTTGATCTTCATCGGTTATTGTTGCGTATTTTTTCACTACCGATAAGACTTTCTCTGGTGTCACAACGCCGGGCTGGATAATCGCAGTCGAGCGCAGTACCCGTTCCCGCAGCTGTTTTTTCTCCTGCTCTGTCAAAAAGCTGTTCACTACAAACACCTTTTTATCGGTTTTTAAAGGAACAGCTGAAAAGATAAAATCGGCCTCGTGTTCCTTTTGATAAAACTCCCGAGCGGACATCAAGGCTACAAAATCAATTTCCGGCAACAGATTCCGCAGCGTATTTTCCAGCAGTACCGCGATCGAAACACCGTTGGGACAAACAATGATGCCTTTTTTACGATTTTCTGGATGAATGATCTCCGTGCTTTCAATAATATGGCTGCCGATAAACAAGGAGATGAAAAACAATTCAGCTTCAGGAATTTCTTGTCCAAAGAAGTCTTCCAATGGTCCGCTGGCTTCTTTGACTAGATAAGCCAATGAGAACAAGTTCGCATCCTTGTTTTCTTGATAGTACTTGGTTTGCAAATTCAAATGATACTTAATCCGGTAATAAGCTGGCCGCATATGAACCAGCAGACGCTCCAGAAGCTTCTCCTTGTTTTCTAGACTAACGCCAGCAATCTTTTCAAAATTAGCAATGACCCCTTCCAATGCTTCCTTCATCTTGTTGATTTCTTTAACAGAAAGAATGTCTCCGCGAGAAAGGTTGGTTGTCAACAGCAGCATAGTGAGATACACTCGCTCATTTTCGCTAATATCATCTACATCCCAAACCACCCGATCAGCGGCTAAATACTCCTTCGTATCTGCCAGTTCCCGATAGTTGACTTTAAAGCTGTAAGAGATCAGTTTGCCTCTTTGGGCCCGGCGGATTAGCAAGATAATCAGCAACGGTAGGATTTTCAATCGTTCATCAGTAAATTGAACATTCAAGTCTTCTTCAATTAGTTCCACACGTTTGCGAAAGGTTTCAATCATGGGAATATCCATGTTGGCAAACTGAACAATGAATTGAATTCCGTTGTACATTTCCGCCAAATGACTGAGAACATCCGACAACAGTTGACGTTTGTTCCATTCATCGCCATCAATGAAGTAGCCTTTTTGCCGGGTGTACTTCAAGGTTAAGTCATGACGGATGACATCTTCGTTGGTTGCTTTTAAATCCCGCAAAATCGTATTGCGGCTAACCTGTAGATCATCAATAAAGTGATTCAAGGAAAGATAGTCTTCTTTGCTTAACAACATTAGTTCAATTAGATACACTCGTTCTCTACCAGAAAATACATAATTTTCTTTAACTTCACCGAGTGTCTCATCACCACCTTTAAAATAGGATAAGGTTTCATTCGGAATGATAAAACGACCATTTTTCGTTCTTTTAATGACCCCCAGCTTTTCATCCTGCAAGGACTCATTGATTTTCTTTAACGCATAATTCAATTGCCCTCGTGATAGATCAAATTTTTCGCATAAAGACTTGCTAGCCATTTGCGGATTGTTGATTAATTCGATAAAGATTTGATTCGTTCGTTTTTCTAAGTTCATAGCCATCCCTCTCACAACTACAATTTATTATAAAATCGCTTACAATACCACTAGCGTTGTTCCCAAAATATTCGGTGTTTTTTATGCAACATGAGACCATTTTTTATGACCTGCGCAGTATCTTACTTGTTCTTTTATGAACAAAGCATTCAAACCAAAGAATTTCATTCCTTCAATATACTTTTTTTTCAACTCTTTATGCAACTTGGTACTTTCCAATTGGCTATTTTTAACGGATAAGTCTCATTATTTAACTATCTCGTGATGTAACGAGAGACTGATTGTTTTACAATTTTTTCTAATCGCGCTATAGTGAAATTGGCTATATTATAGTAAAAAATACTAAAAAAGGAGCTTTTACTTATGACAGTAAACGTAGATTCTAAAGAATATTTCGACCGACTCAACGCCTGGTGGCGGGCAGCCAATTATATTTCTGTCGCTCAAATTTATTTAAAGGACAACCCTTTATTAAAGCGCTCCATTGAAAAAGAAGATATCAAAACCCATCCAATCGGACACTGGGGCACTATCGCTGGTCAGAACTTTATCTATGCTCATCTGAATCGAGTAATTAACAAGTATGACTTGAACATGTTTTACATTGAAGGACCTGGTCATGGCGGCCAAGTAATGGTGTCCAACTCTTACATCGATGGCAGTTATACCGAAATTTATCCAGAAGTCACGCAGGATGAAGCCGGTTTGAAGCGTCTATTTAAGATGTTCTCATTCCCAGGCGGCATTGCCTCTCATGCTGCACCAGAAACTCCTGGTTCAATTCATGAAGGCGGCGAGCTGGGCTATTCCATTTCCCACGCTACTGGTGCTATTTTGGATAACCCAGATGTGATCGCAGCTACGGTTATCGGTGATGGTGAAGCGGAAACTGGGCCATTAGCCGGCAGCTGGTTTTCAAATGTCTTCATTAATCCGGTCAATGACGGAGCGGTTTTACCGATTCTTTATTTAAATGGTGGAAAAATATCTAACCCAACGATTCTTTCACGTAAGAGTAATGAAGATTTGACTAAGTATTTTGAAGGAATGGGCTGGAAACCTTATTTTGTTGAGGGAACTGATCCTGAAAAAGTTCATCCAATCATGGCGGAAACCTTGGATAAAGTGATTGAAGAAATTAAAGCAATCCAAACTAAGGCGCGCCAAGGTAAAGCTGAAGATGCAACCATGCCGCAATGGCCGGTCATCATCTTCCGTACACCAAAAGGCTGGACGGGTCCAGAAGAATGGGACAACGAACAAATTCAAGGAACTTTTCGGGCTCACCAAGTACCGATCCCGGTAGATGGCGAACACATGGAACACGCCGACAAATTAGTTGAATGGTTGAAATCCTATCGTCCGGAAGAACTATTTGATGAAAATGGTACTTTAGTCGAATCGATCCGGGAGATCTCACCTAAAGGGAATAAACGGATGGCTACCAACCCAATTACCAATGGCGGGATTGATCCAAAACCTTTGAATATGCCAGATTGGCGGGAATTAGCAGTAGACACCCCTAAACCAGGTGCTGTCACTGCACAGGATATGATTGTCTTTGGTGGTCATGCGCGGGATATTATCAAAAATAACCCTGACAACTTCCGAATTTTTGGACCTGACGAAACCAAGTCTAACCGCTTAAATAAGGTATTTGAAGTAACTGATCGTCAATGGTTGGAACCTAAGAAGAGCTATGATGAATGGCAAGCCTCTGCCGGCCGAGTTATCGATGGGCAATTGTCTGAACATCAAGCAGAAGGATTCCTGGAAGGGTATGTTTTAACGGGACGTCATGGTTTCTTTGCCAGCTATGAGTCCTTCTTGCGGGTAGTTGATTCGATGTTAACGCAGCATTTCAAATGGATGCGCAAAGCTAGTGATCAGCCTTGGCGCAAGAACTATCCATCATTGAACCTGATCTCGACATCGACAGTCTTCCAGCAAGACCATAATGGTTATACCCACCAAGATCCAGGTGTCTTATCACATTTAGCTGAGAAGAAGCCTGAATTTATTCGCGAGTATCTGCCAGCAGATGCTAATACGTTAATGGCAGTTATGGACAAAGCTTTGCAGGAAGAACAAGTGATTAACTTGATTGTTTCCAGCAAACACCCTCGTCCCCAATTCTATTCTGCTCAAGAAGCGGAAGAATTAGTTGACAAAGGGATGAAGGTGATTGACTGGGCAAGTACCGATGGTGACAGCGAACCGGATATCGTCATCGCGGCTGCCGGAACTGAGCCAAACTTGGAAGCGTTGGCGGCTGTCAGCATTCTAAACAAACATTACCCAGAGATGAAGATTCGCTTTATCAATGTGGTGGACATTTTGAAATTACGTCATCCTGATAATGATCCACGAGGATTAAGTGATGAAGCATTTGATGACTTGTTTACCACAGATAAACCAATTGTCTTTGCTTTCCATGGCTATGAGAATATGATTCGCGATTTCTTCTTTGATCGCCACAATCATAACTTGCACATCCACGGCTACCGGGAAAACGGTGATATCACTACGCCGTTTGATATGCGGGTCTTTAGCGAAATGGATCGCTTCCACTTAGCTCAAGATGCAGCCAATGCCGTTCATGGTGAAGCGGCTGCGGAATTTTCGGAAGAAATGGACGAAATTCTGCAACGTCATCACGACTACATTCGCAAAGAAGGAAAAGATCTAGTTGATGTCACTGACTGGACTTGGGAAGATTTGCAAAAATAAGCCTTAAACACAAAAAAGACCGAAACCTTTTGGATTATCAAAGGTTTCGGTCTTTGCTTATTTAACGACTTCTAAAAATTCATAGGCTGAAATGGAAAATATCTCCTGCAGCACTTGATTGACTTGCTTGAATCCTTCTTCTTTGACCGTAGCACACTTAGGGATTGAACAGCTGCAGTCGGCTTTTTGATAGGTAATCATGGGACCGACTTCGTGAACTGAAATCTGCTGATCGGCTTTTTTGAAGACCAATTCATCCTCGCCGATCCCGATCGTTACGTAGTCCTGTCGCCAGCCATTTTCCATCACTAACGCCGTAATCAAAGAAGGATTGTCATACTCGTCCAGCAAGATAGTTTTCTGATTTTCTAAATGCAAGGTATAGGTGACGCTGCTTTGAAAGCCGCAAGCATTGCAGCCGCCCTCGGAGATAAACTCCTGCTGATTAATGACTGCTTGCTGCATCTTGTTCATCTCTCACTTCTTGATGGATTTTTGCTAAAGCTTCTCGATCTAATGCATCAAAGCTTTCTACGATCCGATCCGCTTTTTGCAAATCTTGTTTGGGATAGATAGGATTGTGGAAACCTACGCAAACCATTTCGGCACGATTAACCGAGGTACTGCCATTTTTAGTGTCTTCGATACCTAAGCAATTCTCCGGCTCAACACCTAAACGTCGCGCCACTTCTAAATAAACATCTGGAGCGGGTTTGGAGTTAGGGACCTCTTCGCTGCTCATAACTACTTGAAAGCATTCAGCAATTCCTAAGGCTTTTAAGTTGGATTTGATTTCTTTTAAAGTAGAAGAAGAAGCTACTCCTAAAGGTAATCCTGCTTCGTACAGACGCTTAACAAATGCTGGTGCCCCTTCGATTGGGCGAACACCGTCTTTTTCTACCATTACTTCCCGCATTTGAACCATTTTTTTCACGTACTCTTCCACTGACAGCGGCAAATCAAATTCTTCCTTCATCTTTTGCCACATGAATTCACCAGTAGTTCCCATAAATTGGTAATGATAACTTTCTTCTACTGGATGACCCGCTTTCTTCAAAATAGCTGATTTGCTTTCAAAATAGGTATATTCTGAATCGACTAATACCCCATCCATATCAAAAATAATTGCTTCTAGCATGCTTTTGCTCCTCATCATTTATTCATTTTGCTTCTACTCTAGCATAATTGCACAAACTAAGATAGCTCCATTTTAACAAACTTCTCATACTAATAGCCAATCTAGAAATACATCTTAGGTTGGACGTTTTTAATAAAAACCTTTGTTATACTTTATACATCATCAAGAACAACAAGGAAGAAGGAAAAATCATGAAAGAATATTCAACGCCTGTACGTATTTTAATGGTCATCGGCTTTTTTCTCGTAGCTAGTCTCGCTTTGCATATCGTCGGCCCACTAATTTCCGGATTGCTGTCAATCGTCTTTCGCGTTGGGGTTCCTTTAGCAATTGCTTACTTTATTGTTAATTGGTTAACCAAACGCAGCCAGCAACGTCGCTATTAACACCTAATTTAGTTTAAACGTATCCTTACAAATACGAAAAAAGAGAACAAATCATCTCAAACAGGATCAGATGATTTGTTCTCTTTTGTGTATCAAGAAGATTAGTTAATTTTGGTATCCTGCAGATCCGCATAACGAATGACTGTAGTGAAATCGTGCAACGTTTTGGTTGGGCTAAGGACAATTCTGACGACCGCCGAGTTGTTCAGCATGGTTTCAATGACACCGACTTGTGCTTCTTCCTTATAAAAGAACGCGACTTCCGAGCCCACCATAAATTTTTCGCCAATTTCTGAAGGGACATTAGGTCTATATCCAAACGTTTTTCCAGCCATTTTTTCATCCTCCTAAAATGTAAAAAAAAAGAGAAGATCTCAATAGATCTCCTCATTAATTAGTGTGATTAAGCTTTAACAATGTTAGTAGCTTGAGGTCCACGTTGACCTTCTTCGATATCGAAAGTAACTGCTTGGCCTTCTTCTAAGCTCTTGAATCCTTCGCCTTGGATAGCTGAAAAGTGAGCAAATACATCGTTGCCGTCTTCTCCAGTGATAAATCCAAATCCTTTGTCTGCGTTAAACCATTTTACTGTACCGTTATTCATAATAAGTACCTCCAAATACACATCAACTGTGTTTATTTTTGTAATAAGAAATGACGTGTAGAAAGAAGTGCGTATCAACAAGTATAGATAAACAAATAGTCACATATCAAAAGTATTACATGAGATAGCATAACATCTCCCAGCTGAATTTGCAACTAAATATGAACATTTCCATGAAATATACCGCAAAACATTAAGAAACTGCTTTTCCTCTTAATAACTTAACCCATGTTGCTTTGGCTGTTAGCAGCTGCAGATGAACTAAGAAAGGCTTCGCAAACTCGCTCAGCTTTGGAGCAATAAGACTAAAATTTTGATAAACTGCTCCTCAAGTTTCTCAAAATTTTCGCTTATTGCCGACAAAGCTAGTTTGTGAAGCCGGACACCAATAGAATTGGTTTAATCAACTTTCTAATTGTGAATAACTTATACTTTCTTTAAGAAAAAAGAACGGTATAAACCGCTCCTTCATTTACCCTAATGCTACGTCTAAAATCATCATAATAATAAAACCTGACATAGCCCCAAATACAGCATGATGATGCTTGCTGTCGGTGGTTGCTTGCGCCTCTGGAATAAGCTCTTCCACCACAACATAGATCATTGCACCTGCGGCAAAAGCTAACGCATAAGGCAACAGCGGCTGAACCCGCATTACCAGTACGGCACCGATTACAGCAGCAATCGGCTCAACAATCCCCGAAGCTTGGCCATATAAAAAGGATTTCCAACGGCTAAGCCCTTCTTGCCGCAGCGGGATCGAGACCGCTGCTCCTTCAGGGAAGTTCTGAATCCCAATCCCTAAGGAAACCGATATCGCTGCCAAGACCGCTGCTGTTGGATTCGCGGCTTCGCTTGCCGCTCCAAAAGCAACTCCTACCGCCAGACCCTCTGGAATATTATGTAAGGTAATAGAAAATACCAGTAAGATCGTCCGCTTTAAATGACTAGGCAAACCTTCTTTTTCCTGGTTTGGCCCAAAATGCATATGAGGAATTGTCTTATCTGCCAAGTATAAAAATAGTCCTCCCAGACCGAAGCCGATACTGACTACCAGCCAGGGAATCGAACCGTTCTCTTCTGCGGCTTCAATTGCCGGATCTAACAACGACCAGAAGCTGGCGGCGATCATGACCCCCGAGGCAAATCCCAGCATTGTGTTTAATACGTTACGATTTATATTTTTAAAGAAGAAAACCATCGCTGCCCCCAAAGCAGTCATTCCCCAAGTAAACAGTGTACCCACTAATGCCTGCTGCCAAGCAGACAACGTCAACAACCATTCTGTCATACTAACCTCCTAAAGCGTTTTTACGCTCTTTTTTAGTTTATCACAAGAGCGACCACCTCTCAAATTCCAAGCGAAACACATTCTTTGGTTGGATTTAGCAAAAGCGTTATACTTAACATGTTAGCTATTAAGAAAGCGAGTGAGAAACATGACAAAAATTAATGCTGCTATTGCAATGGTCAAAGTGTTCGAAGCTTGGGGCGTTGATCATATTTACGGAATCCCTGGCGGTTCCTTTAACTCAACGATGGATGCCTTATACAAAGAAAGAGAAAGTGTAAAATACGTTCAAGTCCGTCACGAAGAAGTCGGTGCACTAGCTGCCGCCGCTGACGCCAAACTTACAGGCAAAGTCGGTGCAGTTTTCGGTTCTGCCGGACCAGGTGCCAGCCATTTGATTAACGGCTTGTACGATGCGCAAATGGACCATGTTCCGGTTGTAGCACTGTTAGGCCAAGTTGCTTCAACTGCCATGAACTACAATATGTTCCAAGAAATGAATGAAAACCCAATGTTCGCAGATGTAAGTATCTACAACCGGACAGCTATGACACCTGAAAGTTTGCCACATTTAGTCGACGAAGCGATTAAAGCGGCTTATGAACATAAAGGTGTTGCTGTAGTGACGATTCCAGTTGACTTTGGGTTTGAAGATATTGAAGAACAAGAAATCGCGACAGCTAAAAATCATCGTACCGGTGTTGCGATGCCGGCTGAAGAGGATTTGAAGGCAGCGATTCCTCTGATTGAAGCGGCTAAACAACCGGTTCTATATGTAGGTCAAGGAACACGAGGCGGTTTTGAAGATATCAAGGCTTTCTCTGAGCATTTCTCCATGCCAGTAGCTGCGGCTGTTTTGGCTAAAGGGATTGTTCCGGATACTTACGAAAACTTCTTAGGTTTTGCGGCTCGGGTAGCGACTAAACCAGCCAATGAAGCACTAGCTAAGGCGGACTTAATTGTCTTTGTCGGCAGTGACTTCCCATTTGCACGAGCTTTCTTCAATCCTGAAGCGAAGTTCATTCAAGTGGATATTGATATGGTTAAATTCGGCCGTCGCCATCATACCGATGTAGCAATCTTTGGTGATGCCAACACTGCTCTGCGCAGAATGGTTGAACTAGGTGAAGCTCGACCAGCCGATCATTGGTTCAAAGCCAACCAAACGAACATTAAGAATTGGCACAACTGGCGTAAAAGCTTCTATGAAGACAAACAATCGCCATTACGCCCAGAACCTGTCTTTAAAGAAATCAACCGGATTGCTGAAGAAGATGCGATCTTCGTTACCGATGTCGGTAATACAACCATTAATTCCATTCGCCATTTAGAAATGAACGGCCAACAGCTTCATACTACTTCTGGCTGGTTTGCGACAATGGGTAATGGCGTACCAGGCGGGATTGCTGCTCAATTGAGCTATCCAGATCGCCAAGTCTTTACGTTAAGCGGAGACGGCGGATTTGCCATGGTGATGCAAGACATTATGACCCAAGTGAAGTACGAATTGCCGATTATCAACGTGGTCTTCTCCAATGAATCATTTGGTTTCATTGAAGCCGAACAAGAAGATACCGAACAAAAGAAATTTGGTGTGTTCTTAGGGGGCGCTGACTTCGGTAAAGCAGCTGAAGCTATGGGGGCTGAAGGCTTCACCATTACTGAATACGATCAATTACAATCTGCATTTGATGCAGCTAAAAAGAGCAAACGACCTGTCGTTATCGATGTAAAAATCGAAAATGCTCGTCCATTGCCAGTAGAAGAATTGAAGCTAGACCCAGCTGAATTTTCAGCTGAAGAAGTTCAAGCCTTCAAAGAAAAATACAAGGTGCATGATATGCCTGCCTTAGGGGAACTATTGAGAGAAGAATAATATACGTAAAGACCATGCTGAGTGAGAATTCAGCATGGTCTTTTTTAGGTTAAAGATTATCTTTAATTAAATAGCATTCACGATTAAGCCTAGTGCAGCTAAGACGGCCCCACCGACAATCTGAATCACCAATACTTTGGTTGGTGTGTATTTTTTGTTTTTCAACAAATAATACGTCAGTAAAGTGACACCTAAAGGCAGAATTCCTTTGATTAGACTGTCTAACACATCGGTTTGAATCGACAATGACTCTTTACCGCTTAAGTGTACCTGCAGCGGTGTAGCAATTTTTACGAAGTTTGCCGCTAACGATCCAATTACGATCGCCCCCAGTGTTTGCGAGAAGGTCATGATATAGGACAAACGACCACCCGCCATCATCTTTTGAATTCCTTCTTTACCTTGTTCATAGCCTTGAATCCATAAGAAGTAGGCAATCACAGTCATGATAATCCAATGCAGCGCGAAGAATAAAACCGGCCCCATGAAAATGTTCCCTTGTGAACCAAAAGGCAGTGTAAACGACAGTAAGATCGGAATCAGGGTTCCTTGCCAAAGCGTATCGCCAATACCGGCTAGAGGCCCCATCAACCCAGTTTTTAACCCATTAATTGTCTGATCGGGAATGTCTGCACCACTGGCACGTTCTTCCTCCATCGCAATAACCATTGATAAGATCGGTCCGCCAAAGGAAGGCTCCGTATTAAAGAACTGCATATGGCGATCCAAGGCCGCCTTCATTTCGTCCTCATCTTTACCGTAAAGCTTTTTCAAAATAGGACTAAAGGCATGTACCACTCCGGTTGCCTGCAATCGTTCGTAATTGTAATTGGCATGTGAAAAGAAGGTCCAGCGCCAGAAGGCTTTGACAACATCCTTTTTCGTCAGTAATTTAGTTGGTTCTGTCGTCGTTTGTTCCATTAGACCATTCCTCCATTCTTATCTTTCAGATATAGTTCGGTAAATACATAACCGATTACTAGCGCGAACACGGCAATTGGCACAGCAGGAAGACCCGAGTAAACGGCCAACATGAAGCCAAGTACAAAGAACAACAACGTTCCTTTTCCGTTCATGGCGCGTAAGTTCATCGCAATCCCTAATGCTGGCAAGATCCCACCAATCGCTGATAGAACGGCTAACGGTCGGCCGCCTAACGCATCGACCACACCTTCAACAGCATCTGCACCTAAATAAGCAGCTGCAGCCACAGGAACAACAGTAATTAATAGTAGAAATAATTGCGGTGGTACGATATGAAGCCAATTAATCTTGTCAATGTTACCCTCTTCGGCTGCTTTATCTGCCATATGGACAAAGGTAATATCCACAGTCATATGAGCAACCCAGATCAGCGTACCCAACAAACCGATTGGTACTGCCAAGGTTGTCGCAACAGACGGACTGACGTTGGCTGCCATTGCTAAAGCAGTCCCTAATGTACCTGCTAATGCCGGGTCCATCGCTACGGTTCCTCCGGCCGAGATAAAGGCTAAGTACGGCAAGTTAATAGCTGCACCGATAATACATCCTTGAACCGGATCGCCTAAGATCAAACCAACGACTGTTCCATTGACTAACGGCCGCATCCACCCATGGGTACCAACCAATGAAAGCCAAGGTGTACCATTAATTCCCAGATAGTAAACAACACCAATTAAAATTGCTTGAATTAAATTGATTTTCATTTTTTCACATCCTCTTCACTTATAGTAAGTTATCAATTGCATGGGAACCTTGATCCGGAATTACATGAACTTTCATCTTGACACCGCTTGCAACAATCTTTCTAAAGGTCTCTTTTTCTTCATCTGTTGCAGAAATATTTTTATAGAAGGTTTTGCGATCTTTTCTAGACCCCATACCACCAATAATGATTTCTTCAAAAGAAACGCCGTTTTCAATTAATTGCCAATAGGTTTGGGGTTCTTTGGCTAAGACAATTACCTTTTCGTTTCCAGGAATTTCTTTTAACAACGCCGCACCGTCGGCAACACCTAAGATAGATAATTTGATGCCGTTAGGAACCGCCATTGACATAATTGATTTCGTAAATTCATCACCAGCTGTGGCATCGTCGACAATGACGATATGATTTCCTCCGGTAAATTGCAGCCAGGCTGTCATTACCTGCCCATGAATCAAACGATCGTCGATTCTTGCTAATACTATTTCGCCCATTTTTATACGCTCCTCTAGTTCATTTTTTGTATTTCTTCAAAAAATTCTTTAATGCCTGTTTGACCGGCTTGCATTGCTGCTTGATAAGTTGTTTCCAAATCCGAACCGATTAACCGCTGGTTAAAGGCTTCAATCACCATCGGCAAATTCACTCCAGAAAGCAGACGATACGTGTGCTGTCCTTTTAATTGGTTGAAGCACATAGCCGCTTGATTATAAGGACTGGCTGAGAACAAATCTGTCATAACCAGTACCCCTTTGCCTTGATCCAATTGAATAATTGCTTCCTGAATTTGTTCATTGAAGACACCGATATCATCCCCATGCTTCAACCCCATGGTTAGGTAGTCTGTTTGCTCTCCCATGATCAGCTGCAGGCTGTCCATAATTCCTGCAGCCATTTCACCATGGGTTATTAGTAAGATTCCTGTCATTGCCATCCACCCTTCTTTTTTTACCAGTTAAAGTGCATGACCGTTTTGTTCCAGCCAGGATTTTCAACGAATTTCGCCATCGTTTGACGGAAATCTTCACCACTGGAAATTTCAGTCACTTGTTCGGGTAAAATTTTGCTCAATGCGTCTCGATAATCCTCGTTTCGCATTCCTTCTACTACTGCGGCAAAATCTACTGTCGAAGAGCGGCTGCTGCCATGAACGGTGATGCCTTTTTCTAAAATATCGCGAGTATTAATTGGAACGAGTTCTTCCGTTACACCCATGAAGATAATATCTGCCTGTGAGTCAGCAATCATGATTGCTTGATTAATCGCACTTTCACTAAAACGACCCCCTGTACATTCAATCACTACATCGAATTTCTCCGTTTCGTTTTGGAAATCATAGGTCAAAACATTGGCCGTTCTGGCAAAGTCAAAATTAGCCAGCTTATCTTCCGCAGCACCAAACACCATGAAACGCTCTGCTTCAATACCGTATAGATATCTCATCATTGCTGCCGTAAAGTAGCCTACCGGACCATCACCAAACAATGCCACTCGCGTACCTTTTTTACTTAGTTTTTCTTCTACATGGCTGATCGCATGATGGGAAACCGAAGACAACTCAGAAAGTACCGCAATCTCATTAGGAATTTCCTCTGGTATAGAAACCAGGCATTCGGCTGGATGAACCAACACACTTTGGGCCATTCCATCATACCCACTGCCTAAAAAAGCATTTCCTTGAGAGTAGTTAGGTGGAACATCATTTTTCTGTTGGATTTCCGGATGAAGAATCGCTCCTGGAATATTCGGAACAACTACTACTCGGTCACCGACTGAAAAATCTGGTGAACCGGATTCCTTTACTACACCGATTCCTTCATGCAGCAAGGCCATCGGCAATTTCTTGGCCAAAGCTTCTGGTCGGCGCAAACCAGCAAAATATCTTAAATCAGCATGGCAGATACTGGCATAGCTTGGCTCAACTGCCACCCAACCAGGTAAAACCTCCCGTTGCTTAGTAACTTCTTCAATTACTTCTGGCTTTGTTAGACTAAAAACTCTCGATTCAAGCGTTACTGTCATTTTTCGACCTCCTCATATTCGAGCAACAACCACTCTTTCTTCTGCTCGTAAATGAGTATAGCACGCTAAATTAGATATGTAAACGCTTTTTACAGCCTTTTTTTTATTTTTTTCTCTTCCAAGCTCGATATATATGTACCTGATAATCGTAATTGCTTGTTTCGATGCTGAAAACAGCACAAAAAAGCATGATCTATTTTTCTTTGTTCACGAAAAATAGATCATGCAAATTGATTAAACTGTTGCGATTCCTACATCCGGCGAATCGCTTCTTTGCTTTCATCCTCCAACTGCTTTGTCAGCGATGCGGCCGGCAAATCCCGATTCGTTAATGCCTGCAGCATCATTGGTAGATTAATGCCTGTTACTAAATGCTGTTTCGGATTGTTGACGACACATTGACTGGCGTAACGAAACGGCGTCCCACCAAATATATCAACCAGCCAAACGATTTCATCTACTTCTTCCAGCATCTTTTTGGCTTTATTGTCAAACATCTCCTGGAGATTTACTGCTTTAGCCTCCACAGCGATGGTAGCTACATGTTGTTGTTGTCCCATAATTGCTTGTGCTGTCTCAACCAATCCTTCTGCTAAATGATCATGCGCAACCACAATTATCCCGATCATCTCACCCTCACTCCTTCCCACCTTTAGTCTAACGTATTTTAAAACACAAGTAAATTCACAGTTATTGGCTTGAAACTTCTTTAACCCCTAGTTATAATGCACAAGAGGCTTACGCCAATAAAGAAAAGCGAGGAAAACAATTGATTACTGTAAGTGATGTAAGTTTACAATTTTCTGACCGTAAACTTTTTGATGATGTGAATATTAAATTTACCCCTGGCAACTGTTATGGACTGATTGGCGCAAACGGCGCTGGCAAATCGACCTTTTTAAAAATTTTATCCGGTGAAATTCAACCGTCAACCGGCACCATCGTTTTAGGACCGAATGAACGGATGGCCGTTTTAAAACAGAATCACTTTGACTATGAAGATTTTCCGGTCATTGAAACGGTAATGATGGGGCATGAACAGCTCTATAAAGTGATGAAGGAAAAAGACGAGATTTATATGAAGGAAGATTTTTCGGACGAAGATGGCCTTCGTGCGGCTGATTTAGAAGGCGAATTCGCTGAATTAGGCGGCTGGGAAGCTGAACCGGAAGCTGCGGTTTTATTACAAGGGCTGAACATTCCTGAAGAGCTGCACCAGCAAAAAATGAGCGAATTAACCGCCGGCCAAAAGATTAAAGTCCTGTTAGCCCAATCACTATTCGGCAAACCAGATGTTTTACTATTGGACGAGCCCACTAATGGACTGGACATTCAATCCATCAATTGGCTGGAAGATTTCTTAATTGACTTTGATAACACCGTCATCGTCGTATCCCATGACCGCCACTTCTTAAACAAAGTGTGTACCCACATGGCCGACCTTGATTTTGGTAAAATCCAACTGTATGTCGGCAACTACGATTTCTGGTTGGAGTCTAGCCAATTGGCGACTAAATTGAAATCAGACTCGAATGCTAAAAAAGAAGAGAAAATCAAAGAGCTGCAAGACTTTATTGCCCGTTTTAGTGCCAACGCATCTAAATCTAAGCAAGCAACTTCTCGGAAGAAAATGCTGGAAAAAATCACGCTTGATGACATTCGACCTTCTTCACGACGTTACCCGTTTGTACAATTCAAACCAGATCGTGAAATCGGCAATGACTTGCTGCAGCTTGAAAATGTCAGTGTGACAATCGACGGCAAGAAGATTCTTGATAATATTTCCTTTATTTTGAACCGGGAAGACAAAGTGGCCTTTGTTGCAGAAAATGATATTGTCACGACTACTTTGTTCCGCGTTATCATGGGAGATTTGAAACCTGATACCGGTACTGTTCGTTGGGGTGTTACTACCAGCCAAGCTTACTTGCCAAAGGATACCAGCAGTGAATTCAACAGCGAATTACCTATTTTAGATTGGTTGCGTCAATACGCCAGCAAAGAAGAAGACGACAACACCTTCTTACGCAGTTTCCTGGGCCGTATGCTGTTTTCTGGTGATGAGGTAATGAAACCTGTCAACGTCCTTTCAGGGGGCGAGAAGGTCCGTTGTATGCTTTCTAAGCTAATGCTGTCTAAAGCCAACGTTTTAGTTTTAGATGACCCGACCAATCACTTGGATTTGGAATCTATTTCAGCCTTGAACGAAGGTTTGATTGCTTACAAGGGTGCGATGCTGTTTGCATCCCATGACCACCAGTTCATCCAAACCATCGCTAACCGGATTATCGCTATTTCGGAAAATGGCGTGGTTGACCGCAGCGAAACAACCTACGATGAATTTTTGGAAAACAAAGATGTGCAAGCAAAACTTAACCACCTGTTTACTGGGAACTAGGACTAGGAAAAGTTTAGAACTCTAGACACTTTCTTTAAAGCAAAAAAAGGAAAGCTCGCAATTTGAGCTTTCCTTTTTTGTTTAAATAAATTGTACTAGCTGCATCAAGATTGGAACAACAATTACGAATAACAACGTACTTGTTGTAACTAAGTTGGTAGCGTACTTCACGTCACCGTGAGCTTCGTTAGCCAAGATTGGCAAGACAGCCAACATTGGAGTCGCTGATTGAACAATCAAGGTTTGTTGCAATAGCGGAGCTAATTCTGCACCAAAGACGTTTTGTCCAACTAGCAGCAGACCAATTAAAATGGCTGGTGCTAAAATGAAACGACCCAGTAACGCTACGACAGTATCCCGGTCAAAGCGAATACTCTTAAGACCAGCATCGTACAACACAATCCCGATGTAAAGCAAGGACAATGGTGTTACGATATTCCCAACATAAGTCAACGTAGAGTTAATAAATGTTGGTACTGGAATACCGACTAGTAAGAAAATGATCGCTACGATAAAACCAAGCAATGGTGGTGGCAGCAATTTTTTCCAATTTAGTTTGGCTTTGTTTTCACCTTTAACTTTGGTTGGGTCATCGTTGGAGATCAAGAACACCCCAAAGGCCCAAGTAGAAACGGTATTGGTTACATAGTAAACCAAGAAGTAAGGTAAAGCTTTATCACCAAACAAGGCAATATTTAATGGCAAACCAATAAAGATGGTGTTGGCATTAACCACCGCGTTCATGAAAATCCCGCGGCGACCTGGTCTGATTTTCAATACTTTTACTAAAATATAAGCAACAATGTAGGAAATAACCACCCCACCAACTGGGTAGATTAAACTACCCGATAGTTGGAATAAGGTTTCCTTTGTTAAATTTTTCAAAACTGAAACGAAAATGGAAGCTGGCAAAGCGACTTTCGTGATTAATGATGAAATGCTGCCGCCAAATTTTTCGTCAAACCATCCCTGGCCCTTCAAGATATAACCCAAAGCAATCATGAGAATGATACTGATGACGCTTTGAATCGATTGAAAGAAGATCATCTTAATTTCCCCCTCTAAAGATTATTCAGCGTCTAGTGAGCGGTATTCTGGGTACCATTTC
>LIDZ01015757.1_pt7 | contig 20878 bp, 19 predicted proteins | sample 644651 | NCBI WGS metagenome assembly LIDZ01 (sample SAMN03856242, study PRJNA289617) | food metagenome | isolation source: wine grapes on drying loft during traditional withering process | host: Vitis vinifera cv. Corvina | place: Italy: Gargagnago di S. Ambrogio di Valpolicella | collected 2014-01 | reverse complement strand
GACGAGCATATCCTCTTTATTCGCAAAATAGACGTAAATCGTCGCTGAGGAAAGATTTGCTCGCTTAGCAATCTTGGACATTGAAATGTCCGAAAATCCAACTTCGTTTATTAACTCCATAGTAGCTTGAAAAATCGCTTCGTTCTTAGAATCATCTTTATGTCTCATAAAAATATGATAAATGATCGTTTAATTAATGTCAACGACGAGCCCAAACTCTACTCTCAAAATTATTATCAAAAAAAGACGACTCTTAACGAGTCGCCGTAAATGACTTAAACCTTATTATGCTGTTAGCTCTTCGGGCGTAATATGGGTACGTTTAGGAACCTGAAGGACAAAATATAAGAACGTAAGTGCAAGGAATATTACCGCATCAATAACCAAATATAGGATCTGTTCTCTCATTAACGTGTAATCTCCGCTCCCTATGATCGCTTTGAAACCCACGATGCTGTGTGTCATGGGAAGTAAAGGATTGATCTTCTGCATCCACGTTGGCAGCAATTCCAGTGGGAATGTGCCTGCACTCGAAGTTAGCTGGAATATCATCAATACGATTGCCAGGAACCTTCCTGGATTGTCCAGCCAAGTGACAAGAGTCTGGACAATCATACTGAAGGTAAAGCTGGCGATTAAGGTGAAGAGGAAAAACAGGGCCACATTTTGCACCTCAAGCTTCAGCACATAGATTAGAACAATATCTGAAAGTATAGCCTGAAGGATACTAACCGTCACCAACGTAAAGGTTCGACTCACAAATCTTTCCATCGGTGTAGCATCGGGAGTAGTTGAATGGCGTAATGAGAATACCGTCGAAAATACAAGTGCTCCCATATATAGCGCCAGTGACAAGAAATAAGGTGCTATCCCAAGCCCATAGTGACTCAGTTTATAATCGGTTTTTTCTGTCAGCTTTACCGGCTCCGCGAACATATTTATAATGTCGTCACCAGATTTCACAGCTGAGGTATCGTTGACTGCAGCATTCAGCTTATCAGCTAATTCACTGCTGCCATTCATCAGCTTATCCGAGCCATCTGTCAACTCACCAGCGCCAGTGGCTAGCTTTATGGAGCCGTCCGTTAATCCACCTACGCCCACATCAAGCTTAGTCAGTCCTTTCATCAACTGCGCAGCTCCCACATTTAAGGCAGTTGCACCACTAGCAAGCTTGCTCCCACCTGTCGCTGCTGCATTCAGCTTTTGACCAAATGTGGTCAGCCCAGCAACTAACTGCGAGCCGCCTGCCTTTAACTGTACAGCGCCGTTATACAGCTGCTGCTGTCCCTGATCCAGCTGAGTACTGCCTGCAAGCAGCTGTACTTGTCCGTTATGAAGCTGCGCACTGCCTTGTGCCATTTGCTGACTTACAGCGAGCAGCTGTTTGAGCTGTTCATTGTTTTGTAATTCAGGATTCGCCGCAAGTGCTTGCTCAAGACCTTTGGCTAACTGATCGGCACCTGCCGCAATCTGGCTGCTGGCCGCTTCAGAAGAAGTCAGTCCTGCTGTTAACTGATCGACGCCATCCTTCGAGGCCTTTAGGCCCTGCTCCAGTTGCGAGGCTCCAGTCTGCGATTTCACAACACCAGCTTGCAGTTGCTTCTCTGCCCCGGCAAGCTGGCTTAGTCCGCTCGCCAGTTCAGTGCTTCCTTGTGTCAGCGTTCCCGTGCCCTGAGTCAAGCTGTCAGCTCCGTTATATAGCAGCTTCAATCCACTTGCAAGCCCTGTTGAGCCCGTTGTAAGTTTATTCAAATTCTCCTTCAGGGTAGATAAACCATCCTTCAGCTTGCCTGCCCCTTCCGTCAACGCTGTCGCACCATTGCCCGCTTTCCCAAGCCCTGCAGATATCGTGTCTACCTGTTCAAACATACTGCGGGTATAGGCTTCCGTAATTTGTGCGGACAGCTTCGACTTTAGCTCCTTCGTCGCACTCATCCCAATTTGGGCGCCGACGAAATTGTAATTGCTGTTCGGTTCGAAGATGATTTCAGCCTGAACAGGGTGATCCTGTGTAAGCGTCGTTGCATTTTTTGAGAAATTGTCCGGAATCGTAATAGTCATATAATAGCGGTTGTGAGACATGCCGTCCTTGGCTTCATTCTCATCCACAAACATCCATTTAAAGTCACTATTGCTCTTCAGTTCATCTACGAAGTCTTTGCCTATATCCATCGACTTGCCCTCATAGAGAGCTCCTTCATCCTGATTGACTACAGCGACTGGGAGCTTGCCTGTATTACCATAGGGGTCCCAGGAGCCTTCCACAAGAAATCCACTGTATAGCATGGGCAGTGCAGCCACACCCAGCAATGTGAGCAACAGAACTGGCTTGCTCACAAGTATTTTCATATCCTTCCAAAAAACGCGAAATACTTTCATGCCCACACCTCCTTTATGTTAAAAATGAATAGTTGACTATATACGTAATGCGGTCATTTTTTTGCAAAATTGCAAGCAGAATTATTCAGAGCTGCTTAGAATACCATTAGAAATGAATAAACTCATATGATCTTTAATTTGGTCTTTATTCAGCGGCTCGTGCGCTTTATTCCATTCAGTGGTCAATGCCAAATATAAACGCAGGATCATAAAGGCAGTAACACTTGAATCGCAAGGTTTCACTTCACCCTTACTGACTGCCTGATCAATCTGTTGTTTTAGGAACTCTAGTGCATATTCTTCCATTCGCTTTACACCTTCCTGCGCCTGAACGGTTCCGATATCACGTACCTCTTGACCTAACTTAACGAAAAGTTCATGATCAGAGCGAAATTCTAAAATGGAATCTAGCAGATTAATCAGTTTAAGGATAAACGTATTGTTTTCTCTGGCTACTCGGTTCATAACCGAAGTTAACTCCTGATAGGCCTTGTTCAGAATTTCCTCAAACAAATCTTCCTTGGTTTTGAAGAACGTATAGATCGTTCCTTTACCCACATTAGCGATTCTGGACACTTGGTCCATTGTGGTTGCTTTATAACCAAACTGCACAAAGGATTGCGTCGCTGCTGTTAGGATTAACGTTTTGCGATCGATAGACATAATTCTAACCCCTTCTTTCTAAACTGCCGGAAAATTGACTAAATTTCTAATTTGGTCAGCCAGCTACAACAATCTAACATATCTCCACTAAGATGACAACAATTTAATTTAAAATTTACATTAAAGCGGTTACAATATTGTATAATAGGTCACCATAAGGTTTGATGGTAAGATTAGTCATAATAATATTAAGTTAAAGGAGCTAAAACCTATGGAAATATCATCATTTTTATTACCTAAGGATCAAGTGGCCTTCATTACATCCTCGATGTCTATGCTCCAGGCCTTAGAGCAGCTCGAACAACATCACTACACGGCGATTCCCATTATTGACGCTGAAGCAAAGTATATTGGTACACTCTCGGAAGGTGATCTGTTATGGATGCTCAGAAAGACACCAGATCTAACCTTTGACAATATGCAGGAAGTTATGGTGAGTGAAATCCAGAAGCATGTTCATAATGAAAGTGTATTGATTAACGCACAAATGGAGGATATGCTCACCTTGGCAGCGGATCAAAATTTCGTTCCGGTCATCGATGATTCTGGTATATTCCTCGGAATTATCCGCAGGAAAGATATTATTGAATATTACACGAGGAATATTACGGATTAAATGTTTAATACAAAACAACCTCCCCATTCAATAGTGGGGAGGTTGTAATTATATAATTTCGAAAACATTGGTCAGTCTTGTTAGTTCAAAAATCTTTTGGACATTTGGGTTTAATGACTTCAACCTAATCTTGCCACCCTGTTCAACACATTTCTTATAAGAGCTGACAATCACTCCGAGTCCGGTGCTATCTATGAAACTGCAATGGCTAAAATCCAGCAAAAAGCTGGCTGTTCCGTTATTAATATGATCTCGAACTTTTTCTCTAAAAATCCCAGCTTCATCAACCGAAAATTTGTCCGGCATATCAATAATAATTTCGCTCAAGTTACTCACCTCTGATTATAAATTTCTCTACCAGAATCTCCAATTCGTTCGCCATTGCACTTACTTCCTGGGCAGATGCCACAAAATTATTGACGGTTGCAGCCTGCTCCTCTGTCGCTGCCGAAACACTTTCACTGTTCACAGCTGCTGTTTCCGAGATAGTGCCCATAGAATCAATGAGCTTGATAATCTGATCAGAGGTCGCAACTTCATCTCTGGTGATTTCCAATATTTCCTGTACGTTATCGGTGATCATCTCCACAGATTCAATGATATGAACGAAGGCATGATCCGTTTCATTAACAATTTCCACACCTTCGGTTACTGCTTTAGACGCCCCACTCATAGCCGTTACAGCCATTTCCATCTTGGATACCATATCAATAACCAGCTCAGAGATTTCATTCGCACGGGAATTGGTTTCATCTGACAGCTTGCGAACCTCCCCAGCGACTACGTTGAACCCTCTGCCATGTTCACCCGCTCTTGCCGCTTCAATCGCAGCATTTAGAGCCAATAGATTCGTTTGTTTGGCAATTGCATTAATGGTTACGATAATCGTAGAAACCTTCCCCGACAGCTCGTTCACCGTTTCCAATAGATTCGCAGTCTCTATAGTACTGCTGTTAATGGAGTCCATGGCTTCTACAGTATTCATGACTTTTCTTCTGCCATCCTGTGCTGCCTGAGTTGTAGTACTTGCATTTATAGAGGCTGCTGCCGCTTTATTTTGCGCCATCTGAACTAAACTCGACAGTTGGACAAGCACTTGTGAAGCATTAACAACAGATTGATTATTCATCTCCGCACCATAGGCTATCTCTTGAGTGCTAGAGCTGATCTCCTCAATAGATGCACTGATCTCTTCTGAAGATGCAGCCATTTCTTCCGACATAGCAGTCAATACCACAGCATTCGATCTAACTTTTTCAATAATGGCATCCTGCTTATCAATCATCGTATTAAAGGATTCGCTCAATGCCTGCAGTTCGTCTCCCGTCTTAATGGAGGTATGTACTGTCAAGTCTCCATCTCCTGCAAGAGCCATTGCTGTCTCCAGTTTCTTGATCGGTTTGATGATGCTGCGTGTGGTCAAGAAGTAGGCGATAAGAAGAGCAATAAGAATAAACACCACAGTAATCAAAAGCGTTGTGTTGCGGATTTCGACTGCAGGAGCCATGTATTCCTTGTAATTAACTGTAGTCGCTACAACCCAGTTGCCTGCAGGTTGGTATGACACAAATTTATATTCACCTTCATAGGTGTAGAATCCATGCGATGTCTTACCGGCTTTCATACCCCCTACAATCTCATTCAGTTCCTTATTGCTAGTCCCGCCAAGATTCTCCTTTAATACTTTCTCCTTCTCCGGGTGGCTGACAATAAGACCTGTAGGATCCACCATATAACCATAACCGGTGTCTTCAATCTTAACTTCCGCCACAGGTTCGGAGAGAGTATCAAAAGCAATGGTTCCGATCAATACACCTGTTATTCGGCCATTTTGGAGCAAGGGCTGTGCAATGGCAATAATAGGCTTATTCGTTTCTTTAGATACGATTACTTCACTGATGGCTTCCTTCCCTTGAAGCGCCTGCTTAAAATACTCACTGTCGAACAAGTTCACGTCTGGGGATTTGGAGCTAGTCGTAAGTAGTGCTTTCCCATCGGCATCAGCAATGATCAGCGTTTCAACCAGTTTAGTGTTGTCTTTTTGGATACCGGAAATAAATTGATAGACATTTTCCTTCCCCTTACCCTCAATAGGTTCTGCTGCAAAATCAGCTAGCTGAGTGTTCTGGCTGGCGATCTTCAGATCATTGCTGACTGCCTCAAGCGCATCATCAACAGCTTTGGCTGCCGAGTTCGTCGTATCCTTTAATTCCTCTTCTATCGTCGTCTGCAGTGCTTGTGAAGCCAAATTATAGGATATTACTCCGGAAATGGACAGCGGTACACTTATAATCAGAAGCAAGAGTATACTTATTTTTACCTTAAGACTTAATTTCACAGTTTTCTCTCCTTTTAGTTTCACCAAACCATACTCTTGGAGATTGAATTTACGAATGAGGAATGATCTTCTTAATATGTAACGTGCTATGAATCATCTCTACGCTGTCCGAAAAACAACGGATCAGGTATAACCCTCTTCCACCTTCATCAAGCAGCTCATCATTGCTTAGTTCTTCTGGAAAAATCAGTTGCCCGCTTCCTGTCCCACAGTCCTCTACCTCAAGATTCAACTGCTTGTCCTCACACAAAAATCTGATATAGATCGGCTTCGTGTTATCACCAAGATTCCCATGATAATACGCATTTGTTATGGCCTCCACCAGTATTAGTCTGATATCAAAAGCTACGGCGGCCAGATCAATATCTTGAATGATTTGATCTATAACCTCTTGGTGATGCTCTAAGCCGTAGAGTATTGCTTCCTTCTGAACATCTTTCATGACTCACACCCTACTCTACTTAATATTCAGGCTCAACCATGTACAATCATCCTGCAAAGAGTAATTCTCACATTTGTCTAGCAGATACTTATAATCGCCACACAATTCCATTCTGTCAAAAAGAAGCTCCATCCCATCACTGTAGAAGCAAAATCTGTCACCCGATTGAAAAGAAATGGTCGCTTCGTCAAATTCACTATTGTCAAACATGCCTAGCGGTGCTCCTTTAATCGTGATCCATTCACTATCATGGTCCTTAGGTACATAAATAAATTCATTAATGCCAGCACCCGCGGCCTTTAGCTTTCCTTCATGGAAATCCAGCAGAAAACAACAGACCGCAATATATTCCTCACCCAGGTGCTGTATGGCCTTATAATTCAAATCCTTCAAGACCTGAACAGGCTCATGGGTAACAAGCAGGCTTTCCGAGATTAACACCCGCAGCGCAGAGATATTAAGAGCTGCAAATAGTCCTTTTCCAGTTACGTCACCAATAATGCCAATAACCTTATCTTCACTTATTTTCTGGAATATGAAGAAGTCACCACTGAGTGTTGTTGCAGGTATGTATAATTTATCCAAAACGGCTTTACTCTCCAAAGGAAACGTTACTGCATGGCGACGCTCCTGAAGATTCATAGCCCGTTTAATTTCCCGTTTACTTTCAGTAATATCCCTGAGTACCAATTGCAATGCCTTTTCTTCCTCGTAAACAATCGGTACACCCGATATCTCCAAATCAAAGATATGCCCATCATAACGGATAAACCGCTGCTCTATGCGAAAGGTCTCTTTAGTACTTTCTCTTACCTTTATTCTGTTATATTCAGCAATGCTTATATATTCTTCATTAAAAAAATCACCAATGCTCTGACCGAGAAGTTCATTTTTTGCTTTGCCGAACATTTTTTCTGTCTGCTTATTTGCAAACAGGATTATTCCACTGCTATATACCAAAATTGCCTCCGGACATAGCTCAACCAGATCCCGATATCTCTCTTCACTTTCCCTAAGCCTTAGTTCCGATCTGACCCGTTCACTGATGTCATGAATGACCGTATAAATACATGATCTACCGAGCATTGTAATCCGACCAGTATGAATCTCCACATCTATTATTTTATGGCTCGCTAATTGATGTCTTTCATTAAACACTTGGTTCCCCTGGTATTCACCGCCGGGATAAGCTGCACTTATAAAACTCTCATAACAAGCAGACTGATCAATATTCAGATCTGAAATGGAAAGCTTCCTGAATTCATGAATCGTATACTCATAAAATTCACAGGCCGCTCGATTCGCATCTACAATACAGCCATTCGTAGGGTCCACAACCAAAGTAACTAAATGATTATTCTCATAGATACAGCCATAGTGCTCCATACACTGCGTAGGGCTGGGGGAATCGAGTTGATTCTTGCACTGCTTATCTGTTGCCATATTGCAACCCTCTCCATCTTAATTCATAGCTCTCTCTATCTCTAACGTCTACCTACTATATTGCAATTCATTTCATATAACCGTGAATTCTGACACACATCGACAAAAAAAACTTCAACCCCGATCTGCATCATGAACTAGGCATGCGTAGTCAGATCGGGTCTGAAGTTAACATTATTAGAGAACCTCGGGAAATAAAATTACAGCTCTGTCAGAATAATCGTTCCTTGTGGAGTAATAGCTAAGGTATGCTCATATTGTGCCGACAAACCGCCGTCAATGGTACGAGCCGTCCAGCCGTCACCATCAACCTTGGTCCGGTAACTTCCAGTGTTCAGCATAGGCTCAATGGTAAATACCATGCCTTCCTTCAGGCGTGGTCCTTTGCCTGCCGGTCCATAATGTGGAACTTCTGGTGCTTCATGCATATCTGAACCGATACCGTGTCCAATAAAGTCGCGTACAACAGAGAAGCCATTAGATTCAGCATATACCTGTATGGCATGAGCAACATCGCCGATACGGTTGCCCGCAACCGCCTGTTCAATTCCCTTGAACAAAGACTCTTTGGTTGTAAGCAGCAATTTGGCTGCCTCGTCACTGATTGTTCCAATCCCGTAAGACCAGGCTGAGTCTGCCAGCCAACCGTTTAGATTCACTACCATGTCTATAGTAACGATATCTCCGTCTTTAAGTGGTTCCTTCTTCGGAAACCCGTGGCATATTACATCATTCACTGATGCGCAGGTAGCATATGGATAGCCGTTATAACCCTTTTGCTCCGGAGTCGCCCCCTGAGACAGGATAAATTTCTCGGCAAATTGGTCGATCTCCCAAGTCGTAATCCCAGGTTTCAACATTTGCGCGATTTGGCGATGGCATTCAGCCAGAATCTTCCCTGCAGCCCGCATTTTTTCGATCTCTTCCATCGTTTTCATGATAATCATAACTTCGCCTCTTCTGTGCAGAACACATTACTCACTATAATGGCTCTTTTTATGTTTTTTTTGGTACTCCTCTATATTATGTAAGAAAAACGTCAGAAATCCAAATAAATCGTGAAAATTCTTTATTCTTGTACAGTCTTGGCACGCAACGAAGACCCGGTCAGAACATCCGGGTCTTCGTATTTACACTTGATCGTATTCACCTATATGCAATCAAGCATGAAAATTAGTTCCTGAAGTGACCGCTTGCACATACCCTGCACGAATCACAAAATCTCCAAAATGCTCTTCCTGCTGACGTTCCTTCGCATAACGATGGATAATCGGTCCGAGCGTATTAAGGATCTCCTGCTCATCAATACTTTCCTTGTAGATCTTATTCAATCGGTCACCCGTAAAGCCAGCCCCCAGGTACATATTATATTTACCAGGAGACTTCCCGATGAATGAAATCTCGCCTAAAGCCGGTCTTGCACATCCATTAGGACAACCTGTCATGCGGATAACAATCTCTTTATCACGCAGCCCTGCCTCGTCTATGATCAGCTCCAGCTTATCAAGCAGAGCTGGAAGATAACGTTCAGCTTCGGCCATCGCGAGTCCACAGGTTGGCAATGCCACGCAGGACATCGAACTGCGGCGCAAGGCAGAGAATTGCGCACCATCTGTAAGTCCATATTGCTGGGCCAATTCTACGACTTTGCGTTTCTTAGTGCTGGTCACATTGGCGATGATCAGATTCTGGTTTGGCGTCAGGCGGAAATCACCGGTATGAATCTTGGCAATTTCCCGCAACCCAGTCATTAATTTATAGTCGCCCAGGTCATGAATTCGTCCGCTCTGCACATAAAGCGTCAGATTCCAGCGGCCATTGCTTCCCTTCACCCAGCCATAACGGTCTCCATTATGATCAAAATGATAGTCGCGTGCGGCTTCAAGCTGCCAGCCCAGCCGCTCATGCAGTTCACTTACGAACCACTCCAGCCCATGACGGTCAATCGTATACTTGAACCGGGCATTCTTGCGGACAGAACGGTTGCCGTAATCGCGCTGAATCGTAACTGTCTTCTCGGCCAGATCAATAATCTGATCCGGACGGCAGAAGCCAATGATACGTCCCAATTGGGGATAAGTACTGGTATCCCCATGAGTCATTCCCATGCCGCCACCTACGGAAACGTTGAAGCCAACCAGCTTTCCCTCTTCAAGAATGGCGATGAGGCCCAGATCCTGAGAGAATACATCGACATCGTTAGATGGAGGCACAGCCAAGCCAATCTTAAATTTACGCGGCAGATATACTGGACCGTAAATCGGTTCCACCTCTGCTCCATCTGCCAGGCTGTCCACAACCTTTTCACCATCCAGCCAGATTTCATGGTAAGCAGGGGTCCGCGGTGACAAGTGATCGCTTAGTCTGCGCGCCCATTCATAGACCTCTGCATGTACCTCCGACTGATACGGGTTTGGGTTGCTCATGACGTTCCGGTTAACATCCCCACAGGCTGCCAGAGTAGTCATCAGTGTATCGTTAATGCTCTGGATTGTCTTCTTTAAGTTCCACTTTAGAACTCCGTGCATTTGAAATGCCTGTCTGGTCGTAAGGCGCAATGTACCGTTGCCATATTTATGAGCCAGATCATCCATGACCAGCCATTGTGAAGGTGTAGCCACACCCCCAGGTGCCACTACGCGCAACATGAACTGGAAGGCAGGCTCAAGCTTCTGACGTTCGCGTTCGTTCCGTAAATCCCGGTCATCCTGCATATAGCTTCCGTGAAATTTCAACAACCGGTTATCATCTTCAGGCAAACCTCCGGTAATTGGATTACTCAAAGTCTCAACAAGCGCTCCCCGCAGGTAATTACTGTCCAGCTTAATATGCTCGACGTCGCTTGGAGGCCCGCCGATGGGCTTCACCACTTCATTATTCGCCATTGTTGCTTATCTCCTCCCGAGATCATTGTCTTACACTTGATCTATGATTAATACACGTCACGCTGATAGCGCAACTCCTGCTGCATCGTCTCCAGATATGTGGTTGCCTCGTCCGGAGACAGGCCACCTTCTTGCTGGATCACTGTAAGCAGCGCCGTATGAACGTCATGTGCCATATGCTTTTCGTCGCCACAAATGTAGACATGGGCTCCTTGCTGCAGCCACTCATACAATTCCCGGCTCTTCTCCAGAATGCGGTGCTGTACATATACTTTCTTATCCGTATCACGGGAGAAGGCCACATCCAGCTTACTGAGCACGCCGTCTTTAAGCATTCTCTGCCAATCTGTCTGATATAAGAAGTCCGTCACGAAATGACGATCTCCATAGAACAACCACGTCTTCCCTTCCGCGCCCAGCTCTTCCCGTTCCTCCAGAAAGGAACGAAACGGAGCTACACCGGTACCAGGTCCGATCATAATAACAGGAACGGCCGGATTAGACGGCAGCTTGAAATTCGGATTCTGCTGGATATAGATTGGCAGAGTACTTCCAGACGGTACACGTTCTGCACAATGAACCGAGCAGACCCCATAACGTTCACGACCATGAGCCTCATAACGTACGGCACGAACGGTGAAGTGAACCTCGTCCGGGTTAGCCTTATAGCTGCTGGCGATTGAATACAGACGCGCAGGCAGCTTCCGCAGAATAGTTACAAAGCTGCGAGCGGACACTTGCCAAGGGGAGAAATCCTGGATCAGATCAAGGAGATCGCGGCCCTGGATATACTCTTTAAGCTCCGACTGCTTGCCCGGTGTCAACAGTTCGATGAGTGCGTTGTTAGAGGACAGCTGTGCAGCTTGTTCCAATAATGGTTTAGTCAATACTGTAATCTCATAATGATAGGAAAGCGCGTCAAGCAAGGAGCCTTCTTCGCCTTTCTTATTGAACGGAACAGATTCATCCGGGTTCCAGCCCATAGCTTCAATAATAGCTTTGACCAATTCAGGGTGATTCTCCGGGTAAACGCCCAGCGAGTCGCCGGGCTCGAATTGCAGATTAGAGCCCTCTAATGATAGTTCCAGATGGCGAGTCTCCCGATCGGAGCCGCGGCCATTCAGGTTTAGATTCTCCAATACCTCAGCTCTAAAGGGATTATTGCGTGAGTATTCTGTTTCCTGTGACTCTGAGGCTTCAGCAGCCTGAACAACTTCTGCTGCTATTGCTGGAGCATTTAGGCGTCCGTTCAAAGCATTTATAACACTCGCAAACCATTCCGCTACCGGCTCATCATAATCCAGATCGCAATCGACACGCGGGCTTAACCGCTCTGCGCCGAGCTCACTCAGACGTTGATCGAAATCCTTGCCTGTCTGGCAGAAGAACTCGTAAGAGGTGTCTCCCAAAGACAATACAGAGAATCGCAGGTTCTCTAGTTGTGGTGCTCTCTTACTATAAAGAAACTCGTGAAAGGAGCGGGCATTGTCCGGTGGCTCCCCTTCTCCATGGGTACTTACCAGTAACAACAGATTTTCAAGCTTCTTCAGCCCATTAGGCTTGAAGCCGTTCATTGAAGCTAAGGTTACTTGAAATCCCTGCTCTTCCAGCTTGCGGGACAAGCTAGTAGCCAGACGTTGGCAATTGCCGGTTTGGGAACCAAACAACACGGTTACCTCTTTGGAAACCAAGGGCTGTTCCTCTGCTGAAAGAACTTCCACGCTTTCAGCTACTGTCAGACTCGCTTGTGCTTGCAGATCTGTAGCAAACGTCGCTACGGCAGCAGACCGACCGAGTGCAGCTATATATCCGCTAAGCCAAATCTGCTGTGTTTCTGTTAAGGACGGCAGAAGGCGATTGAGAAGCTCAACTTGACTCTCGTTAAAGGGACTGTTCGTTACCTGTAGTTGCAACAATATCCACCTCTCCTAAACATAAAATCGTTTTTTCCATATTACTTCGTCGTATGTTCAGGCTATCATAATTATTGAAAACGATCAACGAAGGCGGAAATACCTATAAAATGTATTTATTGGGAATATTATATGTAAAATACGAAAAAACCGCCTAAATCAAAGTGATTTACCCTGATTTAAGCAGCTCTATTACAATTAATGATAACTTTCATTAGATAAAATGATAAAGTAATTTTCTATTATTAGCTAGCGCTGGTGAAAGCGGACAGGTTCTCTGTTAGAAATTCCTTTAGGCTGGCTGGTGCCTGGCCTGTTAAATCCTGAACTGTCGTAGTTGGTACAGCATATTCTCCCTTAGCAGAAGCTGTATCAAAGGAAGCAAAAATCTGCGCCACACCATTAGGCATTCCAATCGATTCAAAAATACCTACTAGCTGCTCTGTGGTTAATGCTACAAATTGAATGCTCTTCCCAATGACTTCACTTGCAATTTGAGCCACATCTGTCCCTGAAAGCGCCTCAGTTCCAGTTACGTCCATCGTTCTGGTTCCTGTGAAGGAGGAAGCGAGTGCCGCTGCTGCTGCCCTTGCGCAGTCCTTGCGAGTCACATAAGCTGTTAGGCCATCACCTGTAGCAGCTGCATATTGTCCACTAGCTGCGGCTTGCTGCAAGGAAGGAATCAGATTGTCGGCATACAGATTGTTGCGGAGAATTGTGAAGGACAAGCCACTGCTCTTGATTTTCTCTTCTGTACCATAGTGGTCAGGGGCAATCAAGCACTCTGTACCCGGCTCTGGATTAGGCACAGAGGTATAAACAATATGCTCTACTCCCGCTTTAATCGCGGCTTCTACTGCATTCGAATGCTGCTGCAACCGCAGCCCTGGCACACTCACAGCATCCGTACTGATCAGCAACAGCCGTTTAGCTCCAACGAAGGCTTCATCAAGCGTATGCGGTTGGTCAAAATCTGCTTGCCGTACGACAACGCCACGAGCTGAGAAGTCTGACAGTGTCAACGGGTTACGGGTTACCGCAATAATCTGACCTTTATGATTCTCAAGCAACCACTCTACTGCTTCTCGTCCCAAATGCCCGCTTGCTCCTGTTACCAATACTGCTTCATTCGTATTACCCATTTTCCATTCCTCCTCAGTATGTTAAATCCAGTGAAATCGATGTGTCAGTAATCATTCTGTCTACCTGTAACTATTATAGTTACATGATTAGAGCATGTCAACAATCAATACAAAAAGAGACAAGTCCTGTAGACTTGTCCCTTCTTTCAGAACCTATCTCAAATGTACTATAATGAGTGAGCGCGCTTTTATACATCTAGAAACCGTCAAAGGAGACAGCTATGATTAATCAGGCCTTGTTAACTCATTATCTATCCAATCTGAACATAGATTTATATATGGCTAACTACAATTTAGTAACTTTAGAGTGGCAGGACCTTGATTATACTCCTGATTACAGCAAATTTTATTTCATCTGTGATGGAGAGGGCTGGATCAAGATTGGGGATCAAGAGTATTACCCTGTTCCTGGCCAGTTAATCTTAATGCCTGAGGGTGTGAAACAATCCTACACTTCAATCAACAACAACCCTTTTACGAAGTATTGGTGTCATTTCAGCGTCAGAGTAGGCGATATTCCGTTATCCGATATTTTGGAATTGCCCCATATATGGAATGTCGCAGATACGAATACTATCCGCACCCTATTTGAGGAGCTTACATTCCAAGCGAATTCTGATGCTGTATATGCCAAGTTGCTGGCGAAGAGCAAGCTGATGGAGCTTCTGTCACATTTTTTGATGAATATTGACCTGGCGGATATTGTCTTAAAAAATTGGGAGTCCACAGATAAGCTGCTAAATGTCTTAACCTACATCCACGACAACATCGAGCAGGAAATCACGATCCAGCAACTTGCCCAAGTAGCCTTCATGCACCCGAATTATTTCATTCGCCTATTCAAACGTCAGATGGGTGTACCCCCCATTCAATACATTACGCATAAAAAAATCGAGAAGGCCAAGGAGTTACTCCTGAGCACTCCGTATTCAGTAACGGATATTGCCCATCTTGTGGGCTTTAAGGATCTGTTCTATTTCTCCAAGCAATTCAAGAAAATCTCCGGGATGCCCCCAACAGATTTCCGCAAACAACTGCATTCGCTAATTTAGCTTTTTGGTTTCAACTTCAGCTTCAGCTGTCCTTTGAGTAAGTGGATTACAAACAATATAACGCCTACATTTATAGCAACATCGGCCAGATTAAGAATACCATTGCTCTTCCCGAAGACCAGAAAATCGGTTACCTTATGGAACACCAGACGGTCAATCGCATTGCCGATAGCTCCACCGGCCAGAAAGCCTGCAGCCATCTCCATCAAGACTCCTTTGATTTCTCCTTTTCGCCGATAATAGATTAAGCCTGCTACGAACACCAGAGCAATAATCACAAAATATTTTCCATATCCCTGAAAAGAGCTAAAAGCAGCCCCGCTGTTCTCGTAATGAGTAAATTGCAAAATATGATTCCATAATGGAACCGTTTCTCCAACCTGCATATTCGATCTTACGATCCATTTCGATCCTTGATCAAGTAGAATGACCATTGCGGATATCACAAAAATAAGCAAAAATAATACCCCCTTCTCATTCTGGAACTCGAATTCATCTCAAGCTTATCATAGATTCAGCAAATATACTTTAGCAGTGGCATTCCACTGATGCACATGTTACTTTAAGAATCATATGGGTTATAAACTTATAACGCGGCAAGGAGGTTTCGTATGGAATTAGAATCGATATTAATTAAGTTGATTGCTGGCTTTGTCGGATTATGGGCAATGACGAGGCTGCTCGGCAAAAAAGAAATTGCCGCTTTAACCCCCTTCGATTTCATCTCGGCCGTTATGCTGGGCGATCTTGTAGGAAACACCATCTATGAAAAGGATACCTCCGTATGGATGCTGATATTTACCTTAGCTGTGTGGACCGTCTTATCCGTCACCTTCGAGAAAATCACCCAGCGTTACCAGAAGCTGCGGAAACCGCTGGAGGGTGAACCGGAAATCTTGATTCGCAACGGGCAAATCGACCTGATGAGACTGCGTAGAAACAATCTAGACTTTGATCAGTTGCGGATGATGCTTAGAGCGAAGGATACTTTTTCTGTAAGCGAGGTAGCTTACGCTATTTATGAAACTAATGGTTCTTTAAGTATTCTCAAAAAACCGCAATTTGAAGTGGTTACCCGCAGGGATATTAATCTAAATGCACAACAGATTCACATGCCGCAGAGTATTGTGGAAGATGGAATCGTCCAACTGAAAGGGCTTCGCGATCTTGGCAAAGATGAAGTGTGGCTGTACCAGCAACTGCATGAGAAAGGCTTCCCAGACATCAAAGCAGTGGCTTATGCCGAGGTTAATGAAGAAGGCGAGCTTTATGTGGTCTCCCGTATATAGGAGGACATGGAAATAGGGGCTGTCTCATAAGCCCATGAAATGGCTGCTTGGGACACCCCATGTTTTTAGAGTAGGATAAACGGTTGTGCTTGTGAGGACGCTCCGTGAACGAACCGTTGCTCCAATCGCTGTTGTGTCCAGATTTTTTGAATTCCCCTTAGCGGTGAAAATCCGGACACAAAGGCGACCGCTACCGCTTTTCCGCAATCAGTCCGTCCTCTCCACTGGTTTCAGCAGAAAAATCACACTCAAATTCTTCATTGAAATCACAAAAAGAAATCGCCCTTTGGTAAAATGGAAGTACCAACAACCCTTTCAAAGGAGCGATTTCTTTGTACATTCAATAGACCATAGACCCACTTTGCTGCCAATGGATTTAGAGGACGACATTCCAGAAAACGGGAAGTCCCCGTCAGTATCGCAGCCCTGCGTTACCGAAATCCAGCAAGGGAGCTATTTGCGAAGCGAGGAAGGATATGCACTTGCGGTTCGGAGAATGACTGAACCGAAAAGTGTGTTTGGTCAACTGAAGAACAACCGGGGATTCCGGCGTTTCCTGCTTCGAGGGTTGTCAAAAGTGACGCTGAAGTCGGGTTGCTTTCGCTTGCCCATAACCTGCTAAAGCAGGCCACTACGGATCAAAAACGAAAACGAGCCGGTCTCCAATAACCCGGAGACTGGCTCGTTTTTTTGTTTTTAAGGCTTTGAAGTACAAAAAGCTACCTTATTCTTCAAAAATATCTACTTTTGAGACAGCCCCAAATGTGATTGAAGCCTCATGGACTATTTAGCCGCCAATATAGGACATCTCAATCTTTGGCTTGGTATGGCCTGATTTCGAATCGCTATGCTCTCGGCGTAGATCGGAATATCGGTCTTCCCGCTTGCTCCAGATCTGGCTAAGCTTCTCGGTCAGGTCTTCATCCGATATACCGGAGCGCAGCAGCGCCCGCAGATCAAAGCCGGCACTGGCGAACAGACAGGTATAGAACGAACCATCGGCAGATAAACGTGCGCGGGAACAGCTCGAGCAAAAGGTCTGCGTAATGGAAGAGACAATGCCAATTTCTCGATTAGTCCCCTTATAGCGGTATCTAGCAGCAACCTCACCTTCGTAATGTGCCTCGATGGGCTCGAGCGGCATTTCACTGTGGATCATCTGTACAATTTGCTCCCGGGAAATGACCTGGCCGATGTCCCAGCCATTCGTGCTTCCCACATCCATAAATTCAATAAAGCGCAATATATAATCCGTATCCTTGAAGTATCGGGCCATAGGCACAATATCCTGCTCGTTGGAAGATTTCTTCACCACCATATTGATCTTGACCTGTAGTCCGGCCTCGGCAGCAGCCTTCATCCCATCCAGCACACCTTTAACACCAACTCCCAGGCCATTAATGGCACCGAAGCGTGCGTCATCGAGCGAATCCAGACTCACATTCACCCGTTTTAGACCCGCAGCATACAAGGCTTTGGCAAACCGTGGCAGCAGCAGTCCATTCGTGGTCAGGGCAATATCCTCGATACCCTCAAGCTTGTTCAACCGCTCGATAAGTGTTGGCAGGCCTGCCCGCAAAAGTGGTTCACCACCCGTGAGCCGCAGCTTGGTTCCTCCCAATGCAGCAAAGGAACTGGAGATTCTTACGATCTCGTCAAAGCTCAGCAGATGTTCTCTGCCCAGAAACTTATAATCGGGACCGAAGATTTCCTTAGGCATACAATAGACGCAGCGCAGGTTGCAACGATCAGTTACAGATATCCGGAGGTCCTTTAAGGGCCGGTTCAGCATATCGGGCGTCATCGTATTCCTCCTCTCCAGTTTCACAACCGCCTGTCATCGTGGTGAACTGGGTCCTTTACACTGTTGATGCCTTGTATTCTAGCAAATTCCACCCAACGTGTCACGTTCTCCTTCAACAGACTGTTGGCAGAGAAATAGAAAGCTGCAGACAAGGTGTTAACTGTCTGCAGCCTGAAGGTTGTACATAAATAAATCAGAACACATACAAAATAGTGGTGAGATAGATTACCAGGCGTAAGCTTCAGGAGCCGGACGTCCTGGTCCAGGGAAAATCTCATCAAGCTTCTTCAGTGTTGCTTCATCCAATATAATTTCAGTCACCCGCAAGGAATCCTCGAATTGCTGCATCGTTCTCGGCCCAATAATTGGAGCTGTCACTGCCGGATTGGCCAGTACCCAAGCCAGAGCCACCTGATCCTCATGGTCACCCAATTCCTTACAGAGGGCGGAGAATTGCTCCAGCTGGCTGCGGTTCTTCTCCAGATTAGCAGAACGCGAGCTTCGTACGCCTGTACCCGCTAATGCGTTGCGACCCAGTAATCCACCCGCAAGCGGGCTCCACGGAATGACGCCCATTCCCAGCTCCTTGGCAGCTGGCAGAACCTCAAGCTCCGGTGTCCGCTGCAGCAGATTGTATAAATGCTGCTCGGAGACTAGACCCAGAAAATGTCTAGCTTTTGCTTCAGCTTGTGCTGTGGCGATATGCCAACCTGCAAAGTTGCTAGAACCTATATAATCCGCCTTACCCTGCTGAACCAGAATTTCAAAGGCACCCCACAGCTCGTCCCAGGATACATTGCGGTCGATATGGTGCATCTGGTAAAGCTCGATATGATCAGTCTGCAGACGCTTCAGTGAGGCTTCAAAATGCCGTCTGATTTTATAACCAGATAAGCCGGCACCCGAATTGGGTCCATCATTCTCATCAAACATATCATTGTACACCTTGGTTGCCAGCACTACCTTCTCGCGCCGTCCGCCCCCTTGCTGAAACCAGCGGCCAATAATTTCTTCCGTCCAGCCGCGTCGCTCCTGGCCTCCATATACATTTGCGGTATCAAAGAAGTTGATGCCAGCATCCAGTGCAGCATCCATAATCTTAAAAGCTTCCTTTTCCTCTGTTTCCGGGCCAAAATTCATGGTACCCAGACATAATTGGCTGACTTTCAATCCGGATTTTCCTAAATAGCTGTACTTCATCCTATTTCCTCCCTTTGAACCTTATTTAGAGACTACAATGTTTCCGCTTACTACAGAATAATATAACCCTTAGAGTCTACTTTAACGCAAGCTTTATTTCCAACAAAAATAACGTTCCTGATCTCTATGGATTACCCGGAAACAATACCTCTCCCGTGCCTTGCTTAATCTTCAGAATTTCGGCAAGAGTGCTGGATAGCTCGCCTGGCGGATAGGGCTTCGTTAAATACTTTTGGACCACAGTCATTAAGTCTTTGTCTGTTGGGTCGAGTGCAGAGGAGATTACAATCGGGATATTCTCCGTCCTTGAATCATCCTTTAGCATACGGATTAAATCCCAACCATCCAGCTCTTCACCCAGCATCAAATCTACCACAATCGCCACATATGGAGTTTTCAGAGCCTGTTCAAAGGCTTGTTCCGGATGGTAATGGTGTGTGACCCTAAAGCCCTTGCCTTTCAGCTCCTCCGACAGCAGCAAGGAAAGACTGTAATCATCTTCAACAATCATGACATTTAATTTATTATCTTTTTCTGTACCCCACTTGTTCAAATCATCATCCTGGGGATTCTCTTCAGCATGCAGGGTCGGGAGACTGAACCAGACGGTAGTGCCCTCGCCTTCTATCGAATCCATACCTATAGTTCCCTGCTGTTTCTCAATGATTTCCTTCGATATGGCCAGTCCAAGACCTGTTCCGCCGATTCTTTTGGATGCACTATTATCAACTCTACGGAATTTTTGGAACAACTGACCGATTTGATCCTGAGGAATCCCTAGTCCGCTGTCCTGAATCCGGACAATCACCCGATCTGCTTCATTGTGCAAGTGTACTTTTACCTCATGACTGTGCGGTGAGAACTTGATCGCATTACTTAAGAGATTGGTCAGCACCTGGATAATCTTATCCTTATCTACCGCCACCTCCGAATGATGCGCTTCATCCACCAGTTGCACTTGATGTGTACTGCTCAGCTTATACTGATCCATAACTCCCAATACAATTTCACTTAAATTCGCGTGTTCCGTATTGTATTGCTGTTTGCCTGACTCCATACGTTGCAGATCTAGAAAGTCATTAATAAGATCGGTTAATCTTTTCGCTTCCTTATGAATCGTCTCCAGATACTTCAATTGCTTCTCAGGTTTCATAGTTCTGGACAGCAGCAGTTCTGTAAACCCAAGCACACTGGATAAAGGAGTCCGCAGCTCATGACTAACCGTACTAACCAGCTCCGATTTCATCAAGTCCAGTTCGTATTCTCTGGTAATATCCCGGTGTACGAATAACGTACCCATCCGGTCTTCACGGCGATACACAGGAATGGCATAAACATCAATATGTTTCAGGTGTTCTGTTCCAATAGAGTATTGCATCCTGCTGGAATCCACGGTGTGCTCGGACATTGCTTTTTGATAAAATAATCGCAGTTCAGCAGATTCATTGGACGTTTCTATGAAATGTTCCTTCCACTTTTCCTTAGGAATCAAGGTTCCTTCAGTCCAATCATAGTAATTGAAAATTTCGCAAAGCGCTTTATTAACATGCAGCATTGTCCCATCTGAGTGCACAAACTGAATACCTTCATTAATATTGTCTACAATATCTCGGTTCAGCTTGCGGCCATGTTCAATTTCCTCATACATAAACAAACGTTCAATCGCCAGAGCCACCCGGTTCATCATGCCTTCAATTTCATTAATCTCC
>LIDZ01015155.1_pt12 | contig 20912 bp, 15 predicted proteins | sample 644651 | NCBI WGS metagenome assembly LIDZ01 (sample SAMN03856242, study PRJNA289617) | food metagenome | isolation source: wine grapes on drying loft during traditional withering process | host: Vitis vinifera cv. Corvina | place: Italy: Gargagnago di S. Ambrogio di Valpolicella | collected 2014-01 | reverse complement strand
GATGCCGGGTAAGCCGCGTTGCGCCATGGATGGCGCTTTGCGGCGTGCCGTGCGCAAGCGTGCCGGAGCGTGGGAACCCCGAGCCCAGGCGAGGGGCCAATGGCGGGGCAGCGACCCCAAGGCCGACTCGAAAGCAGAACCCCACCAATACCGCGCTCCCCTAAACCTAAACCTGAACCTGAACCTGAACCCTAACCGCCCAACTCAACCAACCGCCCCGCATACCGAGCCGCCAAAGCCCGTACCCGCTCATCCCGCGCAATGGCCAGATGAGGCCCACTCACCCGCAAGAAGTTGGCATTACCCGTGCGCAGTGCCTCGTCGAACCAGCCCAAGGCCTCATCCACCAGCCCTTGCCCCAACAGCACCGACGCATAACTGAACTGCCCACGAAAATCACCGCCACGGGCCGAACGCCGGTACCAAGCCACCGCTGCATCGAAGTCTGCCTCGCAAGCGATACCCTGCTCCAGGTACCGGCCATACAGATTCATCGACTTGGCATGCCCCAGCTTGGCGGCCTGGTAATAACAGCTCAGCGCCTGCGCCTGATCCTGCATGACGCCGCGCCCGGTACTGAGCAAGTTGGCATAGTTGTATAAACCCCAATCCAGGCCGGCCGACGCCGCCAAGCGGTAATGTCCGGCGGCCTTGGTCGCGTCAGCCACACAACCCCAACCGTGCTCATGGCAGCGCCCGAGCATGTTGCGCGCCATCAGGTGCCCAGCCCCGGCGGCGATTTCGAACCAGCGCAGTGCCAGTCTCTGGTCCTGCGCGATGCCGCGCCCATCCAGCAAGATCTGCCCCAACAGTGCCTGAGCATCCGGCAGGTTCTGGCCGGCGGCTGCAAGAATCGCCTGCGCCGCCCGCCCTGGGTGATCCTCTAGCATTGCCCGTAGCCCCTGCCCATCCAGCACTTCTTCGCGGCGTACTCGAAAACTCATCTCAAACATCCACCCAGCGGCGCAACAGGTTGTGATAGGTGCCGGTGAGCTGAATCAACGAAGGGTGATCGGGCACATCCTGGCTCAACCGTTGGATCGCCATGTCCATCTCGAACAGCAGCGCGCGTTGGGCATCTTCGCGTACCAGGCTCTGTGTCCAGAAAAAAGACGCATAGCGCGCCCCGCGGGTGACCGCATTGACCTTGTGCAGGCTAGTGCCCGGATAAAGCACCAGGTCGCCTGCCGCCAGCTTGATCTGCTGGGTCCCAAAGGTGTCCTGGATCACCAGCTCGCCGCCGTCATAGTCCTCGGGGTTGCTGAAAAATACTGTGCTCGACAGATCAGTACGCACCCGCTCCGGGTTGCCCTTGGCCTGGCGCACGGCGTTGTCGATATGGAAATCAAAATTGCCGCCAGCCGTGTAACAGTTCAGTAACGGCGGGAAGACCTTGTTAGGTAACGCCGCCGACATGAACAACGGGTTGCTCCACAAGCGCTCCAGCAACGCCGCGCCGATTTCCTTGCTCAGCGGGTGGGTCTCGGGCAGCTGCAGGTTATGTTTGGCCTTCGCCGATTGATGGCCTGCGGTGATCTTGCCATCGGCCCAGTCGGCCTGCTCGAGCGCTTCGCGGATACGGCCGACTTCGTCAGCGCTGAAGACGCCGGGGACATGAATGAGCATGGGGCAGGACCTGCAAACGAAAGAGCCGCAATGGTATTGATTCTTATTGCCGGAGCACAACTGCTGCGTGAAGGGATCGTGAAAATACCATGGCCAAAATGTGTAAAGAATGTAAATGGGACGCAAATAGCAATCTATCGCAATTGATACAAAGACGCGCTTAGCCTATATTCCGCCCCCTCAAACCTTGGGGAAGGTCCTAAACATGTCGCTGCAAACCATCCAACAACCAGAGAACTCGCGCCGCCTGCTGGCTTCCGCCGTCGGTGTAGCTATCGCCACCCTCTCGACACCACACATGGCCCAGGCCGCTGAGAACACCGACAACAACTCGATCTCGCTGGGTGCCACCAGCATCACCGGCGAAGTGCAAGACGCCGACACTTACAAAGTCGAGCAGGGTTCATCGCCCAAATACACCGCTGCGCTCGTCGACACTCCACGCTCGGTCACGGTGATCTCTCAGCAAGTGATCAAGGATACTGCCGCCACCTCGCTGCAGGATGCGCTGCGCACCGTTCCTGGCATTACCTTTGGTGCTGGCGAAGGCGGTAACCCCCAGGGTGACCGTCCGTTCATCCGCGGCTTCGATGCCCAGGGCGATACCTTTCTGGACGGCGTGCGGGACACCGGCGCACAGTCGCGGGAAATCTTTGCCATCGAATCGGTAGAGGTCAGCAAAGGCCCCAATTCGGCAATGGGAGGCCGTGGCTCTGCAGGCGGTAGCCTGAACCTGGTCAGCAAGCTGCCCAAGGATCGTGACTTTACCGACGCGGGCTTCACCTACGGCTCGGATCAAACCCGCCGCTACACACTTGACGTCAACCGCAAGTTTCTCGAAAACGCCGCCTTCCGCCTCAACCTGATGAGCCACGAACAGAATGTGGCAGGCCGCGATGCAATCAATTACGACCGTTGGGGCGTTGCTCCGTCGTTGACCTTCGGCCTCGGCACGCCGACCCGCGTCAACCTCAGCTACTACCACATGGAAAGCAACGATCTGCCGGACTCGGGCATTCCGTACGGCTACAGCTCCAACTCGGCGACCGCCGTGCATGTCCATGACAAGCCCACCGATGGCGGTGACAGCAGCAACTTCTACGGGCTCAAGGATCGCGATTTCCGCAAGACCCGCGCTGACATCAGCACGTTCTCGGTCGAGCACGATATTAACGACAGCATGACCATCAAAAATACCTTCCGCCACGGCAACACCGGTCAAAACTACGTGCTGACGCAGCCGGATGACAGCCAGCACAACGTCAACCGTTTCGGCACCGTGTGGCGCCGCGCCAACAGCCGTGCCGGCACCACCACCACTACAACCAACCAGACTGACCTGTTCGGCGAATTCAACCTGGCCGGCTTCAAGAACACCTACTCCACCGGCCTGGAAATCACTCGCGAGAGCAGTACCTATGGCGGCTACACCGTGTCGCCAAACAGCAATCCGGTCTGCCGCCCGAACAACACCGCGGTATCTGGCACCTGCACCTCGTTGAGCGATCCCAATCCGAACGACAGCTTTGGCGGCACGGTCAACCGCAGCGCCGCCTACACCAATACCATCGGCAATACCCGTTCGCTGTACGTGTTCGACACCCTGGAGCTCGACCCACAGTGGTTGCTCAACCTTGGCGCGCGCTACGACAACTTCGACACTAAAGCCAACTCTTCGGCCAGCGGGCGAACCAGCAACGACAGCAATTTCTGGAACTGGCAGGCGGGCATCGTCTTCAAGCCACTGCCCAATGGCAGCATCTACACCTCGTTCGCTACCTCGGCGACACCTCCCGGCGCCCTGTTGGCTGAAGGCACCGACGGCAACCCGCTCACCCCAGGCACCAACCTGATCACCAGCGATCTCGAGCCCGAGACCACCAAGAACTACGAGCTGGGCACCAAGTGGGACTTCCTCGACGATCGCCTTGGCCTGACCGCTGCGATCTTTCGCACCGAAAAAACCAACACGCGCGTCCTGACCGCTTCCAACACCTATCAGAATGCCGGCAAGACCCGGGTAGACGGCTTCGAATTGGGCCTGACCGGCAAGCTGACCGATAAATGGCAGGTATTCGCCGGTTACAGCTACCTGGACAGCACCATCGTCGACCCAGGCCTGGCGGGTAACCGCAACGGCGCTGTGACAGGTTTGCCAAATGCCTCAAAGGGCAAGGAGCTGCCCAACACCGCCAAGAACAACCTGACGCTGTGGACCAGCTATGCGGTCACCCAAAAGTTTACCGTCGGTGGCGGAGCGTTCTATATGGATGATGTGTGGGGTGACACGGCAAACACTGTTTACGTGCCGTCTTACACGCGCTTCGATGCCATGGCCTCTTACAAGCTGAACAAGACCGTGGACTTCCAGCTCAATGTGCAGAACCTGACCGACAAGGTGTACTACGACAAGGCGTATGCCGCGCACTTCGCCAGCCAGGCGGCGGGCCGTACGGTATTGCTCTCGACCAACTTCCACTTCTAAGGGGAGTTGGCTATCTAGGCCCCGCTCGTTTTGCGAGCGGGGCCTTTGTGCGCGTGAGCCCTAGCTCAGTAACAATTGATAATACTTCTCAAGCATTTTTGTCATAATCGCGGCGCCCTGCCCTCTTATCGATTCCATGGTGGTTTGCGTGTTCAAGAAAGTCCTGTTCCAGCTGCACTGGTTTTTCGGCATCACGGCCGGCCTGGTGCTGGCCATCATGGGCATCAGCGGTGCGCTGTATTCGTTTTCGGATGAGATACTGCATGCGCTGAACCCCGAGAGCATGAGCGTGCAAGTGCGCCCCGAGGGCATCCTGCCGTTGTCACAACTGGTGCCGCTGCTTGAAGCAGCGCAAGGCGAAAAAGTCGCCGGGCTGCGCATCGACACGGCGCTGGGCGATTCGGCACGGGTCAACTACGTTCCGCCGCCCGGCGAACGCCGCGGGCCGATGCGCTATTTCGACCCGTTCACCGGGGCCATGAAAGGCGAAGTCGTCGGCCAGGACTTCTTCGAGTTCGTCTTGCGCCTGCATCGTTTTCTCACGATCGGCGATACCGGTCGGCAGATCACTGGCGCCTGTACCTTTATTCTGTTGTTCTTCGTGCTCTCGGGCCTGTACCTGCGCTGGCCGCGCAAGGCCCTGGACTGGCGCGCCTGGCTGACCTTGGACTGGGCAAAAAAAGGCCGCGCATTCAATTGGGACCTGCACTCGGTCATCGGCACCTGGTGCCTGGTGGTGTACCTGCTATTGGCGGTCACCGGGCTGACCTGGTCTTACAGCTGGTTTCGCGAGGGCGTCAACACACTGCTGGTGGGCAAACCTGCTGGTGCAGAGCAACGCAACCGCAGCGAAGGGCCGCCGCGCGGCGAGCGCTCGGGGCAAACGCCCGCCTCTGACGGCGAAGCCAAGGCGCTGGACTTCGATGCGATGTGGGCCAGCATCCAGTCCGCCGCCGGCAGCGAGCTGACCACCTTCAATCTACGTATCGCGCCCAACCCGGGCCAGCCGGCCACTGTCTTCTATATGCTGCGCAGTTCACCACACGAGCGAGCGCTTAACCAAATGTCGCTCGACACCAGCACCGGCAAGGTCCTGCAGCACAAGCGCTATGCCGATCAAGCGCTCGGCGGGCAACTGTTCACCAGCATCTATGCCCTGCACGTCGGCAGTTACTTCGGCCTCATCGGTCGCGTGATCGTGACCGTGGCAGCGCTGTGCATGCCGTTGTTCTTCGTTACCGGCTGGCTCTTGTACCTCGACCGGCGCCGCAAGAAAAAAGAAGTCGCCCAGTCGCGCAAGGGTGTCAGCACTGGCCCTGCGGCAAGCGCCAGCGACTGGCTCGTGGCCTTCGCCAGCCAGAGCGGCATGGCCGAACAACTGGCCTGGCAATCGGCCAGCCAGCTTCAGGCCGCGGGCCACGGCGTGCGGGTGCGCTCGCTGGCGCAGCTCGACGACGACGATTGGCAGGCCACCCAGCGGGCGGTGTTCGTGGTCAGCACCTTTGGCGACGGCCAGGCCCCCGACAACGCCCGCGGCTTCGAGCGCAAGGTACTGGGCCAAGCCTATGCGCTGGGGCATATCCGCTATGCGCTGCTGTCGCTGGGCGATCGCCAGTACCCGGACTTTTGCGGCTTCGGCCAGCGCTTGCAGGGCTGGCTCGATCAACATGGCGCCCGCGCCGAATTCACCCCGGTGGAAGTCGACAACGCCGACGCGCAGGCGCTGCGGCACTGGCAGCAACAACTGGGGCAACTGACTGGCAGCACGCCAGCGGCCGTGTGGCAAGCTCCGGTGTTCGAGCACTGGACCTTGCAGCAACGCCAACTGCTCAATCCCGGCAGTGCCGGCTCGGCGGTATATATGCTGGACCTCCAGGGCCCGGCGGGCAGCCATTGGGAGGCCGGGGATCTGGTTGAAGTATTGCCACGCAATGGGGCTGCGGCGGTCGATGGCCTGCTCAAGCGTCTGGCGCTGGCCAGCGATACGCAAGTCATCGTGGCAGGCGTCGAGCAGCCCCTGGCCAATGCGCTGGCCATCCGCCAATTGCCGGCCAGCATCGAACACCTGGTGGGCTTGCATGGCCAAGCGCTGGTCGATGCCCTGCTCCCGGTAACCGCCCGCGAGTATTCGATTGCCTCGGTGGCCGCCGACGGCGTGCTGCAATTGATCGTGCGCGTGGAACGTCATCCCGACGGCACCGCAGGGCTCGGTTCGGGCTGGCTGTGCGAACATGCCGCCGTGGGCTCGGGCATCAGCCTGCGTGTACGGCGCAACAGTAGCTTCCATCTGCCGAGCGACGACAGCCCAGTGATCCTGCTGGGCAACGGCACCGGGCTGGCGGGTTTGCGCAGCCTGCTGCTATCGCGAATTGCGCTGGGGCACCGGCGTAACTGGCTGGTGTTCGGCGAGCGCAACGCCGAGCACGACTTCTACCGCAAGGATGAGCTGCAAAGTGCTGTGCAACACGGTGACCTGCAGCGGCTCGATCTGGCATTTTCACGGGACCAGAGCGAGAAAATCTACGTACAGGATCGCTTGCGCCAAGCGGCGGTAGAGTTGCAGCACTGGCTTGCTGAAGGTGCATATGTCTATGTGTGCGGCAGCTTGATCGGCATGGCTGGCGGGGTGGATGAGGTACTGAAGGAGGTGCTCGGTGAGGAGGCAGTGGAGCAGCTGGTCGAGCAAGGGCGCTATCGGCGGGATGTGTATTGATAGCGCTGAACAGCGTTCACGCACTGCGCAAGCACACCTGTGTGGCGAGGCTGCTTGCTGCCGATAGGCCGGTACTGGCACACCGCAGTGCATCAGTAAGGGACTATCGGCGGCAAGCAGACTTACCAGAGGGAAGCCCGCCTACCGAGGCGGGCAGATCGTGCAGTGCCGTCAGGCCGGCTGGGCCTGAGCGATTTCTTCGACTTCGCGACGTTTGAGCAGGGCGTACACCACCCCGGTGACCAGGCTGCCGGCGACGATCGCCAATAGATACAGCATGGCGTGGTTCATGGCGTTGGGGATAAGCAGCACGAACAGGCCGCCGTGGGGCGCGGCCAGCTGGCAACCGAAGTACATCGACAAGGCCCCGGTCAGTGCGCCGCCGGCGATGCTCGCCGGGATGACCCGCAACGGGTCCTTGGCGGCAAATGGGATGGCCCCTTCGGAGATAAAGCACAAGCCCAGTACCAACGCCGCTTTGCCCGCCTCACGCTCGCTTTGCGCAAATTTGCGGCTGGCGATAAAGGTTGCCAACGCCAAACCGATTGGCGGCACCATGCCCGCGGCCATGGTCGCGGCCATCGGGCCTTGGCTGCCGTTGGCCAGCAAGCCTACCGAAAACGCATAGGCCGCCTTGTTGACGGGGCCGCCCAGGTCGACGCACATCATGCCGCCCAAAAAGATCCCGAGCAGAATGGCGTTGGTGGTGCCCATGCTCTTGAGGAAGTCAGTGAGCGCGGCCATGACCCCGGCAATCGGGGAGCCGACGACGTAGAGCATCAACAGGCCCGTGACCATCGACGCCAGCAACGGGATGATCAAGATGGGTTTGAGCGCATCGAGGCTGGCTGGCAGGCGGATGTAGCGGCTCAGTGCCAGCGCCGTGTAACCGGCGATAAAGCCTGCAACGATCCCCCCGAGAAAACCCGCCATCAACGTACTGGCCAGCAGCCCGCCGATCATACCGGGCGCCAGGCCAGGGCGGTCTGCGATGGAGTACGCGATATAACCGGCCAACAGCGGCACCATCAGCGTGAACGCCGCATCGCCGACGTGCTTGAGCGCTGCCGCCAAGGTGCCGGGCTCTTTAAAGGCCTCGATCCCGAACACGAACGACAGGGCGATCATCAAACCGCCCGCGACCACCATCGGCAGCATGTACGACACACCGGTCAGCAGATGCTTGTAGACACCTGTCTTCTCCTTGCGGGCGGGCGCAGCACCGTCGGCCTTGGCAGCGGATTCTTCCTGTGCCTCAGCCAAGGCCTTTTTCAGCGTGGCCTGGGACTGCTTGAGCGCAATACTGGTGCCGCAGCGGAAAATCCGCTTACCGGCAAAACGCTCGGTGGCGACATCGATGTCACACGCCAGCAACACCACATCGGCCTCGGCGATGGCCGTGGCGCTCAACGGGTCGCGTGCGCCCACCGAGCCCTGGGTTTCGACCTTGAGCTCGTAGCCCAACTGCTTGGCCGCCTGTTGCAAGGCTTCGGCGGCCATAAAGGTATGGGCTACGCCGGTCGGACATGCCGTGATGGCAACCAACCGTGGTGCACGATCGGTCCCCGGCACCGCAGTGCTGACGGCCGATGGCACGTGCGGCTGAGCCTGAGCGGCAGCGTCGCGCAAAAACGCATCGACGTCCTGCAGGGCGTGGGCCGGAGTGCTTTGAAACAAACGCTTGCCGGCAAAGCGGCTGAGGTCCAGCGGACCGGTGTTGACCACCAGCACCCATTCGGCCTCGTCAATGGTGGCCTGGGTGAGGTGACGCTCCGGATGCTGGGCATCATGCACTTCAACGCTGGTGCTCCAACCCTGACGCTGGGCTGCGGCGTCCAGCAGGCGTGCACTGAGCACGCTGGACACGCTGCCATTAGGGCAAGCCGTGACAATGGCTAATTTCATTTCAGACCCTCTTATTGTTGTGTCAGAGCGCGTACGCTGACGCCGGTTTCAAGCCGTTCAAGCTCATCATGATCGCCAATGCCAAAGCCGATCTGCATCACGGCCATGGCAGCGATTGCCGTGGCCTTGCGCAAGGTCTGCACGGCGTCCAGGTCGCTGAGCAGCCCGTGCACCACACCGGCGAGCAAAGAGTCGCCAGCGCCCACGGTGCTGGCCACGTCGATGGTCGGTGGCAAGGCCTGCCAGGCGCCTTCGCTGTTGAACCAGTTGACGCCCTGGGCGCCCTGGGAAATCACCACATGTTCGATGCCCCGCGCCCGCAGTTGAGCGGCCACGCGAGCCTGGTCTTGCAGGGTGCTGACGGTTTCGCCAAGCACTTCGCTAAGCTCGTCGGTATTGGGCTTGATCAACCACGGTTGGGCGGTCAGGCCGGCACGCAAGGCCGTGCCACTGGTATCGAGTACCACTTTGAGGCCCATGGCGTGCAAGCGCTCGAGCAACGCCTGCAACCATTGCGGGCTGATGCCACGGGGCAGGCTGCCAGCCACGATGACCACGTCATGCTCCGGGGCGATCTGCTCCAGGCGTTCGAGCAGCACCTGCTGCGCCTCTTCGCTGACCTGCGCACCCGGGCCGTTGACATCAGTCACCCGGCCCCCGGTCTCGGCCAGCTTGATATTGCGCCGTGTTTCGCCCGGTACCCGAACGAACTCGTCGACAAAACCACGGGCCGCGAACAGCTCGTCGAAATGCCGGGTATTGTCGGCGCCCAGAAATCCGGCCACGGTCAGTTCATGGCCCAGGTCAGCCAGCACCTGAGCGACATTGATGCCTTTGCCGGCAGCGTGCACATGCAGCGCCTCGCTGCGGTTGACTTCACCCAGATGCAGTGAGGTCAACTCGATGGTCAGATCGAGTGCGGGGTTGAGGGTGACGGTCAGAATCTTGGCCATTATGCGTTCTCCACCAGGGCCCGCACTTCTGCGGCGGTGCCCAACGTGAGCGCTTGTTGCGCCCACGCTTGTGCTTGCGCCAGGGTCAGCTCACGGACCCCAGCCTTGACCTCGGCGATACTGCGCGCCGAGACACTCAATTCATCTACGCCCAGGCCGACCAGCAATGGCACCGCCACAGGGTCGGCAGCCAGTTCGCCGCAGATGCCCACCCACTTGCCATTGGCATGGGCCGCACGCACGGTGATGTCGATCAGCTGCAACACCGCCGGATGCAGGCCGTCTGCCTGGGCCGACAGGGTCGGGTGGCCGCGGTCGATGGCCAGGGTGTACTGGGTCAGGTCGTTGGTGCCAACGCTGAAAAAGTCCACCTCGCGGGCCAGTACCGGAGCCAGCAACGCCGCCGACGGCACCTCGATCATGATCCCCAGTTGCAGGTCGCTGACCGGGATTTCGAGACGCAGGCGTTCAGTCATGTCGCGGGCCTGGCGCCACTCTTCGACGCTCCCGACCATCGGGAACATGATCCGCAACGGGCGGTTGTCGGCGGCGCGCAGCAAGGCGCGCAACTGCGCTTCCATCAACTGCGGGCGCTGCAGGGTCAGACGAATGCCGCGCACACCCAAAAACGGGTTTTCTTCCTTGGCGATCGGCCAGTAGGGCAGTGGCTTGTCGCCCCCCACATCGAGGGTACGTACCACCAGCGGGCGGCCATCCAGGCCATCGAGCACGCGGCGATACTCGGCTTCCTGGACGGTCTCGTCCGGCGCCTGAGAGTGGGCCATGAAAATCAGCTCAGTGCGCAGCAGGCCGATGCCTTCAGCGCCCTGCTCCACTGCCGCAACCACACCGGCGCTTTCACCGATATTGGCAAAGACCTCGACAGCGTGGCCATCGCGGGTCACGGCGGATTCGTGGCGGCGTGCGGCAGCGGCTTGCAGGCGTTGCTCGCGGTTGTCGCGTTCGGTAAGCGCCTGCTGCAACGCTTCGGCCGCCGGGGCTACGGTCAGTAGCCCACGCTGGCCATCGATCAGCAATGCGGTGCCAGGCTTGATCAGCAGCACCGCAGCGCCGGCACCGACCACGGCCGGGATACCCAGCGCGCGCGCCACGATGGCACTGTGCGCCGTGGCCCCGCCGCGAGCGGTGAGGATCCCGGCGACGCGAGTTGGATCGAGACGGGCGACGTCGGACGGGCCGACCTCATCCATCACCAGAATATAAGCTTCGTCCGGAGCTTCGACGGTTTCGACCCCGCACAGCTCGGCCAGCACGCGGCGGCCAATATCACGCAAGTCGGCGGCGCGTTCGGCGAGCAGCGCGTCCTGCAGCGATTCCTGCTGACGGGCAGCGGCTTCGATGACGGTGTTCCAAGCGGCAGCCGCGCTTTCGTTCTGCTTGAGGCGGGCTTCGACTTCGTCGGTGAGCGCCGGATCGTCGAGCATCTCCTGGTGAGTAATGAAGATCTCGCGGATGGCCTTGACCGTGCTGCGCTGCACCAGGGCTTCGATATCGGCACGCACGGCAGTCAGTGCGGCCTGCAAACGCTGGCGTTCGGCGGCGGGTGATTCGCCACGCAGGGCAAACTCGAAATCGGCCAGCACCTGCACATGGGCAGGGCCGACCGCGATACCCGGTGCGGCAGCGATGCCTTGCACACGCTCGCCAGCCTCAGGGGCGTGCAGCACGATCGGCGCCTCGGCTTCAACGGCTACTGGGGCGACATCGGCCACCTGCGGCAGCGGTTCGACTTCTTCGCCCAGACCGGCTTCGATAGCCGCCAACAAGGCGGGCAAAGCATCCGCCGCCACGCTAGGCTCGGCAATCAACTCCAGCACCTGACCACGGCGGGCACCCAGGCTGAGCAGTTTGCTCAGGCTCTTGGCCGAGATTGCCGGTTCAGCGCTGTCGACCAGGCGCAGGTGCACCTCGCCATCAAAACTTTTGGCCAGTTGCGCCAGCGCCTTGGCCGGGCGGGCATGCAGGCCGTGGGCGTTCGCCAGGGTGATACGGGCGCTAGGCCAGTCAGCGGGCACTTCGCCGCCGAGCACTTCAAGCACGGCTCGGGTGCTGGTAGCGCGGCCGAGTTCCTGGCCGCGGCCCTCGATCAGCAGGGCACACAGGCGCTCGAGCAGATTCTGATGGGCCTCGCCAAGGCTGGCCAGGCAGAACAGCCCGGTCAGTGGCTGGCCAAGGTAGCGCAGCGGCTGGCTTGGCGTGACAAAAGCCAGGCCCGGGCGCTTGACGGTTTGCTCGCTGTGCAGCCACCACAGGCCATCGCCCAACGGCAGCGCTTCGACCTGTTGCAGCACGGCGGCAAAACCACCGCTCACGCAGTCTGCCTGGCGCAGCAGGCGCGCACCCCGCCAGACGAGCTCTTCGAAGTCTTCAGCCGCAACGCCCAGGCCGATCATCTGCGCGTCCAGCGCCAGCTCTTGTGGCGCCCCTTGCAGTAGTTTCAGTAGTGCTTCAGCGGAGCTGGCCTGGCGCAGTGCCTGCCCCAGGTCGGTTTCGCCCAAGGCCCGGGTAAGCAGTTGCAGCAGGCGCAGGTGTTCATCGGACTTGGCAGCGATACCAATGGCCAGATAGACGATCTGGCCGTCACCCCAATCGACACCGTCTGGGAATTGCAGCAGACGCACGCCGGTGGAAAACACCAGGTCGCGGGTCTCGGGGGTACCGTGGGGGATGGCGATGCCCTGCCCCAGAAAGGTCGAACCTTGCGCTTCACGAGCTTGCAGCCCGGCCAGATAGCCCTCGGCGACCAAGCCATCGGCAACCAGCTTGCCCGCCAGCAGTTGCAGTGCGGCGGGCTTGTCGACGGCGGTCTGGCCCATGGAAATCTGCTCTATAGTGAGCTCGAGCATGCCTTACTCCTTTGCAGCGTCATTGGGGCGCTGAGGTATTGTTGTAGATGAATCGCCTTCGCGAAAACTCAGCCTCCACCTGTGAGCGCGGGCAGCGCCCGTTCCCACAGGAGAGGTCTATCGTCGACTACGGGGGTAAGACCGCAAACATTGCCATTTAACCCCGTCAAATCGCACGCTGAATCGTTTAATCTATAATCTGTTGCACGTTACTCGATAATCTGCGAGCAATGAAGCCCTTCCTGTCGGTCTGTTGTGCAAAATGTGGTTGAACTGCTATCAATGGCGCGGATCGGTAACAATAGAACACTGCTCGACGCTCACGTCGTCTCGCTCAGCAAAACAAGGAACATTCGGTTGAAACTAAGCGATATCGCCCGGCTGGCCGGGGTCTCTGTCACCACTGCCAGTTACGTCATCAATGGCAAGGCCGAACAACAGCGCATCAGCGCTGCCACTGTCGAGCGCGTACGCGTGGTGGTCGAGGCCCATGGTTTTACCCCTAACCCGCAGGCGGCAGGCCTGCGCAGCCGGCACACGCGCACACTGGGTTTCATCCTGCCGGATCTGGAGAACCCCAGCTACGCGCGTATTGCCAAGATCCTCGAACAGCGCGCGCGGGCCAAGGGTTACCAACTGCTGATTGCCAGCTCTGACGACGACCCCTCCACTGAACGCCAATTGCAGCAGTTGTTCCGCGCGCGGCGCTGCGACGCGTTATTCGTGGCCACTTGTCTGCCGTCCGACGATGACAGCTACGAGCTCTTGCAGGGCAAAGGCATCCCTGTCATCGGGATCGACCGCTGCCTGGATCCGCGCCATTTTTGCTCGGTCATCAGCGACGACCGCAACGCCAGCCTGCAATTGACCCGCAGTTTGCTGCGCCCGGCGCCCAAGCACATTGCCTTGATCGGCGCGCGGCCAGAGCTCAGCGTGAGCCAAGAACGTACCTTTGGTTTCCAGGAGGCACTGGAAGGTTTCGATGGCAACGTCCTGCTGCAACAGGGCGACGCGTTCAGCCGCGAGTGCGGACGGCAGTTGATGAGTGATCTGCTGGCGCATCTGGGGCAATTGCCCGACGCCTTGGTGACCACCTCGTATGTCCTGTTGCAGGGCGTGTTCGATATCCTTCAGGGCTTGAAGCTTGAGACACAGCCGCTGCATCTGGGCACCTTTGGTGATACACAGCTACTGGATTTTCTGCCGCTGCCGGTCAATGCCATGGCCCAGCAACATGGCCTGATCGCCGACCAGGCGCTGGCGCTCGCCCTCGCGGCAGTAGAGCAAGATCTCTATGAAGCGGGCGTGCATGCGGTGCCCCGAACCTTCAAGCAGCGCATCGCCGAGGCGTGAGTATGGTGTTGATCGACACCCACACACACCTGGACTTCCCGGACTTCGATGCCGATCGTTCGGCAGTGCTGGACAAGGCTCAGGCGTTGGGGGTCGAGCGCCTGGTGGTACTGGGTGTAGAACACGGCAATTGGCAACGGGTATGGGAGGGGGTCAAGGCGGATTCACGCTTGCGCGCCGCCCTGGGCCTGCATCCGGTGTACCTCGACCAGCATACCCCCGAGCATCTGCTGCAACTGCGTGAGTGGCTGATACGGCTGGCGGGCGATCCGCAGCTGTGCGCGGTAGGGGAATTCGGCCTGGATTATTACGTGCCCGGGCTCGACCGCGAGCGCCAGCAACAGCTGTTCGAGGCACAACTGCAACTGGCCGCCGACTTCGACTTGCCGGCGTTGCTGCATGTACGCCGCAGTCACGCGCCGGTGACTGCCGCGCTCAAGCGCTTCAAGCTCAAGCGCGGCGGCATCATCCATGCGTTTTCGGGCAGCCGCGAAGAAGCCCGCGAATACCTCAAGCTGGGCTTCAAGCTGGGGTTGGGCGGCGCGGCCACCTGGCCGCAGGCAGTGCGCCTGCGCAAGGTGCTGGCCGAGTTACCGCTGGACGGCGTGGTACTGGAAACCGACGCACCGGACATGGCCCCGGCAATGTACCCAGGGCAGCGCAATAGCCCTGCCCACCTGCCAGAGATCTGCGTGGCCTTGGCGCAAGTCATGGGCTGTTCGGCGCAGGCACTGGCGCAGGCCAGCAGCCGCAACGCGTGTGAGTTGTTCCGCTGGAAGCTGTAGCGATACTGTAGGAGCCGAGCTTGCTCGCGAAGAGGCCGGTGGCTTGGGTGAAGATCTATGCTGGGGCATATGGCCCCTTCGCCAGCAAGCTGTGCTCCTACGGCCTGCCACCACTGTAGGAGCCGAGCTTGCTCGCGAAGAGGTCGGTGGCTTGGGTGAAGATCTATGCTGGGGCGTATGGCCCCTTCGCCAGCAAGCTGTGCTCCTACAGGCGTACGACCCAGGCCCTGTAGCGAAGAGGCCGGTGGCTTGGGTGAAGATCTACGCTGGGGCATATGGCCCTATCGCCAGCAAGCTGTGCTCCTACAGGCGTACGACTCAGGCCCCGTAGGAGCACAGCTTGCTGGCGATAGGGCCGACACTGCTGGCCCATAACCATAGAATCTTCCACAAGGATCCAGGGCAAACGGGACGAGCCTTTGGAGTCAGTAGAACAACGTCCATAATGCAAACGCGGCATACCAGAGCACAGCCGAGCGCAGCAGCAGCTCCCAGATGTTGGCGAGGCTCTCGACCCCCTCGGCACCGACTTGCGGCGCAGACAACTCACCTGCCACACGGCCAGCGCGCGCGACAAAGGCCCAGGCGCTGAGGTGCCAGTTCAGCAGTTCATCGAGCATCACCCGACTGACCGCCATAAAGTTGCCCACCAAGGCAAAACTGGCGGCCAATACGCGCACCGGCAAGAAATCAAAGGCATGGCGCAACTGTGCCGCGCGCTCGACCAACGCCGGGTTGCGGCCCTGTTCGGCAATCAGCGCCAGCAAGCGATAACTCAAGGCTGCTACCGGTCCCAGCAAGAAGTACCAGAACACCACGGCAAAAAAACTTTGATAGGCGTGCCAGAGCAAGTGGTTTTCAACCCCCTCAAGCAAGCTCTGCGGCGTATCGGCCACCAGCCCCAAGTCGCGCTCGGCCACTTGCACTGCAGCCTGTTCGTCCCCTCTGCGCCAGGCATCGCGCAACGGCCCAAGCGAGGCCTTGATGTCACCACGGCCCAGGCTATAGACCACCACCAGCAGGTGCACTGGCAGCGCCAGCAGGCCATAGGCCACAGGTTTGAGCACCAGCAACAGCAGCCCCAGCAATACTGCCGGGACCAGCACCACAATGCTCAGCACCAACCATGGCCGGGCCGCCAGGCTGGGCTGGACCTCGAGCCGCGCCAGCTCGCCGAGAAAAAAACCATCGCGCTGAAACCGCTGGCGCAGCGCCGAAAACTTCTCGACCAGCAAGACCAGCAACAACACCAGAAAACTCATTGTCCATCCCCTTCGGCGCACAGTTCGGCACGGTAGCGTGCCCAGTCGAATGCTTGCCCTGGATCCGTCTTGCGTCCAGGGGCGATATCACTATGGCCACAAATGCGTTCCACAGTAATGGCCGGCCAGGCGCGCTGCAACTGTCGAGTCAAGTTCACCAGGCCGCGGTATTGAGCGTCGGTGAAGGGCAGATCGTCGGTGCCCTCCAACTCGATACCCAAGGAGAAGTCATTGCAGCCCTCGCGCCCGCCAAACTGTGAGACACCAGCGTGCCAGGCGCGCGCAAGGCACGATACAAATTGCGTGACCAGGCCATCGCGCTCGATGAAAAAATGCGCCGACACCCGCAAATGGGAAATTTCTGCAAAGAAGGGATGTTCGCTGCAGTCCAGTGTGTTCTGGAAGAACGGCTGGACCTTGGCGGTACCGAACTGGCCCGGCGGCAGGCTGATGTTATGAATCACCAGCAGGGAGATTTCGCCGTCAGGGCGCTCGTTGAAATTGGGCGAGGGGCAATGCTGCACACCGGCGCACCAGCCGGTGATGGGGTCCAACTGCATGGGTTTACCTTGAACGCGAAGCGATGGCTGCAGTATGCCGGGAACCAGCGCCGCTGTGCAGCGGCGCGTGCATCAAGCCTTGAGCTTGCGCAGGTTGCTGACTACCGAATCCAGGGCCCGGTCGAACAGCAAGGTGTCGTCAAGCACCCGCACATGGCCGACATCGAACTCCAGCGCCAGTTGCGTGCGAGTACGCTCCAGTACTTTCATACCCGTGCGGTTGACGAAAATATACTTGCCGGTGGACTCGATGATCGCAGTGAGCTTGCAGCGCAGGGAGAACTCTTCATCCTCACGAATCTCGACCCAACTGCCCAGACGCAGGCGGTCGACCGCTGCCAAACCCGCGTCATCATCGGCAAGCACAACTTGCGCGTCAGTGGAGGCCGCTTCGGCGCCCTCCAGCACGATCTCTTCCAAAACTGCGACCATTGACGACTCCGCAGGGCCTGCATCTACCAGCGCTGGCTCATGCTGGAAGGCCTGCAAGTGCAGGGCCTCGAGCTGGCTGAAAAACTCGCCAGTGGCAAAGGGGTCGAATGCCGAGCTGGTCAGGCCGTCGCGCAACGCCTTGAGCAGGCCTGGAACCAATTCCAGCAAGCGCATGCGCGCTGCGGGTTCGTCGTGTGGCTCGACGCTCCAGATCAAGTCGTCCATGGTGCTCAAGCCGCTGGACCACTCCTGAGAGTGAACGCCGTGCTTGAGGCAGACCAGCAGCAGGACCTTGCTCCAGGCCTCTTCGAGCAAACGCACTACCACTTGTGGAAGGGTCTTGCCGAACAACCGGTTATTGAGTTCAACCTGCACCAGGCGGCGCGCGAGGTCGGCCTTGGCGCGGCCTTCTTCGGCATCACGGGTGCGTTGCTCGAGCAACTCGCTACGACGGCGCTCATCAGCGCTGAACGCGAGAAAGTCCACCAGCAGCTCGGAGAACAGGGCCGGATCGTCGACAAAATCGTTCAACAGCCGCTGCACGATCTGCTCTATACGCAGATACAGGCTGTCGCGCTGGTGGTCATCGCGTCCGCCCCAGCCCATTGCGGCCGAGGCGATTTCGTTCAGCAGGCGCCGCGCCGGATGGCTGCCGCGGGCAAAAAAGCTCTTGTCCAGTACCGCGACCTTGAGCATCGGGATCTGCAGGCGACCGATCAGCAGCTTGAGCGAATCCGGCAGGCTGCCGTCATCGAGGATGAACTCGAACAACATGGCAATGAGGTTGATGACGTCTTCATCGACCACGCCCACCACGCGGAACTTGCCACTCTTGACGCTGACCCGGGTGAGCAGCTGCTCGAGCTGATGACGCAGGTCGAAGTCATCGTGTTGCGCCGGCGAATTAGGCACGTACTGTTGCAGGTGTGAAAGCAGACGCATCAGGTCGTTGGTGGAAATAGGCTGCGGGTCGCTGTGGCTCTCCACCTTGGGCGCTACAGTGCCGCGCAGGCCATGGATGAGATCCTGCAAGGCCGTGAAGACTTCCTGCACCGCATCGTCCGGCGCAACGGCACGGTTTGCTCCGCTACCCGAAGCGTCGCCGGAGCTGGCACGTGGCCGCGGCAACGGACGGTCTTCGGCACGCCGCGTCGGGGCGGCCTTGAGCTCGGGCAAGATACCCGTTGCTATCAACAACTGGTTGGCATCGCCGTACAGTTTTTCGGTGTCGCTGAGCACGTACTTTTCGAACAACTTGAGGATGATCAGCTTGACCTTGATTTCCACGCCCAGGTTGCGCCCGGCCTGGAGAAAAAAGTCGCACAACATCGCCGGCCCCATCGGGTTGGTGGAGTCTTCGAGGCGGCGGGGTACCAGCGTATTGAGGCGCGTGGTGAGTTGCCCCAAGGCAAAGCCATCACGCGCAAAGACCTTGCTGACCATCGCGTCCAAAGCCACGGTGCGTTCGAGTTCATCGTTCGGCACCAGCGCGAGCTTGTCGTAGTTCATGGGGGGTACGGCTTCGTGGGCTACATCGTATTGACCGATCCGAACGAAGGCTTCGTAGAACTTGTCCAGAAACCCGCGTTCGATGCTCTTTCGCTTCAAGCGCAGGTCGCGCATGGCTTCGAAAAAGTTGTTCTGATCAACGTTGTTTTGAGCCTTGTCGGCCATCTCGAACAGGGTGTCGTCGGCATTGTCGAACAATGCCTGCAAGGCCAGCTTGAGTTGCTGGGCCGCCTTGTCGCGAACTTGCAGAAGCACTACTGGCAAACGCGCAAGGGGTGCCCCTGCAGCCTGTTCGGCTGCCTTGTTCAAGGGCACTACCTTTCCGTCGTTCTGCATGCTTGGCACCCGCCTGAATAAGTTCAAAACCCAATGAAAAGATCATTCGTGGCAAGCCATTGCAGCCACGCAGCACGATCCGACCGAATACACTTAGGCACAGTTAAACGGTAAAAGTTCGTAGCGATCTAAAAAAGTCAACAATGTGGCGCCAATAACAAGGCGCCCGCAATTAAACTAACTGCGTTTGAAACTTCACACCATGATAGCAATATGCCTTTCTGTGTGGTAGACCACAAAAACAGCATTTAGTTGGCTAATAACGGACCAAAGGTACACTAAATCGCCAGTTGGATGCGGGCTGTAGCGGAGGTACCGTCACGGCCGGTGGCTGACTTATAATCCTCGCACTTGCCCAGGGAGCCCTCCATGCCGAATCTACGCCTCGCCGACCTCAGCGCCGAAATCGAAGCCAATGTGCGCCGTGCATTGCTCGAAGATGTCGGAAGCGGGGATATCACCGCTCAGCTGATCCCCGCCGAACGCCTGGCCAAGGCCACGATCATCACTCGTGATAGCTGCACCCTCAGCGGCACGGCATGGGTGGACGCGGTGTTTCGTCAACTTGACCCTCGCGTGGCGGTGCACTGGCAGCTCAGCGATGGCGAGCGTGCGCAGCCCAATCAACCGCTGTTTCACCTCGAAGGGCCCGCGCGGTCGCTGCTGACCGGCGAGCGCACGGCGCTTAATTTCTTGCAGATGCTGTCGGGCGTTGCGACCCGCGCGCAATACTTTGCCGACAAGGTCGCCGACACTCGGGTCAAACTGCTCGATACCCGCAAGACCCTGCCCGGGCTGCGCCTGGCGCAGAAATATGCGGTGACCTGTGGCAACTGCCACAACCATCGTATCGGCCTGTATGACGCCTTTTTGATCAAGGAAAACCACATCGCTGCCTGCGGCGGCATTGCCCAGGCCATCAGCGCAGCGCACGGCATTGCCCCGGGCAAGCCGGTGGAAATAGAAGTGGAGAGCCTTGGGGAATTGCTCGAAGCCCTGGAGGCTGGGGCCGATATCGTCATGCTCGACGAGCTGAGCCTGGACGATATGCGTGAAGCGGTGCGCTTGAACAACGGCCGGGCCAAGCTGGAAGCCAGCGGCGGCATCAATGAAACCACCCTGCGGGTGATCGCCGAAACCGGTGTCGACTACATTTCCATCGGCGCGATGACCAAAGACATCAAGGCTGTGGATCTGTCGATGCGCCTGAGCCTGTAACGGTCAGGCAGCACCCCACATCAATACCGCTACCAGCGCGAACAACCCCACCGACAATGCCGTCGAGGTGCGTCCCACCCAGTGGATGGACTGGCGGCAATCGTGCCACCAGCTAGCGGCCGGCTGCGCTTGCGCATGCAACTCCAGGAACATCGCCATCAGTCCCACCAAAGGGATTGCCAATGCTACGGCCAGATAGCCTGTCAGATTGTAAGTCGCTTCCATTGGTACTGAGCCCCTTGTGCACCATGCGGTCTGGGGATTTAGTCCGGGCAAGTCGCAGAAAGTTTCGGCGGCCGACCGGCGGTCTCATCGTCGACACGCCGACGTTAAACCAACCAAAGCTCCACCACCCGGCGGTCGAGCTCTTCCCAATCAGCCATGCCCAATACCCGTGTGGTATTGAGGCCGCGCAGGTAGCCGCGCAATTGTTGCGCTATGGCCTGGCGGTCAGCAGGGTCGGTTGCCGGGGCTTGGAGCGTGGTTTCGTAGAGTTCGAGGTATTCGTCAACTCGATCGCGAAACTCCGGGATCACGGCTTCACGAATCAGGTCGAAGATTCGGCGTTTGTGCGCAGCATTCACGGCGGGCTCTCTTTTCTCAAGGGCTGGCGGTCAGAGTGCCTTGCAACCGGGTTCGCAGGCAAGTAGTGCTCCCGATTGCAGGAGCACAGCTTGCTGGCGAAGAGGCAATACTGCTTGCACACGCCCCTGCAAGTGTCCACTCAGCAACTCTCGCGCTCCACCACCTCGCAGGTCAGCAGATTCAGGCGCTGTACCTCGTCTTGGCTGGGTAGCACGCCCAAGCTTTGCAGCACGTGCTGCGCGGCGAGCACGCCGATCTCCAGGGCCGGCGGCTTGAGGGTGCTGAGGCTAGGCATGAGCATCTGCGCAAAGGGGAAATCACCA
>LIDZ01002111.1_pt4 | contig 20936 bp, 20 predicted proteins | sample 644651 | NCBI WGS metagenome assembly LIDZ01 (sample SAMN03856242, study PRJNA289617) | food metagenome | isolation source: wine grapes on drying loft during traditional withering process | host: Vitis vinifera cv. Corvina | place: Italy: Gargagnago di S. Ambrogio di Valpolicella | collected 2014-01 | reverse complement strand
AAGATTACCAATAAAGCAGATAAGGCTTTAATTGAAATTTCAAGATATCTAAAAGTTCAATTTAATAGAAAGCATATTTAATACTTAAAACAGTAAATAAACTATGGTGAATATGTACCCATACAAGAAAGTTATAAAAATATTTATCAAGGAGCAGGTGGATGTTCTCAACCATCTGGGGTAAAAATACAAGTAGAATATGAATTAAAATTAGCAAGCTTTATCAATTTAGCTGTAGGTACAAGTACAAGTCTTGGATGCCCAAGTTTGGCAGGGATTTTAGCACTGTTTGACCAAAATCATAGCAGTGCTCTTAGTAGTTTTGACACTGTTTCTGATCTTTACAAAGTATCAACTTCAGCATATCATGATGTTACTACAGCAAACAATGGTTCTTATAGTGCTCAATCTGCTTATGATTTAGTAACTGGACTTGGAAGTCCAAAAGCATCATCACTGGTTCCTTACATTAATCAAACTAAATAATGTCTATTTGCATATTTGTAAATTCATTTAAGATTGGTATCTAGTAATTGTCAGGCATATTTAATAAATCTGCCACATCTTGTTGTCTTAAGTTATGTGTATATATTAACTTGATGATTTTTTCAGCAATTTCAGCAATAGTTGTATCTGGTAAACATTTATTGCTCAAAGAGATTTAATATCTCACCATTTACCTAAATCAATATGACCTACAATCTCAGTCTTTGATCTTTGTTTTATAATCCAAGCTTCATTCTTTGTTTGTGTAAAAGCTGCTAAACATTTATGAGCTAGATTATCTTCTATACCTTCTTGTCTAAGCATTGCTATTTTTAAATATGTAAAAGTTATCTCTTAATTGTAATTATTATTTAATGATAACTATTGTTTAATAATAATCAAAGTGATATAATCTGCAAGAAGAATAAAAATATTCTAAATTTTAAAAAATTAAAAGGCGAAAGGAAGTTAATGTCATGGTTTATAATCTTCTTGTTGGTGGAGCAGCTGGACAAGGCATGGAAACACTTGCTTCTATATTAGAAAAGCTTTTAAAGAGAAAAGGGTTTGAGACGTTTACAATCCAGGATTATATGTCTAGGGTCAGAGGTGGACATAATTTCTTTCAAATTAGATTTGGAAATGAAGAGATAAACTCTCATTGCAGTGAAATAGATGGCATTATAGCTTTAAATACTGAGACAATTAAATTACATATAGATGATTTAAAAAGTACAGGTTTTGTTATTTCAGATGAAGAAATAGATTACAAAGATGACAGAGTATATAAACTTCCTTTGAAGGCTTTAGCTAAAACCATTGGTAATCCTAAAGTGTTTGGTAGTATTGCACTTGGAGCTGTCTTAAAATTGTTTAATCAAGATTTGAGTTTTGTTGAAGAGCTTTTGAATGAAAAATTCAAGAAAGAAGTTGCTGATAAAAATTTAACTGCTTTTGAAACTGGGTATAAGCAGGTTTCTTCAAAATATGATTTGCATGCAAAAGGTAAAGATAAGAGTATTTTAATAAATGGTAATGATGCTATAGCATTAGGTGCACTGGCTGCGGGTTGTAAATTTTATTCTGCGTACCCAATGACACCTTCTACGAGCATTATGAATTACATGGCTTCAAAAATTAAAGAAGCTGAAATTGTTGTAGAACAAGCTGAAGATGAAACAGCCGCTATTAATATGGCTATTGGCGCATCTTACGCAGGTGCTAGAGCAATGACTGGGACTTCTGGTGGCGGGTTTGCACTTATGGTTGAAGCTGTAGGACTAGCCGCGATGCAAGAAGTGCCTCTTGTAATAGCAGAAATACAAAGACCTGGTCCTGTTACTGGACTACCAACTAGAACAGAGCAGGCCGATCTTAAATTTGTTATTTCATCAACACCAGGAGAGATTCCTAAAATGGTTATTGCATTAAAGGAACCAGAGGATGCATTTTATCAGACTATGAGGGCATTTAATCTTGCAGATAAATATCAAATTCCAGTGATTTTACTTGGAGACCAATTTCTTGCTGATAGTATTAGAACTGTTAAACCTTTTGATTTCACTAAAGTTAAGATTGAGAGACATTTAAGTGATGAGAAAATTTCAAAAGAAATGGAATATAAACGATATTTATTAACAAAAACAGGTGTTTCTCCTAGAATAATTCCTGGTAGGACCCCTGGAAAAACTGTTTTAGTAGATAGTGATGAACATGATGAATGGGGACATATTACTGAGTCAGCAGATGTTAGAATAGCGATGAATGACAAGAGACTCAGAAAAATGAATTACTTAAAAGAAGAAATACTTGAACCAGAATACTTAGGGGAAGAAAAGATTGATACCTTATTAGTAGGCTGGGGTTCATTATATAGCCCAATTAAAGAGGCAGTTAAGCTTCTTAATGATTCAGGGGAAACTAAATATGCTGCGTTAGTATTTGGAGATGTTTGGCCATTACCAACTAAACGTCTTATTGATAAGGCTTTAAAAGCTAAAAAAATTGTTAATATTGAACAAAATGCTACAGGCCAGCTTGCTCAGCTTATAAGAGAAAATACAGGGATAGAAATAAAAAATAATATTTTAAGATATGATGGAAGACCAATAAGTGCTGAAGACATAATTAACAAACTAAAGGAGGTTTTGTAAAATGAGCGATTGCAAAGATTGTGAAATTTCAACTTCAGAAACAGCATGGTGTCCAGGGTGTGGAGACTTAAATATACTTGATGTTTTAAAACAAAGCCTTACAGAACTAAATAAGCAGCCTCACCAAATACTTATTGTGGGTGGTATAGGACAAGCAGCTAAAACTGCGCAGTATATAAATACTAATGGGTTTTGTGGTCTTCACGGAAGATCATTGCCACCAGCAGTTGCTGCAAAAATTGTTAATAAGGATTTAACAGTAATTGTTGATACAGGAGATGGTGATTCTTATGGAGAAGGAGGAAATCATTTTTTACACAATATCAGAAGAAATGTTGATATAACTCATTTTGTACACGACAATCAAATTTATGGTTTAACAAAAGGTCAAGCATCTCCAACTACAGATTTCGGTCATGTTACTGAAGTACAGCCTTTTGGTTCTAACAATATGCCTATGAATCCAGTTTTACTTGCTATTACCCTTGGTGCTGGTTTTGTAGCAAGAGCTTTCAGTAGTGATAAAGAGGCCCTTAAAGAAATAATGAAACAAGCAATAAATCATAAAGGTTATGCTTTAGTTGATATACTTCAACCTTGCATTAGTTTTAATAAAATAAACACCTATATGTGGTATAAAAAGAGAGTTTATAACTTAGAGGAAGGTTATGATCCAACAAATAAGCTAAAGGCAATAGCGAAAGCTATGGAATGGGGAGATAAGATTCCTTTAGGCATATTATACCGAGAAGAAAAACCGGATTTTCAAGACAAACTAGATTTTCTAAAAAATGGGGAACCGCTTGTAAACAGTGAAGTTGATTTAAATAAAATAGGTGGATTTATGAACGACTTTCAATAATGAGTAAAAAAATTCATAGAAATAAAGCATCATTACCGAATAAATAATTCTAGTATAAAGAAATAAAATAAAGCTATACAGGAGGAAATTATATGGATATTAAATTTCAAAAATGTTATCAATTATTTATTGGTGGAGAATGGAGACATGCTTCAAATGAAGCAACGCTGAAGACTTATAACCCAGCTACAGGAAAATTATTAGCAGAGATATCTGATGCTTCAAATAGTGATGTAGATGATGCAGTACAAGCTGCCCAGGATGCTTTTAAAACATGGAGCAAGTCAACACCTGCTGAGAGAGCAGCGGTGCTAAATAAAATAGCTGATATTATTGATGAAAATGCAGAGTATTTGGCTACAATCGAAACTATGGATAATGGAAAACCAATTAGAGAAACAATAGGCGGTGATATTCCACTGGCAGCTGATCATTTTAGATATTTTGCAGGTGTTATTAGGGCAGATGAAGGCAGTGCAACAATGTTAGATGAAAATACCTTGAATCTAATTTTAAGAGAACCAATTGGTGTAGTCGGACAAATCGTACCATGGAACTTCCCATTTTTAATGTCAGCATGGAAATTAGCTCCATTAATAGCAGCAGGAGATGTTTCTGTATTTAAACCATCCAGTTCTACTTCATTAAGTATGTTAGCATTTATTAAATTAATAGAAAATGTTATTCCTAGGGGAGTCATTAACTTAATTACAGGCAAAGGTTCTAGGAGTGGTGAATATCTGCAACACCATAAAGGTCTTAATAAACTTGCATTTACAGGGTCTACAAAAGTTGGTAGAGAAATCGGACTTTCAGCAGCACAAAACATTATTCCTTCTACACTAGAACTTGGCGGAAAATCTGCTAATATTTTTTTCAAAGATGCAGATATGGATCTGGCAATAGAGGGCATTCAATTAGGCATTTTATTTAATCAAGGTCAAGTTTGCGCAGCAGGCTCTAGAATCTTTGTACAAGAAGATTTTTATGATGAATTTATAAAAAAAGCAATAAAAGCTTTTGAAAAAGTAAAGGTTGGAAATCCATTAGATATTAGCACACAGATGGGTGCACAGGTAAGTGAAGTTCAGCTTAAAAAGATTCTTAGTTATATTGAAATAGGTAAAAAAGAGGGAGCAAAAGTTGCCACCGGCGGAGAAAGATATATAGAAGGTGATGCAGCCAAAGGTTACTTTATGAAACCTACACTTCTTGTAAATGTAACCAATGATATGAGGGTAGCTAGAGAAGAAATATTTGGACCAATCGGCGTTGTAATTAAATTTAAAACTGAAGAGGAAGCTGTAGCCATGGCTAATGACAGTGATTACGGCTTAGCTGGTGGTGTGTTTACAAAAGATTTGAATAAGGCCATTAGAGTAGCAAAAGGAATTAGAACCGGACGAGTATGGGTAAACACTTATGGTAGTTTTCCTGCTGGTGCACCATTTGGAGGATATAAAGACTCTGGGATAGGTAGGGAGACTCATAAAGTAATATTAGATCATTATACTCAGATGAAAAATATAATAATTAATTTAGCTGGGAAGCCTGGTGGAATGTACGTAAAATAGATAAAATAGAATTTTTTCTCCTTTAAAATAATGGACAGAATGATTGTATTTTGTGTAAGTAAACTACACTTAGACCGTATAATTATTACAGTCTAAGTGTAGTTTTTTTATGCCCAAAGTTTTAGCATTAGGATTTAAATCATACTGATTTAGCAGAATGGATTATAAAAAGGTTAAATGTTTTTATTTACAAAATTATATTATTATGATATTATATGTAATATATAGAAACACATAAAATTAAAAAATGTTGCAAATAAGATGAAATTTATAATTAGGTTTAACCAAATTGGTTATAACACATGAATTCGCAAACAGTTTTGTTTTGCTATGTCTTGCTGTAAACGTTAACAACATAGCCGTGAAGGTATTAAATCATGAACAAAAAAGTATTGTCAATTAGTTCTATCTAATAGTATAAACATATATACCGCATAATTTTGATAAAGTTGAATTTGATTTTTTAACTTAATCATAAGGGTTACCTCCATACATTTATTATTTCGAGATAATATATATTCGACGTGGAGTGGAGAAAAGCCTTTTTGATATAGCTTGAAAAGGCTTGATCCCTAAGGGAGAAAGGTTTTTCAAGCCACTATACTAATTTATAAAAGGAGGAAACTGGTAAAATGTTAAAAAAATTAAGTGTATTTTTATTAACTTTCACATTATTAAGTAGCTGTGCACTGAGTACATGTACTACAAATGCAAGTGTAGGTAAAAAAAACAATGGAAATGGAAAAAATCCACGGACAGGAACTTCAAATACAAAATCAAATTTGCTAGGTGTTAATGTAAATGATGTTCTGTCTGCACAACAATCTACATCAACTGGAATTACAAATGCCCTTGCAAAAATTCCTAAATATTCTAATCCGCTTATTTCACATAAGTTTGGAGCAGATCCATTTGCTATGGTTTATAACGGCAGAGTATACGTTTACATGTCAAGCGATGCATTTGAGTATGATAATAGCGGAAATATTATTGATAACAATTATAGTAATATCAAGACAATAACCGTTATATCATCTGACGATATGGTCAATTGGACAGATTATGGGGAAATTCCAGTAGCAGGACAAAATGGTGCAGCAAAATGGGCAACTAATTCTTGGGCTCCAGCAGTAGCACATAAAGTTATTAATGGTCAGGATAAATTTTTCCTTTATTTTGCGAATAATGCAGGAAGTATTGGAGTGCTTACGGCAAATAGTCCAATTGGACCATGGACAGATCCTTTGGGACAACCTATGATTACTACGAATACTTCAGGAGTTAATGGAGTTGCATGGCTTTTTGATCCAGCAGTATTGCTAGATGATGATGGCACAGGTTATCTATATTTCGGTGGAGGTATACCAGGGGGGAACAATCCGGCGCAAGCTCAAATAGCAAATCCCAAAACAGCAAGAGTTATAAAATTAAGTAGTGATATGATTCATACCGTTGGAAATGCAGCTACAATTGATTCTCCATTTATGTTTGAAGATTCAGGAATACACAAATATAATGGTAAATACTACTATTCATATTGTTCCAACTTCTCTGGTACGCATCCTACTGGAACTCCAGCACAAGGTGAAATAGCTTATATGACAAGTAGTAATCCTATGGGTCCATTTACTTACCAGGGTACTTTCCTTAAAAATCCAGGAACATATTTTGGAGTTGGCGGAAATAATCATCATGCTGTTTTTAACTTTAAGAATCAATGGTATGTTGTATATCATGCTCAAACTTTAGGAAAGTCCATGGGTATTACAAAAGGCTACCGTTCTCCTATGATTAACAAACTTTCATACACTCAAAATGGGCTTATAAACAATGTTACAGAAGATATGCAAGGCGTACCTCAAGTTGTTAATCTTAATCCATATGTAAGAACTGAGGCTGAAACAATTGGTTGGAATGGTGGTATTTCAACGGAAAAATTCCAAGCACCAGGAAGTATGGTAAGTAGCGTTAATCTTGATGTTACGAGCATAAATAGTGGAGATTGGCTTGCGGCATCAAAGGCTGACTTCGGCAAGGGTGCTACATCATTTAAAGCAAATATTGGGTCAAGTGTAGGCGGAAAAATAGAAATACATCTAGACAGTCTAGATGGTCAGCTTATTGGTACTCTTAATGTAACCCCCACAGGTGGACAGCAGCAATGGAAAGTAATGCAGTGTAGTGTAAAACCTGTTAGTGGTGTCCATAATATTTTCTTTAAGTTTACAGGAAATAGTAATGCAAACTTATTTAATTTTGATTATTGGCAATTTGCTAATTAGCTAGAGTAGCATTATAAACACTTAATTAAATTAAATGGAGGATATTAAAATGAATAATAAAGTGAAAAAAATAGTATTATCTTTGGTGACATTTTCTATAACTTGCTTACCATTTTGGGGAGTACCTATATCAAGTAGTGCAGCATCAAATACTTCAGCCTCAAGTAATGCCACAATAAACTTATCTTCTAAAAAACAGCTTATTAGAGGATTTGGTGCATCTAGCGCATGGTGTGGAGCTATTAACGATTCTTGTATGGATACTCTGTATAAAAACATAGGACTGGATATTTTGAGAGTACGTATTGCTCCAAATGAAGGCTGGAATAGAGGTGACTATAGTGCATGGTCAGATGAACTTTCTAATGCAAAAAAGGCAGTTGCAAGAGGAGCTATTGTTTTTGCTACTCCATGGACACCACCAGCTTCAATGAAAACTAATAATTCAACCGTAGGAACGAATGGTGCATCACTAAAGCCTTCCTCTTATGCTGATTATGCAGCTTACTTAAAGACTTTTGTAAATTACTTAGCTAGTAATGGAGTCCATTTATATGCAATCTCTCTTCAAAATGAACCAGATTGGCCAGCTGATTACGATGGATGCGCTTGGACAGCACAACAATTTCATGATTTTCTCAAAAATTATGGTGCTTCAATAGCTAAAACCACTAAAATCATAATGCCTGAATCTCTAGGATTTAATCCAGCTTTGTCAAATCCAACTCTTAACGATACTACTACTGCTCCTTATGTATCTATCATTGGAGGACATCTCTATGGAGCTACTATTGCAGATTATCCTTTGGCACGTAGTAAAGGAAAAGAACTATGGATGACAGAACACTATTTTCAGGGGAATGATGCAGGCACATGCGTGAAGATGGCTAAAGAAATTAATGATTGTATGACAATTGGAAACATGAATGCCTATGTATATTGGTGGATATCAGGTGATCAAAATGGGTTGTATAATAATACAACTGCTACAGCTTACAAAAGAGCATATGTACTTGGTCAATTCTCAAAATTTATAGGTTATGGCTATTATAGGGTTGATGCTACAAGCAATCCTCAATCAAATGTTTATATATCTGCGTATACAGGCAACAATAAAGTAGTTATTGTTGCAATAAATCAAGGAACATCTGCAGTAAACCAAAGCTTTAATATACAAAAAGGTAATGTTTCTAGTGTATCATCATGGCAGACATCAGTAGCATCAAATATGGCTAAATCAAATTCTAGCATAAGTGTATCCAATGGAAACTTTACAGCATCACTTCCAGCACAAAGTGTAACCACATTTGTGCAAAATTAAAAAAACATAAAAATAAGGACTAAAAATCAGGAGGAGGTTATTATGTTAAAAAGTTATCTATGCAAAAGAGATTTTTCTTTTAAGAAAATAGTTTCTATAGCCATGATAACATGCATGTTCTAGTATTAATTATATGCAAGGACTTCCTATTCTCAAGTCACAAGATCTTGTAAACTGGGAGAATTGTTCTTATGCATTTGATCGTATTGATGCAGGTATAAGTGGCATTGATCAGGCACATGCAATAGAAGCATAATAATAGATTATACCTAAAAAAAAGCAGGGGCTTTAAAAAGCCTCTATTTTTTTAATTCTATGATTATCTAGAATATATTGAAAATAATTAATCTCATGACAGCATACTTGTAGCAATAAATTATGTTAATATTAAGAGAAAAAGTGATATTATAGTTAATGTAATTGATAATTTACAATTTATGCAGAAAAGGAGACACAATGAATAGTGAGGAAAAAAAAGTTATTAAGCTATTAGCAGAAAGAAAGTTAAAAAAAAGCAAAACAAGAAATAAAATGACCATAATAGCAATAGCATTTATAACTATGCTATATATAATTTCATTCACTATTGGAATTGTGGCACTAAAAGTCATTCAAAACAATTACCACTTAAAAAATGTTACTATAATTGGAATTCCAATTTTGAGTTTTATAAAAACAATAGCTGTAATTATGATAATTTTTATAGGATATTTGACAATATACAATATTTTTAACATTTCATTGGAAAAAGATGTTCAGTTCTATGGTTTACTAAAATTAGTTGGAGCTACCAGAAAGCAAATTTTTAGAATTTTATATAGAGAACTTTCCTTTCTGGTAATTATAGGGATTACGGCTGGATCTATAATAGGTTTTATTTTAGCTTCATTTATTATTCCTAAGATTATTATAATTTTTATTCCACTTTTTAGAGTAGAAATAAGTGTTAGAATCTATATTTTTGCTGCTATATTCAGTTTTATTAGTTCATTTATTAGTATGTTAAATCCTGCTATAAAAGTTGCCTACAAAGCACCAGTGAAAAGTGTTGTATATTTGGCTGATTTCCCCAATGAAAATAAAATTTTAAAAAAGGGCAGAAGTGGTGGTAAAATTTATAGAATGGCGTGGAGGAATATATGGAGAAAAAATCAGAAAACATTATTTACAATAATTGCTATTTCGGTTTCTTTAATGTTTTTACATGCAGCTTATATTTTAGTAACAGGAATGTCTGCAGAAAAATATACAGATGCTATGATTAATAGTGATTTTGGTATTGGTACTAATAAATATTTTGAATCTGGTTGGGGGTTTAATGGTGGAGTTATTGATATTGATGATAGTTTATCACAAATTTCCTTAGATAAGAAAGTAATAAATAATATTAAAAATGCTGAAGGATTTAAAGAAGGGGGAGCTATTTACTTAAATGCTGATTTTCCAAGAAAGGATAAAGATGTTGTAAATGTTGCTTTAAGAACAGATAAATTACTTAATAAATCAGATGACAAATCTGACTTATTTTCAGATAATGAAATGGACAAAAATGGAAACTATTATATTGATTTATATGGGGTAGATGATTTCCCATTATCAAAATTAGAATTAATAGATGGCAAATTAGATAATAATAAACTAAAAACAGGCAAATATATTATTTATGCATTACCAGCAGACTATGTTAATCAAAAAAGTGGATATAATAAAAAAGCTGACTATTTTAATGTAGGTGATACAGTAACATTACTAATTAATAATAAAGAATGTAAATATCAAATTATGGCAAAAGTTGTGCTAAGACAAAGGACAGGCATTAGATTTAATGATAATAGGCAAATAAATTTCTATTTACCTTCAAATGAATTCCTTAAAAAAATTGATAAATCAATTGTAATGAGTTATTTGGCAGATGCACAAACAGGAAAGATAAAAGACATGGAAACTGAAATAAAGAAAAAATCTGAAATGAAAAACAGCAATTTCACCTATCAATCTAGAAAAAAATTAGTTTATGAATTTTGGAATGAAGGTGGGGTTATAATTTTAATTTTAGTTTTTGGTGGAATCATTTTTGGGATAATTGGTATTTTGAATTTTGTGAATTCTATAATTTCATCAATTTTAGGTAATACCAAAGAAATTGCAATTCTTAAAAGCATTGGAATGACTTCGAGGCAAATAAGTAAGATGATTTGTTTTGAAAGTATATATTTCACACTTTTGCTTGTAGTGAGTTCACTTCTATTTATTGCCGTCGGAGATTTAGTTATAAGAGAAATACTTACTAAAGGAACATGGTTTTATACTTATAAGTTTGATATATATCAGATTGTACCTACATATCCTTTGAGTTTATTCTTTGCCATATTTTTTAGAGAAGTAGCTTATAGATATCTTGGAAAAAAGAATTTAGCTGAAGAACTTAAAAAATGAGATGGATTTACAAATGAAATGAACTGAATGTTAGAAAGGATGTAAAATATGGTAATATTAGAAGTTAAGGAATTAAAAAAATATTATGAAATTGAAGAAAATGTTGTTAAAGCACTTGATGGTATTGATTTAACAGTGGAAAAAGGTGAATTTATATCAATAGTAGGTACATCGGGAAGTGGAAAATCTACATTATTGAATATGCTTGGAGGACTAGATTTTCCTACTTCTGGTGAAATAATAGTAGATGGCAATAATATAAATAAAATGAAGGATGACGCACGGACTATTTTTAGAAGAAGGAATATTGGGTTTATTTTTCAAAATTACAATCTTATACCTATTTTAAATGTATATGAAAACATAGTATTACCTATTGAACTTGATGGAGATAAGGTAGACAAGGAATTTGTAGATGATATTATTAAATTGCTTAAATTAGAGAAGAAGATTTATAATTTGCCAAGCAATCTTTCAGGAGGACAGCAGCAAAGAGTTGCAATTGCAAGAGCATTAGCTACTAAGCCGGCAATTATTCTTGCTGATGAGCCAACAGGAAATTTGGATTCTAAGACTAGCGATGAGGTACTTCATTTACTTAGTGCTACAAGTAGGCGTTTTCATCAGACAATTTTGATGATTACTCATAATGAAAATATAGCCAAGCTTGCTGATAGAATTATACATATAGAAGATGGGAAAATAATTAACCAATGATTGTAGAAATAAAATTATGCAGCGAAAACTCACCTAATCCGGTGCTTGTATACCAGAAGGTGGCATATTCTAACATAGGTTATCTGACGTTGTAAAATAAAAGATATAATAATGGGTGAAAAGGGGTTAGATGGGTTAAAATACGAGGTAAGTGTAGAGAGGATTATCCAAAGTATATATTTGTTAGATAAACTGTGCCTCAAGGCTTTATTTGCCACGAGGTTTATTTTATTTAGAATAAATTAACCTTGACAAGTTGTACTCATTGCTGATAGAATATTATGTTTATTTGACAAGAATGAATTCTTGGTGTATAATACAAGGGTGGAAAGAGGGTGTTTTATGTGGAAAAAGTGAACGTTTTAGATTCCATTAAAAGAAATATTGAAGAACATCTAGGACAGAAGGTAGTTTTAAAAGCAAATAGTGGTAGGAAAAGAGTAGTTGTGAATAACGGAGTTATTGAAAAGACATATCCCAGCATATTTGTTGTTAGATTAGAATCAGGCACACAAAGGAAAGTGACATATAGCTATTCAGATGTATTAACAAAGACAGTACAATTGGATTTTGCAGTATAAAAAAAATGTTATCGAATATATATTCGATAACATTTTTTTATTATCATCGAATATATTAAAACAGGATGAAATATATTTCATAGTAAAGGCATCTTCAAAAAAATAAATGAAAACGACACTATTATGCGAATTATAAACATATTTTATACTAGTTATCCATATATATTATATTAGGTATTTTATAGGAGGGAATAACATGTCTATAGAACTTGTGAAGGAAAACATAGAGTATGAACAGTTTCTAGGAAAGAATACTGCCGATACTGTTGTAAAGGAAGAATATATCATACCAGATACTGAACCGGATGTATTAAAAATACTTATGGTAGATGCAAAACCTACAATACTCAGTAAAGAAGTTATGCAGGACAAAGTTTACTTAGAGGGACAATTAGAATTTGACGTTTTATACCTAGGAAAAGTAGATGATAAAGAAGAGGTGTGTGGGGTTACTTATTCTGCTAAATTTTCAAATTATGTAGAACTTGAGGGAGCAGTGCATAAAATGCCTTCAAATGCAGATGTTGATGTTGAACATATCAGTTGCATCGCTGTTAATGAAAGAAAGATAGCAGTGGAAGGCATAATTAAGTTAACGTCAGAAGTATATGCTAAAAATGAATTGCACATAGTTAAAGATGTAGACGGGCTAAAGGATGTGCAATTTCTAAAAAATTCAACTTCTATTGATAAGACAGTTTCTAATAATACAACAAATTTAATAGCCAAGACTAATATTCAGATCCCTATGGATAAACCACAGATTTTAAACATATTAAAATGCGATGTAAATATTCATAAAAAGCAAATTAAATTGTTAGAAGGTAAAGTGCAAATTGAAGCTTTTGCAAAATTTGATATTTTGTACAAGGCAAAGGATACAGGAGATGTGATACATCTGTCTGACGATGTACTTATGCAGCAGGAAATTGATGCAGAAGGTGTAAATAGCACAATGAGTTTTTACGCAGATTTTAATGTTGATGCTACGGAATACAACGTTAAAGAGGACGATTTAGGAGAAAGTAGGATTCTTGATATTGAGGCATTGATAAAGGTGGATTTGAAAATTGAGAGTAAACTTGACATGGAAGTTATTGAGGATGCTTATTCACCTGAACTTAATATTCAAATAGAGAAGCAGGATTACAAATTAAACTTAATATATGGACAGTCCAGTACTGAAACCATTGTAAAGGAAAATATTGATGTAAATAAAGATAATGGATTTCCAACTGAAGTGGTTTTAATAATTGGAAAAGTGTCAATAACAGACAAGAAACTTGTAGAGGACAAAGTGTTAGTAGAGGGAGTAGTTAAAACATCAGTTATTTACAAAACGGACAATGGAGAAAATGGTATAAATGCATTTGAAGAGGAAGTACCATTTAATGTAAGTATAGATGTACTTGGTTCTAAAATTGAGATGACGTCTAGTGCTAAATGTAATTTGGAAGGTATAGAAGCTGTAGTTGAGGCAGGCACAATAGCTATTAAGGCAATAGTATCAGTATATGTTAAAGTAAATTACAATGCACATAAGGATTTTCTTGTAAATATAGAACCATTAGAGGGTGCTAAACCCGAAAAGAAAGCAAGTGTAACTATATATGCAATTCAGGCAGGAGATACATTATGGAAGATAGCAAAGATGTATTTCACAACAATAGAGGATATAGTTAGAATAAATAATATAGAAAATCCTGATTATATTTTACCAGGACAAAAATTAATAATTCCAGGAAGAGCCATCGTTTAAGTGACAAGCTAAGTGACAAGTTAAAGGTAATGAATTTTCAGGGCAACAGGGTATTGTAAGTGAATGAGAGGGGCTTCACTTACAATACCCTGTTGCCCTCATTTACATTTATGCTAAAATACTAAATGCGATATACTACCATTAAAAGAGCTACCATTATATTTTAGACGCTAAGCTTTATATAAAAACTGCATATATAAATTATTTTTGGTATAATGTTTCTGTAGTTCATAAATATTAATTGAAAATATAATTAAGATACAAATTATATAAGCATTCATTTTAAACTTTTAAGGCTAGATCTAAGGGGGATTTATTTTGTTTAACAGTAATAACACTGTAAATATACAAAAGGCTAATATTTTGAGTCAGGCGCTTCCTTACATACAAGAATATAATGGCAAGACTATCGTTATAAAGTATGGCGGGAATGCAATGATTAATGAGGAATTAAAGGATACGGTTATTAAGGATATAGTTTTATTGAATGTTGTTGGTATTAAGGTTGTCCTTGTTCATGGAGGCGGTCCAGATATCAATGAATTTTTGGAAAAGATTGGTAAGAAAAGTAAATTTGTGAATGGGCTTAGAGTAACAGATGAGGAAACTATAGACGTGGTTCAAATGGTACTGGCTGGAAAAGTAAATAAGGATATAGTATCCCTGATTGATAAAAATGGTGGAAAAGCTGTGGGGTTATGCGGAATAGATGCTAATCTTTTAAAAGCAAAAAAACTTGAACTAAGTGATGGAAAAGATATAGGATATGTTGGAGATATAGTTGAAGTTAATGACGATATTATTAAGCACTGCTTAAGCGGCGGATATATTCCGGTTATATCAACAGTAGCTCTTGGAATAGATGATGGGAAAACATACAATGTGAATGCAGATTTAGCAGCTGCTAAAATAAGTGTTAAATTAAAGGCTGAGAAGTTTATATTAATTACTGATGTACCAGGGCTTTTAAAAGATAAAAGTGATGAGGATTCACTTATCTCAGAACTTAAGGTAGAAGAAATACCAAGATTAATCGAGGAAAATGTAATTACTGGCGGGATGATTCCTAAAATAAATTGTTGCAAGGATGCAGTTATAGGTGGTGTTCATAAAACTCATATTATTGATGGGAGAGTTCCGCATTCACTTTTATTAGAAGTATTTTCTCATGAGGGTGTAGGAACAATGATTTTATAGGATGATTTGGTTAGGCATAATATATTTCACATTAATTTGGAGGAAAAACCATGATATTAAAGGCTTATGCTAAGATTAATATATCATTAGATGTAGTTGGTAAAAGAGAAGACGGGTATCATTTATTGAAAATGATTATGCAGTCTATAGATTTGTACGATTTAATGCATTTTAATAAGGCATGCAAGGGTATAAATATAACTTGTAATAAACAGTATGTACCAACAGATGACAGAAACATTGCATATAGAGTAGCAAAACTTTTTATGGATACATATCATATTAAGGCTGGCATTGATATTGATATAATAAAAAACATTCCTGTGGCGGCAGGACTAGCAGGAGGAAGCACTGATGGTGCAGCAGTTCTAAATGCTATGAGAAAACTTTTCAAAATTGAAATACCAGATAAAGAACTGATGGATCTAGGATTACAAATTGGTGCGGATATACCTTATTGCATTGTAGGTGGAACCGCATTGTGCCAAGGGATAGGTGAAGATATATCTCCCTTAAAGCATTTTAAAAATAAAATATTGGTTTTAGTAAAGCCTAATTTTGGTGTATCAACTAAAGATGTATACAAAAATTTTGATTCAACCAAAGCATACAGGCACCCTCATACTGAAGATTTAATCCGTGCTATGGATAATGATGACTTGAAATATGTAAGTAACAATATGAGAAATTTACTTGAAAATGTTACGCTAAGGAAATATCCTGTGTTAAAGGAAATTAAGATAGAAATGATAAAGTATGGAGCCTTGGGTGCTATGATGAGTGGGAGCGGACCAACGATATTTGCTTTCTTTGAGGATATGTTAACGGCTCAAAATTGCTTTTTACACATGAAAGAAAGTTATGAAGAAGTATATATAACAAGAACTTTATAATTTGTTTAGAGAACTGGGATCAATAGTTTTTCACCCTCAAAGATGTTGTCACTTATGTTATTTCTATTTTTTATAATCGCTGCAGTTCGCCATGGATTACACTCTGGTAAAAATCTTTCTGAGATTCCAAGTAGTGTATCTTCATTTTCAACTACATATAAAATATATTCAGCTCTAAAATAAATATAAAATTCATAAATCATTGCAGAAATTAATAAAAAAAAGAATGCCAAAGTTATTGCGGCTGAAAATAGTAATATAATTGCAAGATAGGAATGATTTTTTATGACTGTAGTTAAAGCGCCGAATTGCAATAGAATAAAACACACAATGGCAACTTTTAAAGTGCGCTTTTCTTCTAATGTTCTTGGATAATTCAAATATAGCAAATCTTTCAAGTTAATCCCCCCTATAAGCTATCATTAACAATTCTAATTATATTTATACGAATTAGAAATAAATTTTTCGCGATTCTTTTTCAAAGATACCCTCATATATATGAATATAAAAAATATAAAGTGGCAATAATTAGAAATAGAATGTTATATGGGGGGATAAAAGTGAGAAAAATAACTGCTTTTATAATTTTTATAATAATTGCACTGCTAATGTTGAACTATAGCAAAGGACAAGCATATGAAAACAATGATGTTGCTCAGAGCAGTCAACAAAGTATAGCTAGTAAGATAATAAGATTTCATGTTTTAGCTAATAGTGATTCTAATGAGGATCAAGCAGTGAAGTTAAAAGTAAGGGATAAGGTGCTAGCATTTATAGCTCCAAAGATGAGTAAAAGTAAAAGTGTTAATGAATCCAAGGAAATGTTATTAGAATATAATAAGAATATAAATGAGATAGCTACTAATGTTCTTAAAGAAAACGGATATAATTATGAAGTTAAAACAGAGCTTAGTAAAGACTACTTTCCCATAAAGACCTATGGAACTATAACACTGCCAGAAGGAAAATATGATGCTTATAGAATATTAATTGGGTCTGCAAGAGGTCATAACTGGTGGTGTGTAATGTTCCCACCACTATGTTTTACTGATATAACAAAGGGAAATGTTGAGGTGCAGCAAACACAAAATGAGATGAAAAAAGTACTTACAAAAGAAGAATATGATATGGTTGATAATTCAAAGGGCAGCAACAATAAAATAGTAGTAAGATTTAAGATAGTAGATTTAATTCAAGGACTTGTTAAAAAAGTTAAAAGATAAGACTGAGAAGCAGCCAGAGAAGCAGTTATCAAGTATCAGTTACCAAATACCAGTTAAAAGATATCCTTTTATTTGTTGATTGTTCTGCGAAGCAGAAAATCCTCTTTACCTGGTATCTGGCACTTGGAAACTGCTTCTTCTTCTCTGCTTCTTAGTTTTTTGTGGTAACAGCAATTTCTCTTTTTTTAATAATTACATTTATTAAATTAAAAATATCTCGTCCACAGTTTGGTTTAGAAAATTTCTTGCAATTTTCCTTCATATCTTGAAGCCTTTTAGGTGAAGACATTAGAGTTTCTATAGTTTCGATACAATTATTTCCATCATTCAAAGTTATAGCAAGTTTATGCCTTAATAAAAAATCTTCATTCTTTTTTTCTTGACCTGGAATTGCAGAGAAGAGAGCAAGGGGTACATTACAAATTAGTGCTTCTGTAATAGTAAGTCCACCAGGTTTTGTTATAAGAAGATCACTACATTGCATATATTTATTTATATTTTGGGAAAATCCTAATATACTTGTAGTAACAGTGGAGTGTTCTTTTAAGTTTGTTAGCTGTGAATATAATTTTTTATTACTCCCTGCAATTACAATTATCTGTACATTTGTAGTAAGCTTTGAAAGCTGAGAGTAAACTCTAGCAATTTTACCTATTCCAAGGCTGCCACCCATAATCATGATTGTTTTTTTTAAAGGATCTAGACCCAATTCTGGTAGCACATCATTTCTGTCATATTCAAGGAAAAAATCTGAACTAACAGGTATCCCAAAATCAAAAACTGCATCTTTATCTACACCTCTTGACACCATTTCCTCTTTCATATCACTATTAGAAACAATATATGAATCAACCTTAGGATGTATCCAAGTGTTATGTGGAGCATAATCAGTAAGTATACAAATCATAGGTATATTAAGTTTCTCCTTTTGTTTTAATATTGAAACCATCTGCGTTGGAAATGGATGTGTACAGATGATTATATCTGGTTTATAATCATCAATGATTGGCAATAATTTATCAGCCATAATTTCATTGAATTTATTTGTAACAGAACTTAAACCATCATCTTTTTCAGTAAATTTATATATTTTACCAAAAATTGATGGAGTCATTTTCACCGTTTGCAAATAACTACCAATTATTAATTTATCTAGTAGTGGATTTATATATTTTATTGTATCCAATACTTCAATATATGAAGTAGGCTCAAATTGCATGATATAATTTTTTAGTGCAAGTGATGCCTGCATATGGCCGCCACCTGCTGATACTGAAAGTATTAAAGCTCGCATCACATTCACCTTTCAATTTAAATTAACTGTAACAATACTACTTAATTATACACTATAAGGTATCTAAATACAGAATAAGTTATTCAAATATATAATTTATAGTGTACTATATATTTAGATAAACCACAAACACGTATAGATTATGATTTTGCGGTTCTTTTTTTATTATTTACATGTAGTAAAATATATATTAAAGATACCCCATTGCTAAAATCCAAGAAAATTATTAAACTATAATCAGGAGCTTGTGCTAAAGCATGTGTTTATGGTATATAGCATATGGGTAAAAAGGAAGTTTTTAAGAGGAGAGATTTGATATGAAGAAAAAAATTGCTATATTATTTGGTGGAAGATCAACTGAACATGAGGTTTCAAGAGTATCAGCGGCATCTGTTTTAAGAAATATAGATATTACAAAATATGAGGTTTATCCTATAGGGATAACTAAAGACGGCCAATGGCTTCGATATACTGGAACTATAGAAAAAATAGAAAATGGTGAGTGGGAAAAAGATGAATACTATAAATCACCAGATGGACAATCAATTTTATTCAATAAAGGAGTAGATGTTGTTTTTCCAGTGCTTCATGGACTATGTGGTGAAGACGGAACAGTACAAGGACTATGCAGACTTTTAAGCATTCCTTGTGTGGGGTCAAATGTTATGTCTTCTGCAGTATGCATGGATAAGGTGTATGCAAAATATGTTCTTGAACATTTTTCAATAAAACAGGCTGATTATGTTGTAGTAACAGCAGTAAAATATGGAGAAGATAAAGAAAGTATAATAAACAAAATAGAAAAAAAATTAGGGTATGATTTATTTATAAAACCTTCAAATAGTGGCTCTTCTGTTGGTATAACGAAAGCTCATAACAGAAAAGAATTATTAAATGGACTTGAAGAGGCTCTAAAATATGATAGAAAAATACTAGTTGAAGAAGCTATAAATGCAAGAGAAATTGAAGTAGCTGTTCTTGGCAATGACAACCCTATCGCAGCTGTTCCAGGAGAAATTCTCCCTGCAAAAGAGTTTTACGATTATGACGCAAAATATAAAGATGCGGAGTCAAGACTTTTAATCCCTGCGGCTATGGATAATAAAGAACTTGAGGATATAAAGCAACTTGCAATTAAAATTTATGTTTCTTTGGATTGTGCTGGTATGGCTAGGGTGGATTTCCTTGTAGATAAGGATACTAATGAAGTATACTTAAACGAAGTAAATACGATTCCTGGATTTACAAAAATAAGTATGTATCCAAAAATGTGGGATGTAACAGGCAAAGCATATAAGGATTTAATAACTGAACTTATAGAATTAGCAATAGAGAGAAATAACAATTAAGGAGAACTACAATGAATAAAAAGGCTGTTATAAGTATATCCAGTATGCAAGGTGGAGATAAAGAACCTATTTCTGTGATTACTCCCGGTAATTTTTATATAAAGGATAAAACCTATTATGCTCGTTATGAGGAAACAGAAATATCAGGAATGAAAGGTACTACTACAACTTTAAAGATTAAGTCTGATGAATTGGTTCTTATGAGAAAGGGAACTACTAACGCCAAAATGCAGTTTTCAAAAGACTTAAAAAATGTATCTATGTATGATACACCATATGGGACGCTTCAGATACAAACGCATACAACAGATATAGATATAGATATAGATGAAAATGGCGGTAAGGCATGTGTAACGTATAATATGGATATATCTGGACAACGAGTACCTACAACAAACTTGAAAATAGAGATAAAAGTAAACAAAGAACAAGACAAGTGACAGAGAAGCAGTTGCCAGATTCCAGGTTCCAGATACCGGAGAAGTGACAAGCTGGTGGCAAGTTAAGAGAGAAGAGAGAAGGAAGATTTTTCTGCTTGGGCAGAAAAGCCGGGAATGTAGGTAGATTTGTAGACAAATCTACCTACATTCCTATTTTATTAGAAGAATTAGGATAAAGAATAAAGAAGTTTGGATTAGTGTTTGTAATGATTAAAAAATGACAGAGTTAGAGCTTGTACGACTTACGTATAAAATTACAACCAAGATTTAATCAATGTAAAAGGGCTGTTGCACTACGAAATTAGTGCAACAGCTTTTTTGCAAAAAAAACAATTCCTAGGCTTAAAAAAGTCTAGGAAAAGGTGTAAA
>LIDZ01002273.1_pt11 | contig 20938 bp, 16 predicted proteins | sample 644651 | NCBI WGS metagenome assembly LIDZ01 (sample SAMN03856242, study PRJNA289617) | food metagenome | isolation source: wine grapes on drying loft during traditional withering process | host: Vitis vinifera cv. Corvina | place: Italy: Gargagnago di S. Ambrogio di Valpolicella | collected 2014-01 | reverse complement strand
CAGTAACGGGAAGCTGCCGCCGTGGTCGGTATAGCGCTCAGGATCCATATAGTTCATCGCTTCCATCCGCGTACCGGCCGCTTCATTCACTTCGCCGGTGTATAAAGAGGCATGACCGTTGCGCAGGGTGCTGTTGCGTTTGCGGGCGATCCACTCCAGATTTTCGGCGCTGGAACCCGGCAGCGCAGCGCAGAATAACACCTGACCAAAGGCGTAAACTTCAATCGCCACCGGGTAATTTTCCTGTGAGGCGCGCTGGCGGATCAGCTCACCCACTTTCCAGGCATCATCAAAGCTGAACTGGGTCAGACGAACAAGTTGCTCCTGCTGCAGCAGGGTTTCAAGGCTGGGAACGCTGGACATCGGACTCTCCGTGAGCGGGAAACGAGGCCTTCAGCTTAATTGATTACTATTTTCCAAAATAGATAAATATGAAATATAAGTTCGGTTTTTGCGAGGAAGATCACTGCGCAAATGCCGCCCGCAGCCAGTGAATAAAGCCGCTGACCGCGCGCGGCACCTGCGCAGACCACGGGCGCACCACGTACAGCATTCCGGCAAAGGCGCCCACCGTCTGCCAGTCTGGCAATACCTCCACCAGCCGCCCTTCGCTTAAGGCCGCGCGGGCGCTGAAGTCCGGCAGCAGCGCGATGCCCAGGCCATCGAGCGCCGCATCGCGAATGGATTCACTGTTATTGGTGGCAAAGGGCCCGCTGACGTTCACCGTCACCGGTTCTTCTCCCGCCTTGCGTGATGCAAAGGTCCAGCGTGGCATCTCCGTGCCGCGCGGGTAATACAGGCACTGATGATCGCTCAGGTCCTGTGGCGTTTGCGGGAAGCCGTGCTGCGCAAGATACGCCGGCGAAGCAACCACCTGCGCATGGGTGGCACACAGCGGCAGCGCCACATGGGTTTCGGGCAGCGTATCGCTGTGACGGATGGCGAGGTCAAAGCCTTCACTCGCCAGCGACACCAGCCGATCCGACACCTCAAGCTGCACGCGCACCTGCGGATGCTCGCGCAGGAAGGCGGTGATATGTGGCACCAGCTGCTGGCGGGCAAATGCCACCGGCGCGGTCACCCGCACCAGGCCGCGTAACGGACCCGCCGAGTCACGCACGCTGAAAAAGCTCTGTTCAATCTGCGCAAAAGGTTGGCGTAGCTCTTCCACCAGCTTCTCACCGGCGCTGGTCAGCCGCAGGCTGCGGGTGGTGCGCGTGACCAGCGGCACGCCCGCCAGATGCTCCAGCTCTTTAATTTTCTGGCTCATCGCCGCTTTACTGACCTCCAGACGTTCAGCAGCGCGGGTAAAGCTCCCCTGCTCAGCCAGCACCGTCAGCCAGTGCAGATGGATCCACAGCGCGTCAGTCTTCATGTCTTTCATGTTTATTGTTCACAATAGTAAATAATCAATTCAAGTATAGCGCTTTTTCCCGTCTCATAATCCCCGTAAAGTGAAACCCAGATAAGCCGCAGCCGTTCGGTTCAATTGACTGTTTTCAGGGGATAAACCAATGCCATTACTGCAATTTGATGTGATTCAGGGCCGTTCAGAATCGGAGATGAGAACCTTACTGGACGCAGCGCACCGCGCGGTGCTGGCGGCGTTTAAGGTGCCAGCGCGCGATCGCTACCAGATTGTTCACGAAAACAAAGCGTATCAGATGGTGTTTGAAGATACCGGACTGGGTCTGACCCGTACCGATAATCTGGTGATGGTGCGCGTCTTTACCAGCCCGCGCAGCGATGAGCAGAAGCAGTTTTTTATGGCCGAACTCTGCCGTGAGCTGAAAGAGAGCTGTGGCATTTTGGGCAGCGACGTGATGATCAGCTTTATCACCAACGGCAAAGGCGACTGGAGCTTTGGCAACGGCGTGGCGCAGTATATGACCGGCGATCTGTAAACTCACAGCGCGTTTGTCCGGCAAGCGCGCTGAGGGTTATTCCCAGCCCGGCAAATCAGACAGGGCAATTTTGCCCCCTGTTTTACAGAAACATGCCGCGCGCATCGATATTGATGATTTCCGCCGTGCCATGGCTGTTTCTCATAACAAATTGCGCAAATTGAGCCATTACCGCGCAGGAATGATTGGGGAAAACGCGCATCAGGCTACCGAGCGGCGGTGTGTTTCCATAATGTGGAATAAAGCCGTGCTCTTCCGATAATTTTTCGACGCGATACTGCCGATCCGTCAGCGCATTGACCGCCAGACCAAAATCGGCTGCACCAGTTCCGTGCGGACCCTTGTCAGAACTGAGTGCTTTTGAACCCGCATCAATAATGGCGTAGCGATCGTTTACCGACACCACCCGCGCAACCACGCTGATGGCCACCTCATCCAGCGTGCACAGCTGCAGGCGCAACCCGGTGAGATCGCATAAGGCGTAATTGCCGGGGCGGATCTCGTCATACCCTTCAGGCAACGGCGCACCAAGGATCGACGGCGTTGCACCGACGGACAGCGCGCACTGCGCAAATCCGGCCTGATGCAGGCGCTGCCGCAGTCCCTGCATACACTGAGCTTCTGCCTGCACGATCGCCGCCATCTGCTGCGGGTTCTGTGCGCCATAGGCATGTCCGGCATGAGAAACCAGTCCGGCAAAGTGCAGGCCGGCGTCTTGCACCGCGTGGGCCAGTTGCAACGCTTCATCGCCTTCCGGATTGACGCCAACCCGTCCAAGCCCGACATCGACCTTGATCCACACCGATAAATCGAGCGCGGTGACCGCCGCGGCAGCCTGTGCGATAGCCGCCACGCCGGCCTGACTGGCGACAATCACCCCCAGTTTGCAGCCGCTGCTGGCGGCGACGGCGAAAAGCTCGCTGACGCTTTCAGCCTGCACCACCGGGTAAGCCAGCAGCACATCGCGCACGCCGCCGTTGATAAACACCACGCCTTCGCTGGGTTTCGACACGGTGATGCCGACCGCGCCCAGCGCAATCTGCTGTTGCGCTAACGCCACGCTTTTATGGGTTTTCACATGAGGACGGAGCTGTACGTTCCCCGCCGCGGCGCGCTGCTGCATCTGCTGTAAATTACGCGTAAGCCGTTGCGCATCGATTTCAATATAGGGCGTCAGCCGGTCGTCATAAAACGGACGATCGCTGCCAGCCACTGCTTCTGAACCTGCCTTCAGTTGATTCACACTGCCTCCATCGCATCAGACTCTCCCGTCATCAGGAGTGAGTTGCCCATCCTAACCCAAATGCGCCTCAGCGAAAAAAAAAGCGCCCGTGCAAATGCAGGGGCGCTCAGAGTCTGCCTGAACCGTGAATAGGGTCACGGTTTACAGCGAATCAGAAGTCGTAACGCAGACGGACCAGGTTCATATCACCCAGGTTGTCGGTGCTGGAGGTGAAGACGTGTTCGTAGTCAACACGGAAGCCGTAATCCAGCTGGAAGGTCACGCCGACGCCGTTATCGATGCGCTGATAGTTGCGGTCGTTGACGTATTCCAGACGGTCACCCATAACGTACGGCATCACCGATTTCAGGGCGTACTGGCCCACCGGGATGGTGTAACCGGCCAGATACTCAATGCCCCACGCATCGCCCGCGAAGTAGTTATTCACGTTAACTTGCTTGGTGGTCAGGAAGTTCTGGTAGTAACCGCCGCCGACGCTGAAGGTCCAGTTGTCCGGTTTCCAGCTCAGAGAAGTGCCGTAGATGTTCTGATCGTAGGTTTTGTTGTCGCCGTTGCCAGGATTACGCATCTCAGCGCGGGTGTAGTTCCACGCGGTGCCCCAGGTCAGGTCTTTGGTCAGGTGATAATCCACACCCAGCGAGCCGCCGCCCTGACGCTTGTAGCGTAAGCCGTTGCCCGGCAGGTACTCGTTATCGCTGAACAGGTACGACACATAGACGTCAGCCGCGCCGAAGGTGTTTTTGTACTTCAGCATCTTACGGCTACGGTATGAACCATCGTAGTCGCCATTGATGCCGTTGCCCGGGGCCTGGGCAAGCATGTCGTAGTCCCAGATATCGGTTTTCGCGCCGACCACATCATAGTAAACGCTGTTCTGCTGGCCGAAGGTCATCTGGCCCCAGGTCTTACTTTTGAAACCGGTGTACAGCATACGGCGGCTGGTGTTGTTGGCGCCGTCAGCATGGTGATTATCCCAGTCAAACACCGCCGGAATATTCACGCCCAGCTCGTAGTAACCAATCCAGCTGATGTCATCAAACAGGTAGTAATCCGCCGCAAAGCGGAAACGGGTGCCGCCATCGAAGCCGTTACGCTTGTAGGAGCCGTTATCGCTGGCGCCGGTCATATTGTTGAACTGCGGACGAATACTGCCGCCCACGGTGAAATTCAGGCGGCTGAGCGGGTCACCAGCCTGCGGATCTTGCTTCAACACAGTCACTTCTGCATGGGCGGCGAATGATGCACTGCCTGCCAGCAGCCCCAGACCAATGGCCTGAGATAAAACGCGCATTTTTGTTAACATAATGTATCCCTGGAAAGAATCATCTTAGAATTTTGCCCGCAGATAATAGCCTGAGAAACATGACAAAAAATCGCCTTTCATGACCGTTTTGTGCGTTTTTGCTGACGAAATCATTAAGTAAATGTGTCATTTGACGCATTTACTCACGAAATCAAGCATTTTGTGCGGTTTATGGCGAATGCTGTGCATCATTCTCATCTGGATTGATGTTTTGCAATAATTTGCCGATAAGCGCCGTTAAAGCCGCGCTGGTTAACACTTTTGCAACACTGAAGTGAATTTCTGTCCCTGACTGCTATACCTCACAAAGGATTGCATAAGGAGGACAGCATGGCATCAGACAGCAGCAGACCTGACGATCGCGAGGCGCGACTGACCCGGCTCCGGCAACTCACCCGCACGCCGGTACTGATTATTGGCGGCGGCATTAACGGCATCAGCACCTTCCGCGAGCTGGCCCTGCAGGGGATCCCGGTGGTGATGGTGGAAAAAGGCGACTGGTGTCAGGCTGCCAGCGGCGCGTTGTCACGGATGATCCACGGCGGATTGCGCTATCTGGAAACGGGAGAGTTTTCGCTGGTGAAAGAGTCGGTACAGGAGCGGGACCGGCTGTTAAAAAATGCCCCCCACTTCGTCGCCCCGCTGCGCACCACCGTGCCGATAGACAGCTGGGGTGGTGGCCTGATGAATGCCGGTAAACGCTTCCTGCGCCTTTCCGAAAAACCGAGTCGTCGCGGCGCGCTGGTGATCAAAACCGGCCTGGCGCTATATGACACCTGGTCGCGCCGCTTCGGCACCATGCCCAAACATCAGCTGCACACTAAACAACAGACCCAACAACGCTGGCCGGGTTTTGCCGACTGGGTCAAGTGCAGCGCCGCCTATTATGATGCGTGGATTGCCGCACCGGAACGGCTGGGCTTTGAACTGATTGACGATACCGAGCGTGCGGCCGCAGGCGCGCTGGCGCTGAACTATGTCAGCGTTGAACACTGTGATGGCGAGAACATCACCCTGCGCGACAGCTTTAGCGGCGAGACGTTTTCGCTGCGACCGCACGTGGTGGTCAATGCCACCGGCGCGTGGATCGATCGGCTGAACGGCACCTTAAGCCCGACCCTGCCTGAGCAAAAGCTGATTGGCGGCACCAAGGGCTCGCATCTGATCCTGCGCAGCCCGGAGCTGCTGCAGATGCTGGATGGCGAAATGGTCTACTACGAGAATCAGGAAGGCCGGGTATGCATCATGTTCCCGTGGTACGGCAACGTGCTGGTGGGCTCGACCGATATTCGGGTGGATAACCCGGATGATGTGGTCTGCGAAGCGGACGAGAAAACCTATATTCTGCAATCGCTGCGCTTTGTCTTTCCCCACCTTAAGGTCAATGACGAAGACGTCCTCTATACCTTCAGCGGCGTGCGCCCGCTTCCGGCCAGCGATTCCGCCTTTAACGGCACCATCTCGCGCAATCACTCATTAGTATTACTGCCGCCGGTGGCCGGACGGGAGTTCACCACCCTGTGCCTGGTCGGCGGTAAATGGACCACCTTCCGCAAATTTGGTGAAGAGGCGGCAGATCGGGTGCTGAAGCTGCTGGGCGAAAGCCGCAAGGTCAGCACGGTGGCGCTGGCGATTGGCGGCGGCCGAAACTACCCGAATGCGGCGCGAAAACCCATCTGGCTGCACGAACTGAGTGAGGAATTCGGCCTGACGCCCGCGCGCGTTTCGCAGCTGGTTGCCCGTTACGGCACCCGCGCCCAGGCGATGCTGCATACTATGGCGCTCCAGCCTGACCAGCCGTTGCAGGCTAATCCGAACTGGAGCCAGAACGAAATACGCTTCCTGATCGCACACGAGCAGGTGCAGACGCTGGAAGACCTGTTGGTACGCCGCACGCCGCTGGCCATCAGCGGACAGCTGACGGTTGATCTGATTGCGGAGATTAACCAGCTGCTGGCAGTGGCACGCGGCTGGTCGCCGGAACAGGCAGACCAGCACCTCAATCACACCTTTTCACGTCTTGCCAGCCTGCACGGGCTCGGCAGGCTTTCCCCTGTGGCCATTAATAAGGAATCCCGCCATGTCAGCCAGTCAGAAAGTGAGGCTTAACCGACTCTTTAATCAGGGTAAATGCCTGGATGTCGCCATCGATCACGGCATCGCCAACGAGCCCGATTTCCTGATCGGCCTGGAAGATATCGCCGGCGTGATGCGCAACCTGGTCACCGCTCAGCCTGACGCGATTCAGGTCAATTACGGCCAGGCCGATCTGCTTCAGCAATTGCCCCAGCGCCACAAGCCCGCGCTGGTGTTGCGCACCGACGTTGGCAATGCCTATAACGTCGCCCGTCATCGCGAAATGTGGGCAGTGCTGCACAATCCGGACGATCCGATTCTGGCCGCCCTGCAAATGGACGCGGCGGCCGTGGTGGTGAATCTCTATCTGATCCCCGATGAGCCGGGCATTTTTCGCCAGTGTGTGGAGAATATCGGCCGCCTGCGCCACGCCTGCGAGCGTTACGGTATGCCGCTGATGATTGAGCCGCTGGTGATGGCAGCGGCCGGACAGGGCGCGGCCTATGGCTCGATGGGCGACGTGGAGAAAATGGTGCCGCTGGTCCGGCTGGCCCGCGAGCTGGGTGCGGACATCATCAAGGTTGATCCGACCGATAACGTGGAAGAGTTTCACCGCGTGGTGGAAGCGGCCCGTTGTCCGACGCTGGTGCGCGGCGGCGGCAAGGGTGAACTTGGCCCGGTGCTGACCAAAAGCGCGGCGCTGATGGCGCAGGGCGCATCCGGCATGGTGTATGGCCGTAACGTTTATCAACACAGCAATCCGGCGAGCGTGGTGAAAGCGCTGATGGCGATTATTCATCAGGGTGTCAGCGGAGAAGAGGCGCTGGCGATCTATCAGCGTGCCGGCTAAAACGGAGAAATGCGATGAGCCAATTGCTGGGCATTGATGCCGGCAACACCATGATTAAAGCGGTGTTGTTCGATCTGGATGGCACGGTTCGCGCCGTTGCCAGCTGTGCGGGCGAAACCCACCAGCCACAGCCCGGCTATGCCGAACGTCCGGTGAACGAGGTCTGGCAGGGCGTCACCACCGCCATCAAAGCCTGCCTGGCACAGATGCCGGATGCGCAGGTGATTGCCGTCGGTGCTACCGGGCATGGCAACGGGCTGTACGCGCTGGATCAGGCGCAGCAGCCGTTGATCGGCATTCAGTCGGTCGACAGCCGTGCCGCCGACCGGGTGGAGGAGCTGGAAAAGAGCGGCAGCGCGGCGGCGATTTATGCCCGTTCGCTGCAAAAAGTCTGGGCCAGCTCAACGCCGGTATTGCTGAGCTGGCTAAAGCGAAACCGGCCTGAACTTTATCAACGTATCGGGCATGTGCTCTGCGCCAAAGACGTTATCAGCCACTTTTTGTGTGACGAAGTCAGTGCCGACTATTCCGATGCGTCCGGCGCCGGGCTGATCGACCACCGCGTTCGCGGCTACAGCGCCGACCTGCTGGCCCTGTACGACCTCGCGGACGCCCTGCCGCTGCTTCCCGCCCTGCATGAATCCTGCGAAGTGGTCGGCACCGTCACCCCACATGCCGCGCAGCTTACCGGTTTACCTGCGGGTATTCCGGTGGTGGCGGGGATTTTTGATGTGGTGGCCAGTGCCGTCGGCTCCGGCGTGGTGTCGCCAGGCGAAGCCTCGATTGTGGCCGGCACCTGGAGCATTAATCAGGTGGTGGTTTCCCGTCCCGATTACCTGCGCCCGGTCTTTATGAACGCCCTGATTGAGCGCGATCGCTATATGGCGATTGAAGCCAGCGCCACCTCGGCGACCAATCTGGACTGGTTTATCCGCGAGTTTGCCGACGGCCGCAGCGGCGGCGGCGCAGAACAAAGCAGTGATTTAGTGGCAAAGGTGGTGCCGGATGCGCATCTGCCGGTCTACCATCCCTACCTCTATTCCGGCCGGAAAGAAGAACCTGCCAAAGCCGGATTTTATGGCCTCAGCGGCTGGCACACCCGCGCCGATATGCTGTTCGCCTTATTTGAAGGCGTGACCTTTTCTCACCGTGCGCATATCGATCGGCTGCGCGCGGCCGGACTGCCGTTCACCTCGGCTACCCTTTCTGGCGGTGCCAGCCGCAGCTGCGTCTGGCCACAGATGTTTGCCGACGTGCTGGCGATCCCGATTCAGGTCGCGGAGTGTAAAGAGACCGGCGCGTTGGGCGCGGCAATCTGTGCCGGCGTCGGCGTCGGGATCTGGGCGAATCTGGCGGAAGGCGTGGCGCAGGCAGTGAAGCTCAATCCGGTGATCCTGCAGCCCGATCCCATCCGGGTGGCCTTCCATGAACCCCGTTACCGCCTGTTCAAAAAGCTGGAGCTGGCGATGGACAGCCTCTGGCATGAAGAGCTTAACGATCTGATTTAACGTGATCTAAATCTGAATTCCGCTACGTGGTTAGCGGCGCGTCGCCAGCGAAATAACGTTAATTTAACTTAACACTCCGCCCGAACGCTGGCGGAGAACAGCCGCATTTTGCTGATAATTCAACGATATTCCTGCCATCTGCCGCGCTTATGCCCCACAAAACGTTAATGTTACCGATTTGAAAATAATACAAACTTAAACAAAGTGTAAACGAGTCGTCATAAAAGGCGGAGTGAGCGGCTTTTCGCTGGGTGGTTACAGCATTGCCAGGGATAATTCGCTGCGCTAAATTGGCTTATTGCGCGCAGATCAGACCACTGCTACTTCCGGCACAGGGCAGGGATCGCGTCAGGTTGAGGATAACAAAAGCTCATGGGTTCAGAATTACTTTCGCTGGTACTGTTCATTGCTTCAGTCTCGCTTTACACCTGGAAAGCCGGAAGGAATAAACTGTGGTTCAGCGCTATTCTGCTGTTTCTTGGCATCTATATTATTCTTAACGCCTCAATGCTCGCGAGTAATTATTTTACCGGCGAAGGCATTAATGACGCGGTTATTTATACCATCACCAGCAGTTTAAGCGGTGCCGGTATCAGCAAATATATTCTTCCGGCAGTGGGGTTAATTGTCGCCCTGGTTTTGCTGTTTGGCTTTTTGTCCTGGCTGTTACGCCTGCGCAAAGGCCATCGCGCCAGTCCGCTTTACAGCCTGCTGGCAGTGATTCTGGCGGTGGCATCGATCAATACCACGCCGGCTTATCAGCAGGTGGCCAGCCTGATTAAATCCCAGGTCGGAAAAGGCAACTCCGATTTTTATACCCATTACAAAGTGCCAGGAAAACAGCTTCGCGGGGATAAGCCCAATCTGGTTTATATCTATGCGGAAAGCCTGGAGCGCACCTATTTTGATGAAAAAGCCTTTCCTGGTCTGGCGCCTGAACTGAGCAAAATCAAAGATAACTCTTACGACTTCAGCAATACCGAACAGCTGCCGGGAACGGAATATACCATTGCCGGTATGGTGGCCTCGCAGTGCGGCATCCCGCTGTTTGCGCCGTTTGACGGCAACGCCTCCAGCTCGCTCTCCACCTTCTACCCGCAGAACGTCTGCCTGGGTGACATCCTCAAGTCTTCCGGTTATCAGAACTACTTTTATCAGGGCGCGAGCCTGAGCTTCGCCGGTAAAGACCTGTTCCTCTCCTCCCACGGCTTCGATCATTTGTATGGCTATAACGAGCTGAAATCGGTGGTCAAAGACCCCAACTACCGCAACGACTGGGGCTGGTATGACGATACCCTGCTGGATGTGGTGTTCGATAAATACCTTGAGCTGGCAAAGCAGAACCGGCCTTTCTCGCTCTTTGCCTTAACCGTCGATACCCATCACCCGGACGGGTTTATTTCGCGCAGCTGCCAGCGCAAAGACTATCCGTATGAGGGCAAACCAAACAAATCCTTTGCCGCCGTGGCTTGCAGCCAGGAACATATTGCCCGGCTGATCCAGCGCATCCAGGCCACGCCGTACTTTAAAAACACCATTATCGTGGTCAGTTCCGATCACCTGGCGATGAACAACACCGCCTACAAATACCTGAACCAGCATGACCGCAGCGATCTGTTCTTTATGGTGCGCGGCAACGACGTCACCAGCAAAGTGCTGCCGGTGAAACGCAGCACGATGGATAACGGCGCGACGGTGCTGGATGCGATGGGGGGCGATAACTTTATCGGCCTTGGTCGCAGCAGCCTGTCATCAACATCATTAGTGGCCACTTATCTGAATATTAAAGAGAAAATTAACGAGTGGAAGCCGGACGTTATCAAGCTATGGAACTTCCCGAAATCAATCTCAGATTACAAAATTGATACCACCAGCAACACCTTCAGCTTCTCCGGCATGCACTTTAAGCTGCCGCTGCTGCTGTCGGTGAAGCCGAATAAAATTGAGCCAAAATTTGATGTCTACCTCGCGGCGCCGTTAAAGCAACAGCTGGCGGGCTTTGCGCCCGACGAGAAGTTTGTCTGGATCGACCGTTGCTTCAAAATGGGTGATGTCTGGGACGAGAAGCTGGAGCTGAACCCCGGCCTGTGCGTCGCTGACGGTACGCTGAACTCTGCGCCACAAATTGAACAGATTGAACCGGGCAACACGCTGGGCAAAGTGACCTTCAAACAGACCGGCGAGACCAGCGATGCGCGTTATCAGCAGGCGGTGACGCGTCTGAGAGTCACCGACGACGATCTGCGTTATACCGCCGACCATATCATGTTCGGCCTGCCCGGCCTGCCGAAACAGGTGCAAAAGGTCACCGGCCTCTCCTTTATCGAACCCTGGGGTGGACGCTGGTCAGACGCCAATCTGCTGCCGACCGTCACCGTGCAGTATCTGGAACCGTTGCCGGCGGCCTTTGATTTGACGCTGACCGCGCGGGCTTTTGGCAAAAACAGCCAGAAGCCGTTTACCCTTAAAGTGGGTGACAGCACGCAACAGATTACGCTGACCAATGCCGACAGCACGCTTAAGATTCATTTCACTAATCCGTCGCAGTCGCGCACCATCGAAATCGTGCCGCCAGCCCCGGAAGAGACGGCGGAAGGCGCTATCGACGGCTTTGCAGCACGTAAGCTGGGCATCGGCCTGGTTAGCCTGCAGGTGACCGCCACCGAATAAACTGAGACCTGCCTCACAAATATTCATCAAGTTTTCGCCCCTGTTGCCGATTTAACCTGCTTCAGGGGCGCAAACGAAAGCCCTGTCTTTCAGAGGGAAACAAGTGATGGCATCAGTGAAAAATATGAAGGTCGGGGTTCGCCTCGGCGCTGCGTTCAGTTTGGTGATCCTGTTGTTGATCATCGTGAGCGCCACCGCAGTGACCAAAATCAACACCATTAACGACGCGGTCAGCAGCATCGTCAGCGATCGTTATATCAAAGTCCGCCTGGCATTTGACGTGCGCGATGGCGTCAACGATCAGATTAAATTCCTGCGTGGCATGGTTATCGACACCACCCGCCCACAGTACAACGTTAAGCGCTTCGGTCAGCTGACCGACGCCACCGACAAAACCAATCTGGCGGTGGGCAAGATTGCCCAGCTGCAAACTACGCCCGTAGGCATCAAAAAAATTCAGGCCGTTAAAGAAGCCGCGCAGACATTTGAAACGGCGAAATCCACGCTGCTGGAGATGATCCGCGCCGGTGACGAAAATGCTGCCGCCGAATTCGCGCTGCAAAAAATGACTCCGGCTCAGAATACCTATCTGAATCTGGCCTCTGCTTTTGCCGACTCGCAGTCGCAACAGCTGGTCGCTGAAGGCGCGCTGGCCGGCACGGAAGGGAACAGTGCGATTCAAATCACCCTGATCTTCTCTGCCCTGGCGATCCTGGCCGCAGTCCTGCTGGGCTATTTCCTCGCCCGCTCTATCGTGCGTCCATTGCGTGAAGCGGTAACCATCGCCGAGAACGTGGCGGCAGGCGATCTGCGCACGGTGATCCGCGTCAACTCTACCGATGAAACCGGTCAGCTGATGCAGGCCCTCAAGCACATGAACGAAAACCTGCTGCGCATCGTCACCGAAGTGCGCTCCGGCACCGATTTGATCCATAACGCCTCCAGCGAAATTTCAGCGGGCAATATGGACCTGTCATCACGCACCGAGCAGCAGGCCAGCTCGCTGGAAGAGACCGCCTCGGCAATGGAGCAGATGACCTCGACCGTCAAGCAGAACGCCGACAACGCCCGCCAGGCCAATGAACTGGCCGCGCTGGCGTCGAAAGTCGCCAGCCAGAGCGGTGATGCGGTGAAGCAGGTGGTCAGCACCATGGAGATGATTAACGGTTCCTCACGTAAAATTGTCGACATCATCAGCGTGATCGACGGCATTGCCTTCCAGACCAACATCCTGGCGCTGAACGCGGCGGTAGAAGCGGCGCGCGCCGGTGAGCAGGGTCGCGGCTTTGCGGTGGTGGCCTCAGAAGTGCGCAGCCTGGCGCAGCGTTCTGCTTCAGCGGCGAAAGAGATTGCCCAGCTGATTGAAGACTCGGTCAGCAAAGTGGACGAAGGCGGCAAGCAGGTGGCAAAAGCCGGAACCACGATGGAAGAAGTGCTGAGCAGCGTGAAAAGCGTGACCGCCATTATGGGCGAAATCTCGATTGCCAGCTCAGAACAGAGCACCGGCATCAACGAGATCAGCATGGCCATCACCCAGATGGACCAGGTGACGCAGCAAAACGCCGCGTTGGTAAACCAGTCAGCTTCGGCGGCGCAGTCGCTGCAAGAGCAGGCAGAACAGCTGTCACGGGCGATCAGCGTGTTTAAGGTTAACGACGCGCAGTACCACGGTCAGGCGCTGGCCTGATCCCTGAGAGGGCACCTGTGTGCCCTCTTGATACAAATTTGTGGCGAAAGTCGCTGATAAAAGCACGCTGACCGCTTCTTAAGACGGGTTAAAACAGATTAATATAAGGTTTCTCTTAAGCCTGACTCAGATGGATGACCGCACGTTGAAACCCCTTCTTCACCGTTTGCTGGCACTAATGGTTGTTGCCCTTCCGCTCAGCGGCATGGCAGCGAGAACCAGCCCCGACCCGCTTCTTGCGTCCCAGATTGTTGACCGCTACGCGCAGAACATCTTTTACAACACCAAGGCAACCGGTATGGCGATGGTGGCAATTGATGCCAACCAGCGCGTCTTTGCCAGCCAGGGGTCCATCCGTCCAGGCAGCAGCGTGCGTCCGCAGAAAGACTCGGTGATCCGCATTGCATCGCTGACCAAACTGATGACCAGCGAACTGCTGGTGAAGCTCTCTGAGCAGGGCGTGGTTCGCCTTGACGATCCGTTAAGCAAATATGCCCCCGCCGGCAGCAGCGTGCCGGGTTACGCCGGGCAAACTATCCGCCTGATTAACCTGGCGACGCACACCAGCGGCCTGCCACGCGAGCAGCCGGGCGGCAAGGCGCAGCGTCCGGTGTTTGTCTGGCCAACGCACGCTCAGCGCTGGAACTGGCTGGACAATGCCCAGCTGAAAGCCGCGCCGGGCACTCAGGCGGCCTACTCTAACCTGGCCTTCGACCTGCTGGGTGATGCGCTGTCTAAGGCCTCCGGCGTGCCCTACCCGGCCTTGTTACAGCGTGAGATTACCCGCCCACTGGGCATGAAGGACACCACCTTTACGCCGTCGCCGGACCAGTGTGGTCGCCTGATGGTGGCCGCCAAAGGCGCCAGCCCGTGCATGAATACGCTGGCGGCGATTGGCAGCGGCGGCATTTACTCGACGCCGGATGATATGGGCCGCTGGATGCAGCAGTTCCTTTCCTCCGATGTGCATCCCCGCACCCCGCAGGCCGACCGTATTCAGACCATGATTTATCAGCGCGACCAGTTAAGCAGAGTCATCGGCATGGATGTGCCGGGCAAAGCCACGGCGCTGGGCATGGGTTGGGTGTATATGGCGCCTCAGGGCGGCCGTCCTGGCATCATCCAGAAAACCGGCGGTGGCGGTGGCTTTATTACCTATATGGCGATGGTGCCGCAGTACAGCGTTGGCGTGTTTATTGTGGTGACCCGCTCGGCGCAAACGCACTTCACGCCAATGAGCGATGGGGTGAATAATCTGCTGACCGAATTAATCGGTAATACGCCTGACAGTGCGCAATTAGCGGCCAGCATTATGTCCAACTAATAAGCGATTCACCCGGCGGACGCCTTAAATCCGCCGGGAATAAGCCACGAATATATCAGGATGTAAATATCCATTATAAAGTTTAAATAATGGATCATCCGGGTGCGCAGCGCACTGCTGGCGCTCACTGCCTTTTTTCTCCGTGAATGCATTTAACGCCCCCACCCTTATTCCGCCCGTATTACGCCCTTATTCCATCAGAAACTCGCCGGAAAATTAATACCGTCACGCCCCGTTATTTGTACTGGCACGTAATATGCTACATCTCCCTTTTACCGTATTACCCAACAAATAAAGAGTTAACGAATAACTCGCGACATCACATCATGAGGTTCCTATGGCGAAGGCGGCATTTAAACAAAAGTTAGGGTTGGTTGATCTCAGCCTGTTGGGGATTGGCTCGATGATCGGCTCCGGCTGGCTGTATGCGGCGCTGACCAGCTCCGGTTATGCCGGGGCACAGACCGGATGGGCATGGATTTTAGGGGCGATTATCGTGCTGATGATTGGCCTGGTGTTTGCCGAGCTTTCTGCCGCCATTCCGCGCGCCGGCGGCTTTGTGCGATACCCCAACTTCTCACACGGCAACGTGGTGGGCTTTGTTATCGGCGTCAGTTCGTTGCTGGCCTACACCAGCACCGCCGGGGTGGAAGTGGAAGCGGTGCGTCAGTATGCCCAGTACTGGTGGCCGGCGGTCAGTAACAGCGCGGGCGGCCCGACGGCGTTGGGCTTCGCGGTGCAGATCCTGCTGCTGGTCGGCTTCTTCCTGCTGAACTACTGGAGCGTCAGCTTCTTTGGCCGGGTGAACACCATCGTCACCACCTTTAAATTCATCGTGCCGCTGCTGACCATCGGCACGCTGTTTATGTATTACCACGGCGCCAACCTCGATGTGCCGCCACCGCCACCGGGCGGTGCGCATGGCATCTTCACCTCGCTAACCGGTGCCGGCATCGTGTTTGCCTATCTCGGCTTCCGCCAGGCGGTGGACTTCGCCAGTGAGGCCAAAAATCCGCAGCGCAACGTGCCGCTGTCGATCATCATCGCTATCGCGGTGAGCTTCGTGATCTATATCGCCCTGCAATATGCGTTTATGGGTGCGGTGCCGTCCGAAGCGCTGTCGGCGCACGGCTGGGATGGGCTAAAGCAGGTATTCCAGTCGCCGTATGCCGACCTGGCGCGCAGCCTGGGGATCACCTGGCTGATTAACCTGATCCTCGTCGATGCGGTGATCTCTCCGGCCGGTACCGGCAATATTTATCTCGCCGGGGCCAGCCGCGTGCTGTTTGCCTGGGCGCGTAACGGCCACCTGTTTAAAATCTTCGGTGAGGTGGATGCCAAATCCGGGGTGCCGCGCGGCGCGTTATGGTTATCACTGATCCTGTCGATTGCCTGGACGCTGCCGTCGGAGTTCCAGGTGTGGGGCGGGTTGATTGGTGCCGTTACCTCGGCCACCGTTTTCACCTATATGCCGGGCCCCATCACCCTGGGCGCATTCCGTCGTCATCTGCCGGATATGCCGCGTCCGTTCCGCCTGCCGGTTGCCGCCATCCTCAGCCCGCTGGCGTTTGTCGCCAGTACGCTGCTGATTTACTGGAGCGGCTGGTCGGTTAACGAAATCCTGATCCCCATTCTGGTGCTGGCCTGGGTTGGCTATGCGGTATTTGGCAAGAAGTCCGACACCTCAGGCCGCGATCTGAAATGCGCCTGGTGGTTGCTGGTCTACTATCTGCTGGTGCTGATCCTGTCGTATCTCGGCACCTTTGGCGGTATCAATGCGATAGCGTCGCCGACCGATATGATCCTGGTGACTATCGCCTCACTGGTTTGTTACTACTGGGGCGTGGCGGCCAGCCTGTCGGTGCCCGAAATCACCGATGATGAAGAGGTTTCCATCGACGGTGATGAATAACCCTCCGGCAAATACGCCCACAATTAATCCATCGCGTTAACCTCACCTGGGCGAGAAAAACTCGCCCAGGACTGATCTCCATCAATACCCTACCGGCTATTTCCTGCGCATATTTCCCCCCGACCTCTCGAGTAATAATAAAAACCTTCAAGGCAGGAGCCGATATGCAACACAGAATGGTATTGAATGAAACAGCCTGGTTTGGTGCGGGATCGATCGCGCAAATCGTCAGTGAAGTGAACAAACGCCACTTTACCAAAGCGTTGCTGGTGACCGATAAGGCGCTGATGAAAGCCGGCGTGGTGGAGAAAGTCACCGCGCTGCTCGACCGCCACCATCTGGCCTATATGATTTATGACGAGGTGGTGCCGAACCCGACCATCGGCGTGGTGCAGCAAGGCGTCGAGCTGTTTAAAAGCGCCGGCGCTGACTACCTGATCGCCATCGGCGGCGGTTCCCCGCAGGATACGGCAAAAGCCATCGGCATCATTATCAACAACCCGGAATTTGCCGACGTGCGCAGCCTTGAAGGCTTCGCCGACACCCGCAACCCGTCAGTACCAATCATTGCTGTTCCTACCACCGCCGGCACCGCTGCCGAAGTCACCATCAACTATGTGATCACCGACGAAGAGAACCGCCGCAAATTCGTCTGCATCGATCCGCACGATATTCCGGTGGTAGCGATTGTAGATGCCGAAATGATGGCCAGTATGCCGCCTTCGCTGAAAGCGGCCACCGGCATTGATGCCCTGACCCATGCGATTGAAGGCTTTACCACCAAGGGCGCGTGGGAGTTAACCGATGCGCTGCACCTGAAAGCGATGCAGATTATCAGTCGCTCGCTGCGGGCGTCGGTCGCAGGCGATGCCAAAGGCGTGGAAGATATGGCGCTGGGACAGTATATCGCCGGCATGGGCTTTTCTAACGTCGGGCTGGGGCTGGTTCACGGCATGGCGCATCCGCTGGGGGCGTTTTACAACGTGCCGCACGGCGTGGCCAACGCCATTATCCTGCCGCACGTGATGGCATGGAATGCCGAATACACCGGCGAAAAATACCGTGATATTGCCCGGGCAATGAACGTCCCCAGAGTTTGCGGCTTGAGCCTGAGCGAAGTGCGGGTGGCGGCGGTCGACGCGGTGAAACAGCTCTCCGCCGACGTCGGCATCCCCGCCAGGCTGCGCGATGTCGGGATGAAAGAAGAAGACATTGCCGCGCTGGCGCAGGCGGCACTGGACGATGTGTGCACCGGTGGCAACCCGCGCGACGCCACGCTGGCCGATATTACCGAGCTGTATCGCCAGCTGTACTGACCGGCCCCACCGACCCCCGGCGGATAAAACGGGGAGTGAAACTGGGCTGGGAGCCGGCATCATCGCCACGGATTTGTGAAATCACGCGGCGGGCGGCTTCCCGGCCCATCTCATACACCGGCTGCTCTATCACCGACAGTGGTGGCGAAACGATTTCCGTCCACGGGAAATTGTCATACATCACAAACGACAAATCCTGCGGGATCCGCAGCCCGCGCAGCGCGAATTCACGCATCAGCGACTGGGCAATCAGGCTGTCGGAGGCGACAATCGCCGACGGCGGCGGGCCATCCTCAAACAGTTCCGCGACAATCTTGCCGATCGCCGCATCATCCGTTGCATCGGTTTTAATCATCTCCGGCAGGAAGGTCACGCCCGCCTGCAGAAATGCCCGTTCCATGCCCGCCACACGCTGCGCCACCGGGGTTAGCCCCAAATCCTCCGGCTGCTGATAGCCGCCCTCGCACTGCATGCTGGTGACATAGGCAATCCGTCGGTGCCCCAGTTCCAGCAGCTGCTGCGTGGCTTCCTGCGCCGCAGGCGTAAAGTCCACACCGATCACCTCGACATCCAGATCGTAAACGCCCCGATCGAACAGGGTCAGCGCACAGCCATCCGCCAGAATCTGCGCCAGATGCGGATTGTGTCCGGCCGCCGAGCTGCAGGGCGCGACGATAATGCCGTCCACGCGCTTATCCAGCATCACCCGCACCGCTTCCTGTTCGATGTCGACCTGCTCATCGCTGTTGCTGAGGATCACATGGTAACCCGCCTGGCGCGCCACGTCGGAGATGCCGCGCAGCGCCAGGCCAAAGTGCGGATTTTCGATATCGCCAACAATCACCCCCAGCGTGTTCGAGCGTCCGGTGTTCATGCTGCGCGCCAGCTCGTTGGGTCGATAGCCTAAGCGACCGGCGGCATCGGTCACGCGGGTGGCCACCTCTTCACTCACTGCGCCATAGCCGCCCAACGCGCGGGCGGCCTGCGCTTTCGACACGTTGGCTTCGCGGGCCACATCGGCGACGGTTGGGGCTTTGGCCCGTGCTGCTGCTCTGGTCATAATAATTTCGAATCACACCTTGAGTGGATGAAGATTGACGGCATTTACCGGCTGTGTCTACTATCACTATAGCTGACTTGAGACCGGTCTCACAACCACCCTGTCACCCTTCAGCCACCTGCATTGAGACCGGTCTCATACTAATAAACCGATCCGCTCTCAATAGTCGTTGATGTTATCCACAACAAAAACGGACTGACTATGAAATCGCATAAGCCCCTGATCGCTCTGGCCGCTTCCCTTCTCGCTGCGGTCTCTTTATTCACCAGCGCTGCTTCGGCGGCCAGTAATGACAATCCCTATGGTTTGATTGAGCCCGGCCACCTGCGCGTTGCCAGCCTCGGCGATGCCAAACCCTATACCTTTACCGATGCCAACGGCCAGTTCACCGGCTTCGACGTCGAGTTCTTTACCGACGTGGCCCACCGCATCGGCATCAAAAAAGTGGACTTTATCGGCCAGGACTTTGCCGGGATTTTGCCGGCGGTGGCGAACGGTCAGTACGACGCGGGCGTGGCGGCGATTGGCATCACCAAAGCGCGCGAGCAAACGGTGGACTTTTCCTCCGGCTATCTGGCGGGTTACCTGACGGTGCTGACCAGCAAATCCTCCGGGGTGAAAAACGTCGATACGCTGGCCAAACACCGGCTGGCGGTGATCCAGGGCACCCTGCAGGAGTCTTATGCGGTCGATCACTTTAAACAGACCGACCTGGTGCGCTTCCCGGATAACAACGCGGCGATCTCGGCGATGAACAACGGCACGGTGGATGCGGTGTTCCTCGATTATGAGTCGGCCAAAACCTACGCCGACCGTTATGACCTGATCCATGCCGCAGACATTCCGTCGTTTGATGCACCGGCCGGTTTTGCCATCGCCAAAAACAAGGTGGCGTTCAAAACCGCGCTGGATAAAGCGATTAAGTCGGCGATGGAAGATGGCACCTGGAAACGCCTGTACGAGAAGTGGTTCCCGGGTTCGCCGATGCCGAAACAGTATCTCCCTGCCGCTGACCAGACCAGCCAGTCCTGAAAACGCGCCCCTCTACCCGGCGGCGTGACCTTCGCGCCGCCTAAAGAAAGTGAGTCCTTGCTATGGATATTTTCGAGATCCTGAGGAAAACGTTTTTCGACTTTCCGTCGATGTTACAGGTTCTGCCGCAGCTGCTCGGCACCGGGCTGATCAACACGCTGATCATCTCACTCTGCGCCACCGTGCTGGGCACCTCCATCGGCCTGCTGCTGGCGCTGATGGGCATTTCTCCGTCCCGCTGGCTGCGCATTCCTGCCCGCCTCTATACCGACCTGTTTCGCGGTTTGCCGTCGATCCTCACCATCCTGCTGATCGGCCAGGGCTTCGCCCGCTTCAGCTATCAGATTTTTGGCCCCAGCCCCTATCCGCTGGGGATTTTCGCCCTGAGCCTGATTGCCAGCGCCTATATGGGCGAGATTTTCCGCGCGGGGATCCAAAGCGTGGAACGCGGACAGCTGGAGGCCTGCCGCGCGCTGGGCATGAGCTATGCCCGCGCCATGGCTCTGATCATCATTCCGCAGGGCATCCGTCGCGTGTTACCGGCGGTGGTAAATCAGTTTATTGCCATCATCAAAGACTCCTCGCTGGTGTATCTGCTTGGGCTGATGGTCAACGAACGCGAGCTGTTCCGCGTCGGCCAGGATGCGGCAGTGCTGACCGGCAACCTGTCACCGCTGATGCTGGCCGGGCTGTTCTACCTGATGATCACCGTGCCGATGACCCATCTGGTGAACTATGTCGATGCCCGTTACCGCACCGGACGCCGCAAAGCGACCGCGCCACAAAGCGGGCTGAAAGAAGTGGACGAAGTGCAGCAACGCAACGCGCTGGCCACCCATCCTGCGTCGCAGCTGACGCCCGACAGAGGACAATAAGATGCTGAATCAGACTTCCCCGGCAGCACCGGTCGAGGAGCGCGCTTTTCACGGCGCCAGCCTCGAGCTGCGCGACCTGACGCTGGCCTACGGTGAGATTGAGGTGCTGCGCAAGGTGTCGATCAGCGTCGCACCGGGCACCACCACCTGCATTATTGGCCCGTCCGGCTCGGGAAAA
>LIDZ01008441.1_pt13 | contig 20995 bp, 19 predicted proteins | sample 644651 | NCBI WGS metagenome assembly LIDZ01 (sample SAMN03856242, study PRJNA289617) | food metagenome | isolation source: wine grapes on drying loft during traditional withering process | host: Vitis vinifera cv. Corvina | place: Italy: Gargagnago di S. Ambrogio di Valpolicella | collected 2014-01 | reverse complement strand
GGGGCAATTTCTCAGTATTTTCTGGTTTCTTCCCCTGGCGGCCACGCTAATACGCTGCATTTTATCGCTTTTTCTGGGTGACACCGCCGGAGGGATTCGCTAAAGTTTTTGCACTTGGTAGTCATTTGGCTTTTTTTTAGACACAGTTCTGCAAACACCTCTGGAGTAGCATGTCCGATTTACCCTCACCTGGCCGCCGCCGGTGGTTAAAAAGCGCCGGCGCCGTCGTGCTGCTGAGCGTCAGTAAAGTAGGGCTGGCCGCCAGCAGCCATGTGGTGGCGATTCGCATCTGGCCGTCTTCAACTTATTCCCGGCTGACGCTGGAATCCAACCGCCCGCTGAGATATAAGCAGTTTGCGCTCAGTCATCCCGAACGCGTGGTGATCGATATTGCCAATATCCAGCTTAACCATGCGCTGAAAGGCGTCGGGAACCTGGTGCGCAGCGACGATCCCTACATTAAAAATGCGCGAGTGGGGCAGTTCGATGCCAATACCGTCCGGCTGGTGCTGGAACTGAAGCAAAATGTGTCGCCAAAGATTTTCACCCTCGCGCCCGTCGCCGGGATCCGCGATCGCCTGGTGTTGGATCTCTATCCGGCGAAAGGCAGCAGTTACGATCATGCTGACGATCCGCTACTGGCATTACTGGAAGATTACAACAAAGGCGATCTGGAAAAGAGCCAGCCTGCGGCGGCAGCTTTGCCGGGCAAGGCGGGCCGGGATCGGCCGATTGTAATCATGCTCGATCCGGGCCACGGCGGCGAAGACTCGGGGGCGATTGGCAAACATAAAACCCGCGAAAAAGACATCGTGCTGAAGATCGCCAGACGACTAAAGGTGTTGATCGACAAGCAGCCGAATATGCGTGCCTATATGACGCGTAATGAAGATGTCTTTATTCCGCTTAAAGTCAGGGTGGCCAAAGCGCGCAAACAGCGTGCCGATCTGTTTATCTCCATCCATGCGGATGCCTTCACCAGCCGTGCGGCACGCGGCTCGTCGGTATTTGCGCTCTCGACCAAAGGGGCGACCAGCACCGCCGCACGTTTTCTGGCGCAGACGCAGAATGAATCAGACCTGATTGGTGGCGTCAGCATGAGCGGCGATCGCTATCTCGATCACACCATGTTCGATATGGTGCAGAGCCTGACCATCAACGACAGCCTGAAATTTGGTAAAGAGGTGCTTACCCGCATCGGTAAGGTGAACCATCTGCATAAAAAAACCGTAGACCAGGCGGGATTTGCCGTGCTGAAAGCGCCCGATATCCCGTCGATCCTGGTGGAGACGGCGTTTATCAGTAATTTAGAAGAAGAGCGTAAGCTGCGAACGACGCGTTATCAACATCAGGTGGCGGAATCTATTCTGGCGGGGATCAAAGCGTACTTCGCCAGTGGCGCAAGCCTGGCACCGAGAAAATAGCGTGAAGTGTGGGGCGGGGGACTGCTCGCCCGGCATAAAGCGGACAGAAAAATCGATTGGGAGAATTTGGCGGAGGCCAGAAACAAAAAAACACCCGTTAAGGTGTTAAGTTGGTTGCGGGAGCCGGATTTGAACCGACGACCTTCGGGTTATGAGCCCGACGAGCTACCAGGCTGCTCCATCCCGCGTCCGTAGTGTACTACTGTTGCTTCCGTCACAACAGGTCTTTCTTTTACTGCTTTCTCCGAAGAGAAATGGTTGCGGGAGCCAGATTTGAACTGACGACCTTCGGGTTATGAGCCCGACGAGCTACCAGGCTGCTCCATCCCGCGTCCGAAATACTGTTGCTTCCATCACAACAGGTCTTGCTGTTCACAGAACATTCTCCGAAGAGAAATGGTTGCGGGAGCCAGATTTGAACTGACGACCTTCGGGTTATGAGCCCGACGAGCTACCAGGCTGCTCCATCCCGCGTCTGTGGAAGCGCACTATACGCTGTAGGAGTTTTGATGCAACCCCTTTTTGCAATAAAGTCATCAAAATAGCGCTTACTGCTCACTTCTTCTGCATTTGCCTTATTCTCGTACAGCAACCGATGAACTTTACCGTTGAGCCGTTTAATTATCCCGGTGCCTTTGCTATCTTCGGCGAGGAATTCCGCATAGAGGGCAGTGAAATAATGAAAGGATGTTGGGCGAAGTTTGCAGTAACAGGGGCGTTGCTTGCCCTGCTGGCGGGATGTTCCTCAAAACCGACCGATCGTGGCCAGCAGTATAAAGACGGAAAGCTGGACCAGCCGCTCGGACTGGTCAATCAGCCGAATGCGAAAGGGCGTCCGGTGAATGGCAAAGACTTCAGCGATCAGGTCAGCGAAATCCAGTACGCGTCGCCGGCGATGTATTCCCGCCAGACCGGCACCTACGGTTCGATTAAAGCCTGGCTGATGGCGGGCGGCGACACGCGCCAACTGCGTCAGTTTGGTCTGGATGCCTATCAAATGGAAGGCACCGATAATTATGGCAACGTGCAGTTCACCGGTTACTACACGCCGGTGCTGCAGGCCCGTTACACGCGCCAGGGCGAGTTCCAGTATCCTTTATATAGAATGCCTGCGCGTGCTAAAGGCGGACGCCTGCCAAGCCGTGCGGACATTTACAGTGGCGCGCTGGGCGATCGCTACATCGTTGGCTACAGCAACTCGCTGATGGATAACTTCATTATGGATGTGCAGGGCAGCGGCTACGTGGATTATGGCGATGGCCGTCCGCTGACCTTCTTTGGTTACGGCGGCAAGAATGGCCATGCTTATCGCAGTATCGGTAAGGTGTTAATCGATCGCGGTGAAGTGAAGCGCGAAGATATGTCGATGCAGGCGATCCGCAAATGGGGGGAAGAGCACAGCCCGGAACAGGTGCGCGAACTGCTGGAGCAGAACCCGTCCTTTGTGTTCTTCAAGCCAGAAAACTTTGCGCCGGTACGCGGGGCGAGCGCCGTTCCGTTAGTGGCGAAGGCTTCCGTGGCGTCAGACCGTTCGCTGATCCCGCCGGGCACCGCGTTGCTGGCTGAAGTGCCAATACTGGACAACAACGGTAAATTTACCGGAAAATATGAGATGCGGATGATGGTGTCGCTGGATGTTGGCGGCGCGATCAAAGGCCAACACTTTGATATCTATCAGGGCATTGGTGAGCAGGCGGGGCATATGGCCGGCTGGTTCAATCATTATGGCCGCGTCTGGGTACTGAAATCAGCCCCTGGTGCCGGCGTACCGGTATTCTCTTCTGCATCAAATAGCACTAACGGTTCCGCTCTGCTGACCCAGTAAGCGTTGCTGTTAGCGGGCTGGTTCGCCAGCCCTTCACTGAATTCTGAGGTAAAGCATGACTTCTCTTTCTGACGCCTGGCTGCAACGCTTTGGCGGCACGGCGCGTTTGTATGGGCAACCGGCACTGCAGCTGTTTGCCGACGCGCATATCTGCGTGGTGGGTATTGGCGGCGTCGGCTCGTGGGCTGCTGAGGCGCTGGCCCGCACCGGCATTGGTGCCATCACCCTGATTGATATGGATGATGTCTGCGTCACCAATACCAACCGGCAGATCCATGCGCTGAAAGAGACGGTTGGCCAGGCGAAAACCGACGTGATGGCCGAGCGTATTCGGGCGATTAACCCGGAGTGCAAAGTCACCTGTGTGGATGATTTTATTACCCCGGATAATACGGCTGAGCTGATGAGTCCCGGCTTTACCTATGTGATTGATGCGATCGACAGCGTCCGCCCAAAAGCCGCGTTGCTGGCCTGGTGCCGCCGCAATAAGATCCCGCTGGTGACCACGGGGGGAGCCGGTGGGCAGATCGATCCCACCCAGATCCAGGTGGCCGATCTGGCGAAGACCATTCAGGATCCGCTGGCGGCCAAACTGCGTGAGCGGCTGAAGAGCGATTTTAAGATCGTGAAAAACAGTAAGGGCAAGCTGGGGATCGACTGCGTATTTTCGACGGAAGCGTTGATGTATCCGCAGGCGGATGGCTCGGTTTGTGCCTCCCGCAGCACCGCGGAAGGTCCGAAGAAGATGGATTGTGCGTCAGGTTTTGGTGCGGCGACCATGGTGACGGCAACCTTTGGCTTTATTGCCGTTTCCCACGTGCTGAAAAAGATGATGGCGAAAGCCGCGCGCGCCTGATGGCGTGAGCCTTAGCTTTCCTTAGCCGCTTTAATCACCGCTTCCGCCAGCGCGCTCAACCCGGCGCTGCGCGACGAGCTCAGCTGGGCACGTAATCCCAGCTCATCGAACAAAGTCAGCGGGTCGTGACTCAGCAGCGTGGTGGGTTGCTGACCTTCCACGGCGGTTAATAATATCGCCAGCAATCCGCGCACAATCCGGCCTTCACTGTCACCGTAAAAGTGCAGGCTGCCATCTTCACGTATTTGATGCCCCAGCCAGACCCGATTTTCACAGCCGCTCAGTTCGATATCGGCCGTTTTCAGCGCATCTGGTAGCGCCAGAAGCTGTTTTCCCATCAGAATCAGCTGACGATAGCGATCTTCCCATTGCGTAAAGGCCGAGAATTTTTGCTTCAGGCCGTCGGCGGTAATCAGTTCGCCGAAAGGATGGGGTGCCAGTAAAGAAGTCATAATTAATCGCCTAACAGGTCCAGTGCGGTGGTCATGCCTTTTACCAGCGCGTCAACGTCGTGAAGGGTATTATACGGCGCAAATGACGCACGCAAAGTCCCGCTTACCCCTAATGCCTGCAACAGCGGCTGTGCGCAGTGTTGCCCGGCCCTTAAGGCAATGCCGCTTTCCGCCAGCAGGGTAACCACATCGCTATGATGAACACCGGCAATATCAAATGAGAGCAGGCTGGAGCGGCTGGCCCGATAACTCCGGAATCCACTCAGCGCGGAAAGACGTTCTTCTGCCACATCGGCTAATCCACAACTCCAGCTCTCGGCGGCGGCTAAATCGACGCTTTCCAGCCAGCTCAGCGCGGCGCTTAATCCAATGACGCCGGCGACGTTTGGCGTCCCAGCCTCAAAGCGCCACGGCACCGGCTGCGGGACGAATCCGTCGAAGCTGACACTGCTTAGCATTTTGCCGCCGCCCTGCCACGCTTCCATCTCCTCCAGCAATGCGGTCTTGCCATACAACGCACCAATGCCCATTGGGCCATACAGCTTGTGGGCAGAAAATGCGTAAAAATCGATATCGTACTTTTGCACATCCGGCGGCGCGTGAACCACGCCCTGAGCACCATCAATTACCACTTTGGCACCCACGCCATGAGCAAGCGCGATGGCCTGAGCAATATCCGGGCAACCGCCCGTGACGTTCGACATTTGTCCAAGTGCCAGCACTCTGGTTTTTGATGACAGCAGTTCAGGCAGTAAGGCCATATCGGGCAGGAAATTGCGGCCCAGCGGCCACTTCACCACTTCTGCGCCGGTCTGGGCGGCCACCATCAGCCACGGCACCAGGTTGGCGTGGTGCTCTGCTTCACTCACCAGAATTTGATCGCCTGGCGCTAAGCGAGGACGAAAGTAGCCTTGAGCCACCAGATTAATCGCTTCGGTGGTGCCTTTAGTCCAGACAATGTTTGTCGCCAGCGGGGCATTCAGCAGCCTGGCAACCTGGTCGCGGGCATGTTCATATTTGTCGGTTAATGCACGGGCAGCAGCAAACTGGCTGCGATGAACGGTACCGGCGCTTAGGCTGTAAAACTGGCGTGTAGCCTCAATCACGGCGGCAGGTTTTAAGGTGGTGGCCGCACTGTCGAGATAGACTCCAGCATCAGCCAGCGCCGGAAAATGTTGGCGAAAGAGGGCGGGGTTAAAGGTTGTCATAGCTTCCTCGACTTATGATGTATTGGTGCGGTATCACTCAGGACCACTCTGAATAACAGGCTTATTCCTGGCAAAGTTGGAAAAGCGGGTTATGCTTTTTCAGGAAAGCTTTAAAACATTACCAGCAGATAAGCACCCCTCTGGCAGGCAATTTACCCGCATTTTGCCAACAGGTCGTGCTCTGAAGGTGATTTATCGGATTACCGTCTTCAAGGAGAATAAAGATGAAAAAATTTGCTGCAATCCTGGCCGCCTGTGCCATGACCTTTACCCTGGCTGCTTGCTCAAGCAACTATGTGATGCATACCAATGATGGTCGTACTATCGTCGCAGACGGCAAGCCTGTGGTCGACACCGATACCGGTATGATCAGCTATCAGGATGCCAATGGCAACAAACAGCAGATCAACCGCTCTGATGTGAAAGAAATGGTTGAGATGGGCCAGTAAGCATCGGCAAAAAAAAAGCACCGCAATTTGCGGTGCTACTAATCACTATGGACAGACAGGGTAAATCTACAGGAATAAAAGATAGCCAGGCTATCAGATCTGAAAAGCGTCAGATCAAATGCAAACACAACATCACGACCACAAGCCAAAAGCCCTTCAAAATCCGGCGTTTCCGCCCCAATTTCAAACTGCTTTTCGTTCCGGCTCAGGAAGTGCGGCAACTATAGGTATTTGCTGGTACATCCTCAACGGACAAATTATAATGTCTCGGATAAAAAAAACTAATACGTAAAGCTCCGTCAGGAGTGTTACTTCCGATGATGTTCAAAAGTATCCGGTAACCATGTCAAAACGTCTTCCCCCGCTAAATGCTCTGCGCGTTTTTGATGCCGCGGCGCGTCATCTCAGCTTTACCAAAGCCGCCGAAGAGCTGTTCGTCACTCAGGCCGCTGTCAGCCACCAGATTAAGTCATTAGAGGACTTTCTTGGGCTGAAGCTGTTCCGTCGTCGCAATCGTTCGCTGTTGCTGACCGAAGAGGGGCAAAGCTATTACCTCGACATTAAAGAGATTTTTACCTCGCTGAATGATGCGACGCGCAAGCTTCAGGCGCGCAGTGCGAAAGGCGCGCTGACGGTCAGTTTGCTGCCCAGTTTTGCCATTCAGTGGCTGGTGCCGAGGCTCACCAGCTTTAACTCAGCTTATCCGGGGATCGACGTACGGATCTCTGCGGTGGACCGCGATGAAGAGAAGCTGGCTGATGATGTCGATGTGGCGATCTTTTATGGTCGTGGCAACTGGCCGGGCCTGCGGGTGGAAAAACTTTACGCTGAGTATCTGCTGCCGGTCTGCTCGCCTTTACTGTTAACCGGTGATAAGCCGCTAAAGACACCAGAAGATCTGGCTAATCAAACGTTGCTACATGATGCCTCGCGCCGTGACTGGCAGTCCTACACCCGGCAGCTGGGCGTCGGGCATATTAATGTGCAGCAAGGGCCGATCTTCAGCCATAGCGCGATGGTGTTGCAGGCAGCAATTCACGGGCAGGGCGTGGCGTTGGCGAATAATGTGATGGCACAAACCGAGCTGGAAGCGGGACGGCTGGTTTGCCCGTTCAATGACGTTTTAGTCAGTAAAAACGCTTTTTATCTGGTTTGTCATGACAGTCAGGCAGAACTGGGTAAAATAGCCGCCTTCCGGCAGTGGATCCTGGCAAAAGCCGCCAGTGAACAAGAAAAATTCCGCTTTCGTTACGAGAGCTGAGATGTGATTTTTTGCCGCGTGGCCTGATGGCGGCGCGTGCACCCTCTGAGGAACTGGGAAATGTCGAGTCGTGCGATGCTGGTTTTTGCAGCAATAAGCGGGTTTGTCTATGTGATGCTGGGTGCTTTTGGCGCCCACGTATTGAGTAAATCGCTGGGGTCAGCGGAAATGGCCTGGATTAAAACCGGACTGGATTACCAGGCGTTCCATACGCTGGCGATCATGGGTCTGGCCGCGGCGATGATCCGCCGGGCTAATTTCTGGTTTTACTGGAGCAGCGCCTTGCTGGCTCTGGGGACGGTGTTGTTCAGTGGCAGCTTATACTGTCTGGCACTCTCGCACCTGAAGCTATGGGTTTTCGTTACACCAATCGGCGGCACCTGCTTCCTGATTGGCTGGATTTTGATGTTGGTTGGCGCGCTGCGTCTGAAAAAAAGGGCAGAACGCCATGAATAAAGTATTACTGTATTGCCGTCAGGGCTTTGAGAAAGAGTGTGCGGCAGAAATTACCGCTAAAGCCGCCCAGCGTGAAGTGTTTGGCTTTGCGCGGGTAAAAGACGATTCCGGCTACGTGCTGTTTGAATGCTATCAGGCGGAAGAAGCGGAAAAGCTGATTGCCGAGCTGCCTTTCAGCGAGCTAATTTTTGCCCGCCAGATGATTGTGGTCGGCGAACTGCTGCGCGACCTGCCACCGGAAGACCGCGTTACGCCGGTGACCGGCATGCTGACCGGCTTTGTCGAGAAGGGCGGTGAACTGCGTGTCGAAGTTCCGGATACCAACGAAAGCAAAGAGCTGCTCAAGTTTTGCCGTAAGTTCACCGTACCGCTGCGCAGCAGCCTGCGTGCAGCAGGCATTTTGCTGAAGTATGAAACAGACCGCCGTCCGGTGGTGCACGTGTTCTTTATCGCGCCAGGCTGTTGCTACGTTGGCTACTCAATGCCGAAAAACAACTCGCCGTTATTTATGGGCATCCAGCGTCTGAAGTTTCCTTCCGATGCACCAAGCCGTTCCACTCTGAAGCTGGAAGAAGCCTTCCACGCCTTTATCCCGGCCGATGAATGGGATGAGCGTTTAGGCAGCGGGTTGTTCGCGGTAGATTTAGGCGCCTGTCCAGGTGGCTGGACCTATCAGCTGGTGAAACGCAGCATGATGGTTCATGCGGTAGATAATGGCCCGATGGCCCCAAGCCTGATGGATACGGGACAGGTGTTCCACCACCGTGAAGACGGCTTCAAATATCGCCCTACGCGCAGCAATATTTACTGGGTGGTATGCGACATGGTTGAGAAGCCGGTTCGCGTCGCCAACCTGATGGCTGACTGGGTGGTAAACGGCTGGTGCCGTGAAGCGATCTTTAACCTCAAGCTGCCAATGAAAAAGCGTTATGAGGAAGTGTCGCAGAACCTGGCGATGATCGACGAGAAGCTGAAGGCCAACGGCATTAATGCCCAGATTCAGGCTCGTCAGCTGTATCACGATCGTGAAGAAGTGACGGTGCATATTCGCCGCATCTGGGCTGCAGAACCCGGACGCCGTGACGAGAAGTAACCTTCCCTAATAAGATCTCCGGCCCGACCGCCATTAGCAGAACATTTGCTTTCGTAAAGTCTCTGCCTTCGCTCAGCTGGGTGGGGATCATTTTGCAACAGCGTTTAAATTGCCCTGCCGGTTAAATGGTGGCAGGGCGTTCAGATTCGCTCTGGCAAACGTAACGCTTTCAAATTTCCTTCCAGCACCAAATCCGTTTTCAGCGTGGCAACCTGCCGGCAAATTTCTGCCATCTGCTGATGTTCCTGAAGCTTCTTCTGCCACTTGGTCGGCACCGACGCAAGCTGCTGATAAATAGCGTCCAGCGTACCAAATTCCCTTAACAGTTCCGCCGCGCTCTTGGCACCAATTCCAGCTACGCCTGGGATTTTGCTGCTGCTAATTCCTGCCAGTCCCCAATAATCGGTCAGCTGTGCGGGTGACACGCCAAACTCCGCGTCAATAAAAGGCACATCCAGCCAGCGCTTCTGGAAATAATCACGGATCTGGATCGCGGGTGCCAGCAGCTGGCAATAGCCTTTATCGGTCGAGACAATCGTAGCCTGATGGCCACCAGCTGCCACTTTGCAGGCCAGCGTGGCCGCCAGGTCGTCGGCTTCTTCACCGGCAACCTGCCAGCAGGCCACGCCAGCGGCAGCGAAAGCGGCCCGCAGCAGCGGCATCTCCTCATGCAGGCTGTCCGGCATTGGCGTGCGTCCGGCTTTATAGCCCGGCAGCAGCTGATGTCGCCAGCCTTCATGGCGTTCGTCATCGTCAAACACCGCCACCGCATGGGTGGGATTGCTGTGACGAATTAACTGGTGCAACGCGTTAACGCAGGTTTCCTGGCACGGTGAACCCTGCACAGCATGAATACGGCGGATCAGGTTCAGCGCATCAACAATCAGCAAATGAATAGTCATAAGTACCACAAAGGCGGAGCAGCCCGACAGCCGCTCCGGTTGGGAGAGTTATTTGATGATTTCGTAGCAGGGAATGTAGGCCGTGCCCGGCAGCTTCATGCGGTGTTGAGCAACAAATCCCTGTAACAAATCGTCCATGCGGCGCATCATTTCCGGATCGCCATGTAGCTTATACGGGCCTTTTTCTTTAATCGCCTTGATCCCCATATCCTTGACGTTCCCGGCAACGATGCCCGAGAACGCCCGGCGCAGCGCGGCAGCAAGCTGCTCGGCAGGCTGGTCAGGATGAAGGTTCAGGTTGGCCATATTTTCATGCGTTGGCATAAATGGCACCTGAAGATCCGGTGCGATACGAATTGACCAGTTAAAGCTGTAAGCATCACCCGTTTCACGGCGGTGCTCTTTCACTTTCGGCATCGCTTGCTTCATCAGTCGAGCCACTTCCGGGGCATCATCAATGATGATGGTGTAGTGCTGGCGTGCAGCTTCGCCCAGCGTGCTGACGATAAATTCATCCAGCACGTTAAAGTAGTCTGCACTCTCTTTGGGTCCGGTCAGGATCAGCGGTAGCACTTGATCATGGTTATGCGGATTCATCAGAATACCCAGCAGATAAAGTAGCTCTTCAGCCGTACCGACCCCGCCAGGGAAGATGATGATGCCGTGGGCGATACGGACAAACGCTTCAAGGCGCTTCTCAATATCCGGCATGATAATCAGCTCATTGACCAGTGGATTTGGTGGCTCCGCGGCGATAATCGACGGCTCGGTCAGGCCAATAAAGCGACCTTCTTTATAGCGCTGCTGGGCATGGCCCACCGCCGCGCCTTTCATTGGCGCTTCCATCACACCCGGCCCACAGCCGGTGCAAATATTCAGCTCACGCAAACCTAACTGCGAGCCGACATTGCGGCAGTATTGATATTCCACCGCGTTTATCGAGTGGCCGCCCCAGCACACCACGGTATTGGGTTCTTCGCCAATATGAAGCGCACGGGCGTTGCGCAGGATAGAGAACACCATATTGGTCAGTTGGACGGTGTCTTCAATATCCAGATTCTGGAAACGTTCGTTGCTGTTGAGCTGGCCATTTACAAACAGAATATCGCGAAGTACCGCAAACAGGTTGGCCTGCAGGGATCGGATAATCCGGCCATCAACAAAGGCCTCTTCCGGTGGGTTAATCAATTCAAGCTTCACGCCGCGCTCACGCCGCAGGACGTTGATATCAAAATTCTCAAAACGAGAAAGCAACTCATGGCTGCTGTCGGTCTGACTTCCGGAGTTAAGTACGGCAAGAGAACAGTTGCGGAATAACTGATAAAGGTCGCTGCTGGCAGTCTGCTTCAGCATATCGACTTCCAGTTGAGACAGCAGATCCATAGAGCCCAACGGGCTGACATGTGTAATCAAATTAACTCCTTTACACCCATCCGGGCGATCGTCACTCCATGGTCTGGCCCGTTAACACAGGCCGGACGCGGAGAGTAAAATCCCTGAGCCCGGTGATTACCTGAGCCCACTCCAGAGTAGCCTTGTCAGCAGGGATTTAACAAGGTGTCGCGCGATGCTTATGCGGCGCGGCGCGCAAAACTTCGTGGATTACTGGCGGACCAGCCGTGAATGCCCCGGTCTGAACTCGCCGTTGCTGCGCCACGGGTTGATATCGAGTCCGCCGCGTCGGGTATAACGGGCATAGACGCTGAGTTTTTCCGGCTTACAGAAGCGCAGGATGTCGTTAAAAATGCGTTCGACGCACTGTTCATGAAATTCATTGTGATTACGGAAGGAGACCAGATAGCGCAACAAGGCTTCACGCTGGATGCGAGGCCCGCGATAGCTGATCTGCACCGAGCCCCAGTCTGGCTGATTGGTGATCAGGCAGTTAGATTTAAGCAAATGGCTGACCAGCTGCTCTTCCACAATTTCCGGCTGCGTCGCCTGCTCAAGGTAATCGGTGCTGAACTGGTAGTTATCAATTTCGATATCCTGTTCATCAATGCAGTAGCCCGCAAAATGGCCAATGGGTTGGCCTTCTACTTCCTGCAACCGGAACAGGGCGACGGTAACTTCGCCTTCAGCACAGGCGCTGAGGTCGCGTTCCAGCGCGGCACGAACCTCGCCCCAGTCGGCAAATTTGGTCTGATTAAAGCTGTTCAGATAGAGCTTAAAACTTTTGGACTCGATCAGATTGATGCTGTCGGCCTGCAGGATGATTTCGCCCACGGCGACCTGAGGCAGCCCTTTCTCATTCAGCCAGGAAAGCTCATAGAGCGTCCAGATATCCGCACCGTGGAAGGGCAGGCTATCAGGAAACAGACCCAGAGGTTCGCGATTCATGCTGCGCGGAACGGCTTGCAGTAAAGAGGGTTGGTATTTATCGTGGTATTCTGTTGGCTTGCCGAGCGTCAGGTTGCTTAGCGCCTGATGTGGATCCGTTAAAGACATCGTATAAACCTTATGGCCTGCCGTTTGCAGGCGGTAGAGCAGAATGCAGAGATAGCCTTAGTGTAACTCAGGCTACAGAGAGTGAAAAAAGAATGATTGAAGAAACCAGCCGTGCCTTAACCGAGTTTACGCAAAAATATTGTGACGAATGGGACCGTGTATGCGGCCATCCGCCAGCCAGCGTAGAATTACTGGGCGTGCCGTCACCTTGCGTGCAGCAGACCGGTGCCGACGAACTTTACTGGTTGCCGCAGCCGTTCACCCTGGCGCAGAACCTGGAAGCGGTTGAACGCGCCATTGAGTTCCGCATCCAGCCTTCCGTTGTGGCCTGGTACAGTACGCAATTTGCGGGTGATATGACGGCTACCTTTGGTGAGAAAGCCTGTACCTTGCTGCAAACCTGGAGCGAAGAGGATTTTCTGCGTGTGCAGGAAAATCTGATCGGCCATCTGGTGATGAAACGTCGTTTAAAACAGTCGCCAACGTTATTTATCGCCACCACAGAATCTGAACTGGAAGTGATTTCGGTCTGTAATCTGACGGGGGAAGTGGTTCTTGAGCAGCTCGGTACGGAAAAGCGTAGCCTGCTGGCACCTGATTTAGAGCAGTTTATCGCTGAGTTACAGGTCGATTTGCCTGCTAACCGGAAGGGTTAATATCTTTGTGCGAAATCTCTCACACCAGCTGTGAGAGATCGCTAGAAATTTCACGGGTATGTGAGTGGCTCACGAGGCCATTAGATTAAATATCAAAGGGATAGGCTGTTTTCCACTTGGATGTCGTGCTGATTACTCCTCTCACCATATTGTTTACTTATGACAATTTGGCAAAATGGCTAAATCAGAAAGGATTCTGTGACTTACGGATTGAGTCAGGACCCCCTCTGGAAGAGGTTGCAAGGATGTCTTCAGGATGAAGAAAGGATGTCTCAGGATGAGATCAGGGACACCTCCAGGATGGAGAAGTGAGCTGTCAAAGATGATAGCGAGACAGGACGCAAGGGATTATCACCAGAAAGGTGATTTGTAAGGAAAACTGGGGACAAAGTTATCAAGGACGAGCAGGGAGCATTAGCGTGGCGGGATAGCTGCAAACGAACCGGGAGCACTGTTATTACAGTGCTCCTTTTTTTTGTCGCTATTTTCCCAATCCGGGCGCGAGTGGTATGCTTGCGGCCATTAAAAACCGGATAACAGGGAGCAGCCAATGCGCCGCGAACAACAGGTTCTGCTTCGCCTTCAGGCGATTGAACAACTACTACACGATAAAGGGCTGTGGCAGTCCATCCCACCCGAAAGCGAAGCTTTCAACAGCGTGGAACCTTTTTGCGTAGATACCATGATGCCGCTGCAATGGCTTCAGTGGATCTTCCTGCCAAGAATGCATGCGCTAATTGATGCCGACGCCGACCTGCCGGTGAAGTTAGCCCTTGCGCCTTATTATGAAATGGCCCTGGATGCTGATATGCCCGAGCGCACCAGCCTGCTGCACGTCCTTGTCGCGCTGGATGATCTGTTTGAGCATGATGCGTAATGCTTGAGATTATTTATCAGGACCAGTGGCTGGTCGCCGTTAATAAACCGGCAGGCTGGTTGGTCCATCGCAGCTGGTTAGATCGCCATGAAACCGTGTTCGTGATGCAGACGCTGCGCGACCAGATTGGTCAGCATGTCTTTACCGTACACCGTCTGGATCGCCCAACGTCTGGGGTGCTGCTGCTGGCCTTATCGAGTGAGGTGGCCCGCCTGCTTTCGCAACAGTTCGAACAGCATGCGATGCAAAAAACCTATCATGCGGTGGTCAGAGGCTGGCTGGAAGGGGAAGATACCCTCGACTATGCGCTGACCGAAGAACTGGACAAAATCGCTGATAAATTCACTAACCCGGACAAAGCGCCACAGCCTGCCGTGACCCACTGGAAATCGCTGGCCAAAGCAGAGTTGCCGGTCGCGGTCAGCCGTTACGACTCCTCGCGCTTCAGTCTGGTAGAACTCACGCCTGAAACCGGGCGCAAACACCAACTGCGTCGTCATTTACGCCATCTTCGTCATCCGATTATCGGCGACAGCGCGCACGGCGATCTGAAACAAAACCGCAGCGCGGCGCAGCATTTTGGCATGAAGCGTCTGATGCTGCATGCCAGCGAGCTGAGTCTGCTGCATCCGGTCACCGGTGAGCCTCTGGTTCTGCGTGCCGGTCTTGATTCGGTGTGGCAAGGTTGCATGACCGCCTTTTGTTGGCAGGAGTGCCTTCCGCATATTCCAAGGGTTGAGTTTGTGGCAGCTAACCTGCAGGATAGTCCCTCAGAATAAGCGCCAGCAACGGAGAAAAGCATGGCTCAGGTAGGTATTTTTGTAGGCACCGTTTACGGTAATGCGCTGCTGGTGGCGGAAGAGGCTGAACCTCTGCTGATCGACCAGGGACATCAGGTTAAGATTTTTGAAGATCCGACGCTGGATGACTGGCAGCGCTATGCCGATCATGTGGCGCTGATTATCACCTCGACCACCGGTCAGGGGGATTTGCCGGACAGCATCGCTCCGCTGTTTCATGCCATCAAAGACAAGCTGGGCCATCAGCCGACGTTGCAGTATGGCGTGATTGCGCTGGGCGACAGCAGCTACGAAGATTTCTGTGGCGGCGGGAAGAAGTTTGATGCCCTGTTGCAGGAACACAGTGCCAAACGCGTCGGTGAAGTGCTGTTAGTGGATGCGACTGAGAACCCGGAACCGGAAGAGATCACCTCTCCGTGGATTGAAGACTGGGCGAAGCAGATCGGTTAAACCGTGGAAGCCACGTTTTCCTGACCACGGTAGGATCGGGCGCATCCTGGCGATCACTGGCCGGATGCGCTCGCAGTTTTTTTTAGCCGTAAATCAGGTGACTGGCGCAGGGTTGAACACCGCCAGCGCATTGTGAATACCCCAGCGATCGGACCAGGTTTGCTTGCGTCCGCTGGCAATATCCAGAATCAGCTCAAACAAGCGCGTCCCCACCTGCTCAATACTCTCTTCTCCCGTGGCAATCGTTCCGGCATTAATATCCATCAGGTCGTGCCATCTGTCGGCCAGCGCGTTACGCGTCGCCATTTTGATCACCGGAATAGCGGCCAGACCATAAGGTGTGCCGCGGCCGGTGGTGAACACCTGCAGGGTAATGCCGGACGCCATCTGCTGGGTGCCGCAGACAAAATCACTGGCCGGGGTTGCCGCGTAAATCAACCCGCGTCGGGTCGGGCGCTGGCCGGGTGAAAGCACTTCCACAATCGGGCTGCGGCCTGATTTAGCGATCGATCCCAGCGCTTTTTCAACCACGTTAGCCAGGCCGCCTTTTTTATTGCCCGGCGAAGGGTTGGCGCTGCGGTCGGTCTGGCCCATATTCAGATAGTCATCATACCAGGCCATCTCTTCCAGCAGGCGTTTGCCCACTTCCTCATTGATCACCCGCGGCGTCAGCAGATGAATGGCATCACGGACTTCCGTCACTTCAGAAAACATCACGGTTGCGCCGCAGCGCACCAGCAAATCAGAGGCGTAGCCAACGGCCGGATTCGCCGTCACGCCAGAGAAAGCGTCGCTGCCACCGCACTGCATGCCGATAATCAGTTCCGAAGCCGGCACCGTTTCGCGTTGCCGCTGGTTCAGGCGCTGCAAATGCCGACGGGCCACCTGCAGGATATCGTCGACCATCGACTCAAATCCGATATGTTTCTCATCCTGCAGACGGACAACATCTTCTTCGCCCAGCGAAATGGTTTGCACATCCGGCGTGCCTTCCAGCAGACGCTCAGGCTGAAGTTTCTCGCAGCCCAGACCGACCACCATCACTTCCCCGCCGAAGTTGGCGTTCAGCGCCAGATTGTGGATAGTGCGGATCGGCACAACGGCCGCGGGCGCGTTGATCGCCACGCCACAGCCGTATAAGTGATTTAATGCCACCACGCCATCAACGTTCGGGAACGCGGGCAGCAGGTCGCGCTCAATGATTTTCACCACATAATCGACAACGCCCGCGACGCAGTGAACGCTGGTGGTGATGGCCAGCAGATTGCGCGTACCGACGCTGCCATCCCCATTGCGGTAGCCTTCAAAGGTGTAACCTTCCAGCGGCGGTAATGCCGGGGGAATGTTGTTAGCGAGAGGCAGGCTGGACAGCTCCGGCGCTTCGGGCAGCACCACCAGCGATTCATCAATCCAGCCACCGCGTGAGATATCTCTCACCGCATAGCCAATCACTTCGCCATAACGAATAATATCTGCGCCTTTGGCAATATCACTGAGAGCCACTTTGTGCCCTTGAGGAATATGTTCTTTTAACACCAATCCGCAAGGAAATTCAGTTCCCGCCACCAGACCATTATTATTAACCACGATGGCAACGTTATCGTTCTCATGGACCTTTATATAAAGGGGCGGATCGTTTTTTTGAATGTTCATTGCTCGACAATTCCTGAAAATAAGTAAGGTAAGCGTCTTTTATTCTCTCCGTGATCAACGATGCGTCCTTTTTTGCCTGAATCGTATTCTGCTGCCAAACAGTATAAAAGCCCGTCCTGCGGAAAACATTATGCAGATGTCCGACATATTGGCGGATGAACAGGACTTTTTCTGGCATACGTACAGATATCAGTGAGAACGCTCACAAAGGCAAGGGGAACGCCACCGGACTGTGACCGCCCACGCAGAACGACTTCGTTCCGTGAGCCACCCCGCAGGGGATTGTGCATATGCCATAAGAATATGAATATTTATGGCTTTTTATAGGGCTAATTACCGATGTATTCCGCCTGGGCTGTTCCTATACTTTTTAGCGAACAGAACGATGAGATATTGCCACGCTGCGTGAAAACTATTCTGCCAAATTAATCGCTGTGTTTAACCCAACGTCATTCTGATACCCAACGCGATGTGTATGCAGTTCAGAGTGAAAGTAGCCTGACCGCTATATTTCAGGAGTGCATCATGAATTCAATCAGTAGTGCTGCGAGCGCCGTGCAAAAAAGAACAAATGCTCGCTACTGGATAGTGGTGATGTTATTTATCGTCACCTCTTTCAACTATGGCGACCGGGCGACCATCGCCATTGCCGGTTCCGCCATGTCCAAGGATATCGGGCTCAGCTCGGTAGGCCTGGGTTACATCTTCTCCGCATTCTCATGGGCTTATGTGATTGGCCAAATTCCGGGAGGCTGGTTGCTGGACCGCTTCGGGTCTAAACGCGTCTACTTCTGGAGTATCTTCCTCTGGTCACTGTTCACCTTACTGCAAGGCTTCGTTGACCTGTTCAGCGGCTTCACCATTATCGCCACGCTGTTTATGTTGCGATTCCTGGTCGGTCTGGCAGAAGCGCCTTCCTTCCCGGGCAACAGCCGCATTGTCGCGGCCTGGTTCCCGGCGCAGGAGCGCGGTACCGCGGTGGCTATCTTTAACTCCGCACAGTATTTCGCCACGGTGATTTTTGCGCCGATTATGGGCTGGCTGGTCTCTTCCGTTGGCTGGGCGCACGTGTTCTGGTTTATGGGTGGTCTCGGCATCATCCTCAGCTTTATCTGGCTGAAAGTGATCCACGATCCAAACGACCATCCGGGCGTCAACAAAGCCGAGCTGGAGTACATGGAGCAAGGCGGTGCGCTGATCAATATGGATCAGAAAAAAGAAGAGCGTAAGGTGAGCTGGGCTGAGAAAAGACATCAAATCAAACAGTTAATCACCTCGCGCATGATGGTCGGCATCTACCTGGGCCAGTACTGCATTAACGCCTTAACCTATTTCTTTATTACCTGGTTCCCGGTCTATCTGGTGCAGGCGCGCGGCATGTCAATTCTGAAAGCCGGGATGGTTGCCTCAATCCCGGCGATCTGCGGCTTCCTTGGCGGCGTGCTGGGCGGGATCATCTCTGACTGGCTGATGCGCAAAACCGGCTCGCTGAATATCGCCCGTAAAACCCCGATCGTGCTCGGTATGCTGCTGTCGATTTCGATGGTGGTGTGTAACTACGTCGATACCGAATGGGTGGTGGTGTTCTTTATGGCGCTGGCGTTCTTCGGGAAAGGAATTGGTGCGCTGGGCTGGGCGGTGATGGCGGATACCGCGCCGAAAGAGATCAGTGGCCTGAGCGGCGGTCTGTTCAATATGTTTGGCAACATCTCCGGCATCATTACGCCAATCGCCATCGGCTACATCATTGCGTCTACCGGCTCCTACAACGGTGCGCTGATTTATGTGGGTATCCATGCCTTTGTCGCCGTACTGAGCTATCTGGTGCTGGTACAGGATATCAAACGCATCGAACTGAAACCTTTGTAAGGACGTGTTATGACCACGCAAAGCAGTCCTGTCATCACTGAGATGAAAGTCATTCCGGTGGCGGGCCACGACAGCATGCTGTTGAACATCGGTGGCGCGCATGGCGCCTTCTTCACCCGCAACATAGTGGTGTTAACGGACAGCGCCGGGCACACCGGCGTCGGGGAAGCGCCAGGCGGCGAAACCATTTACCAGACGCTGGTCGATGCCATCCCGCAGGTGATCGGTAAAGAAGTGGCGAGGATGAACAGCCTGGTGCAGCAGGTGCATAAGGGCAATCAGTCCGCGGACTTCGATACCTTTGGCAAAGGCGCATGGACCTTCGAGCTGCGGGTCAATGCGGTGGCGGCGCTGGAAGCCGCACTGCTGGATTTACTGGGCAAGTGCCTGAATGTGCCGGTGGCTGAACTGCTTGGCCCCGGCAAACAGCGCGATGAAGTGACGGTGCTGGGCTATCTGTTCTACGTCGGCGATCGGGAGAAAACCGATCTGCCGTATCTGGCGGGCGAGAAATCAAGCCACGACTGGTATCACCTGCGTCATCAAAAGGCGATGGACAGCGCCGCCATTGTTCGCCTGGGGGAAGCCGCACAGGACAAATATGGTTTTAAGGACTTTAAGCTGAAAGGCGGCGTGTTGCCTGGCGAGCAGGAAATCGATGCCGTCAAAGCGATGAAGAAGCGATTCCCGGATGCGCGGATCACCGTTGATCCAAACGGTGCATGGCACCTGGATGAAGCCATCGCGCTGTGTAAAGACCTGCAGGGTATTCTGACCTATGCCGAGGATCCCTGCGGCGCAGAGCAGGGCTACTCCGGCCGCGAAGTGATGGCGGAATTCCGCCGCGCCACCGGTTTGCCGGTCGCCACCAATATGATTGCCACTAACTGGCGCGAGATGAATCACGCGGTGATGCTGAATTCGGTCGATATCCCGCTGGCGGATCCGCATTTCTGGACGTTGAGTGGCGCGGTGCGCGTGGCGCAACTCTGCGACGACTGGGGCCTCACCTGGGGCTGCCACTCCAACAACCATTTCGATATCTCTCTGGCAATGTTTACCCACGTTGCCGCAGCCGCGCCGGGCAAGCCGACCGCCATTGATACCCACTGGATCTGGCAGGAAGGCAACCAGCGCCTGACCAAAAATCCATTACAGATCCGCCAGGGAAAAATTGCGGTGCCGGACGCACCGGGCCTGGGCGTTGAGCTGGACTGGGCGCAAATCGAGAAGGCCCACGAACTCTACAAAACGTTGCCTGGCGGTTCCCGTAATGACGCCACGTCGATGCAGTATCTGGTTCCCGGCTGGACCTTCGATCGTAAACGTCCGGCCTTTGGACGCTGAACCCTGACAGGTAAGGAAGAATTATGAACGCGATGACAGGAACCCCGTTAGTCACCGACATGCAGGTTATCCCGGTGGCCGGTCACGACAGTATGTTGCTGAATCTCAGTGGCGCGCACGCGCCGTTCTTCACCCGCAATATCGTGATCATCAAAGATAATTCCGGCCACACTGGCGTGGGTGAGATTCCCGGCGGCGAGAAAATTCGTAAGACGCTGGAAGACGCGGCGCAGCTGATTATCGGCCACGGATTGGGCGAATATAAAAACCTGCTGAGCCACGTGCGCGAAACCTTCGCCGATCGTGATGCCAGCGGCAGGGGAAATCAGACCTTCGATCTGCGCACCACCATTCATGTGGTCACCGGCATTGAAGCGGCGCTGCTGGATCTGTTGGGCCAGCACCTCGGCGTGAATGTGGCGTCGTTACTCGGTGACGGCCAGCAGCGCGACCAGGTCGAAATGCTGGGCTACCTGTTTTACGTCGGCGACAGCCGTAAAACCGACTTACCTTATCAGAGCCAACCGGACGACAGCTGCGACTGGTATCGCCTGCGCCATCAGGAAGCGCTGAGTCCGGAAACAGTGGTGCGGCTGGCTGAAGCCGCCTACGAGAAATACGGCTTTAACGATTTTAAACTGAAAGGCGGGGTGCTGGCCGGCAGTGAAGAGGCCGAAGCGGTCACCGCGCTGGCTAAACGCTTCCCGCAGGCGAGGATCACTCTCGATCCAAACGGCGCCTGGTCACTTAACGAGGCGATCGGGTTAGGCAAACAGCTGAAAGGCGTGCTGGCGTATGCCGAAGACCCTTGTGGGGCCGAGCAGGGCTATTCCGGCCGTGAAGTGATGGCCGAATTCCGCCGGGCAACCGGGCTGCCGACCGCCACCAATATGATTGCCACCGACTGGCGGCAGATGGGCCATACTTTGTCCTTACAGTCGGTCGATATCCCGCTGGCTGACCCACACT
>LIDZ01015616.1_pt47 | contig 21058 bp, 18 predicted proteins | sample 644651 | NCBI WGS metagenome assembly LIDZ01 (sample SAMN03856242, study PRJNA289617) | food metagenome | isolation source: wine grapes on drying loft during traditional withering process | host: Vitis vinifera cv. Corvina | place: Italy: Gargagnago di S. Ambrogio di Valpolicella | collected 2014-01 | reverse complement strand
ATAGCGGTAAATCAGAGTGAGGTTCTGGACAAGTTTGTCGATGTAGCCCGCAAGCTGGTTATAACGAAACAGGCTGAAGCGAACGCAGAGATAGCGGTGGCTCATGACCAGGCCAAGTCGATACAATTAACGATTGCAATAATAGGCGTATTATCTTTACTAACAGCAGCATTATCAGCAATTATGATTAGTAAGCAGATTTCCAAACCCATTAAGCAGCTGCAAGCTGCCGCTATTAAGATTGCCTCTAATGATTTGACGATGAATGAGATCCATATTAAGAATAAAGATGAGCTTGGTGATCTGGCTAATGCTTTCAATCTTATGTCGAATAATTTACGCAAACTCATTCAGGAGATTGGCTTTCATGCCGAGCAGGTGGCTGCCTCAGCAGAGGAACTGACTGCTGGAGCAGAACAGACAAGCCTTGCTACTGAACATATCGCCCACGTAACAGAGGATCTTGCTCAAGGGACGGAGAAACAAGTAGAGAGCATAAGCAGAAGTGTTAAGCTGGTGCGTGGAATGGATGAACAAGCGATACTAATCGCCGAAAGTGCTCAAAGTGTCAGTCAATCCGCAGTAAATGCTTCTCTGGTAGTTGTAGAGGGGTCCAATGCTGTCCAAACTGCGATTGATCAAATGTCATCGATTCAGGCTAATTCTAACGAACTAGCGGTTTCGGTAAGGTCACTTGGAGAAAAATCGAAGGAGATTGGGACAATCATTAGCTTTATTTCCGAGATAGCAAGTCAGACGAACCTATTGTCCTTAAATGCTTCTATTGAAGCAGCGCGAGCTGGCGAGGCGGGAAGAGGTTTTGCGGTTGTTGCGGCAGAAGTTAAAAAGCTCGCTGATCAAACCGCTATGTCGGGCAAGCAGGTTGCCGAGGTCATTAAGAATATACAGTTTGAGACTGAAAATAGTGTGAAGAAGGTTCTTCAAGGCGAAGCAGAAGTGCGCATTGGGATTAATGCAGTTTCACTGGCGGGTCAAGCATTTGATAAGATTGAATTGGCAATGAGCGGGGTAGCCGCAGAGATTCATGAAGTATCGGCAGCTGCTGAAGACATGTCCTCTGATACTAAGAACTTGGTTGCAAGCTTTGAAGCCATTTCGGTGATTATCAGTGAAACGTCAGACGGCACACAAAGTGTTTCTGCTTCAGCTGAGGAACAATTAGCTACTGTAGAAGAAGTACACAGTGCATCTTCTGCTCTAGCCAAAATGTCAGAAGAGTTATTACAGCTAGCCAGCACATTTAAAATTAACTAAGTAGCGTTGTTACGAATAAGCTAGCGTAAAAAAACAACCAGTCCTCGCGTTATTGAGGACTGGTTGTTCGACGTCTTCGCCCAGATACCCGTGACTGAAGACAGAAAGCAGCCGAATAATGGAAGAGCTATCCGTGAATAATAGCAACCAGTGTATGGAAGGGGGAGCTATGTGGTCATAAATCGATTCTCCAGGAAAAGAGCGGGAACAGGCGAAGCTACTCAACACAGCGATAGCGTGGGTTCACGGCTAACAGGAGATCTCACTCAAACCTTGGATAATATACTGTCAGAGCTTGGGAATAGTCCTGATCTCAAAATCCGCCAGGTCCAACTCGGTGGGGAACAACCAGTTCAGGTTGCTGCTGTTCATCTTAGCGGATTAGCAGATGCGGACACAGTAAACAAGTTCGTCATCGGGTCTTTGCTGGGAAATACCGATGAGCTGGTAACAGACAGCCGCAATAATAACCAGCAACTGACGGAACTAATCTTGAATCGTGCTCTGGAAATCGGGGAGGCAGAACTCAAAGAGGAATGGAACGATATCATGCTGGCAATTCTGTCTGGAGATACAGCTATCCTTCTGGAAGGTTATAGGGTTGCCATTATCTGTGAGACCAAGGGTGGGGAATGGCGTGCGGTAAGTGAATCTTCCTCACAGCTGGTTGTGCGCGGTCCGAAGGACAGTTTTGTGGAATCTGTGGCTACGAATATCTCGTTGATCCGCCGGAGAATCAAATCCCCTAAGCTTCGGCTGGAATTCATGAAGATTGGAAGTGTAACTCAGACGCACGTCGCCCTTATGTTCATTAAAGATACGGCGGACGACGATCAGGTGGAAGAGGTGCGAAAACGCCTGCAAAGGATTTCAATTGATGCCATATTAGAATCTGGATATATTGAAGAACTGATACAAGACAAAACATTCACACCGTTCCCGACCATTTACAACACGGAGCGCCCGGATGTCGCAGCGGGCAACCTGTTGGAGGGACGGATAGTAGTTATTGTGGATGGCACCCCATTCGTACTTATTTTACCGGCAATATTCACACAATTCTTCCAGTCTGCTGAGGATTATTCGCAAAGATTCGATATTGTGATTCTGATGAGAATAGTCCGTTACCTGAGCTTTATCGTTCTAATTCTCGGTCCGTCCGTCTTTATTGCGTTAACCACCTACCATTATGAAATGATACCAACTACACTACTGATTAATCTGTTAACCCAGCGGGAAAATGTACCCTTTCCGGCTTTCGTCGAAGCTCTGCTAATGGAGAGCGCCTTTGAAATTCTTCGCGAAGCCGGGGTTCGGATGCCACGTGTCATTGGCCAGACTGTATCTGTTGTCGGTGCACTTATTCTCGGTCAGGCTGTTGTAGATGCTGGCATAATCACACCAGTGATGGTTATTGTTGTGGCACTGACAGGGATCGCGAGTTTCGCCATCCCTGCTTACAATATGGCAATCGCTGGCAGAATTATTCGGTTCGCCTTCTTGCTGCTTGCCGGAATGTTTGGCTTTTATGGTGTCACACTTGGATTAATCATGTTAGTTGCCCATATGAACAGTCTGCGCAGCTTTGGCATTCCTTATTTGTCTCCCTTCGTGCCTTTATCTGTTAAAGGGCAGAAGGATACGATTCTGAGATTGCCATTATGGGCGATGAGACCCCATAAGACGCCACGGCAGTCAAGGGAAGCAAGATCTCAGGGGAAGCAGGTTGCAGCAGGCCATTCAGAGAACCTGTCTCCCAAAATTCGCGAAAAAATTAATGCTGATGAGTCTCAAAAGGGAGGAGCGCGCGATGACAACTAAACGGATTTCTCATATAGTGCTGGTTATTGTGCAGCTGGGATTTCTTCTCACACTTACAGGCTGCTGGGACAGTGTTGAGCTCAACCGGCGAGCTATTGTATCCGGTGTAGCCATTGATAGAGGACCGACTGACGATAAGAAATATATAATATCCTTCCAGGTTATCGTTGCCGAAGAGATATCTGGAAAGAATGCCAGGGGGACATCGCCGGTTGCATTATTTACAGGCAGTGGACGAACCATGTTTGAAGCGTTGGCGAATACCTCGCGGCAGACGGCGAGGTTCTTGTCACTCGGCCATATCCGTGTATTGGTCATTTCCGAGAAGTTTGCCCGCGAAGGAATTAAAGATATTACGGATGTGCTGGAACGAAACGGTGAAATGAGACTCACCAGCCTGGTCTTTATTTCGAGAGGACAGCCGGCGAGTTACAGCATGTCGACAATGACGGTGTTCAGCAAAATACCGGCAAACGATTTGGTAGAGAAGCTCGAAACAACCTCGAAACAGTTCGGATACAATTACAAGATGGAAATAGACGATGTTATCAGAGGTATTCAGGTCAGGGGGGGAGGACCCTTAATTAATGGGGTTTATGTCAGTGGGCCTAGGGAAAAGGGGGACTCCATTGATAATTTAAAGACCATTGCCCCCCAGGATCTTCTGAAGATCTCGGGAATTTCCGCATTTAAAGATGACAAGCTGAAAGGCTGGCTGGATGGGGACGCAGCAATCGGTGCCTCCCTTTTGCAGAATAAAATAAAAGAACTGCCTATTCTGATTAAACTGAAGGAAGGGAGTTATGTCGCCTTTAATGTTTATCAGTCACAAGTACATGTAAAGGCTGAGGCAGCGGACCCGGAACACCCGGTATTTACTGTAAAAATAAGTCAGCAGGCAACACTCAAGGAATCATTTAATCCATTGGATCTTACGAATCCCGAGGTGCTGAATCAACTTTCAGTGCTGCTGAGCAAAGAGACCCGTCTAAAAATTGAATCAGCTATCTCATCAGCACGAAAGCTAAAGAGCGATTTTCTTGGCTTTGGTGAAGCGATGGAGCGTGAAAATCCACGCGGTTGGAAGAAGGTTAGGGATCACTGGGAGGATATATTTACATCATGCAAGATAAATGTTGAGTCAGACGCTGTGATCAGGCATACCGATATGCGCACTGACTCTCTCCAGATTAATAAGTCGGAGTGAAAAGGAGGCTGGAAACATGGGGAATATCAAAATTGGCGGGCTCCAGTTCTTTACAATAACATTACTGTTTGAGCTGGGTACGGCTTTAGTTGTTAATCTGGGAATGGAGTCTGACAGGGATGCCTGGATTTCTATATTACTAGGCAGTCTGATAGGCATTGTAGTGTTTCTGGGATATTCGTATCTTTATTGGAAGCATCCGGGTGTCCCATTTACTGCCTACACAAGAAGTCTGCTGGGAAAATATATCGGCGCACCGGTTTCGGTGCTCTATATTATTTTATATCTGAACCTGGCAGGACGGGATTTACGTGACGGGAGTACAATGCTGGCTATGGCAACTATGCACAATACACCGTTGTTTATTATTAGTAGCTTAATGATTTTATCCTGTGCCTATGTATTGCATAAGGGAGTTGAGGTGCTGACTCGCACTTCATTGGTATTTGCAGGTATGGTCATGCTGATTGGCGTGTTCTGCACTATAATGCTCATTCTGTCAGGTTCAATTAATCTGAATCGCCTGCTTCCTATGCTGGAGAATGGGATTGAGCCTGTACTGGCTTCCGTAGTGCATCAGAATTACATGTTTCCTTTTGGCGAGATGATATGTTTTACCATGCTGATGCCATACTTGTCCAATGTGAAAAAAGGGCCTTGGGTAATCGCTGCCGGAATATTCGTATCGGGACTGCTACTCAGTTTTACTATGGCGCTGAATATCTCTGTGCTGGGGTTCGATATTGTGAAGCGTTCACCCTTGCCTCTGATGCCTACCATAAGTAAAATCTCCATTTCCGATTTCATTCAGCGAGTGGACATATTTGTGGTGATGGTGCTGATTATCGGAGTGTTTTTTAAAATAGCTGTATTTTTTGCCGCTGCTCTCATAGGCATCTCCGAGCTTTTCAGATTACCTTACCGGAGAATGTTGTATCCTTCCGCATTAATTATACTGTTTAGCTCTATGCTGGATGCCCGCAGCTTTACCGAGCATTTGGATGAAGGGAGAGGTCTCCTTTACGTGGTCTATCCCTTTTTTATGCTTTTGATCCCCGCAGTTCTTATGATTGTAACGGCCGTGAGAAGTTATCGCTCAGCTCCTCGTTCCGGATGACTCCCTGTAATCCAATACTTAATGTCGGGGACAATGAGGATGAGCAGCAAAGTTCCAGCGATCAACTTCTCCGAGGCGGTATACAGCAAATAATCTACGATATGGCTAATATTGCTCAGCCCATAGCCGAACATCCAATCACCCCAGAATAGGTAGCCCAGACTAAGGACTGATAACAGGAGAATTACAGCGTACTTTCGCAGCAGCAGCTTTCGGATTTTTTTCTTCATTTTTAATCGGCTCCTTAATAAACTGGATACCGATAGTATGAAGCTTTTGTTATGTCACCATGCATACCCTGCCAGGCGTAAAGATTGCTTTTCCTTGCAAAAGCTTATCAAGCATCCCGTTTTATGTTACATTAGTATGAAACTAATGTCAGGGGAGGGTCTGCGGTGAAGCCGGATTTACGTTCCGCATGGGAAAAAAAAGTGCTGGTCGGAGACGGAGCGATGGGTACCTTTTTATATCAGAAAGGCTTCCCAGTTGGCATTTCCTACGAAGAATTAAATTTGACCTCACCCGGGGTCATTGAAGATGTGCATCGCAGCTATATAGAGGCTGGGGCAGTGCTGCTTGAGAGTAATACCTTCTCAGCGAACTATGACAAGTTGTCGAAATATGGACTGGAGACCAAAGTTGAAGAGATTAATCGCGCTGGCGTAAGGATTGCTCGACGTGCTGCCGGAGATGACGGATATGTTGTCGGAGCTGTGGGTTCCATCCGCGCCGGCAAACGTGCGAATCTCTCATCCTCAGAGTTGAAGAAATATTTCTCGCAACAGATCACAGCACTGCTGGAAGAAGATCCAGATGGCATTATGCTGGAAACCTTCTATGATGTGGAGGAACTTCATCTGGCGCTGAGAGCCGTTCGTAAGCTCAGCACATTACCTGTCATTTGCCAGTTAGCCGTGGATGAGTCTGCACGTACGTTGGATGGATTGACGTTGCCTGAGGCCTTCCGTATTCTGGAAGAAGACGGGGCCGACATCATCGGCTTCAACTGCCGTACTGGTCCGAATGGAATCAAGAGAGCGCTGAAATCTTTACAGGGCAGCCTTGTTCTTCCGGTATCCGTATATCCTAATGCTGGAGTAGCTGACTATGTAGATGGAGAATACCGCTACGGCGCCTCACCAGAATATTTTGGTCAAATGGCGTTGACTTTTGCCGAGATGGGCAGTCGGATTATTGGAGGATGCTGTGGTACAACGCCACAGCATATTGCAGAAATATCCGCTGCGCTGCAGGGTTATGTGCCACAGCCGCTTCCCGAACCAGCACCACAAAGCTTGAAACGTATTACTGTGCATGAGCATTTTGGTGAAGATGAAGGAACCGGTGGTGGAGAGCCAACGTTGGTTGATCTTGTCAAGGAACGCCATACGGTTATTGTTGAACTTGACCCGCCACGCGACTTGGATATCGCCAAGTTCATGAAAGGTGCGGAGGCACTTCGCCGAGCAGGTGCGGACGCTTTGACACTAGCCGATAATTCTTTGGCCGTCACACGTATGAGCAACATGGCTCTAGGTCATCTGGTGCAAGCTCGAACCGGGCTGCGTCCTTTAGTGCATATTGCCTGTCGTGACCGCAATCTGATTGGAACACAGTCTCATCTAATGGGCTTTGACGCTCTTGGAATTGACCATGTTCTGGCAGTGACTGGAGACCCAGCACGATTTGGAGATCTTCCAGGTTCAAGCTCGGTTTACGACTTAACTTCTTTTGAAATTATACGTATGATTAAACAGCTGAATGATGGGATTGCCTTTTCGGGCAAGCCACTCAAGCAAAAGGCTAAATTCGTAATTGGAGCAGCTTTCAATCCAAATGTTAAGCATTTGGACAAGGCAGTGCAGCGCCTGGAGAAGAAGATTGCTTCGGGTGCGGATTATATTATGACCCAGCCAGTGTATGACACGGAGCTGATAGCGAATATTGCCGAAGCCACGAAGCATCTGGATATTCCGGTGTTTATCGGTATTATGCCGTTGGCAAGCGGCCGCAATGCTGAGTACCTGCATAATGAGGTACCAGGCATTCAGCTCTCAGATGAAGTGCGCAGACGGATGGATGGCCTTGAAGGGGCGGCGGGACGTGCAGAAGGCGTCGCCATCGCCAAAGAGCTGCTTGACGCAGCGACAGAACATTTCAATGGTATTTATTTAATGACCCCATTCATGTTCTATGATATGAGTGCGGAGCTGCTGGAGTATGTGTGGAAGAAACAAGGACGCAAATTGTCCCCCTTGTTTCGCTAGTAATAATCAATTACAATAGTGTAATGGATGTGATTCCGTTGTCATTTAGCATGACCGGATACGGTCAATCGTCCCTGCAATTCGGCGGCTACAAGATTATGTTCGAAGTCAAATCGGTGAATCACCGTTACTGCGAAGTTGTGCTGCGGATGCCCCGGGATTGGACGGGTTATGAGGATATGCTGAGAAGGAAGATTCAACAGCATATCAAACGGGGACGGGTAGATGTTATTATCAATAGAGAGCGCGATGAAGAGACGGGCTCTGGACCTGTGTTAAATAGGTCTGCTGTTAAGTCTTATCTGCTAGCTGCAGACGAGCTGAAAGATGAGTTTGGGCTGGGTGGAGAATTGACACTGCGTGATATACTTTCTATGCCCGGTGTAATGGAGATCAAAGAGGAAGCTGCGGGCTCTTTGCCTGCTGCCCTTGAAGACTTCTCAGAAGTACTGGAGTTTGGACTAACGCAGAGCTTGGAATCATTACTGGAAATGCGTGCCCGCGAAGGCAGCTATCTTGTAGCTGATGTAGAGCAGCGTTTGAACCATCTGAAGAAGCTGCATTCTGGAATGGAGGAGCTTGCTCCTGTTGTTGTAAGTGAATATCGCGATAAGCTGCGGCAGCGGCTGAGCGAGTTGAATGACGGGACATTCCCTTTTGATGAGCATAAATTCGGATTGGAAGTTGCTATCTTTGCAGATCGCTGCAGTATTGATGAAGAACTGACCCGGCTATACAGTCATTTTGAACAATGCAGAATACTTTTGAATGGAAATGAGCCAGTGGGACGCAAATTGGACTTTCTCATTCAGGAAATGAACAGGGAAACCAATACAATAGGGTCGAAATGCAACAATCTGATGCTGGTCAACCTTGTGCTTGACATGAAGGCGGAGCTAGAGAAGATTCGTGAGCAAGCAGCGAATATAGAGTAAGAGGGACCTGGAAAAGCTAAGATGTAACTTATGGGGGGAACAACCGGAACATGGCAATCAAACTTATCAACATCGGCTTTGGGAATATCGTGTCGGCGAACCGAATTATTTCCATCGTCAGCCCGGAATCAGCACCGATTAAACGTATTATTCAGGAGGCTAGAGACCGGCATATGCTGATCGATGCCACTTATGGCCGTCGGACCCGTGCTGTTATAATTACTGATAGTGATCACGTCATCCTGTCAGCTGTTCAACCGGAGACTGTCGCGCATCGCTTATCCAGTAAAGACGACGATAACGACGAATAACAACTAAATGGAGTGTATTATGTCAAAAGGATTGCTGATCATATTATCCGGTCCTTCCGGTGTTGGTAAAGGAACTGTATGTACTGCGCTGCGGCCTAGAATGCCGAAACTTATTTATTCGGTTTCTGCTACTACCCGCAGTCCACGTGCGGGCGAAGAAGATGGCGTCAATTATTTTTTCAAAACTAAAGAACAGTTCGCGGCAATGATTGAAGCCGATCAATTGCTCGAATATGCGGAGTACGTAGGCAATTGTTACGGTACTCCACGTGATTTTGTAGAGAGAACTCTCGAGAGCGGAAGAGATATTATTCTGGAGATCGAGGTTCAGGGAGCTCTCAAGGTCAAAGAAAAATTTCCTGAAGGCATCTTTGTGTTCCTTCTTCCTCCTTCGATGGATGAGTTGAAGGACCGTATTCGGGGTCGCGGCACAGAACATCCGGATGTGATCGATCACCGTATGTCTGTAGCAGAGGATGAGATCAGCCTCATGCGGCATTACGATTACGCTGTAGTCAATGACGAGATTGATCTGGCCTGCAAGCGAATAGAAAGTATCATTATCGCCGAACATTGTAAGGTGAGATAAGTAAACTATGAAGAGGTGTCCCTATGCTATATCCATCTATTGATGAAATGATGACCAAGGTTGACAGTAAGTATTCGCTCGTTGTCGCTGCGGCTCGTCGGGCAAGACAATTGCGTGAAGGCGGACACACTGATATTAAGAACCCAAAAGCTTATAAGTATGTTGGTGTTGCTCTTGAAGAGATTTATGAAGATCGGATTATTGTAACCCGTGGTGAAGAAGAAGACGAGAAAGAAAAGTAGAATTAGGATGTACAAGAATATTTGTCTACGAGAAACGTCTGTCGTCCATTTAGGGCGACGAGGTCGTTTCTTCTTAGGTTATAGGCAACTAACTTAGTGATGATAGCCCGGACCGGGCTGTTTCTGACAACCGGAAGGTTGTTATTTTTTTAAATATAAGAATTTATATGTTTCACAAGATAAATTATCCTTATATTTCTCGAAGAAACGGACACCGTCCATAAAAGGACGGCGAAGCCGTTTCTTCTTGCTTGAAATATAGAAAATATTCTTACCACATCATTTATGGTTAGGTTAGGAAACGGGGGGAGATCAGATTGAAGAGCTTGAAGGGTAAAACCATTGTACTAGGTATTACTGGTGGGATAGCTGCCTATAAGGCGGCTTCTTTGACTAGCAAGCTGGTGCAAAAGGGTGCCGAGGTTCATGTCATTATGACTGCATCGGCCAAACAGTTTATTACAGAGCTCACTTTGCAATCTTTGTCTAAGCAGCGTGTATATAGTGATACTTTTCAGGAACGAGACCCGTCCTCCATTTCACATATTGATTTAGCCGATTCGGCGGATCTTGTACTAATAGCACCGGCTACCGCGAATATCATAGCCAAAATGGCCCATGGCATTGCTGATGATATGCTGTCTACTATGCTTCTCGCAGCTACCTCGCCAGTCATGGTGGCTCCAGCGATGAATGTTCATATGTACCAGCATCCTGCTGTCCTGAATAATATTAATATTCTAGCTAGCCGTGGTATACAGTTTATTGAGCCGGGTGAAGGCATGCTGGCCTGTGGTTATGTAGGGAAGGGACGGCTGGAGGAGCCGGAAACTATCGTAAGTTGTATTGAGACTTTTTTTGCACTTCAGAAGAGTGCAGCTTCCGGACCCCTAGTGGGCAAAAAAGTCGTCATCACAGCTGGCGGAACGGTCGAACGAATTGATCCTGTCCGCTATATTTCCAATGATTCCTCTGGTAAAATGGGCTTTGCACTGGCACGCACCGCACGAGCCATGGGGGCTGAGGTAGTCTTAATCGCAGCCCGTACAGACGAAGCTCCACCGCAAGAGCTTGATCTCCAAGTAGTGCGCGTTCAATCTGCTCAGGATATGTATGAGGCGGTCACTGCCGTATGGGATGACTGCGATATTCTGATTAGTGCAGCTGCTGTATCGGATTATCGCCCTAAACAAAGCTCTGCATTAAAGATCAAAAAAAGTGGAGAGACCATGACGCTTGAGCTTATAAAGACTACAGATATATTGGAAACTCTGGGTAAGACCAAGCAAAAGCAATTCTTGATTGGTTTTGCTGCCGAGACAGGCAACGCAGAAGTATATGCCAGAGACAAGCTGGTTCGTAAGAACTGTGATCTTATAGTAGCCAATGATGTAGCGGTTGCAGGGGCTGGATTCGGAACGGACACCAATATCGTTTCTATATATGATGTGAATGGTTTAGTACTTGATCTTCCCTTGCAGTCGAAGGATGAGGTGGCACGGCGGTTGCTTACGCTGGCAGCTGAACGTATTTCTGGAGTAACGTTATAATGGATATTGCCAAGGTCATTGTTGATGTTCCTGTGCGAAGCACTGACCGGCCTTTTGATTATCTTATTCCTGAATCTCTGAAGCTGTGGATTGAAGTGGGTAGTCGAGTAGCGGTTCCATTTGGTCACCGCACGGTGCAGGGGTTTGTTGTTTCTTTGGAGTCTGGAGATCATGGTACTATTCCTGGATTAAAAGCCATTCAAGAGGTGTTGGATTTGCTTCCACCGCTATCCCCAGAGCTTATAGAACTGGGTGATTGGATGAGTCAGCGATATGCTTGCCGACGTATTTCAGCATTGCAGGCTATGCTGCCTACGGCTCTTAAGGGCAAAGCTGAGCGTCTAATTTCACTAGGAGATATTGGTGAAGAAGCAAGTGCTCCTGAGGATGAACTATTCCCGATGTTTTCCGACACGGACCCTGAGGAACAAGGGATTACTGATTTCGTTAGTCGAAATGGTGAGGTTTCGATGAAGCAGCTTACCCGTAATTTTCCGGAGGCTGCCGAGACTGTAAAGTTTATGCTGCGGCGTGGAGTCCTTGTGGAAAGCCAATCGATCAAGGACAAAATGGGCAAGAAGAAGCTGAAGACTGTTGAATTGGCTATTGATGTTGCTTCGGCACGGGAAATGTTGGGGAGCTTCTCGGGTAGATCCGCGCGTCAGAAGGAATTATTAACATTCTTGATTGAAATGGAAGCCATGCTTCCGCTGCCTCTTAAAGAAGTTCTGGCTGTGTTGCAAATATCAGCTGGTACCGTTAAGGCACTGGAGGAAAAAGGCTGCATAGAGATCAATGAGGTTGAAGTGTACCGTGATCCTTACCGTGGCCGTAATTTCAAGCCGAGTTTACCACTGCCGTTGACTGTAGAACAGGAAGCTGTATATGCACGCATTGCGCGCACGGTAGATGAGCAGAGTCATGAAGTGTTCTTGCTGCATGGTGTGACGGGAAGCGGGAAGACGGAAATCTATTTGCAGTGTATTCAGCGCTGTGTGAATCAAGGCAGGCAGGCGGTTGTACTTGTCCCGGAAATTGCGCTTACACCGCAGATGGTGGAACGGTTTAAAGGTCGTTTTGGTAGCGGTGTGGCCGTAATGCACAGCCGATTGTCAGTCGGGGAGCGATATGATGAGTGGCGCAAAATACGTGAGGGCAAAGCTATGGTTGCTGTTGGCGCCCGCTCGGCGGTATTTGCCCCTTTTGCCAATCTTGGCCTGATTATTGTAGATGAAGAGCATGAAAGCTCCTATAAACAGGAGGAGAATCCCAAATATCATGCCCGTGATGTTGCTGTTCGCAGAGCGGAACAAGGTGGCGCAGCGGTAATTCTAGGCTCTGCCACTCCTTCGCTGGAGAGTTATCACGCAGCCAGAGCGCAAAGTGATATTCATTTCTCTCCAGTACTCCTGGAAATGCCTAGTCGAGCGCTTGGCAATGAACTGCCAAAGGTGCATGTAGTAGATATGCGTGATGAGCTCAAAGAAGGCAATCGTTCGATGTTTAGCCGTAGGCTGCATGCTGCACTGCTTGAAAGGCTGGAACGTAAAGAACAGACGGTGCTGCTTCTTAACCGCAGAGGGTTCTCCACCTTTGTGATGTGCCGGAGCTGTGGTTATGTAGCTGGCTGTCCGGAATGCGACATTTCGCTTACGTATCACAGCCGCAGTGACAACTTGCGTTGCCATTATTGCGGTCACGCCGAACCTGCACCGAAGGTCTGTCCAGAGTGCGGCAGCGAGCATATCCGTTTTTTTGGAACAGGAACGCAACGGGTAGAAGAAGAGCTTGGAAAGCTGTTTCCCGGCATGCGGGTTATTCGCATGGATGTGGATACCACAACAGAAAAAGGTTCGCATGAGAAGCTGTTGAACCTGTTCAGGGATAAAAAAGCAGATGTATTGCTAGGCACACAGATGGTTGCGAAGGGTTTGGATTTTCCCGATGTTACGCTTGTCGGCGTGATTACAGCGGATTCCGCATTGAATTTACCTGATTTTCGCGCCGCAGAGAAGACGTTCCAACTGCTGACTCAAGTAGCGGGGAGAGCGGGCCGACATCAGCTTCCCGGGGAAGTAGTGGTTCAGTCCTACACACCAGAGCATTATTCCATTATTCATGCCAGTACTCATGATTATAACTCTTTTGTAAGGGAAGAGCTGCAGCACCGCAAAGGGTTGCATTATCCACCTTACTGCAGGCTGATCCTTGTTACTTTATCGCACGAACAGCTTCCGGTGCTGCTGCGCATGGCTGAGAATTATGCTCTGAACATTCAGGGCAAAGCCAGACAGCTGCGCTGGTATGGCAGTCTGGATAAGCTGTCTACGGATGCCTTGGATTTGCTGGGTCCTGTTGCTTCGCCTATGCCACGTCTGAAGGGTCGATACCGATTCCAGTGCATAATCAAGTGGCGCGGGGCTATAGATGCTATAGGACTTGCTCGTGAAGTCGCTGAAGCGCTTGAGGATTCGGTGCGTGATAAAGATTTGCAGATTAGCATTGATGTTGATCCACAGATGTTAATGTAAGAAATAGATGTGTTACTATTAAGAAATGTTTAGATAGGGAAGGTGTTAACAGAGATGGCGATTAGGATGATCGTTAAAGAACCAGACGAAGTGTTGCACAAGAGAGCGAAAGAAGTACAGGTGCTAACACCAAATGTGAAAAAATTACTCAACGATATGAGAGATACTATGTATGATGCTGAGGGCGTGGGTCTTGCTGCGCCACAGGTCGGTATTTTGAAAAGACTTATCGTGATTGATGCAGATGATGAGCACGGATTGATCCAAATGATCAATCCGGAGATCATCAGCATGGAAGGTGAGCAGTTGGGTGCGGAAGGCTGCTTAAGCATTCCAGGACTTAACGGTGATGTGCGCCGTGCAGAGACAGTGACTGTACGCGGACTGAATCGGGAGGGCGAAGAAATAACGATTACCGGCAGCGGTCTGCTGGCACGTGCTTTTCAGCATGAGATCGACCATCTTAACGGAGTTTTGTTTACCGATATTGCCGAGAAAGTATACGAGTATACGGCTGAGCGTGATGAATCTGAGGAGTGAAGGAAATGAAGATTGTATTCATGGGCACACCTGCCTTTGCAGTACCCTGCCTGCAGATGCTGATTGATGAGGGTTATGAAGTCGTAGCCGTTGTTACCCAGCCCGATCGTCCGCAGGGCAGAAAGAAGAACCTGGTTCCTTCACCAGTCAAAGAGGCAGCTCTGCTTCTGGGACTGCCTGTGCTTCAGCCGGAGCGGATGCGCCGTCCTGAGGCAGTGGCTGAGCTAGCCACCTATGCGCCGGATTTAATTGTTACAGCAGCTTACGGACAGATCTTGCCCAAAGCGGTATTGGACCTACCTCGCAACGGCTGTGTGAATGTGCACGGATCACTCTTGCCGAAATATCGGGGCGGTGCGCCGATTCAGCGCTGCATAATAAATGGCGAGAAGGAAACGGGAGTAACCCTAATGTATATGGCTGAAGGGCTGGACACTGGAGACATGATCTCTCGTGTTGTTGTACCGATTGAGGATGAGGATACTTCCGGCATCCTTTTCGATAAGCTGAGTCTGGCTGGACGGGAGCTGCTGAAAGCTGAAATGCCGCGATTAGCAGGTGGACGCCTGTCGGCAACTCCACAGGATGATAGCGAAGCGACCTATGCACCGAACCTGAACCGTGAGGATGAACGGATAATCTGGAGTGCCAGTTCGCAGGATACGTATAATCGCGTTCGTGGCTTGGTCCCCTTCTCCGGTGCGTTCACGCTCTGGAATGGAGAGACATTTAAGGTTTGGGCCGCTAAGGTAGCTGTACAAGGACAGAATGGGAACCATACAGAGCCTGGGACGGTATTGTCCATTAATGAGCAGGGCGTTGAGGTGAAGACGGGTGACGGCAGCATACTGTTGACATCAGTACAGCCAGCAGGCAAAAAAGTCATGAGTGCTGCTGATTTCAGCCGTGGTGCCGCAATGAAGCCTGGCACGGTGCTAATATGACCGCGGGTAATAACGCCACCGGAGGCAGCGGTGCACGTGGGAATCAGACCGGAAGCCCTAAGAAATCCTCGGCCGGCTCAGCTCGGGAAGTCGCACTTGATATTCTCGTCAGAGTGGAGCAGCAGGGAGCATACAGCAATTTACTGCTGAACAGCAGTCTGCAAAAGTCAAGTTTAAGCCGAGAGGATACCGGACTGGTAACCGAACTGGTCTACGGTACAATCTCTCGGACGTATACGCTTGATTATGTGCTTGGTGATTTCGTTAGTAAAGGAATCGCTAAGCTGCAGCCATGGGTACGCAATCTGCTGCGTCTCAGCTTATACCAAATTATGTATCTGGATCGTATCCCTTCTCATGCTGCTGTTAATGAGGCAGTTAATATATCCAAGAAACGCGGACATCAAGGAATATCCGGTATGGTTAACGGCGTTCTTCGCAGTGTGCTCCGTGCGGGAGAATTGCCTAAGCTGTCTGAACGTCTTCGCGTTGATGAACGTATTGCCATTCTGCATTCCCATCCGCTCTGGATGGTGCAGCGCTGGATTGCGGAGTATGATGCTGATACTGCCGAAGCTATCTGTGCTGCCAACAATGAGCCGCCTGCAGTCAGTGTACGTGTGAACACTACAATGATCAGCCGCGATGCTCTGCTCCATCAAATGATTGAACAAGGTCTGCAAGCTGCTGAGTCTAAGGTTAGCCCGTTCGGTATTGTCGTCAAAGGTGGCGGTAATCTGGCACTTTCCTCCTGGTATCGTGACGGCTATCTATCCATTCAGGATGAGAGCTCCATGCTTGTGGCGGAGGCTGTAGCTCCGGAGCCGGGCATGAGGGTGCTAGATTGCTGCGCCGCTCCGGGTGGCAAGAGTGCGCACATGGGTGAGCTGATGAAAGACGAGGGTTACATCTATGCGAATGATTTGCATCTTCATAAGGCCAAGCTGGTCTCTGACCAAGCTCAGCGTCTTGGATTAGCATGTATAGTAACTGGGAGTGCTGATGCGTTGGAGCTGGAGCAAACCCTCGAACCTGAATCTTTTGACAGAGTCTTGCTAGATGCGCCTTGCTCTGGTCTTGGCGTAATTCGCCGCAAGCCCGATCTCAAATGGCGCAAGCAGCCGGAGGATGTGGCTAGCGTAGCCAAGCTGCAGGGAGAACTATTGCAATCGGTCTCCAAGCTGTTGAAGCCGGGAGGCGTGCTGGTCTATAGTACCTGTACAACAGAACAGGCAGAGAACAAGGAAATTGTTGCGGCCTTCCTGAAGCAGAATCCCAACTTTACTTCAGTAACCTTTGCTTCACCTTTATGGGAGAGGCTGGAAGGGACTGCTCTTGCTGCAGGAGAAGGTCTTCAGCTTTTGCCACAGCATTACGGCAGTGATGGGTTTTATATTGCCCGGCTTCAGCGGAACTCCTAATCTAGTAAATTCACAACCTTTTCTTGTCTTCCCCGTCCACTGGACTCCGGTGCGGCGGGCTTTTTCTTTTACCGTCTCTGAAATTTGTGTTAAAATAGGAAGAATGAGAAATAATATGCATATCCTTATGAAAGAATAGGTGCTAACAATAATGAAACCTTTAATATATGATTTCTCTTTGGAAGAGTTGCAGCAGTGGGCGAAGGACAATGGAGAACCTGCTTTTCGCGGCGGACAAATCTTTGACTGGCTGTATGTGAAGCGTGTAACGGAATTCGAGGCTATGAGTAATTTGTCCAAATCGCTGCGCGAGAAGCTGAGCGAACAGTTTTCAATTCTGGCCTTAACAGAGATTACGAAGCTAGAATCAAAGGATGGTACCGTGAAATTCCTGTTCGGTCTGCATGATGATCATGCGATTGAGACAGTTATTATGAAACATAATTATGGCAACAGCGTTTGTGTAACGACACAGGTCGGCTGCCGAGTCGGCTGTACCTTCTGCGCATCTACGCTTGGTGGGCTGAAGCGGGATTTGACGGCGGGTGAGATTGTTGCTCAGGTTGTTCGTTCTCAGCAAATTTTGGATACACGCGGCGAGCGTGTCAGCAGCATAGTCATTATGGGTACTGGAGAGCCATTCGAGAATTATGACGCCACTATGAGATTTCTGCGCCTCATGATCCACGAAAAAGGTCTTAATATTGGACAACGTCACATTACTGTCTCAACAAGCGGAATCGTACCTAATATCTATAAATTCGCTGATGAGGATACACAGATTAATCTGGCGATTTCGATCCATGCTCCTAACGATGCGCTTCGTTCAAAACTGATGCCGGTTAACCGACGCTTCCCGTTTGATGATGTCATTGAGTCATTACGCTATTATCAGGCCAAGACAGGCCGGCGCGTCAGCTTTGAGTACGCTCTGATCGGCGGTATCAATGACCAGCCAGAGCATGCGGAAGAACTGGCAGGCGTACTCAAAACGATGTTATGCCACGTCAACCTGATTCCGGTAAATCATGTGCCGGAACGCAAATATGTACGTACTTCACGCAATGATATCTTTGAGTTTCAACGTATTCTGTCCGATCATGGCATAAATGTTACTATACGTCGTGAGCAAGGCCATGACATAGCGGCCGCATGTGGACAGCTGCGCGCCAAACATATGGAGTTGGGGTGAGGATATTTGATCAGAACAGTTCATGCCAGCGATATTGGTCGGGTCCGTTCCGTCAATGAGGATTCGGTCTGGATCGGTGCTACGCGTCACGGTTACACACTCGGCATTATTGCCGATGGAATGGGCGGACATTTGGCGGGTGAAACCGCAAGCTCGCTCGCTTTGGATACGATAAGGAATAGCCTCGACGGGTTACAACCTGATCTTCCGGACGAGGAACTGAGTACTGCATTATCCGCCGCCATAATGGAAGCAAATGACACTGTCTATAAGAAAGCTTCCAGCGATGAAAAGTATCATAATATGGGTACGACCGTCGTAGTTGCTCTGATAAAGGGTGCCCATGGATACATAGGCCATATCGGAGACAGCAGAGCTTACAAGATAAAGGACAGTGTGGCGATTCAGTTAACCGAGGATCATACGCTGGTCAATGAGCTGTTCAAGAACGGCCAGATCAGCTTGGAGGAGCTTGATAGTCATCCACGGCGCAATGTTCTGACAAGAGCATTGGGGACGGATGCTAAGGTCTCTGCCGATCTGTTGCCTTTAACCTTGGAATCAGGCGAAATTCTGCTTATGTGCAGTGACGGGTTAAGCAATTTAGTCAGCACTGAGCATTTGGGTAAGGTTGCAGGAATATACGAAATATCGCTTGAGGAAAGAGCGGACCGCTTACTACAGCTGGCATTACTTGCCGGCGGCGGAGATAACATTACCGTCGCTATGTTAGAACATCATGGAGAGGCCGCTGCGCCCGAAGCAAAGGAGTTGGATAGATGATCGGTCACGAGTTGGGAGGCCGTTACCAAGTCATCGAACGAATCGGTGGAGGTGGCATGGCACTAGTCTATAGAGCCCATGACATCCTGTTAAATCGAAACGTCGCCATAAAAGTATTGCGCAGCCAGTTTGTGCATGATGAGGAATTTATCCGTCGATTTCGGCGGGAGGCGCAATCTGCCGCATCTTTGTCCCATCCCAATGTGGTTAGCATTTATGATGTAGGACAGGAAGACGAAATTCATTATATCGTTATGGAGTATGTTGAAGGCAAGAACCTAAACGAAATTATTAAAGAACGTGCTCCGCTGCAAGTAGACGAGTCTGTGCGGATCGCTTCGCAAATCTGCGATGCACTCGATCACGCCCATCAGAATCAGATTATTCACCGTGATATTAAGCCTCATAACATAATGATTGGCCGAAATGGTCGGGTTAAGGTTACTGATTTCGGAATTGCCCGAGCAGTCACTTCAACAACAATAACGCAGACGGGATCTGTTATCGGTTCCGTACATTATTTTTCGCCAGAGCATGCCAAGGGAGTTACAACAGGAGAAAAGTCCGACTTGTATTCACTGGGAATAGTGCTCTATCAGATGCTTACCGCAAGCCTGCCTTTTATAGGCGAAAGTCCGATCAGCGTGGCTTTAAAGCATCTGCAAGAGGATTTTGAGGAGCCGAGACTGCTCAATCCACTAATCCCACAAAGTGTCGAGAATATTATTATGAGATCGATGCGCAAGAATCCGGAGGAACGTTACTCCTCTGCTAAAGCAATGTTGCAGGATCTGGAAACCTGCCTGCTCCCTGAGCGGAGAAGTGAAGCCAAGCTGATCTTCCACGATGAAGATGACGAGGATCGGACACGGGCTATTCCGGCCATCAAGCCTATTAGAAAAAGCAACGGTAACCGCAATGGCGGCGAGGATCGGATGAGGCAGGAGGAAGAGCGGAATCCGGTTTCTACAGGCAAGAAAAAATGGGGACGACCTGCGCTCTGGATTGGTCTTACCTTGCTGCTGCTGTTAGCGATGGCCAGCGTCGTATGGTACGTTAATTCCAAGCTTGTAGTAAAAGAGGTAGCCGTTCCATATGTGGTTAACCTGTCATTGGAGGATGCGACAGCTAAGCTTACTGAAGTAGGTTTAAGTGTGGCGGATCCGATAATCTATGAGTATAACCCGAATTTTGCGGAGAATATGGTCTCAAAACAAAGTAAAAGTAAAGATACAATGGTCAAAGAGGGAACCGACCTCGTGCTCACGGTAAGTACGGCGAAACCTATGTTAAAAATGCCGGATTTATCAGGACAGACCTTTGATGCTGCGGTTAAAGTACTGATGGATCAAGGTGTAGCCCAGAGCCGGATTACATCCGATGAACGCTATGACAAGGCAACGCCGTCAGGACAGGTTATTAGCTCAGATCCAATGGCAACCAATGAATTTGACCCGGACACGGCATCAATCGTACTGTATATCAGTAAAGGTGAAGAAAGCATAACTATGCCGGATCTCACTGGATTGACTGAAGCCGAGGCTAAGACAAAGCTGGAAGACAACAATCTTGTGCTTGGAGATGTCAAGGAAGAACCAAGCTTCTCAATTGAAAAAGGCAAGGTAACGAAACAATGGGCATATGAGAAGGGTGCGGCGGTTCCTCCGAAAACGGCGATCACCATTTATTTAAGTACAGGATACCCTCCGGAAGCTTTGAATTATACATTTAATGTGCCTGTAGCGCCTTCCGAGAAAGGGAAGAAGACCAAAATCAGGATTGTATTTGCTGACGCACGTAATGATGGCGAGAATCAGGAGTGGGGGACACGTACGATTGGGAAGAGCCAAGTATTGTCTGTTGATTTAGTCCTGGCACCTAATAAAGATGGTGTAGTATCGATCTATCGTGATGGCGTGTTCTTTGAGACATATCCTGTTTCTTATGTGGATGCTAAGAATGGCACCGTACAGCTGCCTGAGCCTCCGGTGGAAGCGACTCCCGAACCAACGGTGACGCCTTCTGAAGCACCGGCTTCTGCAGATCCGACCATTGAACCGGAAATATTGCCTGACCCAGGTGCTACTAATGGGGATACTCCCGTTAACGGAGATGCGGATCAGACGGGATTTTTAACAGGCACTCCAAAGCATAAAAAAGCTAAGTAAGATTAAGGATAAAGCTAAAGAGTAAAGTGGCAGCAAATCTGGAGAGAGAATGACCAGAAGTAATAGTATTAGTTGCTGCTACAGCGAGGTGACCCGAGTGATTAAACTTGGGTTATTTTCGTAAAATCAGGAAAGGACGGCTCACTATGTATGCCTGAAGGAATA
>LIDZ01015528.1_pt9 | contig 21058 bp, 21 predicted proteins | sample 644651 | NCBI WGS metagenome assembly LIDZ01 (sample SAMN03856242, study PRJNA289617) | food metagenome | isolation source: wine grapes on drying loft during traditional withering process | host: Vitis vinifera cv. Corvina | place: Italy: Gargagnago di S. Ambrogio di Valpolicella | collected 2014-01 | reverse complement strand
GCCCATTGCGCGGCCGCCTTTTCCTGCCACTCTTCACCATTCAGCACCTGAATCCAGAATACCCGACCGATCAAAACAAGAAAAAAGAGGGTGATACACCCTCCTATAAACAGCGTGCGAAGTTTTATTCTTTTTACCATAGGTAACCTCACATACTCAATTATTATTTATCTTGGCAATCGTTCATTTATATTTCAGCTAGTTATCATTCTTCTCAGCGACATAAATCGTATTATTCTCATCCGGTGATACAAAACCTTGGGCCTTTGCTCTCTGGGCGACCGTCTGCTCCAGATTCTGCTTCTCCATCTGATAGTTAGCGATCTGCTTCTTGGCTGTCGAAATATGCTGATCCAGCTCCTGAGCCTGCTTGTTCAAATCATAAATGTGGACGTAACGCCAAATTAGAGCGGCAGCTACCAGGACGCATACCCCCAATGTAAGCATGTATAACAGCTTCTCCTGCAGCGGAAGAACCATCCGTCTGGTAACAACTTTAGTCTTCTGGCGGTAAAGCCGATCTGCTTCTTCTTTTCTTTTGGGTTGAACTGCTAAATTTCCGCGGGTATAGGCCATCTTCTGACTCTCCTTTATCCTCATTTACAATTTCTCTGCAATGCGCAGCTTAGCTGAACGGGCACGTGGGTTAAGTTCCAACTCTTCCTCAGAAGGCATAAATGGTTTGCGGTTAATCAACTTAAGCGTTCCTATAGCACCACATACGCAAAATGGAAAGTCAGTCGGACAAGTACAGCGGCTTAAATAGCTGCTTAGAATCTGCTTGCAAATCCGATCTTCCAGTGAATGAAATGTAATCACTGACACTCTTCCACCAGGCGCCAAACAGCGTACAGCTTCATGCAACCCTTCCTCAAAAGCTCCCAACTCATCATTAACAGCAATTCGTAAAGCCTGAAAGCTGCGTTTGGCGGGATGTCCTCCCGTTCTTCGTGCGGCTGCCGGGATGCCTTCCTTGATAAGCTCAGCCAATTCCCCTGTCCCCTTGACAGGCTGTTCGGCTCTTCGATCCACAATTTTCTTGGCGATCCGCCGTGAGAACTTCTCTTCTCCATATTGGAAAAGCACACGGGCAATTTCCTTCTCGGACCAGGTATTAATGATATCCGCCGCAGTTAAGGACGCCGACTGATCCATCCGCATATCCAGCGGAGCATCATGATTGTAGCTGAAGCCTCTTTCTCCTTCATCGAACTGCGGTGACGATACGCCAAGATCATAGAGTATTCCATCTACTTGGGGAATGCCATCCACTTGAGGAACAAAAGGCAACTCCTTAAGCACGCTCTCCAGATCTCGGAAGTTGGTCTTAATCAAGACCACTTTGTCGCCATACTCAGCCAACCTAACTCTTGCATTATCCAAAGCCCATTCATCTTGATCCAGACAGATCAGTCGGCCTTCACCGCTGAGCTTAGAAGCAATAAGTGAACTGTGTCCCGCTCCTCCGAGCGTGCAGTCCACATAAATCCCGTCTTTCTTGATGTTCAGCCCTTCTGTCGCTTCTTCCTTAAGCACCGTGATGTGGTGAAACAACTTCATCCCTCCAGGGCAGTAATTCGCTATGTGCATTTGTTATAAATCAAAATTAAAATCAACCAATTTCTCGGCGATTTCGTTGAACGATTCCTCTGACTGTTCGAAGTACTGCTCCCATAGCTCCTTGTTCCAGATCTCCACCCGGTTCGAAACGCCTAGAATAATACAGTCCTTATCCAGCTTAGCATACTGCCGTAAATTACCCGGCAGGTTTACCCTTCCCTGCTTGTCCCACATACATTCCGTCGCTCCTGAGAAAAAAAAGCGGCTGAATGCCCTAGCATCCGATTTCATTAACGAAAGTTTCTTGAGCTTCTGCTCCATGATTTCCCATTCATCCATGGGATAAACAAATAGGCAGGAGTCCAGGCCGCGGGTCGCAACAAAGGAGGTTCCAAGCAATTCACGGAATTTGGCCGGAATAATGATTCGGCCTTTGTCGTCAATGCTATGTTGGTACTCACCCATGAACATGTTTTCCCCACTCCCAATCCCCTAATCCCCACTTTGCCCCACTTTTCACCACTTAAGCATAATAGATTCGCCGTTAAAAATCAAAAACCTTTTTTTTGAGGCATGGTAATTTATTCTAAACAGGATTTGTAATTGTTCCCTAATCCCTCCACACGATTTCTTTTAGTCCACAAAAAAAGCCATGTCAGCGGACTTGTGTCCGGCTGCATGGCCCATTTGTCACACCTTATATAATCAGTCGCTCAGATTCCAGCTGTCCAGATATTCAACCTGTGCAGGAGTCAGGCTGTCAATACCAACGCCCAGACTCTCCAGCTTGTAGCGCGCTATCTGCTCATCCAGATCATAAGGCACATTCTCAACTTTGACACCAATACTCTTATAGTTATCATTCACATATTTAAGCGACAACGCCTGCAAGGCAAAGGTGGTGTCCATAATTTCCGCCGGATGCCCATCGGCTGCACCCAAATTCACGAGTCGACCTTCAGCTAGGAGGTAAAGTTTACGTCCATCACGAAGCTGGTATTCCTCGATATTTTTACGGACCGTACGCTGAGATACCGATCTTTCAGATAGTTCAGGCTTGTTCACCTCTACATCAAAATGTCCGGCGTTGCAGAGGATCGCTCCATCCTTCATCACATCGTAGTGCTCACCGCGGATTACATACCGATTGCCTGTTACCGTAACGAAGAAGTCACCAAGCTTCGCTGCCTCTAGGATCGGCATCACATGAAAGCCATCCATATGAGCTTCGACCGCCTTGATTGCGTCTACTTCAGTAACAATAACCTTTGCACCAAGACCCTTGGCCCGCATGGCTACCCCTTTGCCGCACCAGCCGTAACCTACTACAACCACTGTTTTGCCTGCAACGATAAGATTCGTTGTACGCACGATTCCATCCCATGCGGATTGGCCAGTACCATAGCGGTTATCGAACAAATATTTGCAATATGCATCATTGACAGCAACCATCGGGAACTTCAGCATCCCCTGCTTCTGAAGTGCTTTAAGCCGGATAATACCTGTTGTTGTTTCCTCTGCACCACCGCGAATATTCACCATCAGATCTGGACGCTCCGAATGCAGCAATGTCGCAAAATCTCCACCGTCATCAATAATCAGATCAGGTTTGCATTCAAGCGCTCTGATATTAAGGGCTTTGAACTCTTCAGGAGAAGGATTGTATTTGGCAAAAACCGTAATTCCGTCCTCTACCAGCGCCGCACACACATCATCCTGCGTGGATAGTGGGTTGGAGCCCGTAATTGTTACTTCAGCACCACCAGCTTTGACCACCTTCGCCAAATAAGCCGTTTTCGCTTCCAGATGAAGTGTAATCGATACCTTGAGACCTTTGAATGGTTGTTCCGCTTCGAATTGCTCCCGAATACGGTTCAGGACTGGCATATGCTGGCGAACCCAGTCGATCTTTAAATGTCCCTCAGAAGCGAGTGACATATCAGCAACAATGCTGTTTTGCTCGGATAAAGAACTCATAATAAATCCTCCTAAAAAGTTTTGTGAGCGTCTACTCCACTGAATTACTTCGTGCAAAACTTACTTCGTAAGCATACGCTTCTTTGATATTACATATAGATCATGCGGTGCGTTCCGCTGTAATCTGTGGGAATAGTCATAAGCTCGTCCAGCCAAGCCGGACCATAGCGGTTCATATAATGCATGACATTGTAAACTCGTTCCTGCAATTTACCTAGTGGCATTAGCGATTGCTCAATCCGTTCCCATTGGCGAAGCGCAGCTTCATTTTGCTTCTCCATGGCGTCTTGGGCTTTTCCTTCCAGAAAAGAGATCTGATCGATAATCTTATCTTTGTTGTTATTCCCCAGCTTAAGCAATCCGGACTGAATGGACCCAAGCTGCTCAATCAGTGGCTCATACATGGCCAAGAAGGTTGCTTTGGTCTCCTCAAACCGGCGTCCCAGCTCCAGCTTGTCCTGAGCGGCAAGCCATTGCTGTCTTTTATCATGCAAGCCCTGATGGACATCCTCAAAGGTTAGCTGGTACTTGTCCATATGCTTATGCAGTGTGCCTTCTACCAGCGTAAAAGACATACGCGGTATAATCAGCGGCATCTGGCCGCCGATGGTCTCGAACGCTTGCCGAGGGATCGCCCAATACGACAACTCACCTTGACCGAGTACGGTTGCCAGAACGGGCAGCACATAATCCTGCATCAATGGACGTGTAAGTACATTATTGCTAAAGCGTTCCGGGTGGTCGTTCAGGATGTTCAGTAATTCCTCGCGAGAAAAAGAAACAACACCTTTGCGGTCAGTAAAGAGACCATCCTTCTTGTGGAGCAAAAGCCGAGCACCCTCATGAATATAAAAGAGGTTGGCGTTGCCTGGGGTCACATCCGCCTGCAGCTCATAACCACTTGCCGTGATGTCAGATGCTGCACGCAGGTAGGCTGCCTCCAGTTCATCATTCTGCATAATCAGCGAAGAGAACATGGGCTGCTCCAGTCTGCGCAGGGCAGGGTCAGCAGAATCAAGCAAAATCAGACCGAATTTACCAAATAATGAACCCATTAGCTTGGCAAAAGCATCCGTCATATTGCTGGCCTCGAGCGAAGATTCTCGCACAAACTCCATAATCTGCGGTTTAAACTCACTCTCCTGCAGCAAGGCATCTAGCTGTTCCACTGACTGCATCCAGCTCTCAGCCTCGATCTTAAGATCGCTAACGGAAGCTCGAACCTCCACTGATTTCTCAATCTTAATTCTCGATATCTCCTGAGCACGGTTCAGTACATACGTATGATTAACCTCATCCCAGTCATGATCTTCTCCGGCGATCCAAAAGAGCGGCACGACAGGCCGTCCAAGCCGTTCTCCCGCTTCTTTTGCTGCCAGGATCGTTGTCATTGCCTTATATACAACCAGCAGCGGGCCTGTAAACAAGCCGCTTTGCTGGCCACCGGTAATCACAAGTGTGCCTGGCTGCGCAAGCAGCTTAAGCGAAGCCATGACCGCGTCATGGGAATTGTGTTGTTGGTTATAGGTCCGTAAGTAATCGGTAACCTGTGCCCGATCGGCGCGGAAGCCCTCACTATTATCAAGCCATTCCGCCCGTTTCACTCTGCTCTCCACATTACGGAAGTCTCCACCGTACAAATGTCCTACCTTTTCGTAATTGCTTATATAGTCGCGTGCGAGCGCAGATCCGCCCGGGAGCGGTTCCGGTACAACATTCATCGCCTTTGCCTCCTGTTCTTAAACTCTTTATGATTGTATCCAAAGTAAAGGGCGGCGTCAAAGAATAAGAACTCCACAGCCTATCCATGCAAGATGAAACGGCTTCGCTGTCCTTTATATGGACGGCACCCGTTTCTTCGAGAAATATAAGGATAAATTATTGCGTGAGCATATAAATTCTTATATTTCAAGAAAAAACGAAAACCGCCGGAGAAACTCCGGCGGTTATTCATCATCTTTAAATTAAGCAAAAGCCTTAGCTACAAAGTGTCCTTTGGAAACCTCGATCAGCTGAGTTTCTGCTTGATCCGTTTCTTCGTTCTGTCCATAAATCGGACTACCAAGCTCATCATGTAAATGAATACGCTTCTTGTTAACTTCCACTTCCGGGTCAGGAATCGGAATAGCAGACAGCAGCGACTTGGTGTACGGGTGGAGAGGATTGGCATATAGCTCTTCACTCTCAGCCAGTTCAACCATTTTACCCAAATACATAACCGCTACGCGATCACTGATATGCTTAACCATCGACAAATCATGTGCGATGAACAGATAAGTCAACCCCAGGCGATCCTGCAGTTCCTTCAGCAAGTTAACCACCTGTGCTTGAATGGATACGTCTAGCGCCGAAATCGGCTCATCACAAACGATGAACTTAGGATTTACCGCAAGTGAGCGGGCAATCCCGATACGCTGGCGTTGTCCACCGGAGAACTCATGCGGATAGCGGGTAGCATGATCGTGGTTAAGTCCAACCATATCAAGCAGTTCCTCAATCCGTTTCTTACGTTCCGCACGGCTTCCAGCCATACCGTGAATGTCTAGCGCTTCACCGATGATATCTTGCACTGTAAAGCGTGGGTTGAGTGATGCATAAGGATCCTGAAAGATCATTTGCATGTCACGGCGCATAGCCTTCATCTTACCCGCAGGTAATTTGAAGATGTCGACACCATTATATCTTACACTTCCGGCAGTAGGTTCGTACAAGCGAAGAACCGTACGTCCTGCAGTTGTCTTACCACAGCCGGATTCGCCTACCATACCCAGTGTTTCACCTTCACGAATGCTGAAGTTAATATTATCAACAGCCTTAAGTACTCTACCTTTGCCTACATTAAAATACTTCTTCAAACCTTCTACTTCAATCAGGTTTTTACTCAAGAGTACTGCACCTCCTTGGCCATCGAATGCAGATTCCAGCAGCGGGCCATATGCGTATCGCTGAACTCTGTTGCGCCGGGATCAATTTGTTCACAGACATGCATGGCTTCCCCGCAACGTGCGGTGAACGGACAGCCGATCGGCGGCTTGATTAGATCCGGGGGAGTGCCAATAATCGGAATAAGCGGCTCACCCTTTTGTTGGTCCAGTCGGGGCATCGAACGCAGCAGGCCTTTGGTGTAGGGATGCTGTGGGTCTTTGAAGATCTCCCAGCTTGTACCCGTTTCCACTACTTCACCTGCATACATAACGATAACCCGGTCACACATGCCAGCCACCACACCAAGATCATGTGTAATTAAAATGATGGAGGTACCCAGTCTTTGCTGCATCTCTTTCATCACGTCCATGATTTGCGCTTGAATCGTTACATCAAGCGCCGTTGTTGGCTCGTCCGCAATGAGCAGAGCCGGGCGGCAAGCAAGTGCAATGGCAATCATTACACGCTGGCGCATACCACCGGAGAATTCGTGAGGATATTGGTTAAAGCGAGCCTCCGCATTTTTGATGCCGACTAAATTCAGCATCTCGATACCTTGCTTTTTCGCTTCGGCCGCTGACATTTTCTGATGTTTGATCAAAACTTCGGTTATCTGTTTGCCCACTCTGATGGTTGGGTTCAAAGAAGTCATCGGGTCTTGAAAGATCATGCCAATATCCTTGCCGCGAATAGATTCCATTTCTTTCATACTGATGTCGAGCAGATTCTGTCCTTGAAAAATAATTTCTCCTTGTTTCACTTTAGAAGGAGGTGAAGGGATCAGCCGCATTATTGATTGTGCGGTTACACTTTTGCCGCTGCCGGACTCGCCGACGATGGCAACCGTTTCACCTTTGCCTATTTCAAAATTCATACCGCGGACAGCTTGTACCTCTCCAGCTTTTACGAAAAAAGAAACGTGCAAATCCTTAACTTGTAAAATGGGTTCCATCAATGTTCACCTCCTATTTCTTCAGTTTAGGATCAAGTGCGTCACGAAGACCATCACCGAAAATGTTAAAGGAAAGCATAGTTAAACTTATCAAAACAGCTGGGAACAAGAAGCGCCATGGATATAGCAACCAACCTGTCAACGCATCGTTAATCATCGAACCCAGTGAGGCAATAGGAGCCTGAACCCCAAGACCAAGGAAACTCAAGAAAGCCTCGGCAAATATCGCATTTGGAACCGATAGGGTAATCGTAACGATAATTGGACCTACCGCATTTGGTAGCAAGTGACGGAACAACAAACGTGCCGAACCTGCACCCATGGAGCGGGAAGCCAGAACGAATTCACGGTTTTTGAGCTGCATGATCTCACCACGTACAATCCAAGACATCGTTATCCAACCCGTTATGGTTAAGGCCAAAATAATTGTCCATAAACTTGGTTCCATTACAACGAGCAGCAGAATAACTACCAGCAAGTAAGGAATAGAATACAGAATTTCGGAGAATTTGTTCATAATACTGTCTACACGTCCGCCAAAGAATCCCATAATCCCGCCGTAAATGACACCGATCAGCAAGTCAATTGCCGCTGCTGCCAGACCTACGATGAGCGAGATCCGTGCTCCATACCAGGTACGAACGAAAATGTCACGGCCCAGATCATCTGTACCGAACCAATGTACCGAAGAAGGAGGCTTATTAGAATTAAGCAAATCATTAGAGTAATAATTGAATTTGGTTATAAATGGAGCCAAAATCGCCGCTAGAATAATTAGAATCATAACTATCATAGCTATCATAGCAATCTTGTTCTGTCGCAGCCGTTGCCAAGAATCCTGCCAAGCGGACAAGCTTTCACGCTGGATAATTTCGGCCTGCTTCTCATCTACGCCAACTTTTTGAAAATCTTCTGGTTTCAAGTCAACCATGTTCTGTTCAGATGCCACTCGTTAGCCCTCCTTTCCATTGGATAGTTTAATACGTGGATCTATAAAGACATAAGCGATATCTGTTATGAGACGCGCTAGCATAAGTAAAATACCGTAGAAGATAGTGATCCCCATAATGATAGGATAATCACGAACACCGATTGCTTCCACGAATTGTTTACCAATACCACCGATACCAAAAATCTGCTCGATAACTACAGAACCAGTTACAATGTTAGCGGTCATAGGTCCCATATAAGTTACTACAGGCAAAATCCCATTTCGTAGTACATGTCTAGATAAAATAGCAAACCAGCTTAAACCTTTTGCCTTTGCAGTCTTGATGTAATCAGCATGCAGTACCTCAAGCATGCTTGAACGAGTCAAACGCGCAATAAAGGCTATAGGCTGTGCTGAGAGTGCAAAGACCGGAAGCACATAGTGCAGCGGTGTTTTAAAGCCTGATACGGGGAGCAGCCCCCACTTATAAGACAGAAAGTATTGTAAGACTGACGCAACTACAAAACTCGGGACCGCAATCCCTAACACGGCTACAACCATTGCAGCAGTATCTAAAAATTTACGATGATAGAGTGCAGCCAGCATCCCTAGCAGAACACCAACTATGACCGAAAAAATGATGGCCACGATACCCAGCTTAAGTGAAGCGGAGAACGTCTGTCCGATGATGTGAGATACGTCCTGATTTAAACGTTTCATGGACACTCCAAAATCACCTCTAGCGATGTTACCTAAATATTTTACATACTGTACAGAAACGGGCTTGTCCAATCCATACTGCTCATAAAGCCGTTGACGAATTTCATCAGGTATTTTCTTTTCCGATGTGAAAGGATCACCCGGAATAGCTTTCATAAGGAAAAATGTAGCAGAAATCAACACAAACAACGATACGAGAGTATAAAACAACTTGTTTCCAATATAACGTGCCATGCCCGTCAGCACCCCCTTTGACAAATTTCAACACATAATTAGATTCTATGAGAAATGCAGCCTTTTGTCCATTTACTAATTTATGTAAATTAGGCAAATGTTTTACAAACTGCCGGACATACAAAAAAAAAGGGATATATATGGCAATCCACATATATATCCCGAAGTAAGGACTAACTCCAGATAATTAACTTTTTAGTTGTAGCACTAAAATTTAATTTAGTGTTCCAGCAAGTAAGCTTTAGTCAAGTTAACTGCACCACTGAAATCAAGGGTGATACCTTTAAGGTATTCCTTAACCAAAGAGTTATTGGTGTAGTAGTAGATTGGAATGATAACCATATCATCCTGAATCAATATTTTTTCTGCTGCAGCGAATTTCTCATTACGTACTTTGTTATCGCCACTTGCTTTTGCTTCGCTGATCAGTTTGTCATAAGCAGGGTTAGCGTAACCAGTATCATTGTTACCGCCGCCTGTTACCCACATATCAAGGAAAGTCATTGGATCGTTATAATCCGCGGACCAACCAGCACGTGCTACTTGATAGTTCAGGTTCTGACGGTTTTGGATAAATACAGCCCATTCTTGATTTTCAAGCTTTACATCAATACCCAATTTTGTTTTCCACATGTCGCCAATAGCCAAAGCGATCTTTTTGTGACCTTCACTTGTGTTGTAAGACAAAGTAACTGGTGGCAATTTATCTAGGCCTTCTTCTTTCAGACCTTCTGCCAGCAATGTTTTAGCTCCTTCTAAATCTTCAGTGAAGTAGCCGCTGTCTTTCACTTCATTGCGATATTCGTCTGCAGCGCCAGCAATACCTGGAGGTACGAAACCAAATGCAGGCAATTGTCCACCCAGAGTAACATTGTCAATCAGGGCTTGGCGATCAATTGTCATAGCCAAGGCTTTACGGATCTTAGCATTGTTAAAAGGTTTCTCAGTTACATTAAATTCATAGTAGTAAACTGTTGAAATACCTTTTCTTTGGAACTCATTAGGAAGCTCTTTCGATACAACTGGCAATTGTTCGGTAGGAATTTCACCGTTAGGGCCGCCGGCACGATCAAGTTCTCCACTCTTATAGCTCAGCAATTCGGTTGCACCACTGTTAACCAGTGTGAACTCAATCTTGCTCAATTTGATGTTATCTTTATCGTAGTAGTTATCGTTCTTAGTTACTTCAAGGGATTGACCTGTAATCCAATCAGTAAGTGTAAATGGTCCGTTAACAATCATAGTATCTTTGCTTGTTGCCCATTTAGCGTTACCTTCTACTGATTTGTGTACAGGGTAGTAAGTGTAGAAAGAAAGCAATCCAAGGAAGTAAGGAGTTGGATTTTCAAGAGTAACCTCAAGTGTTTTGTCGTCAATAGCTTTTGCGCCTACTTGACTGAAATCTTTAACTTCTGCATCTTTACCACTATTATATTTTTCACCATTCTTCAAGTAGTACAACTGATAAGCATATGGTGCTGCTGGTTCAGCTTTAGGATCAAGTACACGATTCCAAGCAAAGATGAAGTCATTTGCTGTTACAGGGTCGCCATTGCTCCATTTGGAATCACGTAAATGGAAGGTATATACCAAACCATCAGCGGAAACTTCCCATTTCTCAGCAACGCCTGGTTCAGCTTGACCAGTTTCGTCATTCATTTTTGTCAAGCCTTCATACATTGTTTTCAGAACAGTGTTGGCTTGGCTGTCTTGTGCTTGAGCCGGGTCGAATGTTGGAGGCTCTGAGGACAGGTTGATTCTAAGCGTTTGGTCAGCAGCCAACTTTTCGTCAGTAGCTGTGTTACCAGTGTCAGCGGTATTTCCTGTGTTAGCTGCGTTGCCCGTGTTAGCATTGCTGCCATTGTTTGTATTGTTTCCGCCACAGCCTGCAAGTGCAGTGCTGATCACGAGAACCAGTGCAAACATGAGCAATAAACTCTTACTTTTCTTCATCTAGCAGTTCCCCCTAAATAGAATGTGGTATATGGTTTCTGATTATACAACCAGTGGTCAAAAAAATCTAGAGTAATGTTTTCTGAAAACACATTTTTTTTAAAAATTTAATATTTTGTGACATTGACGCTTCACCGAAGCATTGAAACATTACATTGCTTGTGATATGTACTTGATAAGACCTACGACCATAAATAACAGATATCCAATGCTCATAAATAAGAAGCTAAGTCTCCAAACCGCCCGAAGTAGTCGCTTCCAGTCCACTTTTCCTTTCAAGCGATTCTGCGCTCCGCCTATGAGTCCAGCGGAAATTAATACAATAAGCAATATAAGATAGAACCCAAAACCCGATTGAAATATATTATTAAATAAGGCCGATACCGACAACAATAAAAAAAGAGTAGTTACATCCATAGCTAATAAAAACGTCTTTTTCTTCTCTCTCTTTAAACCAAGGCCAATATAATAAACAATAAAAAAAGGAACAACCGGAATAACGCTTAAAGTAATGAACGAATTCCGCAGAAAATCCAATAGCTTCACCTCTCTTCCACGCTCATGCCCTCAATAAGTCGGCAAATCCAGCGATGTAATGGAACTGCCATGCCGGATCGTTCTGCCATATCTACAAGACTGCCATTAATCCAGCGGATTTCCGTTGCTCTCGATGCAAGCACATCAGCAAGCATGGATGAAGTATTGCCCGCCGTACTCTGGCACACCTCAAGAATGTTATCCCATGCATTAGCCTCATGAGCTATGCCACAGGCTTCATAGACGGAAATAGCTTCAGCATACAGATCCCTCATTAACTGCATACGTTGCTTGGAAACCAGCAATCCACCATTTGGTATACGCCAAATTGCGGTAAGCGGATTAATAACAGCATTGATTAAGAGCTTCCGGTAAATCATGGTATCCACTTCTTTCGACAAAAGCGCGGTGAATCCTGCTAATGAAAGTGCTTCGAGTAAACTTATTACCTTTATCTCATCTTGTTCCTTAGGATGTTTTCCCAACATATGCTTTCCTACAGGCCAGTTTCCTATCCACGTTTCCCCTTTTCCAGCATGAATAGCCTTTGTTAATGTTTTCCTCTTGGCAGCTTCTGTGGTGACGGCCGCGTACAAATCAGCTAGGGGCAATAATTCCTGCAGCAATTCCATATGACCCATCCCATTTTGAAAACAAACGATATGGGATTGCTGTTGTCTAAGCGGTGACAGCAGTTCCGGAAAAACCTGATGAAGGATATTCTGTTTTACCGTAATGAAGATCCAGTCCCCAGGCTCTCTAAGATATGCAGCTGGAAAATCACGCACCGGTGCTGATAAAAATCGATCCCCCGAAATCTTTATTTCTGCTTGGTTGTCTTCATAGCATATGGTTAATCCACTGGTGGACAATGCCTGGCACTGTTCTACGCTCCGGCACCACAGTCTTACTTCATTACCGGCGTGAATAAGCTTGCCTGCCAGAAGTAGGCCCAGTGAACCGGCACCAATTATATCGATTTTCATGCCTTCCTCCTGCACTCCACTAACAATTTTCCCCTAAGTATATCCTGTTAATATGGACAAAAGCAAAGCAAAAACCCCGCTGATGCAGCACGAATGGCGTGCAGCATGCGGGGCTCAGTGGAGAAAAAAACTCATTCTATTCGTTCTAAATTTCCATTGGCATCCATTTTGAAGCGAGTCTTCATTTCATCTTCTTCTTCATTAAGAAATGCCAGCCTTCGAGCACGGTCCATAATCTGAATTAAAGCTTTGTAATCATCATTGACAACACGGTAGTCGGTCTGAGCCAGATTAATTTCTTTGGACAGACGTTCATTTTCTGTTCTGAGCTCGATTAATTCGACTTCCTTCTCACGCAAATCTCTTTCCAGCATTTTCAATTGACGTCCTGACTCCTGAAAAGTTCCTTTCCATTGTCTCAGGAAGCGAATCACAGCATCAATGGATAATGTATTTTCGTTTAATCCTTCGCTTCTCCCGAATTCCTCATCGGTGTGCCCTAGAATTAAACCAGCTACTTGCGCTCCTCTTACTGTTGGCTGCTTTTTCAGATAGCTTCTTTTCTGGCGTTGGCCTTTTGCTAATCCGATTGCATCATCATAGCTTTTTCGAACACAGCTGTTCCAGCGAAATCCACAGGCAGCTGAGGTCCTGCCAATTTTTTCACCCACTTCTTCAAAAGCAGCAAGCTGTGTGCTGCCTTCCCGAATATGACGTAGAGTCACTTCCGCCAATATTAGATCATCTTCTGCACTCCAAGCATCCTGTCTAACGGCTGTCATCCAACCAAACCTCCTAACAACATCTTGAAATAACCATCTTCATAACCGGCAGCTCCGCCGGGTAGTGAATAGGGATAAAAGCTGCTTACTCCATTTCTATGCCTCTAATAGAGTTCATAGAATCTATTTGATACTAAATTGTATTTCCATTTTACGTACACATCATACTCCCGATGCTATAAATTCTCTTTTTCACAAGATAAATGGCGGTGTCAACCATATAAATCACAATTTATGGGGATTTCGCACTTTTTTTCAATGAATTCGTTTACAGCGATTTATGCAGCGGGTATAATTATTTAAAGGCTTATGTCAGTTACATACTGGAAGGGGGAATCACTCTTGGACCGCATGTTTCGGGTTTTAGGTTTTTTTACACTGGTTATTGGCTTAATGGCTTTTGCTGGTGGTCTGACCGAAATGGCCCTGATCTTCTTTTTGCAGACTGCTTTTTTTGTAATTCTCGGTTATCTTAAATTTACAGAAAAGATTTACATTCTACTCTTTTGGGGTTACATGATTCTGACTTTCACTGGTTTCAGCTATTGGACGATCTTTCAGATGGGTCTACCGTTGTAATGACCGTTATTTCTCAAAACGGAGTTGTTCCTGCTTGTAAGGAGCGCCTCCGTTTTTTTGTATGCTTTTATGTAGTTCTTTTACCTTGAAACAGGGTATGATATTTTAGCAGGTATAAACATATTGTTAATATATACATATTTTCTTAAAAGGTGGTGGTGTGGTGCTTTCCCGTAGTTTCTCAAGTCGTTTGATTGCAGCCATACTTATTTTAGTTTGTTGTACAATGCTCCCGACCGCATCAGAAGCCACTCTGTCTGCCGATCCTAGCGAAGCTGTGGTCTCTCCTCCTTCTATACCGGACAATGAAGAAACTCGTACGCTGCTGGAGCAAAGCTTATCCTCCGCCGAAATCGAACAGGAAATCATTAGGATTACAGCAGAGCAAGAAACACTGGGTGCAAAGGTAACCCTATTGAGTAAACAAGCCGAGGAGAAGAAAATTGCGATTGCGGACAAACAGGAGCGCGCTGGAGCTATCGTACGTTCTTATTATATGGGGGATAGAGACGGTCTATTGGTCGCTTTTCTTTCCGCCAAAAATATCAGCAAAGTGCTGGTCCTGTACGATTATTATGAGACTATAATCGGACGAGAACGTGACATTCTCAAAGAATATGAAGTTCAGTATAAGGATCTCAAAACAACCCTTACAGCTGCTCAGCGCAGTTCCAATGAATTAGCCGAGCTAAAAAGGTCTCTCCAGGAACAGAAGATACGTGTAGCGGAGCTCAATAAGAAAATAGAAAGCGGGGTTAGAGACAGCAGCGATCCAGAAAAGATGAATGCGCTGTTGCAAGAATTCACATTATATTGGGAGAATGTTGGTATTCATGAAGTGAATACCTATTTCAAGGCACTCTCCTCAGCTATGAACCATCTGCCACAATTCGTCCAAAGCCGTGAAGGTATTCTTACGCGTAAGGGTATGACTTATAATCTGAACCTGAAAGACGAGGATTTAAATGAGTTTCTGCAATCACAGAACAAACTGTTTGCTAATTTTGCTTTTCATTTCAATGAGGGGGTAGTCACGGCTTTTGGTAAGAACGGAGGATTATCCCTTAAACTAACTGGCCATTATACCATTCAAAAGAAACCCGTCAACGGACTAATATTCAATGTGGATACTATCGAATTTAACGGTCTTCAGTTGCCTGACAGCACACGTGAATCACTGGAGGAGGATTTCGACCTAGGCTTCTATCCAGAGAAGATTGTATCGTTTCTACATGCTGACGAGGTAGACACTAAAGACGGCGTTCTTCATGTGCAGCTCTCCATCTCATTTTGAGCTCTGTTCCAGGAGCGCTTTATAACCAGCAGCATCAAGTTTCCCTGTAAGCACTAACGATACAGCCTCAGAAATTTTACTCCAGCCGCCCTGTGGCTCCTGCTGCGGGGCGGTTTCGTCTGTCAGCAATATATCTGTCGCAAACGGAAGCTTATAGCCGACAGGCAACCCTGAGCGATACAGCTCATCAAGAGCCGGCAGTCCACCTGTGTTCTTCAACCATTCCAGCTGTGCAGATTTGGAAGTGACAAAAGCAAGCCAATTCACAGCTTCCTCCGGATTTCGTGACTGGGCCGGAAGTGCAAAAGAACGGCTATATAAAGCCTCAAGCCCAGTAACTTTGCTCGCCAGCAAAGGCGCTTCGGCAACTAGAGATGAATCGCCGTACTTCCTCCATTCCGAAAGCGGCAGGGCAGCAATCGCAGTAGAACCATCCTTGAGCATATCCCAGATATCGCGATTATAGCGGCTAGTCAAGTAAAAATAACCGCGTGCATGTTCAAGCCATTCCAATGTTTCCAGATCACCTGATAAAAGACTACTGCCCATACTTTCCAGCACAGCAGAAACACCATAGGCATTGCGGGTATCCATAGCCAACAGATGTTTTCCAGAACTCTTAAGCAGATTCTGAAGCAATACCTTCCATTTATCCAAGCTTCTCGGCAAGGCGGATAGCCCGAGTTCTCCAAGATGCTTTGGTGAATACACTAGAACGTACGGATCGATATCTAGCGGAACGCCCCAGTTATAACCATTCCATTGCATCTGCGGGATTAGCATAGTTAATGGTGCACTTCCCGGAACACTCTGGTATACATCAACCGGCAATAAATATCCCTGCGTTGCCAAGTCTAAAATATTCCGTCCATCCGTCATGACAACATCAGGACTATCTCCGATCGTCAAATCCTGTATGAGCGTCTTGTCTGCATTCTCACTGTCTACATTGCTTAGCTCCACCTTTACGCCAGTAGATAACGTGTAGCGACTGCTAATCAACTCCAGCTCACGGAATTCTTCTGAACTAAGGGATACCGTGATTCTTAAACTGTCTACAGCTCCTTCTTCTCCGGCAGAGGGATTCGCAGACTGACTTTGCGGCTTACTCACCAAATGCGGGCCGTCACTGGTATTCAGTTCCATGCTGGGCGACAGACTTGTCAGCGACAGCAGTAAAATGGCAAATAGAAGCCAATAGTTTTTGCGTCTCAGCACGTTTTTTCTCCTCCCGCATAGGATCGTTCAACCTATTTTACCAGACCTAATACACATTGTCTGCATCTTTGAAAACGTTCTCTTTCTATTATATAGCGTGAACGTTGCAGGATTTAACTTTATTGCAAATCATAAAGCGCTAGGCCGCTCCGCGTGCGGATTATCCTTCCGATCGCTGTTGTCCTCAGATTTTTTGATTATATACCTATACGGTATAAATCCGGGGACAGCATATGCTTTCGAAGCGAGCTTTCCTACGGAAAGCTTTCGGGCGAACGCTAACGCTTCTCCAGAATAATTCCGCCCACTCCGCTAATCGCGCTAATTCTTAATCAACAACAAAACCCTACGCCGTTCCTTGGGGTGGCACAAGCAAAAGCCGGGAGAGCGAAGCTCCCGGCTTTACTTGATAATTCAAATAATTGATTAGCAAAATAATTAGAATGTTTATAGCAGATCTGCTGCCAGCTGAGCCAGATGCGAACGTTCGCCTTTTTCAAGGGTAATATGTCCACTAACTCCCTGCTGTTTAAACTTCTCCACGATGTAGCTAAGCCCGTTGCTCGCGGCATCCAAGTATGGATGATCGATCTGCTCAGGGTCACCTACAAGGATGACTTTGCTTCCTTCTCCCGCTCTGGAGACGATCGTCTTCACCTCATGGCGGGAGAGATTCTGCGCCTCATCAATGATAATGAACTGCGCCGGAATCGAGCGTCCTCGAATATAGGTCAACGCCTCTACCTGAATACTGCCCATGCCCATTAATATTTTATCGATATCCCCAGATTTCTTGGTATCGAACAGGAACTCCAGATTGTCATAGATGGGCTGCATCCATGGACGGAGCTTCTCATCCTTCTCACCAGGCAAATAACCAATATCCTTGCCCATGGGCACAACTGGGCGGGCGATGAGGAGCTTTTTGTATTTATGTTCATCTTCAACCTTTAACAGTCCTGCAGCAAGTGCGAGCAAGGTTTTTCCTGTACCCGCCTTACCCGTAATGGTCACTAAAGGAATATCATCATTCAGAAGCAGTTCCAACGCCATTCGCTGCTGAGCATTGCGGGCACTGATTCCCCACACTGCATCATTTCCGAAATAGAGCGGCTCCAAACGGGATGCGTCACTGTTCACTTTGAGCAAGGCCGACTTGCCCGTACCGATCTCATCCTTGAGTATAACAAACTCATGCGGATACAGCGGGTAGGACAAGGACAGCTGTTTAACGGATAAGGAGCGGTGACTGTAATATTCATCTATTAACGAAGGGTGAACCAGCAGAGACTGATAGCCGCTATACAGCTCGTTCAGATCACCCGTCCGATCGGACAAATAGTCCTCTGGTGTAATACCCAGTACATCTGCCTTAACACGGACGAGCACATCTTTGCTAACCAGTACCACTGGACGTGGATCAGCCTTCTCATTCTCTTCAATCAAATAATTGAGCGCTACGGCTAAAATCCGGTTGTCGTTAGACACCTCACCGAACATCTCCTGTACCTTTAAGAAGCTGCGGTGATTGAGCTCAACCTTCAGCTTGCCTCCGTGCTCCAGTTCCACACCGCTATGCAGGTGGCCTTTCTCCCGGAGTCCGTCTAACAAGCGGGACACAGTGCGGGCGTTGCGGCCGATTTCATCGGCATTGCGTTTCTTGGAGTCGATTTCTTCCAGCACTACGGCCGGAATGACAACTTCATGCTCCTTAAAGGAAAAAATCGAATTGGGATCGTGCAACAGCACGTTGGTGTCTAGTACAAATATCTTTGTCATGTTATCCCCTCCACAGCGCCTGGTTTGATTGATCATACATAACTCTATCCGCCACGGGTAAAGATATATTACAGAACTGATCTTTGGCAGAAAGGAGTACGCACATATGAGAAAATCAATGTGTCTGTTGCTGGTACTGCTGCTGCTAACAAGCTGCGGTATCGCTAAAAAAGAGACATCACCCTCTCCTCAGGATAAACAATCTGCAAAAGCTGCAAGCAATAAGGGAAATCACGAGGTGCGAAAGTTATCCAATGACGGTGCAACAATCCCGCAATCCACCTCAACTGCCGGACAATCTTCAGACGTTAAGAACAACAGCGAAGTTGCACTTAAGGATCATTTGGAGCGGCTAGCGAAAAGAGTCCCCGGTGTTAACGGAGCACACTGTGTCGTGATGAATAAAGTAGCTGTGGTCGGCATTGATGTAGATGGTACGCTTACTCGTTCACGTGTCGGAAGCATCAAATATTCAGTAGCAGAAGCCATCCGCAAGGACCCGAGAAGTGTGAGAGCGCTCGTAACCGCCGATATGGACCTCTCCAGCAGACTAGCGGAGATGAGCCGCCATATTTCCAAAGGACAGCCTGTATCCGGCTTTGCCTCAGAAATGGCTGATATCATTGGCCGAATCATTCCTCAACTGCCGGAAGATACCAAACCGCAAGGAAATGCACAATAATTAGAAAAAGTAGGTCAAAAAAAGCCCAGTGATATCCTCACTAGGCTTTTTTCATGGCAGCAAATACTTGTCCGTCCAGCTTCTCAGCTGCACGTTGGTCGTACACTTTCGCATATCGTGGGGCGGACTCCAACTGTGCGCCGTAAAAAAGCGCGTTGCGCACCGCTTCAATTTCAATATCAAAACAGCACATTTTAAAAGGAACATCTAAAAGTGGGTCCTGTATTACGGCAGCACGGCCGTTGATTGCATGGACAGTCCCCTCACCAAACACAGTGATCGTAACTTGAGGATTAACTTTCATGTTGTTCACAAGACGGGAACGATGATCGACCGTCAGACGCACGATAGAAGGACTCACTGCATAAATCCAAGAAATTGCTGTGGATGTAGGACCGCCTGTTTCCGCATCAACGGTGTTTAAAAGAACAAAAGTTTCCGACTGCAGCATCGATAGCAAAGTTTCATTGAGCTGAGCAACGGCTTCGGACATAAGTACAGGCCCCCTATGCGGCATGAGTGCATTCAATTTATTATATTATAGCACAGGTTGAAACTTGCATTCAATTTTAAAGGCGCGTGCTCTTTGTTTCAGGGGCTCTTAGAAGAGTCTGACACAGCGGAAAGAGATATGCCTGCCGCTCTGTCCTGCAGGCTTTTCTTCGCCGCTTCAAGCTCTTCCTCGTTAATATATACATAAGGACTACGCCATGTTCCTGTCACCGGTTTGAACTCCACATTGTCCTTGGAAATCTTCCAGTAGGTCGCGATCATATCCTTAAGCTGTGCATTTTCAATATCCGTCTTCATATTATCATCCACTGCATCAAGTACGCCACCAATTTTCATCACACCACGAACAGACTGCATCCCGTCGATTAACGAGTTCAGTACTTCATTCTGGCGTTTATTACGGTCAAAATCATCGGAGGCCTTCGTCTTGGGATTGCAATTGGATTTACGGTAGCGAACGTAATCAAGCGCATTATCGCCATCCAGCTTGGCAGGACCCTTTTTCAGATTAATATTGGTCCCGTCTACGCTATCCGTATAACACATATCTTCACTTATGTTAACACTGACATCACCCAGTTCATCAACAACGTCACGAAAACCTTGAAAATCAAGTATCGTTACATAATCAACTTTGATGTCCAAATACTTACCCATCATGGTCTTCATTTCATCCACAGCCAAAATACCTGAGGTTTTCTCCTTGCTCTTAAAGCGCGAATAGAACTCATTGATCTTGGTCTTCTTATAACCGCTCAGCTCAACATAGGTGTCACGAGGAAGTGAGACAATGGTTGCTGATTTGGTCTTTGGATTAAGCGTCGCTACCATAATAACATCCGTTAATTGGGAAGCATGTTTGGGCCGATTGTCAGTTCCGAGCAGCAGTATCGTCAATGGCTTCACGGAGGCCGACTGTCCAGCTGCGACCGGTTTAGAGATGCCGGTATCAAATAACCCGTGGTTGAGCTTCCAATAGACATAACCTCCATAACAGAGCGCTGCAAGGATCACTACAATTACAAGCAACAATAATGTCCTTCCCAGTCTGGCGAGGAATCCCCGCTTCTTTCTCTTAGCCTTTGACTTCCCACCCCTATTAACAGGCTGCTTTCTAGGGTTTGCTTGTTGTCCATTCGATCTTGGCGGTAAACTGCTGTTGCGTGTATTCATAATGGAATAAAGTCCTTTTCATTTCAATTGGAATTAGATTTTAAAACATCTATATCTTAAATAGACGAGCTTAAGGGTACAATAGTTGCGAATTAAGACCTTTTTGCTGCAGCCGCAGCTTTTCTTCTCTGACGGGCTTCCATGAAATAGCGCACCCGTACAAGCAGCATTAAACCAACTGCAACCAGCAAACACTGGATAATGGGCAGCTTGTCGTGCTGGAAAATGAGGAGCATGCCAGATCCCAGCGCCATCATAATATA
>LIDZ01001074.1_pt1 | contig 21058 bp, 23 predicted proteins | sample 644651 | NCBI WGS metagenome assembly LIDZ01 (sample SAMN03856242, study PRJNA289617) | food metagenome | isolation source: wine grapes on drying loft during traditional withering process | host: Vitis vinifera cv. Corvina | place: Italy: Gargagnago di S. Ambrogio di Valpolicella | collected 2014-01 | reverse complement strand
CACCGGCCTTCTAAGCCGTAGGTCACAGGTTCGAATCCTGTAGGGCGTACCAAATAAAATCAACGAGTTACGCCAGCTTCAATCCTACCTGATTATCTCCTTGTGTCGTATTTGTGTCGCTCTCACCCAAAAGTGAGTCAATTTTGCGCGCATGTTCGGTTAGGTGGTTAGGTGGTTAGGTGCGAGGTGCGCATATCGCTGGACCATTTCAATGCTTTCCCAGCCGACCATTTCCTGTAGTGCAGATAATGGAACGCCAGCCTGAATCAACCAACTCGCCCAGGTATGCCGGAGGTCATGGAAGCGGAAATCCTCAATGCCAGCTCGTTTCAGTGCTGCGCGCCACGCAGTGTTTGAGTCGACCCGCATCTTCCTGACGCTTGCTGTAGTCGTTCCGTCATTCCTCTTCACCGATTCGGTGTGAACAAATACCCAGTTGTGGTGCCGGCCAATCTGTCGTCTCAGGACTGATTCAGCCAGGTCATTCAGCGCTACGCCAATAGCTCTGCCTGACTTGCTCTCTTCAGGGTATATCCACGCCACTTTCCGCTGCAGGTCAATCTGCTGCCATTTCAGGTCGACGATGTTCGAGCGGCGCAGGCCTGTTGCCAGCGCAAACTCTACGGTAGACTTTAGAGGTTCCGGACATTCATCAATCAGTCGCTTTGCTTCAGCGGGTTCGAGCCACCGCACCCGCTTATTTCTTTCCTGAGGCACTTTGATGGCCGGCGACTTCTCGATCCCTTTCCACTCACGTTCCGCTGCGCGCATCATCGCCTTCATTAATGCCAGGTGCTTTGCTTTGGTAGAAGGGGAAACGGCAGCCGGTTTGTACTCCCCGATATCCAGTCCCTTCTTCGCCATTGAAACAGCACGCTGCTCCCATCGCTCCTTTGCCTTCCGATTGGTCATCCTGCTGACCGCGGCATAAATCTTCGCCTCGCTGATATCCTTCAGCAACACCCCCTCAAAATGCATGAGCCAGAATCCGATCCGGCCCTTATCAGCATCGAGTGATTTCTTGTGCGCTTTCTCTTCCAGCCAGCGCAGGCATGCTTCTTCAAACGTCACGTCAGGGAAATCACCCAGCCGCTCTATTCGTCATAACTCAGCCTTTCGCCGGTCGTGAAGCTCCTGTGCTTGCTTTCGGTCCTCTGTGCCAGGAGATTCCTTAATGCGCTTCCCACCTGGCGTCGTGTAACTCCCGTACCAAGACGGTACCTCTGCGGAAGATCGACATGATTTATTCTCCTCATGTGCATCTGCCGCGCTCACGGCGACAGTGTGCATTGGATTGTTGAGAGCGGCAATACAGGCCTGACGGGTGAGGAGGTAGGGCGACTTTGGTTTGGACGGGTCTTTGCGCGTAGCCATCAGGCGTCCGGTACGAATCCACTACTGGCACGCAGGCCGGGAAATACCGAGGAACGCGCACGCCTCATCCATAGACAGGGCATAGGTTTCCATGTGCCAGCTCAGGGTAATCTCTGACGCCCACTCATAGGCTTTGTGCATGCTCTCCTGCGTGTCCAGGAATGCCTCCTCGTATAGCTTGTTGAGGTGGCTGCAGCCCTGCTGAACCAGAATGGTTCCGTTCACTGGGATGATGGTCAAAGCGGATTGCCTTTCTGATTCAGGTTGTCGATAAGGTTGCGCCAGCCAGTGCGGAGGTGGCGTGTGATGGTGTCGAGCAGTGATTCGTCTAACTGAGCAGCGCCCACGATGGCGCCGCCCGCGATGGCATAGTTCATCGTGGGGTCCCTGATTAATTGATTAGGTTTGAGCTGAAGTAAAAAGGCCCAGATATTTCTGTCAGGCCAATGATGTATTTCTGCTGTATCGCACCGAAGTGCGCTGGTGGGATGCCCTGTTGAGCTGATTACTAAACTTTTTCTGCGGTATCACTCTTTCTGGGTACAAGCAGTAAGGTAAGTTTTATTCATAAATTAGTAGTTTAAAATACTTAAAATTTGATCTAAGTTAGTTTTATCTAGTGATTTAATGACCTGGTTAGGAATTAACTAGCTTTTGATAACAGATATGCACCCACGGAGATGGTATGTGTAATCTGAGCTTTTGCTGTCCTCATTGTGGTAACAGGAAGTTTGTCTTTACGGTTTATTGTCAACATACGCATACCAGGCACGGAGCAGCCTGCGCGAAATGTGGGGCATATCTAACGCCTCTTTCTTGCTTAATAAATAACGACAGTCAAGGGTTTGACGAGGGCCAGGAAAGCACACCAAAAAAAATTAAGAGTAAGAATTAATACATCGCGGGCGTGGTATAAGGGTTATTATTACAGTCAAAGTCTGACGATGCAGGTTCAAGTCCCGCCGCCCGTTGCATCCTCTCCTGTCAGTGGTTACTGGCCCAATGCCTTACTAATCGCGGCTTTCGCTTTATCGTATGGTCAGGTGCATGTGAAACCGCTATGACCGCATGATTTATTGCCACCGGATTGCTCTGCCATTACAAGCTGAAGCGCCTCCAGCAACTCAGGCGCTGCGGCTATCAGAATTGCATCCTTTTCATTCTGAAATTCAGCAGCTATGCACGTGTAGCCAATCCATCCGGCGCCGCGCTCAAGGCTGCCGGTCTGGATAACTATATCCTCGCCGTCATTTTTGAATACTTCCCACGGTCCTTTTGTCCCGCTAAATCTACTCATCTCAACCTCCTGCTATAAACCCCAGCTCCGTCAACACACCAATCACCAGCCACCCGAATATGCAATTGCCAGTGCTTATCAATGGGGAGCAGGTCAGATGGAGCATATACGTGACAATCCGAACAAGGATGCTTACGAAGACAATTACTTCTCGATCCGTTACTTTCAGAAGGGCACCGCACATCTGATACTCAAGCTCCCAAATTTAGCAGGGAAAATGAACGACATCATTGCTAAACCCTATCCAGGAATGTTGGCTGAGAGATAGCGAAAGATTACAATACGTTGACCTCAAACACAGGCGATCTTTGTCTGCAATTGCCTGCAAAATAGCCAAGGTTTCTTAACAGGCCAATTTATCACACAAGGGACTGAATAATGGAAAAGATCGATGAGTGGCGAGATATACGAGAGTTGCTGCGTAGCACTGTGTTAATGCAGGAAGGCTATCAACAAGCAAAGAAACGTTATGCCAGCAAGATAGCTCCTGATTTTCGTTTGTTACGTTTTTTCAATATTAATGAAAATACCCTTTCTAAATGTTTGGCATTCCTTCTCAGACCTGATGAAAGCCATGCCCAGGGAGATCTTTTTCTCAGTAGTTTTTATCATTTAATAGAGAAACCAGAAACGCTCAAAGCTGATATGAAGGCTCAGGTTTCAACTGAATACACTATTTCTAATAGTCGTAGAATTGACATATTGGTTGCGGATCAAAACGAGTTAACAGGTATTGAAAACAAACCCTGGGCAGCCGACCAAAAGGATCAACTTTATGATTATGCTCACTGGTTAGCAGCGGAAGCGAAACGTCGGGGCAGCGGATGGTCTTTAGTATACCTTTGTAACAATGAGATAAGTGAGTTTACTTTTCGCTTAAAGTCATCTGACGATATAAACAAGCATGTTAAATCCATCACTTTCTTCCAATTGGAAAAATGGCTTTCGCGCTGTGCATTGCATATTGAGGCACTGGCAGTGCGATGCTTTGTAGACGCTCTAATAAAATTCATCCGCGAAGATATTAATGGAGAAACAGCTATGGAATTGCAAAATGAACTCACAGAAAAACTGGTCGCTTCACCGCAAAATCTCAGCGCAGCATTTTTAATTGCTCAGAATATGCGTCAGGTTAAAGAACGCCTGTGGAAAGATTTCATCGTATATATTCGTCAGCAACTATCGCCATTGGGATTCAAGGTTGATATGAATGACGAGTTGCGTACAGGAAGTAAATACGCAACGTTCTCGGTTTTATTTAAAGAAGGTGATGATTTCAAATTATGCTGGGAGTTTGAAACCAGCGATTACCGCAATCTGGCTTACGGGATCTGCTCAACTATCGAGCCAAACGAGAGGTTGCATGGTGATTATTTTTCTGCCATCGCTCAAGCGATGAGACAAGTTTTTCCTGAAATTGATGCAAAAATCGAAAGCGAAGGATGGTGGCCCTGGTGGTGCTACGTTGATGCGGGCATGAATGTCCCACGCAATTGGAATATGGAATCAGATGCCTGGGCATTGTTGCTTGAACGTGGTGAGGATAGTTTTGCACAATCAATAATCAGTATTGCAAAACGCATCCATGACGAAATGGACTTATCCTTGTTAAGGACGTCTTCCTAAAACCTGAGTGAAGAATAGATCGCTCAGCGCTTGTAGCGACCTTTAACCCTCTGAACTCTTCAGTTTCTGACCGAACTGAAGAGTTAGTCACTCCGGCTTGCTTGTTGCGTGGAAGCTAATAGTTAAAAATCCTCTAGCCTGGGCTAAAGGCTGCTAAGCAGACCCAACGAGCAAAGCCACGCAAGACGATGTGTTGGTATAATTGTTGGTATGAATTTTTTCGAACAAGATTTCGTGTCTTTAGTCATTAGGTTAGAGTGTTAATTTGAATTCTGCAGATCGAAATTTAATGAAGTTGCTGCACTTCAGTTTTCGACACTAAACATAAATCTAACGGTAAGTATCCTGCCAAAACGACCCATACACTTTAGAGATCTTCCGACATACTGATTATGTTCCCTGAGAAGATCGCCATGCGTAAGATCCGATTCACCGAACACCAGATTATTGCCGTTCTGAAGTCTGTCGAAACCGGACGAGCCGTCCATGAGCATAACAATGCCGTCCAATTCGAGCCATGCCTAAGCTTACTGTTATGTAAATATCCCACCTAAACAAACCATTCGCTTAACCGGCATTTAGTATCGCATTAATTTTACCTAACAAAATCACTTGCCAAAATCAGTTAACCACAACAATTCCTCACCCTGACATCAGCAATAATCGATATCACGATATTATTTCCATTCTTCTTCCGCGATAAGCTGGTGACACACTGCCAGATTAAGCTCAACAAAACCTTCCCAGGTGTAGCGTTGGGAGTAATGACGTTCAAATTGCACGTCGACCCGACAAATATCCGGACGATCATTGTAGATGCTGCAACCTTTACTGGCTGCGTCATAATGCAGGCATGTGCCGTCACCCCGATCCAGAGAACGCGTTTCTTCTGCCAGACTTACGCGCTGGCAACAAAGTCCGCACTGAACGCATGGAAATGGTGAAAGGTTGCTGTAGCAGGACATTTTCATCACTCCTTATCAGGCTCGCGAATATACGCGAGCCTGGTTTTACCTTAAGCGGCAACATCATCCAGTTTGTCTTTTTTGCCTTCGGCAACGGCTGCAATATCAATAATCCGTCGTTCAGTGGAAAGCACCAGATTTCCCTCTTGATCAAGGAGCGGGGTATCAATCATGGCTTTCAATAATTGCGCATACTTAACTGACATAAATACGGCTTCTTTGCTCTCCTGCGGGAAGTCTCGGAAGTTTTGACCGTGGCTTTCCAGGGCGTTCTTCATGTCGTGAACGCAACTGCGAAGGCGACCACTCGTCAGGGAGAAGGCATTATTTGCCAGCGTCGTGACCTTTTCGATAGTCTGGAGTTTGCCCACCATTAATGCGCACTGGTCGCGGATCGTTTTTGCCTGTTCCAGGTTACTGCGTGCGTTGTTTAGTGCTTCTTCACCCTTATTGCCTAGAATATGGCCGAAAATAGCCAGAGCCGGGCCTGCAACAATCCCGCCTAACACCATCATTCCTCCAGCCATGCCAAAACCACCTGTCGCCAGTGAACCGCCGCCAAGCCATGCCAGCGTGGCATTGGTTGCTGCTACACCAGACAGAGAGGAGATCGCTGTTCCTGTGCTTGCTGTTGCCAGCAGCATCGTGCCGTTATAGGCACCAAATGCCAGCGCTGCACCACTTCCCATCCCCGCGCCAATACCCAGACCGGCATCTTTCAGCATCTGATAATCCTGCTTCAGGCCCGACAAGGTTGAGCTGGTAAAATCACCCGCGTTGAGTTTTTCCAGCTCAACGCTATTAGCCAGTTCGACGTTTTTAAGGCGGCCATAGTTAACGATAAAATCATTAATGACGCCGTTGAACGCACGAAGCTTGCGCTGGCCATAGTCTTCAATGACTTTATTGGTGGCTTCACGGCTGGACTCAATTTGAGCGCTTGCGTTATCAACGATGCTCTGTGCGTTTCCATTGATGTTTTTTGCATTGTTGTGGTCTTTTGCACCACCAGCACCTTTAGCAATACCGTAAATCCCTGCGGCAGCTGCTACCGCACCGATAATAATTGGAATAGGCATGTCATAACTCCTTTATTCAAGAATCAGGGCGAGTAATTTACTCATTTCATTGTTTAACGACTCAGCATGATCCAGCAGGTCTTTAAAAATAAAGTCCGGAACTTTGAATGTAAGCTGAATTTCTTTCAGCAACATCCATTCAATGCTGGATATATGGCCATCCCGTAGCGCGACCAAAATAAGCTGGAAAATAATGACTTTTGGCGTCGTGATATTCTCCATTGTTTGATGCTCAAGCAAAGTTTTCAATACTGAGGTTGCAGCCTGAATACGAGTTTCAGGCGCATCAATGATGGAAAGGGGATAGGCCTTCAGTTTGTCAATGAGTCTTTTTTCAGCAGAAATGCTGAATAATCCACCAAAGACTCCCGGAGCAGAAAAGCCTGACGAGTGCTGTTCCATCTCTTCCAGCAATTCAGTTTCCAGAGCATTCTTCTGGATCGTCAGGTTATTCAGGTCAGAGTCCGACCTCAGTTCATCCTTCGTTTTTCCATCCCAAAGCAATGGGTTGTCGGACAATGCAAGAAGTCTGGCAAGCTCAACGAGCAGTGCCTTCTTATCAGCAGGCAGCATTTTAATTAGCATGGTGATCCTGTTCCCTTTCACAACATTAAAGGTTTATCTGAGTCCATGAAATCTTCGAAATCAGACATGGTCTGGAACTGAAGTTGGATGCCGAGCAAAGTGGCAAAATCATTAACCGCAAACGCGAGGTCATTAATATTCTCGGTGTCGCCAGAAATGGCTTTAAAGAGACGATGTGTATCTTTATGAAGCTGTGGAATTTCCCGAGCCATAAATTCATCAAGCAACGCCTGCTGTTGTGCGATACAAGCACGGGCTTCAGTCTCTACAGCGCTGATTTGTGCCAGACGATCACGCGAGAGTGCCGCCCCACGAGCTGCTTCAAGAGCGCTTTGATAAAACATGGATGAAAGCGTGTAACCAATCATGCCGCCAATCGCCGCCCCGACCACCGGAATGGGAATAGCTATTTGCCCGAGTGCCGCCATCATTCCACTGGAAAGCATTCCGGCACCTTTTTCACCGATCTCATGCAGCAATTGAGCTTCATCAATTTCATTATTGACGTAACGCTTGATGGAAACTCCCAGCGACAGGCAGATATTGACTACCAGCGCGGGGGCTGACGTTCCAGCTATGGCTCGCAGTGCCTGCTTTTCTGACTGTTGTAAGCCCGCCTTTATTGCTGAACCCGCGAATGCTGTGCCATAACTCAGCGCTGCTGCTTTAGCGGTATCAACGACGATATCTTCAGCGGCTTCACCCAGCGTTTTCTTCTGTTGCGCTACATTAAAGATGTTGACGACCAGTGAAATCGCACTGCCAACAGCCGCCCCTGTTTTTGCCCCTTCGATACCCGCGCGGTGGCTGGTGCGTGCAATATCCATTGCAGTTGCGATCCTGGGATGCTCACGGTAGAAAATAGCTTGTTTGGTATTTAAACCACTGTCACGAACATTGCCAGCCAGTTGATCGTAGTTCTCTGCTTCACGGCGAAGTTTATCTGCAACATCCTGCTTTCCGGCAGCCTCAACCTCGCTCGCTTTTTTACGCAGGTCTGCGGCTTGTTTACGACAGTGTTCCGCCGCTCCTTCATACTGTTCCGACGGCAACTCCAGCTTAACGCCCCGGTAGCGGGAGAATTTACCGTCATCTTTGGCGATATTGTTTAAAAGTTGGTCACGGTTGCCGACAAATTTCATCTGGCTTTGCGAACCTTCAACAATCACGCCATTCTGAATTTTCACGCGATCGACGACGTTATGGTTGCGACCATATTCTTTCAAATCGTCGCTACGGATCGTTCGCACGGTATCGCCATTAATGATCGCTTCTGCGTTATCACGACTGGTGGTTGCAATTTCCGCAGAATAACCTGCCTGCTGCTTAATATTCTGTGTCGCGTAATCAGGATGCACTTTATGCTTCGCGATATCCGCCAATCCTTTAGCAAACCGTTGCCCGGTCTCGTTATCAACGCCACGATAGCTTTTAATATATTCGGCGCTTGCACTGCCAAAGCGCTTAACGATTTCACCATTAGCCACAGCGATGACTGTACGGTTCCGATCGCTCTCGATTTGTACCTTGTCGCGTTGTTGCTTATTACCGTCAGAAGGCGATAACGTGAAATTCTTATTTGATTCCATAATTATTCCCGTGCAGGTCTATGGATTGCCTTTATATTTCAGTGCCGATTTACGCTTCCACAACCGACTGCCGTTGAACGTTACTAACGGCTTCCCCAAAGGCAGCTAAAAACCACTTCAGCATGGCGCTGTCTACCACCGTGGCGGAGAACTCCAGGCGTTCATTGCCTATTTCCCGATGTGTTTGATCCAGTGAAAGCGGTGATTCAATCAAGTGGAATCCAGCGGTACGGTCAATTTCAAACGTAAGAAATATCTGATGGCCTTCACCAAATCCAAAGCGGCCATCGTCATCATATTTTTTAAGATTGAATTCGGCTGGACGCTCGAAAGTAAAGGTACTGACACTGGTGGAAAGAATGCGATTAAGCGCCAGACTACGTTCGTTGTTGTAGCCTTCGAAACGACAGACCAAATAGAGGCGAGGACCTTGCTGCGCCAGACCCAATGGCATCACTGTGTTTTCGCTCTCTTTTCCGCTCGCATTGCGATAGGTGATGCGCAATAAACGGTTGAGATATAACGCTTCACTAACGGATTCAAACACGCCATCAGCAATCGGTGGCGGCAGCAACGGTTGGCTGGTTGCCACAATGCGTACTTTATCCGGCCATTCTGCTTCAAGTCGGCCAGGGCCGTTGTCATGCAAAGTACGTTGCGCCTGGGTGAACAGCCCGGTCATGGATTTGATTAATCGGTTTGGCAAAATAGGCTTCAGATGTGCTTCTGCCATTGCCAATAGCAGCGATTCTTGCGGTGTCAGCATCGGTAGCGACACACCATTAGAATTCTCCAGCCAGCGATAGCCATAGGGACGGCTACGATTGTCGCACTCGATATCAAAATGGTCGCAAAGCATTTCCAGATTACGCTGAATAGTCCGTAAATCGCGCGCGATTCCCGCATGCAACAATTGCTCGTGCAGCTCTCTTGCCGTGATTTTTCTGCCGCGCGGAATACGACGCAGCAGCTCAAGAGCCAGCACGGTGGTTTCAATGGTTTCGGGTCTTTTAGCCATTTTGATTCCCTATCAAATTAATTACTACAGAAAGCCAATCGCTGGTTTATTGCGTTTTTTCATCCAGCACTCGTTTTTCAGTGCGGCAACAAAGGCTTCTACTGAACTCACTGGCCTGAATTGATGTTGACGAGCTACCAGCGCAAAATCACCAGGTGTCAGATAGTCCAGTTTTGATACTTCCTTGATGTCACTGGATTGCGGCTCATTAAGCTGTAGCTCACGGCAGTAGATAGCCAGCAATGCAACGGCTTGGTCATCACACAAATAATTGAATCGCACCTTAAGATCGAAACGACGCAGTGCAGCGGCATCCAGCACATCAAATCTGTTAGTAGTGGCGATCAACACACCTTTGAACTGTGCTATCTGGCTAAGCATCTCGTTGGTACAGCTCACCTGCCAATGGTGCTGATACTCGTCACGTACACTGAGAAAGCTGTCAATCTCATCAATCAGTAGTAACGCGTTGTCACGGTGCACCTGTTCAAATAGCGCCGCTATGTTCTGTTCACTTTCGCCTATGTATCGGCCAAAAAGCTGCGAGGCTTTACGTTCAATAACTACCATGTTCAGCTGCTGTGCCAGCCAATATGCCCATGCAGTTTTACCTGTGCCCGGTGGGCCATAAAGACAAAAACGAGCTGATTGGCCAGGCATCAGAGCTTTCCCAATCTCGCCAAGGGAAACATCACTATTGATAAATGCAGAGTCATAGAGCGCTGATGTTTGGGCAGCAACATGATGTTTTATCGGCATATGGCCCTGTGCCTTTAGGGTGTTATTTATTAAATACATTAAAGTCTCAGGGCGATTTTCTTTGGGTAGATTTTCGCCAATGCCCGCAAGCACGCTTGCCGCCCGGTTAACAACTGCCGGTGTAAGATAAGGCGCTTCAGATAATTGAGAGAGGGTGTCAGGGGCCAGAATCGCGCCGCAGGCTTGCTGTATAATCTCTGCCCGCTGCGCACGTGGCGGAGCATTGAGCTCTATCACCATATCAAAGCGGCGCACCAGAGCCGGATCCAGAGAGCGGATATCATTCGCTACCCATAAAGAGGGGACAGTATTCTCTTCCAGCAGGCGATTTATCCAGGCTTTCGCTAACGGAAGTGGGCTGCTGTTATATAGTCCCGGACTGTCGATAAATACATCTTCTGCCTCATCAAGCAAAATGATCGCTTTCTCATCGATAAACAGACGCTGCGCTGCACGCCAGGCACGCAGGCGACGGCTGCCGCTCATCGGGCGCAGGGCTTCATTTTCACTGCTGACTTCATAGAGGGAGGCTTGTAACTCTTTCGCCATCAGGCGACAAAGCTGGCTTTTACCACTGCCCGGTTGACCATGAATCAGGATGTTTACCCCAACGCGATCGGTGCTAAGCGCGTGGTGCAACCATTGACTCAGAATATTGACCGCCGGGATGTGGGCATAATTGTCTAACGTCAGTTGGGCGGGTCCACAGCTGTTAATCATGCCCTGCAGTAGCCGCGCTGGACTCGTCTCACCCGCGTAAAGGCGTTCTGCCAGGGTGGGTGAGAATGGCTCAAGCTTATTGCGGAGCAAATGCGCGCCGTTCATTTCAAGGCTGATCAGACCGGTTTTCGTCAGGGTGCTTGTAGGGCCAAGCGCATCGCGTATGTCGATTTCGGTCATATCCAATATTGCCGCCAGCACACGATAAACCTTAGCTGAGGTGAGCGGCCCAAGCCATTCCGTGACGTCATCGAGCAGCCGTTCCTGATGTAACTGTAATGTGAATTCCAGGATGGACTTTTCGGCAATGTTTAGGCCAATACGCGTGGCAAACCTGTTCACTGCCGATTGAAAAATAGAGGTTTTGGTCAGCGAATTATGCTGTTCAGCATCCTGATAAGATTTGCGTAAGTTACTCAGCAACAAATGTTGATCCTGCTGACTGAAGCTAAAAGAGTGTTCATAGGTAAGATTAAGATAATCAGCCAGCGACTGGCTGCTAAACCCATGCTGGGTAATAAACTGTTTGTGTGCGCCTAGGCGGAAAAGTATCCGCAAAATCCATTGTTGCATTTTGGTATCCTGGTAATTCATCTCAGCAACTTCAATCGCTTCAGCAGACATCTTAGTGTTCATATTCTTCTCCTCATGAAAACGCTATTTTCATATCGCACTGTGACAATTCGTGTCGCAGGAAATGAGGGGTTTTTTTATGAGTTTTCGTTCGCGTGTGGCACAAGTTGTCGCAGGGTTGTGAATGGTTTCTTTTTTGGAAAATAGTGCTGTTAGGTTCCTGGTTTATAGGGTCGATAATTTTCTGTTAGTGAGTTAATTGTATGTTTTTTCTTACTAAGCGCATTTTTTTAAAAGACAAGGAAATATCGAGTAAATTGATGCGTCGATCATTCAGGATATTAATAATCCGGATGGTTGGGGTAATGTTTTTCTACTTTGGGAATATATATTCACTTTCCGGCCATTGATAAAGCGAATATTTTCAGCACATTCGAACAGCTACATCAGAGTAAGGCTTAAGTGTTCGGGCGTGGTATTATTAATTGTTTAAAGAGCTGTCATGGGATTACAAAACTAATAGCTCGTGCTTCTTCGGTAAGAAAGCCATTATTAACAATCTGGTGACGGACGCCCGCTGTGGCTATAGCCTTACGTGGGGATTTCGTCGCGACCAGTTGGCAGACCTTGAACGAATGCTGTTTTTACTGGATGGTAAAGCGATATCCGATAATCGTGCTGATATCTCCATCAACCTGATGGAGCTTATCCGCGATGATCCGGGTAAGGACGCTTATGAAGATACCTGCTTCTCCATTCGCTACTTTCAAAAGGGTACTGCGTACCTGACGTTCAAGCGCCTGGAGTTAGTGGAGAAGATGAATGACATCATTGCTAAGCATTATCCTGGGATGCTGGCGTCCAGATAGCCAGGCGATACAATAGCTGCTGCGTGAGGTGTTAACCCGCTAAGCAGATTCAATCAGTAAAACCACGCAAAACAATATGTTGGTATCATCGTGGTATAAGTTTTTTTGAACAAAATTTTGTGTTTTTATTCAATGGATTAGAGTGTGAATTTGAATCCTGTAGGGCTCCTGAAGTCTGTAATCCCTTAAAAAAATTATAATGAGCTCCAAAATTTAATGTTTGCTCTTCTGCTCCCCAGCTGACGCAAGGAAACCTTAAGCAGAAACATCTGCTGCAGTCAGTAAGAAGCTGCCATGCACAAGAGGAGTGATGAAAGGAAGTCGTTATTATTAATGATATAAAGCCATGGGTATCATCAACTGGCTTCCTTTTTAACCAACGCTCTGACCTTCAACCTTACTCATTTAAAGTGGGATACAGGCTTATCGCTGCGCAGAAATCAGCACCATCATTGGTCGTTCCGCTTCTTCGGCTAAGGCCGGGTTTGCGTCAATCTGTTCTGCTGTCGGTCCCCATTCATTGACATGACGGAGAGTGAAGCCCGCACTCATCAGGGCATTCAGGGTAGTTCCCAGCGTTCGATGATATTTGACCACCCCATCAGCGAGCCAGTTACTAACCCGTTTACCTTCGTTTTGATAATTGTTGACCGCCCATGAGCGCTGACCTTCATCATCGGTAAGCCAGCCCTGGCGTAACGGAGAGGTATAGATGGGGTGCTCGGTCGTAAAGACCAGCCAGCCGCCCGGTTGCAGCGCTTCATAGAGAGTGGTGAACAAAGGCGCGATATCTGGAAGATAATGCAGTGCTAACTGGCTGTAGACCAGGTCGTAAGCCTGGGATGGTAAGGTGAGTTGTGAAAGATCGCCACGTTGATAACAGATACCGTTGTCATTTGTGAGTTCCCTGGCCCGGCTCAGCATTTTTTCTGACAGGTCGATACCAACGACCCCAGCGGCACCAGCTTCACGGGCACGGCGGCAAAACCAGCCATAACCACACCCGAGGTCGATAACCTGCTTGCCAGACAGGTCGGGCAGCATCATCTGGATTGCCGGCCATTCTGGCGCAGCCTTAAGACCATACTGAGAGCGGGGTAGCTGGGCATAACCATCAAAAAAAGCCTGATTGTCGTAAATATTCTGTGTCATGGGTCACTCCTGAAAGAACGAAAAGCGCCCCAACGTGAGGCGCTTAAAATGAGCAGTACAAAGCCAGCGGATCAGAACGCCCCTGGGTCTCTGAAGCCTGTTCGATAACAGTCAGAGTCTGCGGATTGTTCTTCGCTGAGGAGGATAGATGCTCATGCTATCTTCAACGGTAAATATACCTATCTCTTCACCCTGCTCATTAAATTCGCGGTAATGAAAGAGGTCTGTATCACGGCCTCTGCGCTGCTCGCTTTCGCGTCTCAGCAGTTCATAACGATGCGAAGGATCCAGATTAAGCACCCTGATAAATTCACTGTCCATACTGATTCTCCTGCATGATGAGTTAATAAAATCTGGCATCTGACCTGACGCCATTGAGTGGTTTATCCTCACAGCGCCTGATCAGGCGCTGAGTAGCAGTTTACTGATCAGCCAGTTACGTAGATCGGCATCACACGTCAGCTGATACTGTTTCATTAGCGCTCGCTTATGGCTGCTCACCGTCCTGACATCAATTCCCAGGATGTAGGAAATTTTTTTCTGTGTGAATCCCTGAGAGTAAAGCCACATAACCTGCCGTTGTCGGGGTGACAGGCCAGTCAGGTATGGCCGAAAACAGGCCCCAAGCGCGTAATCCGACACATCATTTTTTCTGATGCCCAGAATGTAATCAACGAGAGAAAGCATATCGCTTACACCGGTACGGCGGTAAAGCACCCACTTAACGCTGAGGAATGCGGGTGTGACCGTATAATCCGAGGTGACAAGCACGATTTTAGAGACACAGCCTTCCAGGGTGTGAAAGTCTGATGGGCGGAATGAAGAAATACACGCCTTCGTCAGGAAAATAATATCTGCGAAAGCCATCATGTTAAGGTTGTTAGTGAACGTTACCGTGAAGCCATAGCCTTCCAGATGATTAATTAACGACCTTGCCAGACCCTCAGCAAAGTATGTGTCTTTGTCTGAAATAAAAACGTCAATCGTGCGTGCCACAATTTTTTCCTGCCACAATACTATTGTTATCTGCTGAGAAAAGAGCAGCCGTAAACTTATCGCAGTAACTTACCGCTATAATGTTATGACTTGTTCTCTATATGACTCTGCGACGAAGAACGATATTATACCAGCGCGCCGGTATGGTTAATAATATTCCGGGTGGCGCTTTTTTTGACTCTGTCGAGATAGTCACGATGAATACAAACGCCAAATCCTGAAAGCGTCAGAATAATGTCTGATGGAAATCCATTTTTATTCAGCGCCCGGCGGGTCTTATAGATGAGCTGATGATAACAGTTCTCCTTGCCAACCGTAGGTTCGCCAGGCCAGATATAATTAATCACCATGTCACGATCATTGATCTTTTTTACCAGGCAATAAATGAGGAGCGTCTGATTCTTGCTCAGAGCGGCGACAATATTTTTGCCTTTTAACTGCAGCACACGGGACTTAAGGATCAGTGCATCGTTTTCAAAAAATACATGATTAGGCATATACCCTCACTCTCTCAGTTAACCTGCAGCCGGAATGCTTCATCGTTAAGCATGCGGACATTCCGGCTGCAACCATTCTTGCTGCGATCCGCAATCATGCCTGAATCGCTGAACTGAAAAGAGCCTAACATTGTTACCTTAAAACAGGTGTTATATAATTAATATTGCCATATCTATAGATTATTGCTCTTCTTAATTTTTAATAATAGGTTTTTATACTAATTAATGATTCTGGTTCTGACGCTCGGCTGGCCAGAAATCATGATTTTCGGTGTCACCTGTGACATATTCGCACTCCTTATCCCTAAAGCTTTCCGGGAATGATTGTTAGCAGCCGCGCGGAAAAGTGCGCTTAAAAAGCAGCCGCCGGTCTGGTTTATGACGCGGTGACAATATCAAAACGCCTGCCTTATGTGTCTGCCCAATCAAGAATCACTTCCTCATTAGACTATCCCAGCCTCATACAAAAGGTCTGAACTACCGTTCACGCTATATAGATATGATGATGTTCTTGCGTCCAGCGTCTGGGATAACCATCACGAGGTCATAACGCTAATTATTTAATAACAAAATAAGAACATTTAAATTCTGTAATTATGAATGGAGTGGCTGCCTGCCGCTGAAGAAATCCCTCTTAAGCTAATAAGTATCAACCTCTGTATTGATTGACAGGTTCTTAAGGTTACCTGGCGGTCTTGTGGGTTTTTATGCCGCAATTTTGGTGTTAAACAGCTTTTAAAGTTGAAATATACGAATTTATCCATCTTATATGTCTTTAAATTGACCTTAGTGCGGTTTTTTGTCCTGCTGGACTTATCTTTTTTGAAAAGGCATGGCTGAAATATTTGAAGTTGCCTCAAGTCAATTTTACTGCTTTAAGAAAAAGAATGTTTATTGCGATAATACGGTCCTGGGCGAAACTGCTGGATGTACTGGTTAAGCCTCTCTCATTAAATCTGAATAAATAAAGAGGCTGTATGTTCAAGAAGAATTCTCTGATGGCTTATAGTGCGGGTGTTTTATTTTTAATGTCTGCCCCGGGCTTTGCTGAAGATAAAAGTAGTGATAATGAAACTGTCATCGAATCTTATTCAGTTGAACTGGGTGCCACCCGCGTTATTTATAATCCGGCAAATAATGGTGCCACGATAGCGGTCAGCAACCCCAACAAATACCCGATGCTGGTTCAGACCGGGGTAGTGACGGAAGACAGAGTTAAGGCAGCACCGTTTGTTGTGACGCCACCGTTGTTCCGGCTTGATGCCGGACAGCAGAGCCGCCTTCGCCTGGTGATGACCGGTGAGGCTGCCGCCAAAGATCGCGAAATACTTTACTGGATGTGTGCCACCGGCATTCCGCCAGAGCTGGGCGATGCCTGGGCAGGTAAAGAAGTTGAAAAGAAAAAAGGTGCCTCACTGGATGTGAAAGTCAAACTGAGCCAGTGCATCAAGGTGCTGGTCCGTCCGGCTTCGGTGAAAGGCAAGCTGGCAGATGCAGCCGCGCAGGTGAAGTGGGTTCGCAAAGGTAACAAGCTGGAAGCCAGCAACCCGACACCCTATTACATCAACCTTAAATCACTGGAAGTCGGTGGCAAAGCAGTAAACCTGCCCGATTACATCTCTCCGTTCGGCAGCCAGAGCTACAGCGTGCCTGAGAGCGCCAGCGGCAAGGTGACCTGGAGCTACATCAACGACTACGGCGGCATCAGTCGTCCGGTTGAGGCGGCAGTACGGTGAAAAGGGCCGTACGCGTAAAGCAGAAGCCGGGCAAAGCCAGCGGTGCCGGCATCACGCTGAGCCTGCTTGCCCTGGTAGTGAGTTGCGCTTGCAGCACATCGGCAGTAAAGGCACAGACCTGGACCTTCAATCCGTCAATGATTGACGGTGGGGGAGATGAAGCTGATATCAGCCTCTTTAACCAGGGTGTGCAACCACCGGGCACCTATCCGGTTGATATCCTCCTCAGCGGACGCGAGGTGGATAGCCGGGAGGTGGCATTCACGCTTGAAAAAGATGCAAAGGGTGAGCCGTATCTTTTTCCCTGCCTGACGGTGGACGAGCTGTCCGGTTATGGGGTCAGAACGGAAGATTACCCTGGTCTGGCCGCTAAAAATGGCTGCGCGGATATCAGCATTATCCCGCAGGCGAACTATGACTTTCAGTTTGCCAGCCAGAAGCTGCAGATTAATGTCCCGCAGGCGAGCCTGCGGCCAGAAATTAAAGGAATAGCGGCCCGGCCGCTGTGGGATGACGGCATTACCGCATTCCGCATGAATTATCGGGCGTCATCGAGCCGTTCAGATTACACATCAGGAAGTAATGGCAGTCAGCACAGCGAGTCATCTTATGTGCAGCTTAACCCCGGACTGAATATCGGGGCCTGGCGACTGCGCAGCCAGAGCAACTGGCAAAAGCAGGGTGAGACGGATGGCAAGTGGGAGACGCTTTACATCTATGCAGAGCGCGGACTGTATGACCTGAAAAGCCGCCTGACATTGGGTGATCGTTCCACGCCGGGGATGGTGTTTGATGGCGTGCCGTTTCGCGGCGTGATGCTGGGTTCCGATGATTCCATGGTGCCCTATAACCAGCGCGCCTTTGCCCCGGTGATTCGTGGTGTTGCCCGGACCCAGGCGCGGGTTGAGGTCAAACAGAATGGTTACACGTTGTATAACGGCACAGTGGCTGCCGGGCCATTTGCACTGACCGATCTCTCAGCCTCCGGGACATCGGGCGGAGACTTCGAGGTCACCGTATGGGAAACCGACGGCAAGCCGCAGGTGTTTAACGTGCCGTTTCAGACGCCCGCAATTTCTCTGAAAGAGGGGTACGTCAGTTACAACGTGATGACGGGACACTATCGTCCCGCCGAAAGCGGCGTGAACAGGACGCCCGTGGCACAGGCCACCGTGATGTACGGCCTGCCGTGGAATCTGACAGCTTATACCGGTGCACAGACGGCAAAGCACTTTCAGTCTGGTGCGCTAGGCCTCGGCCTGTCAGCGGGGGATTTTGGAGCGGTATCCGTTGACGTCATCGGCTCGCAGGCGCAGCGAAAGAATAATGATGCTGAAAATGGCGCAGCCTGGCGAGTGCGCTACAGCAAGGATGTGGTGGCAACCAACACCACCCTGACCATGACCAGCTATCAGTACGCTTCTTCGGGCTATAACACTCTGAGCGAGGTCCTGGATACCTGGCGCAGCGCGCGGGAGATGGGTGACTGGCGGAACCGAAACCGTGAACGCATGAAGACAGAAACGGCGATGACACTCAGCCAGTCGCTGGGTGACTGGGGAAGCCTGAATCTGAGTGCTTCACGACGGGATTTTCGCAGCCGGTCGGGCAGTGATAACAATTTTGGCGCCAGCTACGGCGTAAGCATCGGCGGTGGTGCCACGGTATCGCTGAACTGGAATGAAAGCCGCAGTACCGATGACACCGGCCACCAGACGAAAAACCGAATCACCAGCCTGTGGCTGAGTATTCCGCTGGACAGCCTGCCGGGCAGTAATACCTGGGCGAATTACCAGATGAGCTCTTCTTCTTCCGGGCGGGAGAGTCATCAGGCCGGTCTGCGCGGCGCGGCCTTTGATCGCCGGCTGAACTGGGGTGTCAATCAGCGTTATGTACCGGGACAGGATAAGGATAGCAACAGCAGCGCCGCAAACCTGAACTGGGATGGTGCATGGGGGCAAATCGGCGGCAACTACTCTTATGCGCCGAACGCGACTCAGCGAGGGATTGATGTTTCAGGGGGGGTGCTGGTTCATTCCGGTGGCATCACGCCGGGTCAGACGATGGGTGAGACCGTCGCCCTGGTGGCCGCACCGGGTGCTGCAGGGGTTAACGTGATTGGTGGCGGTAGCGGTATCAGCACCGATCGGCGCGGATATGCCACTCAGAGCTGGGTGACGCCGTACCAGGAGAACACCGTCAGCCTTGACCCACTGGGCCTGTCGGGGGATGTGGAAATCAATCAGACCGACGTCAGAGTGGTACCGACGGAAGGTGCAGTGGTCGCCGCGAAGTTTAAGGCACGTACCGGCGGGCGGGCGCTGATGACGCTGTCGCGGGCTGGTGGTAAAGGGGTGCCGTTCGGTTCGCTGGTGACCCTGGAATCGCAGGAAGGCAATGCCGGTATCGTTGGCGCAGAAGGACAGGTCTACCTGACCGGATTACCGCAGAAGGGCGTGCTGGTCGCGAAATGGAGCGGCGGCGAGTGCCGGGTGAGCTACCGGCTGCCGGAAGAGAAAGAGGCGGCCGGGGTATACAGCCTGAACGGACAGTGCCTGTGATTACACGATGGAAAGCCGGACGGAGCGCTGTCTCCGCTGCCGGCAACAGAAGGCAGGCAGAGGAAACCACCATGCTGATAAACAAAAAATACCTGGCGCAGGCGTTGTTGATGGCTGGCGTGATGATGAGCAGTTTTACGCTCGCAGCTAGCGCCCCCGATCTGACGTTCCGGGCAACTGCGGGGCCGGTTTCCGGACAGCTGCAGGACGGGTTCACGCTGGGTAAGGGGCGGATTATGCATCGGGACGCTCATAGCGGCTTCCGGGTCTGGAGCGAGCAGCCGCTGTCGGGTGTGGTGCCGGGGCATTTCATCCTGCAGGGACGGCAGGACCCACAGCGTCAGCTACGCGTCAGGCTCGAGCAGAAGCAGGCCCGGCCGGATAGTGAAAAAGGGAACGGCATCATTATACGCAGTGGCGATGAAACGCTGTTCTTTAGTGTGGTGGTCGATGGCAATCAGAAGGTGGCAGCCGACCAGTATCAGGTAGCGTTAAAAGCGGGTGTGATAACACCCTGAATATCAACATTCGCCTCATTAAAAATGGGCGCGAATTTCCAATAAAGAAAGGGGAAAATGAATGAAGCCATTACTAATCCGAAATACACTTTCCGCGCTGTTACTTTGCGCGGCAACCGGCAGTTATGCCGCCAGCGTGGAATCAGAAGTGTCAGCCACGGATAACGTGGTCATCGGTGCCGCGTCTGAAAAAGTGACACTCCGTGTGACGGGGTATAAAAACCTGAAAGGAAATGAAACTGTATTTGGTAGTTTCTATATCAGCACGACAAGCCGCCTCGGTCAGCTGGTTTATACCTTAGCTCCGGAAAATGAACCTTCATCTTTTCTTAACGGTAGTTATTATTATATAAAAGGAAAAATTAAAAACGAAGCTGGTGAGTCATCTGAAATTCTCATTTCAGGAAGCAATAATGTTAAGGAGATTAATGGGGGGTGGTGGAATATTGCTCCGAGTGCGAACTATTCAGGGCGGGTGAGTAAATATTCAGGCGCCCTGAAGCCCGGAACTCATAACATTGGTTTGCGTGCAGCGATTTACCAGCAATAAATGCGATTCCATATTTATGCTCTTTAACGCTACGATTTAAATGAATTATTATCCGCATAAAATGCATCAGCTTGTATTTAATAAAGGAAAGAAAGTGAAGCTATTATTTACCCGCAGCGCAGCAGCGACAGTATTAATGATGGCAGCCGTGGGCGCACAGGCAGAAAGTCTCGACTTTGAAGTGACGGACTATGACACCATCGTGGTGGGCGCCACCGCCGAGAAAGTCACGCTGAGGGTGACCGGCTTCAAAGACATGAACTCCCAGGCGAACGCGCCCGCTAAAACGCAGTTGGGTACCTTTGCCGCCAGTACCAATGACAGTGCCGGACGGATTGCGGTTTCCTACGGCCCGGAGCACAATGCTCAGGTGATTTCGGGACTGCTGACCGGCCGCATTGATAATGACAGCGGGCAGTCCATCAGTACGTATTTAAACCTGGCGAAGGCAGCGGTTATCAACGCCGGCGGCACCGACTGGCTGGTCTCACCCGCCGCGACCCAGTCTGTCAATGGCACCCTGGTAACTAACGGCGTGAATAACCTGAATCCGGGTGTCTATCCGGTGACGCTGCGGGCGGCGCTGTACCTGCC
>LIDZ01013038.1_pt22 | contig 21180 bp, 19 predicted proteins | sample 644651 | NCBI WGS metagenome assembly LIDZ01 (sample SAMN03856242, study PRJNA289617) | food metagenome | isolation source: wine grapes on drying loft during traditional withering process | host: Vitis vinifera cv. Corvina | place: Italy: Gargagnago di S. Ambrogio di Valpolicella | collected 2014-01 | reverse complement strand
GCCAGCGAGCAGAAGGTGAAGCGCAGGGCATCGGTGCCGTAGCTGGCGATGCCGTCGGCGAATTCGTCGCGGGTCTGCTTCTCGATCTTCTTGGCCAGCTTGGGCTGCATCATGCCGGAGGTGCGTTTCTGCACCAGGGCTTCAAGCTCGATGCCGTCGATGATGTCCAGGGGATCAAGGACGTTGCCCTTGGACTTGGACATCTTCTGGCCTTGGCCATCTCGCACCAGACCGTGAACGTACACGGTCTTGAACGGCACCTGCGCCGTGCCGTCTTCGTTCTTCACCAAGTGCATGGTGAGCATGATCATCCGGGCGACCCAGAAGAAAATGATGTCGAAACCGGTAACCAGTACATCGGTCGGGTGGAAGGTTTTCAGGAAATCGGTCTGCTCCGGCCAGCCCAGGGTGGAGAACGTCCACAGGCCGGAACTGAACCAGGTGTCGAGCACGTCGTTGTCCTGCTGCAGGGCAACATCAGGACCGAGGTTGTGCTTGGCGCGGACTTCGGCTTCGTCGCGGCCGACGTAGACCTTGCCGGACTCGTCGTACCAGGCCGGAATGCGGTGGCCCCACCAGAGCTGACGGCTGATGCACCAGTCCTGAATGTCGCGCATCCAGGAGAAGTACATGTTTTCGTATTGCTTGGGCACGAAGGCGATGCGGCCATCTTCAACGGCGGCGATGGCAGGTTCGGCCAGCGGCTTGGTCGACACGTACCACTGATCCGTCAGCCACGGCTCGATGATGGTCCCGGAGCGGTCGCCCTTCGGTACTTTCGAGGCGTGGTCGTCGACGCTGACCAAAAGGCCGGCGGCGTCGAACGCAGCCACGATCTGCTTGCGCGCTTCGAAGCGGTCGAGGCCGGCGTATTCGGCGGGGAGGGTGCCATCGACGGTGTCGTTCAGCGTGCCGTCGAGGTTGAATACCTGGGCAGCGGGCAGAACGGCAGCGTTCTTGTCGAAGATGTTCAGCAGCGGCAGGTTGTGTCGCTTGCCGACGTCGTAGTCGTTGAAGTCGTGGGCCGGGGTGATCTTCACGCAGCCGGTGCCGAACTCAGGGTCGCAATAGTCGTCCGCGATGATCGGGATGCGACGGCCTACCAGCGGCAGCTCAACGAACTGGCCGATCAGCGCCTTGTAGCGCTCATCGTTCGGGTTCACGGCAACGGCCGCATCACCGAGCATGGTTTCCGGGCGGGTCGTCGCGACGATCAGATAGTCCAGACCTTCAGCGGTCTTTGCGCCATCGGCCAACGGGTAGCGCAGGTTCCACAGATGGCCCTTCTCGTCATGGTTTTCCACTTCGAGGTCGGAGATTGCGGTGTGCAGCTTGGTGTCCCAGTTTACCAGCCGCTTGCCACGGTAGATCAGGCCGTCTTCGTGCAGGCGCACGAAGGCTTCCTTAACGGCTTCGGACAAGCCGTCGTCCATCGTGAAGCGCTCGCGGCTCCAGTCGACCGACGAGCCCAGGCGACGGATCTGGCGGCTGATGTTGCCACCGGACTGATCCTTCCATTCCCAGACTTTTTCGAGAAATTTGTCGCGACCCAGATCGTGACGGCTTTGACCCAAGGCTTCGAGTTGGCGCTCCACCAGCATCTGCGTGGCGATACCGGCGTGGTCGGTGCCCGGCTGCCACAGGGTGTTGCGACCCTGCATGCGGCGGAAGCGGATCAGGGCGTCCATGATCGCGTTATTGAAACCGTGGCCCATGTGCAGGCTGCCGGTGACGTTCGGCGGCGGAATCATGATGGTGTACGAGTCGCCCGCGCCTTGCGGAGCGAAATAGTTTTCGGACTCCCAGGTCTGGTACCAGGAAGTTTCGATGGCGTGCGGCTGGTAGGTCTTGTCCATGCGAGGCGGGAACCTGATCTGCTTTGAGTCGGAAAAGCCGACGAGTATAGCTTTTCAAGGCGGCGTCAAGCTACAAGCGCTAGGTCGGGTGCTACGAGCGGTGATGCCCGGAATCGTCGCGTGCACCTGTAGGACTGCGCTTACCCGCGATCCCGGGTCGGAAAGAGGACAGGTTCAGCTGTTGTATTGACTCAGCAGCCTTTCCATCCGCGCATCCAGACGGCGTTTGATCTCGTTCTCGATGTGTGGGGCGAAGTCGTCGATCACGTCTTGCATGATCAACTGCGCAGCGGCACGCAGCTCCCCATCCAGGTGCAGCAGCGCGTCAGCGTTAGGCGCCTTGGCGCTCGGAGCGTTGGCCGCAGGTGCGGCAGGTATAACCGCCGCGGCCGGCTCGGGCGTGAGCAGGGGAATGTCATTGAGGTTGGCATCGTGCTCATCGACCGCCACGACCTGGCCGGTGACCACGTCAAACAGCAGCGGGATTTGCTCGTCGCTGTGCACGGACTCGGTCAGCAGGGGAGGCTGGGCCGGGTCATCGCCCAACAGCTGGCGAATCGATTCGAGGTCATCCAGCAGGTGCGCTGAATCTTTCAGGTGTTTTGAATTATCCATCGTGTGCTCAAAGACGCTGCAGCCGGTGATCTTGCAGAGGATAGCCCTGTTCGCGGTAGAAGCGAAAACTCTCGCGTGCCGCGAGGCGGATGGCTGGATCCTCGACAACGATCTCGGCGACACGCGCGAATCGTTTGAAGAATTCCGGGATGCGCAGGTCAAGATTGACCAGCAGATCCTGATGTTGGCCGGGGTCGCTTCCGATACCCAGCGCCACCGGAGCGTCCTGATCGTCCTCGACCGAGCCATGGGGCACGAACGCTTCGCCCCGGAAGCGCCACAGTCGGGCGTCCAGCTCCTCGCGTTGCCCGGCATCGCTGCAATGCAGATACACCCGATGGCCGAGGCGCCAGGCCTTGTCGGTGAGTTTGCAGGCGAAGTCCAGGCGCGCGACAGGGTCGGCACTCGGCAGAATGTAGAAATCGACTTGGGTCATGGGTGATTCCAGAACGCTGAACGCGCCGACCGGGGGGGGGGCAGCGCGTTGGCAGCGGCTTAAACGCCGGCGCGGTCGATCAGGTATTGGGTCAGCAGCGGAACCGGACGGCCCGTTGCGCCCTTGTCCTTGCCGCCGCTCAGCCATGCCGTGCCGGCGATGTCCAGGTGCGCCCACTCGTAGGCTTTGGCGAAGCGCGAGAGGAAGCAGGCCGCGGTGATGGTGCCGGCCTTCGGGCCGCCGATGTTGGCGATGTCGGCAAACGGGCTGTCCAGCTGCTCCTGGTACTCATCGAACAACGGCAGCTGCCAGGCACGGTCGTCGGCGCGTTTGCCGGCTTCCAGCACTTGGCTGATCAAAGCGTCGCTGTTGCCCAGCAAGCCCGAGGTGTGACCGCCCAGCGCGACGACGCAAGCACCGGTCAGCGTGGCGATGTCGATAACGGCCTGTGGCTTGAAGCGTTCGGCGTAGGTCAGCGCGTCGCACAGCACCAGACGGCCTTCGGCGTCGGTGTTGAGGATCTCGACGGTCTGGCCGCTCATGGTCTTGACGATGTCACCCGGGCGGGTTGCGTTGCCGCTCGGCATGTTTTCAGCCGCCGCGACGATGCACACCAGGTTGATCGGCAGTTGCAATTCGAGCACGGCGTTCAACGTGCCGAACACGCTCGCCGCGCCGCACATGTCGAATTTCATTTCGTCCATCCCCAGGCCCGGCTTGAGGCTGATCCCGCCGGTGTCGAAGGTGATGCCCTTGCCGACGAGCACGAAAGGCTTTTCGCTTTTCTTGCCGTTGGAGTACTGCATGACGATCAGGCGTGGCGGCTGAGCGCTGCCTTGGCCGACCGCCAGGAACGAGCCCATGCCCAGCTTTTCGATGTCTTTTTCATCGAAGATCTCGACCTTGAGGCCCTTGTTGGCTTTGCCCATCGCCTTGGCCTGCTCGCCCAGATAGGTCGGGTGGCAGATGTTCGGCGGCATGTTGCCCAGGTCGCGGGTCACCGCCATGCCGGCAGCGATGGCCTGTGCGTGTTTGGCCGCACGTTCAACGTCGGCGACGTTGGCTTTGGCGGTCAGCAGGGTGATTTTTTTCAGGGCGCGAGGATCGACTTTCTGGCTCTTGAAGCGATCGAAGACGTATTCGCCATCGGCCAGGGTTTCGACCAGCAGGCGGTTCTTGCCATAAACATCGCGATTCTTGACGTTCAGTTGGTCAAGGTCGAAACCGGCATCAACGCCACCCAGGCTTTTCAGGGTGCTGAGTGCGCCGCTGATGATTTTGCGGAACTGACGATCGTTCAATTCCGGCTCTTTACCCGAACCGACCAGCAGTACGCGTTCGGCTTTCAGGTTGGGCAGGCTGTGCAGCAACAGGCTCTGGCCGATCTTGCCCGACAGGTCGCCGCGTTTGAGGACAGCGCTGATGGCGCCGCCGCTCAGGGTGTCGAGGGTGCTCGCGGTGTCGCTCAGCGTGCGGCCTTCACCGACAGCGACCACCAGTGTGGCGGTCTTCAAGGTTTCTGCACTGACGCTTTTAACAACCAATTCCATGTCGGGGTCCCCGAATAAACTGTGAGTTATCGCACTTGAGCACACGGCTCGGCAGCGGCGCAGAGGTATTTACACCGGCATGCCTGCGGCAAGGCCCGCAGTTTGACCCTGCGAGCCAATGGATGACAACCCCGTCCGGGTGCGCCGGTGTGCCGGTTACAGAAGTATCCCGCGCGCGCAGTGACAGACACACCCAATCACAGGATAATGCCGCATATTTTTTTGGTGGTTCGCCGTCGCGCGCATCATGGCTGATCCATTTCATTGTCATGCCGCCTTAGCGTGACAACCCTGGAGTGTCTGGTTTGATTGTCTTCCGTTACCTGTCCCGAGAAGTGCTGGTTACCCTGAGCGCTGTCAGTGCTGTGCTGCTGGTAATCATCATGAGTGGCCGCTTCATCAAATACCTGGCCCAGGCTGCATCGGGTGCACTCGATCCGGGTGTGCTGTTTCTGATCATGGGTTTCCGTCTGCCGGGCTTCCTGCAGCTGATCCTCCCGCTGGGGTTATTCCTGGGGATTCTTCTGGCGTACGGCCGGTTGTACCTCGAAAGCGAAATGACCGTACTGGCCGCCACCGGCATGAGCCAGCAACGTCTGTTGCTGATCACCCTGGCGCCGGCTGCGCTGGTGTCACTGCTGGTGGCCTGGCTCAGCTTCAGCCTCGCCCCCCAGGGCGCGACCCAGTTCCAGCTGCTGATCAACAAGCAGGACGCGATGACCGAATTCGACACGCTCGTGCCGGGTCGTTTCCAGCTGCTGCGTGACGGCAGCCGCGTGACCTACACCGAAACCATGAGCGACGACCGCATCAATTTGGGTGGCGTGTTCATCTCCGAAAAGAAACTCGACGAGAAGAAAGACCACGGCATCACCGTGCTGGTGGCGGAAAAAGGCCGGCAGGAAATCAAGCCCGACGGCTCGCGCTACCTGATTCTCGATAACGGCTATCGCTACGACGGCAACCCCGGTCAGGCCGATTACCGCGCCATCAAATACGACACCTACGGCGCCTTGCTGCCCAAGCCGGACATCAGCGATGAGGTCACCGACCGCGACGCCATCTCCACCAGCGAACTGCTGACCGGCGAAGACAGCCTGCGCAACCGTGCCGAGCTGCAATGGCGGGTTTCGCTGCCGATTCTGGTGTTCATCGTGACGCTGATGGCGGTGCCGCTGGCCCGGGTCAACCCGCGTCAGGGCCGCTTCCTCAAGCTTCTTCCGGCGATTCTTCTTTATATGGCTTATCTCACCATCCTGATTGCTGCGCGCGGTGCGCTGGAGAAGGGCAAGATCCCGATGGGCCTCGGCCTGTGGTGGGTGCATGCACTGTTCCTCTCCATCGGACTGGCCTTGCTCTACTGGGAGCCTCTGCGTTTGAAGCTTGCGAGTCGCCGCAGCGTGTCGGGGGTGGCTCATGGTTAAGCTCGATCGCTACATCGGCAAAAGCGTGTTCATGGCGATCCTTGCGGTACTGGGGATCATCCTCGGGCTGGCCTCGCTGTTTGCCTTCATCGACGAGATGGCTGACATCAGCGACACCTACACCTTCTGGGACGCTGGCAGTTTCGTGTTGATGACCGCGCCGCGCCGGCTCTACGACATGCTGCCGATGGCCGCGCTGATCGGTTGCCTGATCGGTCTCGGCGCACTGGCCAGCAGCAGCGAACTGACCATCATGCGGGCCGCCGGTGTGTCCATCGGCCGTATCGTCTGGGCGGTCATGAAGCCCATGCTCGTGTTGATGGTGGCCGGGTTGTTGATCGGCGAATACGTCGCGCCGGTGACCGAAGCCTCGGCCCAGGCCGCACGTTCGCTGGCCCAAGGCACCGGCGACGCGCAGAGCGCCAGGCACGGCCTGTGGCACCGTCAGGGTGAGGAGTTCATCCACATCAACACGGTGCAGCCGAACGGCCTTTTGTATGGCGTCACCCGTTACCATTTCGACGACCAGCGCCACATGCTGACGTCGAGCTTCGCCAAGCAGGCCAACTTCAAGACCGATTACTGGCTGCTGAAAGACGTCACCACGACGGTCTTCCACGACGGTCGCACCGAAGTGGTCACCGCCCCTGAAGAGCGCTGGAACGTTGCGTTGAGCCCGCAGTTGCTGAGCACTGTCGTGCTGCCGCCTGAGTCACTGTCGATGACCGGGCTTTATGGCTATGCGCGGTATCTGGCCGATCAGGGGCTGAACAACGGTCGTTACTGGCTGGCGTTCTACACCAAGATTCTTCAGCCGCTTGTGACGGTGGCGCTGGTGCTGATGGCGATCTCCTTCATCTTCGGGCCGTTGCGCTCGGTGACGCTGGGGCAGCGTGTGTTCACGGGCGTGCTGGTGGGCTTCACCTTCCGCATCGCTCAGGATCTGCTGGGCCCGTCGAGCCTCGTGTTCGGTTTCTCGCCACTCTTTGCTGTGCTGGTGCCGGCGGGTGTGTGCGCCCTGGCGGGCATCTGGTTGCTGCGTCGCGCGGGCTGATACCTGCTGAGTATGAAAAGCCGACCCCAGGGTCGGCTTTTTTGTGGGCGGCTTACCGAGGTTCATTTTCTGATTCTGGGCACTCGCACCAATTGCGTCTCGGAATACAGGTCATGCCAGCAGCGTTTCTGTTTGTCGAACAGGCTCCAGAAGAAGCCTAGCCCGACGCACAGCCACGATGCGATGGCGACCATGAAGCGCAGCAGCGCCTGCCACAGGCCGATGGCCGTTCCGTCGGCGTTCTGCACGCGTATTCCCCACACCTGCATGCCGAGGGTTTGGCCCGCGCGTGTCCAGAAATGGGCAAAGAAGCCGAACAGCGTGATCAGCAGAATCGAGGACAGCAACGGGTCGGCGTCGAGCGCGCCCGACTCGGAGAGCTGGCGCAGTCTGGTTTCGCCGACAATCCCCATCCAGACCAGTTTGTAGAGAAAGGCGGTGACTATCATGAGTGCCACACACAGCAGTGCGTCGTAGCTGATCGCAGCCATGCGCCGGCCCAAACCCACGGGAGGAAATTCGCCCTGGGGGCGTAAAACGTGTCGGATCATGGCGGCGCTCGTTTAATCGGAGGCGGGCAGTTTACGGAATCGCAGGCACAAAAAAGCCCCTGATGTTGGCCATCAGGGGCTTTTTGCGTCGGCTGATCAGGCCTCGGCTTGTACTTCGTCAGCCTGCATGCCTTTTTGGCCCTGCACCGCGACGAACGTCACTTTCTGGCCTTCTTTCAGGCTTTTGAAGCCGTTGCCTTGAATAGCGCGGAAGTGGACGAACAGATCCGGACCGCTTTCAGGGGTGATAAAACCGAAACCCTTTTCATCGTTAAACCACTTAACGGTGCCGCTCTGACGTGTAGACATTTTCTTATTCCTTGAAGCATTAAATTAATGACAGTCTCTTTCACATGAAAGAGTACTGGGGCTGGTTGCAGGAAGAAGAAACGTAGAACGGGATGTAGCATTGCTTTTGGCGCTACTGCCCGGGTCACGATCCCAGCGACCCATGCAAACACAGTCGAGAAACTCTACGCTAACTCTCGGCGAAAAAACAAGCCCCGTTTGGGCCAGTATTCATAGGGGTTTTCGGGTTTTTTAAAAACATTAACCACGTTCGCAAGATCGATAGTTTTTAATGTTTAGAGGGTTGTCGAAGTTCAATATTTTGACAGTTTTAATGCACTTAACGCTGGCGCCGGACTGCGGCATCCGCACAGTTTAATGCACTGTTGCGGTGCCGCATTTTTTGACGATGTTACTTAGCCGCGGAAGTAACGTGCCGGAACGAAAGGCATTTTCGTCACCTGCATGGGGACTTTCTTGCCGCGGACGATTGCCCAGACAGGTGTTTCCAGCGCGGTGAAACGGGCGTCGACATAACCCATTGCCAACGGCGCGCTCAGGGTCGGGCCAAAGCCGCCGCTGCAGACCGTCCCGATGGTCGTCCCCTCGGCGTCGACGATTTCAGCGCCTTCACGCACCGGCGTACGCTCTTGTGGCAACAGGCCTACACGTTTGTGCGCCGCACCGCTTTGGTGCTGGGCGAAGATCGAGTCGGCACCGGGGAAACCGCCGGCACGCGCACCGTCGGCGCGACGCACCTTGGACATCGCCCACAGCAGGCTGGCTTCGATCGGCGTGGTTTCGGTATTCATGTCGTGGCCGTAGAGGCAAAGGCCGGCCTCCAGTCGCAGCGAGTCCCGCGCGCCCAGGCCAATCGGCGCCACTTCCGGCTCCGCGAGCAGACGACGCGCGACGGATTCTGCGTGGTCCGCCGGTACCGAAATCTCGTAACCGTCTTCACCGGTGTAGCCCGAGCGGCTGACGTAGCAGTCAATGCCGTCGATCTTGGTCGAGGTGTACTGCATGAAGGTCATTTTCGCGACTTCCGGGGCCAGCCGCGCCAGTGCGGTAACGGCCTGCGGACCTTGCAGCGCGAGCAATGCGCGTTCGTCGAACAGCGGCGTGATATCGCACTGGCTGCCAATGTGCTGCTGCAGGTGCGCCAGGTCCTGGTTCTTGCAGGCGGCGTTAACCACCAGCATGAGCTGATCGTTACCCAGATTGGCGACCATCAAGTCGTCGAGAATGCCGCCGTTTTCGTTGGTAAACATGGCGTAGCGCTGCATGCCGACCGGCAGGTCGATGATGTCCACCGGCACTAGGGTTTCCAGCGCCTTCGCTGCGTTCGCGCCGCTCAAGAGGATCTGACCCATGTGCGAAACGTCGAACAGCCCGGCCTGATCGCGGGTATGCAGGTGTTCTTTCATGACGCCGGCGGGGTACTGAACGGGCATGTCGTAGCCGGCGAACTCGACCATTTTCGCGCCGAGTTCACGGTGCAGGGCGTTGAGCGGGGTCTTCAGCAATTCGGTGGTCATGGGGTCACTCCTTGAAAGCGGTTCCGGGGTCCCCGCGCAGGGTAGGGAACCCTATGAATGGGGGCTGATGTCAGCACTCGATGATGTTCACGGCCAGCCCGCCACGGGCTGTTTCCTTGTATTTGCTTTTCATGTCGGCGCCGGTCTGGCGCATGGTGCGGATCACTTTATCCAGCGAGACAAAATGCTGGCCGTCGCCGCGCAAGGCCATGCGCACTGCGTTGATGGCCTTCACCGAACCCATGGCATTGCGCTCGATGCACGGCACTTGAACCAGGCCGCCGATGGGGTCGCAGGTCAGGCCAAGGTTGTGCTCCATGCCGATTTCAGCGGCGTTTTCCACTTGTTGAACGTTGCCGCCCAAGACTTCGCACAGGGCGCCGGCCGCCATGGAGCAGGCCACGCCGACTTCGCCCTGACAGCCGACTTCAGCGCCGGAGATCGACGCGTTCTCTTTGTAGAGAATGCCGATCGCCGCCGCCGTGAGCAGGAAACGCACGACGCCATCCTCGTTGGCCCCGGTGATGAAGCGCATGTAGTAATGCAGCACCGCCGGGATAATGCCGGCTGCACCGTTGGTGGGCGCGGTCACCACACGGCCGCCGTTAGCGTTTTCTTCGTTGACCGCCAGCGCGTACAGATTGACCCAGTCGAGCACCGACAAGGCATCACGCAGCGCGGCTTCCGGGTTTTTGCACAGTTGACGATGCAGTGCTGCCGCACGCCGCTTGACCTTCAGGCCGCCCGGCAAGATGCCTTCGTTGCGGCAACCCGCTTCGACGCAGTCCTGCATGACCTGCCAGATGTGCAGCAGGCCCTGACGGGTTTCGGCCTCGGGGCGCCACGCGGCTTCGTTGGCCAGCATGACCTGGCTGATCGAAAGGCCGCTCGCGGTGCAGTGCGCCATCAGATCCCGTGCGGTTTTGAAGGGATATAGCAGCTGCGTCTGGTCTTCCACGATGCGGCCTGCGCCAGCGGCTTGCTCATCGACCACGAACCCTCCGCCGACGGAGTAGTACTCGCGGCTGCGCACCTGTAGGCCGGAGGCATCGAAGGCACGGAAAATCATGCCGTTGGGGTGGAAGGCCAAGGGTTTGCGAATCATCGCCAGGTGATGCTTTTCGATGAATTCGATGCTGTGCCGGCCGAGCAGTTTCAGGCGTTCAGTGCTGCGGATCTGCTGCAGGCGAGCCGCGACGGTTTCGGTATCGACGGTGTCAGGATGCTCACCTTCAAGGCCCAGTAATACGGCCTTGTCGCTGCCATGGCCTTTGCCGGTGGCACCGAGTGAGCCGTAAAGCTCGACTTTGACGCAGATGATGGTTTCCAGCAGGCCATCGCGCTGCAAGCCTTCGGCAAACCGCGCCGCCGCCCGCATTGGGCCCACCGTGTGGGAGCTGGAGGGACCAATGCCGATCTTGAACAGGTCAAATACGCTCAGCGACATGATGGGGTTCCGGGAAGTGAAGCAGTAACAAGCAGCAAGCTGCAAGCCGCAAGTAAAAGCTGAGCGGCTTTCACTTGTAGCTTGCGGCTTGAAGCTCGTGGCTTGGTTAAGCGTAGTCTTCGATCGACGGGCAGGCGCAGACCAGGTTGCGGTCGCCGAACACGTTGTCGACACGGCCCACCGGTGGCCAGTATTTGCCTTCGATCAACGACGCCACCGGGTACACGGCCTGCTCGCGGCTGTACGGATGGTTCCATTCGCCCACCAGTTCAGCGGCGGTGTGGGGCGCGTTTTTCAGCGGGTTGTCGTCCTTGTCCAGCACGCCGCTTTCGACCGCGCGGATTTCTTCGCGGATCTTGATCATCGCGTCGCAGAAGCGATCCAGCTCTTCCTTCGACTCGCTCTCGGTCGGCTCGATCATCAACGTGCCCGCGACCGGGAAAGACATGGTCGGGGCGTGGAAGCCGAAGTCGATCAGGCGCTTGGCGACGTCATCCACGCTGATGCCGCTGGTTTCCTTCAGCGGGCGCAGGTCGAGAATGCATTCATGGGCGACCAGGCCGTTGCTGCCGGTGTACAGCACGGGGTAGTGCTCTTCCAGGCGACGGGAAATGTAGTTGGCATTCAGGATCGCCAGTTGCGAGGCGCGCTTGAGGCCTTCACCGCCCATCATGCGGATGTACATCCAGGTGATCGGCAAGATGCTCGCGCTGCCGAACGGCGCCGCGCAGACCGCGCCTTGCTTGCGGTCCATTCGGGCGTGACCCGGCATGAACGCCACCAGATGCGATTTCACGCCGATCGGGCCAACGCCCGGGCCGCCGCCACCGTGGGGGATGCAGAAGGTTTTGTGCAGATTGAGGTGGGACACGTCACCGCCAAACTTGCCCGGTGCGCACAGGCCGACCATGGCGTTCATGTTCGCGCCGTCGATGTACACCTGGCCGCCGTTGTCATGAACGATGCCGCAGATTTCGCGGATGCCTTCTTCGAACACGCCGTGGGTCGACGGGTAGGTGATCATCAGTGCAGCGAGGTGCTCGCGGTGCTCGATGGCCTTGGCGCGCAGGTCTTCGATGTCGACGTTGCCGCGGGCGTCGCAGGCGGTGACGACCACGCGCATCCCGGCCATGTTGGCGGTCGCCGGGTTGGTGCCGTGGGCCGATGATGGGATCAGGCAGATGTCGCGACGCTCGTCGCCACGGCTCTGGTGGTAAGCACGGATCGCCAGCAGACCCGCGTACTCGCCCTGGGAGCCAGCGTTCGGCTGCAGGGAGATCGCGTCATAGCCGGTGGCGGCGCAGAGCATCGCTTCCAGTTCATCGGTCAGTTGCTGGTATCCGGCGCTTTGCTCGGTCGGGGCGAACGGGTGCAGGTTGCCGAACTCAGCCCAAGTCACCGGAATCATTTCGCTGGCGGCGTTGAGTTTCATGGTGCACGAGCCCAGCGGGATCATCGTGCGGTCCAGCGCCAGGTCCTTGTCCGCCAGGCGACGCAGGTAGCGCATCAGCTCGGTTTCGGAGTGGTAGCGGTTGAACACCGGGTGGCTGAGGATCGCCGACTGGCGCTTCAGCTCGGCAGGCAGGCGCGCTTCCACGCTGTCCGCCAGCGCGGCGAAGTCAGGCAGGGCCTGGCCTTCGGCAGCGAAGAGAGACCACAGCACTTCGACGTCGGCTTGCTTCGTGGTTTCGTCCAGGGAAACGCCCAGGCGCTCGGCGTCTACTTCACGCAGGTTGATTTCGTGTGCGCGGGCCTTGGCGTGCAGGTCGGCCGTTTTGGCGCCGGTGTTCAGGGTGATGCTGTCGAAGAAGAACGACTGCTCGGCCTTCAAGCCCAGCTGATTCAAGCCCTCGGCAAAAATCGCGGTCAGGTGATGCACACGGTTGGCGATGCGGGTCAGGCCGCGCGGGCCGTGGTAGACGGCGTACATGCTGGCGATGTTGGCGAGCAGCACCTGCGCGGTGCAGATGTTGCTGGTGGCCTTCTCGCGACGGATGTGTTGCTCGCGGGTTTGCATGGCCAGACGCAGGGCGGTCTTGCCGAAGCGGTCGATGGACACACCCACCAGTCGGCCGGGCATGTCGCGCTTGTAGGCGTCGCGGGTGGAGAAGTAGGCCGCGTGCGGACCCCCGAAACCCAGCGGCACGCCGAAGCGTTGCGCGCTGCCGATGGCCACGTCAGCGCCAAACTCGCCCGGTGGGGTGAGCAGGGTCAGGGCCAGCAGGTCGGCGGCCACGGCGACCAGGGCGTTGGCGGTGTGGAAGCGCTCGACCAGTTCGCGGTAGTCGAAGACGTCGCCGTTGCTGGCAGGGTATTGCAGCAGCGCGCCGAAGAACTCGCTGACGTCGGTCAGTTGAGCTTCGTCCGCAACGACCACTTCAATGCCCAGCGGCTCGGCGCGGGTTTGCAGCACGTCGAGGGTTTGCGGGTGGCAATGGGCGGAGGCGAAGAACTTGTTGCTGCTCTTGTTCTTGCTCAGGCGTTTGCAGAAGGTCATGGCTTCGGCAGCGGCAGTGGCTTCGTCGAGCAGCGAGGCGTTGGCGATCGGCAGGCCGGTCAGGTCGCTGATAAGAGTCTGGAAGTTCAGCAGTGACTCCAGACGGCCTTGGGAAATTTCTGGCTGATACGGTGTGTAAGCCGTGTACCAGGCCGGGTTTTCCAGCAGGTTGCGCAGGATCGGCGCCGGGGTATGGGTGTTGTAGTAACCCTGGCCGATGTAGGTTTTGAACAGCTGGTTCTTGCCGGCGATGGCTTTGATGTCGGCGAGCGCGTCGGCTTCGCTTTGCCCGGCGGACAAGCCGAGAACGCTGGTGCCCTTGATGGATTCAGGGATGACGCTGGCGGTCAGCGCGTCGAGGGAGTCATAGCCCAGGGTGGTGAGCATGGCTTTTTCATCAGCGGCACGCGGGCCGATGTGGCGGGCGATGAACTCGTTGGCGGTGCTCAATTCAATACGGTCAGTCATTGCGCGCTCCTCAGGCTTCGGCGTTGGCTTTGATCAGACGATCATAGGCGTCTTGGGTCAGCAGTTGGCCGACAGCATCGGGATTGGAAGGAATAAAGCGAAAGAACCAGCCTTGGCCGAGCGGGTCTTCGTTGACCAGTTCAGGGTTGGCGTCCAGCGCGGGATTGGTTTCGACGAGTTCGCCATCGAGGGGCATGTACACGCCGCTGGCGGCTTTGACCGATTCGACGGTGGCCGCTTCCGCGCCCTTGTCGTAGGACTGCAGCTCCGGCAGTTGCACGAAAACCACGTCACCCAGTGCGTCCTGCGCAAAGGCGGTGATACCGACCGTGACGCTGCCGTCAGTTTCGGCGCGCAGCCACTCGTGGTCTTCGGTAAAACGCAACTCGCTCATGGAATCTCCCCAGATGGTAAATCGCCCGTTATGCCCGGGCGTGATGGGAGGAGTGCATAGCAAGTTTGCGGCCAAGGTCGAGAAGGGCGCGTAAACGTTGGGCGGTGGCGGTTCAAGTGGCTTGGAATTCGACACTTGCTGGAACGAAATCGATACGGAGCTTTGAGGCAAGAGCGGGATTCCGCCGCAGCGGCGTTATAGGACGCTGAGTCTGCGCTGTGGAATGTTTTCAATACAGTGTTGCGGTATCGTTACGGTAGTGATGCCTTGGATGTTATGGACGTACGCGGATTTGTGGGAGCGAGCTTGCTCGCGAAGAGGCCCGTTCACGCGCTAAATCTCCAGCGGCTGACATATCGCTTTCGTGAGCAAGCTCACTCCCAACATCTTTGGGCTCTTTAGCTTTTGCCCGGGATCCCGTACTTGCGCAGCCGATGGGCGATTGCGGTGTGTGACGTCTGCAGCCGCGCGGCCAATTGGCGCGTCGAGGGATACTGGCTGTAGAGCTTTTCCAGCAGCGACTTTTCGAAATCCTCGACCGCCCCTTCGAGGCTTTCGACTTCGCCATCACGGCCCCTCGCCACCGACGTACCGGCGATGTCCAGGTCGCCGATGTCGACCAGCGAGCTGTCACAGATGGCGGCAGCGCGGAAGATCACGTTCTGCAACTGGCGCACGTTGCCCGGCCAGCGATTGCCAAGCAGGGCTGGGTACGTGGTTGGCGCAAGTCGGCAGACCGGTCGCTGAATCTGCGTGCAGGCCTGCTCCATGAAATAGCGTGCCAGCATCAGGATGTCCTGACCCCGTTCACGCAATGGTGGTACGTCCAGATTGAGCACATTCAGGCGATAGAACAGGTCTTCGCGGAAGGTGCCCTCGGCGACCATTTTCTCCAGGTCACGGTGGGTTGCGCTGAGGATACGCACGTTGACCTGCACTTCCTTGTCGCCGCCGACCCGCCGAAAGCTGCCGTCATTGAGGAAGCGCAGCAGTTTGGCCTGCAGGTACGGCGACATCTCGCCAATCTCGTCGAGGAACACCGTGCCTTTGTTGGCGAGCTCCATCAGGCCGGGTTTGCCGCCGCGCTGGGCACCGGTAAAGGCGCCGGGGGCATAGCCGAACAGTTCACTCTCAGCGAGGTTCTCCGGCAACGCCGCGCAGTTCAGCGCAAGAAAAGGCGCCCCGTTGCGCGCGCTCACTGCATGACAGGCCCGCGCCACCAGTTCCTTGCCCGTGCCGGTCTCACCCTGTATCAGCAGCGGCGCATCCAGTGCAGCGACCCGTTGCGCCCTCGCCTTGAGGGTGCGGATCGGCGCGGAATCCCCCAACAGCGCGTCGAAACCTTCAGCGTGATCGTGGTGCAATGCCGACAGGCGTTCGCCAATCCGGCTGGGCAGATACAGGGTCAGCAGCGCGCCCGCTTCGGTGATGGGGGTAGCGTCGAGCAGCAGCGCTTCGCCGTTGAGCGTGACTTCCCGCAGCGGCAGACGAAAGCCGTTTTCCAGCAGCGCCGATTGCAGACCCGCATCGGAAAACAGCTCGCCAATCGATTCGCCCGCCGGCTCCCGGCCATACAACGCAACCAGTGCGGGGTTTGCCAGCAGCACATGGCCGGCGCTGTCGAGGGCAAGCACCGGATCGGTCATCGCTGCCAGCAAGGCGTCAAGTTGCAGATGACGGCGCTGGCCGGGAAGGATGTCGACCACCGTGATCGCTTCCACACCGCGCACGCGGAACAGCCGGTCCTTGAGTTCTTCAAGCACGTCATGGCTCAGCGTCGGAGCATCGATATAGACGTTGGGCGGTACCATTTCCACGGCATCGAGGTTCAGGTTGCGCGCGCCGAGGATGGCCAGCACTTCCTGGGTGATGCCGACGCGGTCAATGAACGTGACGTGAATGCGCATGGGGAGGGAAAGGGTTCGCGGGAATGAGGGGGGCGATTATGCCAGTAATCTCATTGCCCATCCCGAGACCGTGGAAGCGAGCGGGCTATTCCAGATGCTCTGGCTTAACCGAGTCGCCGGATTTCATGTCGAGCTTGTGACGGATGTCTTCGAACATCTGATCGTACTCACCTTGCATCGCGTGCAGGTCGGTGGTTCTCGGCAGCCCATGCTTCTCAAGTCTGCGGGAAGCTTCGCTGGCGAAGTTGTACGCCTTGTCCTTCGGCAGCTCAAAGGTTTCGTTGACACTCTGGCCACTGATGTCACCTTCCAGCCTGAATTGCATGCCCGGCCCCGAATCAGTCTGGCTGACCTCGTAGCGGATATGAAGGTCGTAGCCGACGTCGTGTGGTTGCAGAGCGGGGTGGACGATGTGCAGATGACCTGGCTCGAACATGGCGGTGGCTCCTGAGAAAGTGATTGGACCTAGAGGGACAGACCCATGGGGCCGCCTCGGGTTCAGGCTCATGTGCTGCGCGCTGTGTGTGGAACTGGCTTTAGCCGGGGAGGCGTCAGACGTCACACCTCAGAATAGAGGGTGTTCAAACCGGCCTCTTCCCGGCTGAAGCCGGTCCTACACCTCACTTTTCCGGCTGAACCCGCGAAGGCTCAGGCCGTGACCAGATCCACAGATTGACCAGCACCATGCCGGCCACCGCGAAATAGATCCACCAATTATGTTTCAGTACTACCAGCATCATCACCGCGCAAATCAGCATGGTGACCGTGGCGCTGATCTTGGCCCTGCGCGCGATCATCTTGCCGTTTCGCCAGTTGCTCAGCATCGGTCCGAACACCCGATGATTCTCGAGCCACGCGCTCAGGCGCGGCGAGCTACGCGTCGCCGCCCATGCCGCCAGCAAAATGAATTCGGTGGTGGGCAGGCCCGGAATGAAAATCGCGATGATGCCGATCGTCAGGCTCACGTAGGCGAGAATGCCAAACAGGATGCGGGACAGTTTGCTGCCGGGTGGTGTACTGGTCATGGTCTCGGTAATGCAGAGTGAGCAGGTGTTGCGGGATTTTCAGGTCCCGCAAAGGCGCTCAGCTTATCAGTGCCGGGCGCAAAAGGCCCGGCGTCAGGCGGGTTCCGCTTCAGACGCTGAAGCGTACGCGTGTTGCAGCAGCACATTGAAACGCTCGAAGGCCGCCACTGCTCCGCGGTCTATCGCGCGCTCCTGCTCAGCGTTGAACGGCAGATCGTCAATGACCCGGATAAAGCGCTTCCAGCCTTCGGCGCGACCGCCCGACGGTTCTCCCAGATGGCGGGCGCCGAAGGTCTCGCTGAGGTCCAGGGCCACGGCGCGTTTGATCAGAAACGCAGCACCCAGCTTCGAACCCTCCGAGACGAACAGCCAGCCCAGTGCCTCGGCAAGGCTGGGCTCCTCGACGGCGCCGGCGATAGGGCCGGGGATGCAAGCCTGAAGATCAAGCAAATCAGCCTTGGCCTGTTCGGCGCGGCATCGATCGGGCAGGTCGGCAATCAGCGCGATCAACTGTGGGTGCGTGTACAGCGTTTTCAGCTCTTCCTGAAAAAGGTACTGCGCGCTGAGGAATCGGCTGTAACTGGCCAGTGTTTCGAACGGCGCGTTGGCTTTCACCGCCTTGTCCAGTTGTTCATGGGGGGCATGGGTGATCTGGTTCAGTCGTTGCGAACGACGAATCGAGTTATCGGTCATGGGGTCTTCCTTGTTAAGTGAGGCGCTTGATAACAAAACGAACGAACGTCGCAGGCGCGTAAAAAATCACGCTCCTGCAACGGGAATCGTTCAGATGTCCCACACCACGTTGACGGCGAAATTGCGTCCTGGCTGAGTCAGGCGGTCGAGGTTGGCGGGGGCGGTGGCGCCTGCGTCGCCGACGTTGTCGTAGCCGCGCACGTCGTCCCACAGCCAGTATTTTTTGTCCGCGACGTTGTACAGGCCGCCGCTGACCGTGACGTCATTGGTGACTTTGTAATAACCCGTCAGATCAACGAGACCGAAGCCCGGCGTCTTGAAGCGGGTGGCGCCATCCGGCGCGTAGTAGCTGCGGGTGTCGACCCGCGTTTTGGGCTTGACCAGGGTCCAGTTCAGCAAGCCGCCGTAGGTGTTCTGGTCATAACCCAGCCCGAATACGCCGGTCAGCGGGTTGATGCTGTTGATGGGCTGGCCGTTGTCATTGTTGCGGCCGTATAGATAGGCCAGCGAGCCTCGGGTGTAGAGGCCTTCGGGTGCGCCGAAGCTGTCCAGGTTCAGACGACCCTTGAGCTCGACGCCCTTGATCGTGGCGTGCTTGATGTTGTTGGACTGGAAGGTCGTGGTGGTGGAGTTGGCTGGAATCACCGCGTCCTCATTAATGAAGTCGCGGTATGTGTTGTAGAACGCAGCAACATCAAACGTGCCTTCGTCGAAGTGACCTCGCAGGCCGGTTTCGTAGCTCTTGCTCGTCTCCGGTTTCAAGTCGGGATTGGGCTCCACGACGTAATTGCCCCGGGTGTTCTCGAACCGGCCATACAACGCCTTGGCGCTTGGTGTGCGGAAACCCTCGGCGTACTGGCCGTACCATGTGTAGGTGTCGTTGAACGCATACGTCAGCCCCAGCTTGGGTAACAGGCGATGCCATTTTTTCGTGCTGTCGTCGAACCCGCTCTTGCTTTTCAGGTTGACGCTTTTGAGGAATGAATCTGTGGCGTCTGGTTCGAGCGTGGTGTAGTCGTAGCGGACGCCGGGCATGAAGGTCCAGTCGCCCCATTTGATCTGATCCTGGGCGAACAGCGCGTAGGTGGTGATCGTCGGGTTCGGGAAGTCGTTCGTGGGTGCCACGATGTCGTTCGCGCTGGCACTGACTGCACCGAGGGTGCGGCAGGTTCCGACGACCGACGCACAGGTGGCTGATCCTGTCCGAAGCCCTGTTATCTTCTGTTGCTTGAGGGTCGTGCCGTAGGTCAGCAGGTGCTGGGTGTCGCCGATGTCGAACGCCTTATCCAGCTGTGTGTCGAGGATCCATTGGCGTTCCTTGTAATGGGTGTCGCGGGTGCGCCAGACGTCACGACTGCCGGGCACGTAACGCTCGAAGGTATTCTGATCGGTCTTGGCAATCTGGTAGTTCAAGCTCCACTTGGCGTTGTCGGCCAGCACGCTGTCCAGCGCGAACGTGTTTTCCAGTCCGAAGCGCTCTCGGGTGATGACGTCGTTGCCCTCGCGGCTTCGGTACATTCCTGACGCACCGACGCCCGGTATGAAAGGCCCGCCCACCACACTTTTCTGATTGGTATGGGTGTCGTCCTTGTACTTCTCGTAAGTGAACGCCAGACGATCATTGTCGCCGTAGTTCCAGCCCAGCTTGGCGAGCACATTGGTGGCGCGGGCGTCTTCCGGGTTCGCCTTCGTGCGTGAAAGCCCCGTGCCGCCATGCTCACCGTAGGACTCGGTCTCGTGGCCGTTGCGCTGACTGACGTGCAGCAAACCGTCGACATCCCCCGCGCGGCCGGCAACCGTAGACGAATTCAGCCAACTGTTGTCCGCCGAACTGTAGCCGGTCTTCAGGCGGGCGCCGACATCCTTGCCCGGCTTGATGATGTCCTCGGGATTGAGGGTGTAATAGCTCACGGCGCCGCCAATGGCGCTGCTCCCATACAACGCCGACGCAGGTCCGCGCAGGATTTCGACGCGCTTGATGATCTCCGGATCAACGTAATTGCGGTGGGTGTTGGCGAAAGGGCCCTGGAAGAAATTGTCCGGCACTTCCACGCCATCCACCTGGGTCAGGATGCGGTCGCCGTCGATACCGCGAATGTTATAGCCGCTGGTGCCCGCCCGCTGGCCGGCTCCGCCCACGGAGACACCGGGCTCGTCGCGTACCAGATCGCGAATGCTGTTGACGGTGCGCCGATCCAGTGCCGTGCGGTCCTGCACCGTCACCGTTCCGGGCACCGAATCCACCGACTGCGCCTGACGCGTGGCACTGACCGTAATCTGCTCCAGTTCCAGGGCATGACCCTGCTCGGCGGCAGCGATGGTGGGGCTGTGCAGGCTTGCGGCGAAAATGGCGATGGTCAGCAGCGAAAGCCCGACGTCGTGTGTGGCTCTGGGCGAGGCGGGCGGTGCGGGGTTGAAACTGGACAGCATGGATAGCGCTCCCTGTCGTGCGGGTCGTCATAGTTGTTGCGAGATGATTCAAATAGGAATCAGTTGCATTGGCTATGACTAGACGTACGGGCAGCGGCTATCGCGTAAAAATAATTAGGGTGAGTGCCAGAGCATCAGGTATTGAGCAACTGCGGGCTGCTTTGCCAGCACATCACCCGGCGCTATGTTTTTTTCCGCGCGGCCAGCAGTGCTGCGGCATCGAACACCGGTTGCGAGTGCCACACGGCCTCGGCGCTGGCGAATATTTCGTGGTGGGAAGGATCGGCGTCGAGCCATTCCAGAAAGCGCCTATGCGTTTCGGCATCGGCAATGTCCAGTTCGATCAGCCAGGTCAGGGCTTGATCCATCGTCTCGGCGCGTGCCGCATCGGCTTGAGCGCGGCGGGGTGATTGGGCGTCCGTCAAGCAGCGTCCTCGGGTCCACGGTTTGGGCGGCAGTGTAGCGTCACTCTGTAGCACCAGCTGACGATTCTGACGGGCGAAGCTCAGTGATCCAGACGCGCGGCCACACTCAGGCAGACCGTCATGATCAGCTTCAGTTCTTTTTGCACGGTGCTGGTGGACACCCCCAGCTGTTTGGCGATCTCCAGATAGCTCGCGCCGTGGAGCCGGCTGAGGGTGAAGATTTTCTGCTGCCGCGGCGTCAGGGTTTCCAGGCTCGCGCTGAGGCTTTCAAGCAACCGGTTGGCGTGGGCGGCATCCTCCAGCGCGGCGTCGGGGGCGACGACATCATGGATATCGCTGATCGGCGCATCATCGACGATGGTCCGCGCATGAATGCGTCTGGCGCGCAGATGATCCAGCGCCAGATTACGCGCGGTCTGGAAGAGGAAGGGTTCGAGGTGCTCGATGGCTCGCTCGGAGAGCGCGCGGGTGACACGCAGGTAGGTTTCCTGAAGCAGGTCTTCGGCGGTGCTGTGGCTTCGGACCATACGCTGAAGCGTTCGCAGCAGCATGGTTCGCCGGGCGAGAAAGACAGTGTTGAAA
>LIDZ01012881.1_pt1 | contig 21187 bp, 19 predicted proteins | sample 644651 | NCBI WGS metagenome assembly LIDZ01 (sample SAMN03856242, study PRJNA289617) | food metagenome | isolation source: wine grapes on drying loft during traditional withering process | host: Vitis vinifera cv. Corvina | place: Italy: Gargagnago di S. Ambrogio di Valpolicella | collected 2014-01 | reverse complement strand
GATCGGCCGCGACCCGGCTCAAGGTCGCCGGCTGGATGGCCCAGCGCGCGGCCGCGTCGGCCATTTGCCAGCCGCGCTGGCGGATCAGCGCCTTGAAGTCGCTCGGGGTGAGGCGGGCGGGGCGGAGCAAGGCCATGCCGAGCTCGACTTGATCCACAGCGCATGTTTTCAATAGGTAACCTTTTGATAAAAAACACAATTCCTCAAAAACACTCTGACCAGGCTATCGGGAGAGCGACGCATCATCGTAATCGATCCCGGATCTCTGATCAAAAAATTCGTGATATTGGGAGGTAATCACGAATTTTTTGAGTAATGAATACAAAATGTATTGGTTGCAATATAAAATTAACGGATAGAATAAGTGCTGAATTTTGATCTTTTTAGTCGACCGGGCCTGGTTTTACAGGGGAAACGCCGTAAAACCGTACCAGCACCTTGGCCACTTCTTCCCTATTACCAGGTAATCACCGATGAGCAGCACCTCCACTGGCTTCCCCAAAACCCGCGACCTGGTCAAGCACTACGCCGCGCAGCTGCTCGACGCCGGCGCCGAGGTGTCGGTGGCCACCATTCGGGCACGGATCCTCGAGGAGCATGGGGTGACGGCGTCACCCAACGTGGTCAGTGATGAGGTGCGGCAGTTTTGGGCGCGCACCGGGCCGCTGTTGAGTGCACGGCTCAGGAGGCCGGGGATTCCGGAGAGCGTGTGTCAGGTGTTGGATTCGGTATGGGAGGTGGCCCTCAATGAGGCGACGGCGGCGTTTGCGATCGAACGAGCCGCCGCGGTGCAGCAGGCGGATCAGGCCACGGCGCAGGCCGCAGTGGCGAAGGACGAGGCGGCGCAGGCGAGGGGAAGTTTTACGGATCAGGAGCGGCAGATCGCCGGGCTCACCGAGCAGGTGGCGCGGTTGACGCACAAGCTGGATCACGAGGAAGCCACCAGCGCTGAATTGCGGGACGAGTTACGCGAACTGACGGCTGAGCATCATCAGCTGCAGACGCGGCAGGCCGAAGAGCTGAACCGTCTTCAGGTAGGGCATCAGGAGGAGATGAGACGCTTTGCGGCGACGCATACGGCAGAGCTGGCCCGTTTGCAGGCCGTGCATGGGGACGAACAGACCGCACTGCGCGCCGAGGTCAGCCGCCAGGCGGATATTTTTGAAAGCACGGCCAACCACCTGATGGTGGAAACCAGCCGCGTGCGCGATGCCGCCCAGGCGGACGCCAAACGGCTGGGCCGAGAGCTGGCCCACAGTCGTGACCTAGTGGATCAGCTGCGCATACAACGCTCGCAAGCCAAGGAAGAAAGTGCCGTGCTCCGTGCGGGGGCTGAGAGTATGGCGGCGCAGCTGAACCAGTTGCAGAAAACCCATGAACGGCTTGAGGCGCGACAGGAAGCGTTCAGGAGCGTTAGCCAAGAGGCAGCAGATTAAGTACCCTCTATGATGTCTGGGCCGCCACTGCTGAACCCAGGTTCCGGTAGCACGGCAAGATCTTAACGTAATCTGGAACGAAGCCACTCAAAAATCGTCCCATTAGAAACTCACAGGGGCATTCCAGTAGAATTAAAAAACGCGCATTTCAACTTAGGATTATATACTTGGAATAAAAAGCAAAGCTAATCATCCTCATCTCAATTCCAGTCCGAATTTGCTTCATTGCCAATAGCTCAATTTCCTGGCGTAGTAGGTCTATTTTTAGCGATTTTGAAGCGGACATAGGTCTTCCTTATGAGTAATTACGCATCCATTTAATCAGCCGCAATGCTAATTGTCTGAATAGATGGCATGCACTATAGCTCAAGCGCAAATTGGTAGCCGTTACGGCCTTGGCGCTTAGCTTCGTACATGGCACCGTCGGCTTCGGCTAGGATCGCTTCGGCATGGGTTAAAGAACCTGATGGACATAAGGCAATCCCTAGGCTGACGCCGATGCGTACCGCGCTAGGCGGCCCGATATAGAAGGGTTCAGATAGACACTTTACGAGTACTTCAGCTATGCGCCGGGCGTTGTCCTGATTGGCTACACCCTTAGAAATGACAACAAATTCGTCGCCAGCTAGGCGGCAGACAAAATCTTCCTTACGTATGCTGACCGTTAGGCGCTTGGCAACCTGGCATAGCAATATGTCGCCTACTTTGTGGCCATAAGTATCGTTAACCGCCTTAAAACCGTCCAAGTCCATAAAAAAAAGGGAGAAAGATAATTTTTTTGATTTTGCGGCCTCTACACAGCTCTGTAGATGCTCCTGCAGCGCGCGACGATTAGGCAGTGCAGTAAGTGGGTCAAGCATAACCTTATCAAGCAGATGGCGTTCTTTCTGTATTCGTTCAGTAACATCCTGCGACATAACAAAGAAGCCTTCAACTTGGCCGTTGCGCATATCGGGGATATAGGTGGAGCTCCATAGCCGATCCTGCTCCAAATTGTAGCGAACCGCATCGCAAGTAACTCGTTCACCGGCTAGCGCACGCTTAAAATACGGCAGCAACTGCTCGAACAGGGCCGGGCGTAAAGTCTTGGTTAGTTTCCTGCCTAGTAGGCAGTCTGGAGTCAGGCCGAAAACCTGCTGGTAAACGTCATTATTAAATTGATAGCAGAGGTTGCGATCTACCTGACCGATCAGAATAGGCAGGTTATCAGTAATCACCTGTAAGGTTTCCCGGCTGCTGCTGAGTTCCTGGGTACGCTTAACTACCTCAGCTTCCAGCTTTTCATGATGCTGACGCACCAGCGTTTCATTTTGTTTGCGCGCGCTTATATCGAGGACCGCAGCGATGTAATGGTCGGGTTCGTTCAAATCATTTTGTACCAAAGCGACGTGCAATTCGATCCATACCGGTTCACCAGATTTACGGAGGTAGCGCTTTTCAATGCTGTAACGTTGCTGGCGGCCAGAAAGTAATTCAGTGACGAGTATCAGGTCTTTACCATGATCATCAGGGTGTGTAATGTCCCTAAAGGTTTTTCTCGTCAACTCTGTGGCAGTATAACCTGTGATTTCGCAGAGTTTAGGGTTGACCGCGATGAAACGTCCTTGCAAGTCGACAATAGCTTTACCGGTCGGGGTTTGCTGAAACACTGCAGAAAAACGCAATTCACTAAGGGCTCGGGCCGAGCGCTCACCTTCCCAGCCGTTATGGAGATCACGTGTCAAGGAGCGTTGCAACAACTCATGCTGCACTATAGTGGCCAGATCTTTTAACGCTGCTGCTGCCTCAGGCGTAAGACTACGAGGACGGGTGTCAATTGCACATAGAGTGCCCAAGACTAAGCCATCGTGGCTGCACAAAGGTACCCCAGCGTAAAACCGGACATGAGGCATACCTGTTACGAGTGGGTTATCGAAAAAACGTGGGTCGACCGTTGCATTCTCTACTACAAGTGTGTCTGGCCCTTTCAAAGCATGTGCGCAGAATGAAAGATCACGGGAGGTTTCGCAGAGGTCTAAGCCTATTTTAGACTTAAACCATTGTCGATTCTCGTCGACCAACGAGACCAACACAATGGGCACCTGGAGCATTTGCGCGACAACCCGCGTGATCCTGTCGAAAACTTCTTCAGCAGGCATATCAAGCACGCCGAGACTGCGCAATAAGCTCAGACGGGCAACTTCATTAGTGGGATTAGCTGCAATCAACATGGTAATCCTAGCAAAAAAAAGGGTAAACGATACGGCACATAGCAGACTTCTTAGCCTGGGCAGCTAATCATTATGTCCTATTTGTAAATAATTCTGCAAGTACTTATAAATATTTACTTTAATTCCGATAGTATTCACGTGACTTTTTAAACCATCTAATCATCTTATCTATTATCACTACACTGCTGCACTTGTCATTACGTATTTATTTAATTTTTTTAAAAAAACAGTTAAAATTACGAATGCATTGTGGATTCAACCGATGGATGCAACACACTGGCCAAACCTTTGGGCGGGTGCTTCATAGTCTAGTGTGTTGCGCGGCCATTGATCGAGCATGCGGGCAACATCGTTTAGCTGCTCCTGCGACTAAATCGAGAGGTCGATCCCTTTTGGGAGGTACTGTCTCAGCAGTCCATTGGTGTTTTCGTTGTTCCCTCGTTGCCAGGGATTTTGAGGGTCACAGAAGTACACTTCAATGTCCGTCGCCAGCGTAAAACGGGCATGTGCTGCCATCTCCTTTCCCCGGTCTCAGGTCGGCGTTTTATAAAGCTCCTGAGGCAGCAGGCTAGCGTTTTCAATCAGTGCGCCGACGACAGACGTTGTATCTTTGCTGTCGACTTTGACGAGCATGACGTAGCGTGTTTTTCGTTCCACCAGCGTTGCAATCTGGCTATTTTTGCTGCCGAACAATATGTCGCCTTCCCAATGCCCTGGGAAGGCCCGGTCTGCAACCGTTGCCGGCCGCTCACTGATCGACACCGTATCGATTATCCTGCTGTGGTTCGCCGCTTTCTGTGTGTGGTGTCTGGATCTGCGCATTGCCCGGGAGCGCCTCAAGTGCTCCACCTTAAACTTAGATGAGCATCCGCTTAACCACGCAACATGTGTTCGGCGGACGCATACTGCCGAACGGGCGAAGGTGGGAACGTTGTGAAAAAGGCCTCTTTGCGGCACCCGGTTTTTAGCTCGGCACTCGGGACACATGTCGCAGATGCGACACGAATTCCGGATCACGGCACTGGATCTATCCGGCTTCATCGGGAATCTTTGCCACTGGCTGCCTATTACAGTGAGCAGCTCCTCCATGAAGATGTCGAGGAGGGGCGACTATCACTCCATAGATCGACATAGATCACCAGCGCTCCGCCTTCCTCAAGGGCAGGAATCAAGTCGTTCTTTAGGAAGGTAGTTTTGCCTGTTCTGCGAAGACCAGACAGGAACAATCCAGAGCGGAACCCGATTTCAAGCGCAGTGGGTTTTAGGAGTTGCTTGGTCATCTCAACAGCCAGTTGGGGGCGAAGAAAGATGTCGACCATGGCCTAGTTACCCTAAATTATTATCAGGCAATAATTATTCTCCACGAATAATTTCTTGTAAAGAGTTGAATCGATCAATGGCAGAACCTAGGCGCGCGTAAGTCATTATTAGAAAAATTAGTGATAAAATAGGTTATCACCAGTAACAAACCGTTTTCGGGTAAAGTGGACGAATAGGCGTCAAAACGTCCTGGCAAGGACCCAATTGCGGTGAGGATTCCCCAGATGACCAAAAACGTGGTGAACGTTCAGATTAACGTTGTTGCAGTGCGAGAAGGCGAGAGGCGGCTGACTGCGATCGAGTTTCAGCAGCTGGCCGCAGTACCGGCCGTGGTCGAATGGTTTGCCAACATCGACAACCCACGCACGCGCCGTGCTTACCAAAATGACCTAACTGATTTCTCTTCCTTTATAGGGCTGGCCAGCGCCGATGACTTTCGCCAGGTCACCCGATCGCATGTCTTGGCCTGGCGCGCAGATCTGGAAGGTCGCGGCCTGGCGGGGGCCACGATTCGTCGCAAGCTCGCGGCGCTGGCTAGCCTGTTCGATCACCTCCTGGACAGCAATACAGTTGCCGGTGGCAATCCAGTACACGGCGTCAAACGTCCACGGATCGAAACCAACGAAGGCAAGACCCCGGCCCTGGGCGATCACCAAGCCAAGGCGCTGCTCGAGGCGCCAGATGACACCTCGCTGAAAGGCCTGCGCGATCGGGCGATTCTGGCGGTATTGCTGTACCACGGCCTGCGCCGAGAGGAAGCTGCGCAGCTGCAGGTCAATCACCTGGTTGAGCGTCGAGGCATCCGGCACCTGATGGTTCATGGCAAGGGCGGCAAGGTCCGCTACCTGCCTGTCCATCCAGTGGCAGCGGACCGTATCCATGCGTACCTGGAACGATCAGGCCATGGGCTGACCAACCCCAAGGCACCGCTATTTGTGCCGTTGCGGCATTGGGCAAAAGGCTTAGGAGTCACGGCCAATGGTATCTATACACTGGTAGAAGCCTACGCAAAAAAGGCCGGCATCCAGGTCGACGGGCTTGGCGTACATGGCCTGCGTGCTACAGCGGCAACCAATGCCCTGGAGCATGAAGCTGATATCGCCAAGGTACAGGCCTGGCTGGGGCATGCCAATATCAGCACGACCAAGATCTACGACCGGCGACAGAACCGGCCAGAAGATTCACCGACCTATAAAGTGAAGTATTAACCGAAGAAATGAAACCTCAGCCACAGCTAACCCTAGGGAACCTGGCCGGTGCAATGATTAAGCACAAGTCGCCGTGCCGGCTGGCCTGTTCGATCTCCTTTTGGAGGGCAACGCTGTTACAGGCTGAAAGCCCGTACATAGCGTAAAACGGCCGAAATGAAAATCCAAGGAATGCAAGACGCCGGCACTCTTTGATCGTCAGGGGAAAGCGCTGTTTGATGCACCTGAGGAGTCGACAGAAGGGACTTGGCCGGCCGATCAATTCTTGCTGTACTGATGTGCCACGGCTTACGGCGCGAGGAAGCGGCAAGGTTGAGGGCGATCTATCGAAGACAAGGGGAGAAAAGTTCTATTATCTTCCACTGCGCCATATGGTGGTAGAACGTATTCATGCATACTTTGAGCAATTAGAGCATAACCAGGTTGAAGCTAAGGCGCCATTATGCTTGCCGCTGCGCGGTATCCAGGCGAGTACGAGCATGAATTTGTAGAGAGACTCAGACTTGAATCTACTGAGGATCTCGATGAGCCTGGGTGAAAATATGTGTGGTCTTGGGTGCAAGCGGCAAAGGCCGCGCGAGTAGAGACGATGACAGGCTTACATCCAAGCCAAAGAATATAGTTACTAATACTACGCATATACATAAGCCTAGCTACCATCAAAATATTCAGGATGATATGTATACATAAGGGTAATAGCATGAAAAACGTGATTTCAGCCGTTGATTTCAGCGACGAAGAAAGTTTGAGACACTATTATAACAGATGCGGATTATCACCAGCTCTGACATTCGAGTCTTCAAGGAAATTTGACTATAAGAAAACAACCTATTCCTTGGACGGTATACAGCTCTGTACTACTCACAGCGCATCGGGATGGGGATTCGAAAAACAGATAGCTACAGATGTTTATTTCATATCGTTTACACATACCGGGCTTTCTGCCTGGGAAATGAATAAAATTGGTTGCTTAAATGCCCTTCAACAAATGTGCATTATCGATAGCGCCCGATTGGTGCAAGGACAATTCAGCGCCGGTACCTCTACTGATACGATGATGATCGACGCGAGAACCGTACACACTGAATTTACTGCCATGCGGGGATATCCGGTAATGAATAGGATTGACTTCGAGCCAGTACTACCTAAAGCTTCGAAAGCTTGGTCGCTAATAAATTCCATTGCTACTTGTATAAAAACTACATTCCAGCATGATTTATCTGTGCATTCACCTATATCATCCTCCTATCTAAAGCAGGCTCTACTATCTTCAATAGTTGAAACAATACCTCATAACCAGAATTTAAAAACGCACGACAATCCTAGGCAAAATATTCCTAGGCACGTGAGCCGTGCAATTGATTATATGTACGCAAACTCTTCTCAACCCATACTCCTAGCAGACATTGCGGCGAATGCATTCACTAGTATCAGGAATCTACAAATCGGCTTTAGCAAATATAAAGAAACCACACCTATGAGGTATCTGAGAATGATCCGGCTAGCGAACGCCCGTTCAGATCTCCTATCGATTGATATCAATCTTTCTTGGCAGGACATAGCCGCCAAATGGGGGTTCACAGATACAATGTTATTTGCCAAATATTACCAACAATATTACCACGAAACCCCTTATAGAACCGCCTATAACGCCAAGGGAAAGTTTTAGTAATTATGACCATTTCACATTAGCCAGACCGCGAATATGCGCTTTTTGACTACATACGGGTCGATGCTTGACCCTATAACTATTTGGTATTTTTTCTATGCCAGCATCGCAGCATGCCCAGTAGAGGGCTATTTGATCATCCATATGATCCAATCGAATGGTGAATTTTCTCAAAACCCCATGGAAAGTATAATCTACAAAAAAAATCATCATATCTCCTTTTGTCAAAAAATAATCTTAACCGCGCCTAGCTGAGGTAACAGACTAAAATTGCGAAAATAACTATTGAAAAAACGCACACTTTTTTTGGCATGGGCTGAAATTGTTTTCAATAGGTAAATATAGATATAAATTTGGGTACGGCACATAACGGATAGAAACCATGCCCATCAGATCAGAAATAGAAGAAGTGCAGAGCTCTGCGGCCATGTGTGTGACGCTGGCAAAACAGGTCATGGATGCTTATGAAGATATAAACCGCATGGTTTCCATTTATGAAGACAGCATAAATACACTCAAGAAAATCTTAGTAGGTGACACTTCACTGCTGAAATTGAATGAAAGTGTTGATACTGCTGAACGCAATGCAGCAATATTTCAATTAGCCGCTCTTGATTTGGAATCAACACAACTGAAAAGAAATCTGGCGCTGGCATGTTCAAAACTAATGGGAGAATTAGGGAACAATTTAGACAGCGTCCGAATCTGCTTAAACTCACTGATTATAGATTTTGATAAATCCTTAATTCCTACCGAACATATTTCCTTGCTTATTTCTATCAGCAAGGAGATAGATATCGCATGCAGCAATCTTGGCAATATGCAATTTCCGAACACTCAAATCATGAAAAAATATTTGAGGCAGTAGATAAAATAACGTTCTTGGGAAATAACTAAATACGATATTACAAGGAATCGTAACTTGTTTATCGATGATTTTCATTATTTGCTCTTTTTGCTTGACAGTGGCAAAGAAGAGGCTTCAGGAACATATCTCAAATACTATAAAAACTTCTGCAACCTACTGGTTTTTACCAGTACTTATAACAAACCTCCACATGAAGATTTTTTATCTTTAGGCAAGCGGTTGCTTAACGATAAAGCGATAGACCAGACCGTGAAGACCTGCACGAAAAGGTTATTAGAAGCTTATCTTAGGATGAATGCCAAATCAGGATTTACGGTCAACAGCTAGAATTGTGCAAATTTGATTCTAGCAATTACAGGATAATGCCTCTTAGCAATTCATAGCACTTTATCATTAAACCCTTTTGCAACTTAATCGAATCAACTAAGGATGATCAGTATGCTAAAAACTATAAGTGCTCGATATAGCTTTTCATTTCTAGCCTTTGTTTTACTAATCGGAATATCAACAATTGTCGGCATAAGAATATTTGTGTCTCCCAGCTTGACGTCTGCAGACGAGCATCAAATAATAACTGAGGCCGCACAAGTAGGTGCGGTTATCAAATCTGAACTGGCTCGAGTTCAAGCTCAGCAGCGGGTTATAACAGAAACAGTACCTAAACTAGATGACCAAAGCATCGATGAACTATTACCTGCCATGGTTAATCAATATGGTGAGCTAAAAGTTTTTGGAGGTGGTATATGGCCGCTACCAGAAAAACGTCAAGCCGGACGAATTAAATATAGTACTTTTTTTCACCGCGATGTACAAGGGAAATTAATGGTTAACAACCATTGGAATCTCCCAGAGTCTCAAAATTATTTCGATCAAGACTGGTACACTGGCGGTTTGAAGAGTGCTCTAGGTCAATGCAAATGGGCCTCCGCATATCGTGACGAAGCAAGCCCAGAACCTAGAACCAATTGTGCAATGCCTATTGTAAAAGAAGGACAATTATACGGTGTTGCAACGATTGACGTCACTCTGGGTTTTTTCAATGAACTCGTTGCACAAAAGGAAAAAGAAATTCATGCTGAACTTATGATTGTTGAGCGTGATGGTAAGATACTCAGCAATCAACCTGAAATCACTGGCAACATTGTGCTAAAAAATCTCAATGATTTCGAAAGGGAGTATCCGTTCACTGCTGCGCTGAACAGCAGTATCAAAGCGCAAGGAGCTATTCCCACAGAAAAAACGTATATTGGGAAAAACGGTATTGAGTATAAAATGTTTATTCAGCCTATTGAGGGTACGCCTTGGTTAATGGCCGTCTCGCAGTCGACCGACGTCCTTAATGCGCAAAGCCACCGGTTGCTCAAGATACTGGCAATCATGCAAATACCCGTGCTGATCCTGATGTTTTTTTTGGCCGTGCTAACGTTGCGTCAGCTCATGAAGCGTTTGACGTTGCTCAAAGAAAACATTGACATGCTATCTGCTGGAGACGCAGATCTCACCAAACGTATCACGATTCATGGCGAAGATGAGCTTGATGCTATCGGTTTATCTGTGAATAGATTTGTCGCGTACCTGCAACGCCTTATCACTGAAGTTTCCGAATGTTCAGCGGTTATTGATACAGGTATCAATGAACTTCGAAATCAAACACACAGCACCAATAATGTTTTAATGCATCACATGGATGAAACCGATCAAGCTGTTACGGCTGTCAACGAGATGAGTTCCACCGCTGAAGATGTGTCACGCAGTGCTGCCCAGACAGCAAAACTGACTCAAGAAGCTGATGAGAAAGCAAAGCATTGTAAGATCATTGTAGATGACGCTTCTGCCACCGTTGGTGCACTAATTGTTGAGGTTGATCAAGCTACCAATAAGGTCAGAGATATGGAGCAAGATGCTCATCGTATAAATACTGTGTTGGCAGTGATAGGCGATATTGCTGGTCAGACTAATTTATTAGCACTCAATGCGGCCATCGAGGCTGCAAGAGCTGGTGAGCAGGGTCGAGGCTTTGCAGTAGTGGCAGATGAGGTACGCGCACTTGCAGGACGTACACAAGATAGCACCGCGGAAATAAACACTATGCTCACAAGGCTTCAGACAGGTGTTAGCACTGCAGTGACAGCGATGGAAAGCACCACCACCCTTTGTAAGGCAACCTTTGATAAGACGGTGAAAGTCAACCAAGGCCTTAATGGCATGGCGGAGTCCGTGGGCTATATAAATGGTGTTACCATTCAAATTGCTACTGCTGCAGAGGAGCAGAGTGCTGTCAGTGATGAGATCAATCGAAATATGACAGCCGTTAAGAAAATAGTAGAGAATCTTGTAATCGGGGGTTCTGCAACTGCTGCGAGTACATCTTCGCTCGCTCAATCCAATGAAAAATTACTATTAGTAGTTAAACGATTCAGGTTATAAATACTTGATTGTTACCTGAGCTCGTCTCTATAACTCGAGATAACGAATCGGAGCATTATACTGCTCTGTGAAATTCCGCCGCCTTTCTGCAACTTGCTCTCCACTCGGTGCAAGTTTCACTAAATAAGGGCGGCGCCATGAAAGTTTTGGTAAGTAATACCTTGACCTAAACAAATGCCTGCATGACGTACTCAGCATTAACCACGATACTTTACCGGCGCAATGAGCTGTCGATTCAGCTCAAACTATCAACGCTGTTCTTTCACCCTCTGAAAACCAACACATATGCCTGCTGAAACTTTGTGCGAGAGTTGTATAGCCAAATATCAAGACCACAAATACAAAATATCTAAACCCATTAACCATAAATCTAAAGCGATTCTCGATGCATCTACATCCCAACCCTCCGCAGCCTGCGCGTCTCAAGTGTCTGGTGTCTGAACCAGGTGGCTGACGAAGTCGTCAGCCGAGATCCACCTCATTCACAACGCTTGAGGTCGCGAATCCCCTACAACCTGGTATTAGAGCCGCCAAAGACGCGCAATATCCCGCGCCCGTTCACGCAACAGCCGAGGTGCTTGCTGGCAAGCATCGGCGAGGCTCATGGGGCCCGATACCAACGCGAAAGCAGCGTTGACGCCGTGTTCATACAGCGCCTCGTAGCCTTCACCGAGCGTGCCGGCAAGCATCACTACAGGCACACCTTGCTCACGCGCAATACGCGCTACCCCCATTGGCGTTTTACCGCGCAATGTCTGGCCATCGCAACGGCCTTCGCCGGTAATGACGAGGTCGGCACCTTTGACCTTATCGGCAAGCCCTACCAATTCAGCCACCACTTCTACGCCCGGTCGGAAACCGGCCCCCAAGAACGCTTTCGCAGCGAACCCCATGCCTCCAGCTGCCCCAGCGCCCGGAACGTCGCGAACATCCTGCGCAAGCACGACAGCGCAACAATCAGCAAAATGGGTCAATGCTTGATCCAATTGTTCGATCTGCTCGCTGCTTGCCCCTTTCTGCCGACCAAAAGTAAATGAAGCGCCGTGGGCACCGCACAAGGGGTTATCAACATCAGCCGCCACTTCGAAGCGCGTGCTATGCAGACGGGGATCCATCTCACTCAAATCGATACTACACAAGCTAGAAAGAGCCAATCCACCTGGCGTCAGCTCCCTTGCACCTCCATCTCGGAAGCGCACTCCCAAGGCATTGAGCATACCTGCACCGCCGTCGTTAGTTGCGCTACCACCAATGGTCAAAATGATTGTCTCGGCCCCGGCATCCAAAGCATCAAGGATCAGTTGCCCAGTCCCATAGCTGGAGCTGAGACCGGCATCACGTTGCTCCAGGGCTACCAATTGCAGGCCGCTCGCCTCAGCCATTTCAATAACTGCGGTTCGCGTTTGCGCAAGCCATCCCCAACGGGCGCTGACCTCAACGCCTAAAGGCCCTCTAACCTTGGCGTGACGACACTCCCCGTGCAGGGCCGCCAGAATCGCCTCGACGGTTCCCTCGCCGCCATCGGCCATCGGGCATTGCACCAATTCAGCGTTGGGCAGCACCTCAGCCAGCCCTAGCGCAATCGCTTGTGCAACGCCATCGGCGCTTAGGCTGTCCTTGAATGAATCAGGTGCTATGACGACTTTCATGAGCGCTCTCCGGCGATAGGTGATGCCTCATGCTGACATCAGCGAACCGCTTAGGCTCCAGCTCCAGGCACAAGCACAGGCAAGCGCTTTTGTTCGCGCGCCTAAAGGATTCGCCCGAACCGCGGCGTAGGCTTGGTCAGGTGATAGTTTCCTCTCAATAACAAAAAGAGTGACGCCCAATGATTTCGAACCAGCATATAGCCGTACAAACGCTGCCTGCCTGTGAGTCTATGACTGATTGGCCACGGGATTTCGACGTCCGTGCCTTACGAGCAGAACAGCAAGAACTGCTCGAAACGCCAGCCACCCGCGCCCTGCAATCACCACTCGATCGGAGACCCTCCATGACGCCTGAAACCTCTGCCATTGCACACATTCACGCCCGCGAAATACTCGATTCACGCGGCAACCCAACGATAGAAGCCAGCGTGACACTGGCTAACGGTGTGACCGGATCTGCCAGTGTGCCCTCTGGCGCATCGACGGGTTCGAAAGAAGCGCTGGAGCTTCGCGATGGTGAGGCTCGCTACCTGGGCAAGGGCGTACTGCGCGCCGTGGACAACGTCAACGGCGTGATCAGTGCACGGGTCAAAGGGCTTAGCGCCTTGGATCAGAAGGCCGTCGATGAGGCCATGATCCAACTGGACGGCACCGACCCCAAAAGCGCCTTGGGAGCCAATGCGACCCTAGCGGTATCGCTGGCCACCGCACGGGCTGGCGCACAGCATCAGGGCCTGGAATTGTACGAACACTTGGCCTCCCTGTACGGTCAACCTGGACGGTACGCCTTGCCGATACCGATGATGAACATCATCAACGGCGGCGAACATGCCGACAATAATGTGGACATTCAGGAGTTTATGATTCAGCCGGTTTCAGCCTCATCGTTTCGCGAGGCACTGCGCATGGGTGCCGAGATCTTTCACTCCTTGAAAGCCGTTTTGCGCGCTCAAGGCTTGAGTACCTCGGTCGGCGACGAAGGCGGATTTGCCCCTTCGCTGCCCTCCAACGAAGCGGCTTTGTTGGTCATCCAGGAAGCCGTAGAGCGGGCAGGCTATGTGCTGGGACAGGACGTTACCCTAGCGCTTGACTGCGCGGCCTCCGAATTCTTCGAGGACGGTTTCTACCATTTGCTGGGTGAAGATCGTCGATTCGACTCCGAAGACTTTACCTGTTACTTGAGCTCACTCTGTGAGCGCTATCCCATCACTTCTATCGAAGACGGCATGGACGAAAGTGACTGGGATGGCTGGAAAAAACTGACCACCCGGCTGGGCGAACGCGTGCAACTGGTCGGCGACGATCTGTTCGTCACTAACACGCGCATCCTCAAGGAAGGGATAGATCAAGGGATCGCCAACTCGGTGCTGATCAAATACAACCAGATCGGCACCTTGACCGAAACCCTGGCTGCCATCCGCATGACTCAAGCGGCGGGCTACAAAGCGGTCATCTCACACCGCTCCGGGGAAACGGAAGATACCTTCATTGCCGACCTCGCCGTCGCGACTCGGGCCGGACAGATCAAGACCGGGTCGTTGTGCCGGTCGGACCGAGTGAGCAAATACAATCGTCTACTGCGAATAGAAGAAGCATTGGGCGCCTTCGCGGTTTACGGCGCAGGTACTCGTTAAGCCTATGCCGAGTGCTGATACCAGCGAACCTTTTAGCTTTCCAACCTCAGGCGCTGACACAAGTCTGCGCCTGTTTTACGCGTGAACATCAAGTTTCAACCGTCAGACATCAGTTGCACACCCAGGTACAAAGCCATCACGTCATCTAGTTTGTTCAGATCCATTTCGGTGATCTCTGAAATCCTGTCCATCCGATAACGCAGCGTGTTTCGATGCAGGCCTAGGGCCTCTGCACAGATTTGAATTTGCCCACTGTGCTCACACCAGCTTCGCAACGTCTGCATCAACTGACCATTGCTGTCCTTGGCACGCACCTTGTTGACGACGGCCAGTAGTTCCTCGATCACATACTCTTCTCGATGAGCCCATAACATTGCCGGCAGACCCAAGCGCGTCAGTAGTAAAAGCCGCTGCGTCTTCAACACGGCACGGCCATAGGCCGCTAACGCCGTCACATGCGCGCAGACTTTGCGTAGCCGCTCCATGCCCTGGACAGGTACGCCGACGGCCACACGAACAGGCGTCCAGCCTTGGCTCTGCATTTTTTGCAAGTACTTATGAGGATCGACCCCGCTGACGGCGGGGCAGCACCACAAGACCGTATTAGGCGACGGACTCAGACACCAGCTGTCCGGAACCCGCCGCAGCAGCCATTCACTGACTATCGCTGCGACCTGCTTAGACGCAAACTCAATCAAGAGTGGCGTGCGCATGAGCTGGTGTTTGAGCCCTAGCTGCTGCGCTTCGTCCAACAACCGAAGAGAGTCTCCCGTATCTCCCAAGAGCAAGGTCAGCACGTCGTCGCTGCGCTGCTTGCGCCATTGCGACTGCACTTCGCGGTGCCGTTGCGAAACTAGCATTTCGGCCGTCATGCGCAGCAATTCTGCGTAAGTACGCAGCGTATGCGGATCGCCGGTAAGGCCCAGCACGCCAACCAAGCGTTCATCGTGCATGAGGGGCACGTTGATACCTGGCTGGACCCCTTTGAGGCAGGGAGACGACTGCACATCGATCTCCACCACGCGCTGGTTCGCCAGAACTAGCTGGGCACCCTCATGACGGGTGTTGATCCGCTCGGGCTCGCCACTGCCCATAATCAGGCCCTGGCAGTCCATCACATTGACATTGAAAGGAAGGATGAGCATTGCTCGATCGACAATGTCCTGCGCAAGCACATGATTCAACTCAAACATTGTTTTTACCTTTGAAAATGACTCGTCATGCGACCGGCGCAGCTAACTTATTTCAAATCGGAGGTCGCCTAAGAAGAAAACGTCGACTCCAGGAGGGAGCCGACGTTGAGCCAGTCCAAACTTCTTATTGCACAAGTTTAGACTTTCAAAGCAGGCGCCAGGCCCACCTGTTGAGAGCCGTTGCTGTAAGCGTCATGGGAGGCAGAGGGGCTGGCGACAGGGGTCGTCACTTCATCAGGCTCCGGCTGACCATTGAGTGCACGATTCATCTTCGCCGTATCCAGTGCTCCTACCCACTTGGCAATCGCCATGGTGCCGACGCCGTTGCCAATGGTGTTGGTAATGGCACGCGCTTCAGACATGAAACGGTCGACACCCAACAACAGCACCATGCCAGCGACCGGAATGGTTCCCAGCGAAGCCAGGGTGGCCGCCAGAATGATAAAACCCGAACCTGTCACCCCGGCCGATCCCTTGGAGGTGAACATCAGTACGGCCAGCACGATCAATTGATCCATCAAGGTCAATGGTGTGTTGGTGGCCTGGGCAATGAAGATGGCTGCAATGGTGTAGTAGATCGCCTGCCCATCCGGGTTAAAGGTCAGGCTCGCGGGAATCACCATGCCAGCAACCGGCTTGGAAACCCCTGCCTTCTCCATCTTGGAAATCATCTGCGGCAGTACCGACTCCGACGAGCTTGTGCCCAGCACAGTGAACAACTCTTCCTTAATGAACCGCAGGAACTTCCACAGGCTGAAACCACTCATGCGGCAGATGGGACCGAGCACGAAGATCACGAACACGATGCAAGTGAGGTAGACACAGGCCATCAGCTTGCCCAGCGAGAACAGCGAGCCGAAGCCGTATTTGCCGATGGTGAAGGCAATTGCGCCGAATGCGCCAATGGGAGCCAGGCGCATGATCATGTTGACCATTCGGAACATGCCCTGCATCAGGCTATCAAGCGTGTCGACGAAGAATTTTGCGCGGGGGCCAACCTGTGCCAGGGCGACGCCTAACAGCACCGAGAACAATAGGATCTGCAGCACATTGCCTTTGGCAAAAGCATCGACAATGGTGTTCGGGATGATGTTCATCACGAAATCCATGAACGTAGTGTGCTTCGCTGCGGTGGTGTAGGTATCCAAGCTTGAAGCGTCCAGCGTCGCGATGTCGATGTTCATGCCAGCGCCTGGCTTGAACACGTCCACCACCACCAGACCAACCACCAATGCCAGGGTCGATACCACCTCGAAGTAGATCAGCGCGCGCAAACCGACACGCCCTAACTCCTTCATGTTTTCCATCTTGGCAATGCCCGTTACCACCGTGAGGAAAATCACCGGTGCAAGGAGCATCTTGATCAATTTGATGAAGGCGTCGCCCAAGGGCTTCAGTGCTTCACCGGTTTCAGGAACCGCGACACCGACGACGGCACCGAGGATCACGGCTAGCAAAACCTGAACGTACAGCTTTCCTAGAATTCTTTTCATGACAGGGCCCTGATTTTTTATTGTTGTCAGGAAATGCCAAGGGCTGGGTCAATGACCCCTCCCTTAGCGGTATGCCGCAGTTATTACTTTGAATTAGCGGCCAATCAGCTTGATTACAGCGTCGGTGATCTGCCGAGTGGTCGCCGTACCGCCCAGGTCAGGCGTATGCAGACCGCTTTCAGTTACAGCTTCGATGGCGGACATCAGTTCCTTGGCCGCCGCCGCCTCGCCCAGATGCTCGAGCATCATGGCCGCAGTCCAGAAGGTTGCGATCGGGTTAGCGACGCCTTTACCGGTGATGTCGAAGGCGGAACCGTGGATCGGCTCGAACATAGACGGGAACTGGCGCGAAGGATTCAGATTGGCAGTCGGCGCAATACCCAGGCTACCTGACAAGGCGGCAGCGAGGTCAGAAAGGATATCGGCGTGCAGGTTGGTCGCCACGATCACATCCAAAGTGGATGGCTTAAGCACCATGCGCGTGGTAACAGCATCGACCAGTTCTTTGTCGATCTTCACATCAGGGAAGTCCTTGGCCACCTCGTAGAAGATCTCATCCCACAACACCATGCCATGGCGCTGGGCGTTGGACTTAGTAACCATAGTCAAGTGCTTGCGCGGACGGCTTTGAGCCAACTGGAAAGCAAAACGGTGGATACGCTCAACACCGGCACGGGTGAACACGGAGACTTCAGTGGCCACTTCTTCTGGCAAGCCACGGTGTACGCGTCCGCCGTTGCCCGAGTACTCACCTTCAGAATTTTCACGCACCACGACCCAGTCGATCTGATCACCATTGTGAAGCGGGCTTTTAACGCCAGGAAGCACACGGGCAGGGCGTACGTTTGCGTACTGGTCAAAGCCTTGGCAAATAGGCAGACGCAGTCCCCACAAAGAAATGTGGTCAGGGACGTTCAGCGCACCTACGGCACCGAAGAAAATGGCATCGAAAGTCTTGAGTTCTTCCAGGCCACCTTCCGGAATGTAGTAGCCATTTTTCAGGTAGTTATCCGAGTTCCAGTCGAAATCCTTGAAGGTGATTTCAAAGCCGACTTTCTTGGACAACGTCTTGAGGACTTCAACCCCGGCAGCAATAACTTCAATGCCGATACCGTCACCAGGAACTGCAGCAATTTTGTACGCAGTCATTTTGGACACCTTTGTAAGTTTTGTTTTGCCCGTCAAACGGATTCGTTTGATCAGGGTGTGACAGGAGTATATGTATTGAATCCAAAGGTATGAGTTACTTAAAATCACTACATAATTAACTTTAGGTTATGAATCAACATAGCATAGGCATTTCTAATTTTTTATCCATTTATCAATGAGTTGCCTACCGAAGATCATTCAGGAAGAGAGCGCCGTGCAGTAATTTGGATACATGAACGCTACTGCTCTCGCCATCATGATGGTGTCCTACGCGGAGTCTGCTTCGGAGGGGATGGCCCCTGCAACAACGCACATACCGGATTTGCACCTCGCTCAAAAGTGATTCGGCCGTCACTGATGGTACTGGGTGACACGCGATTAAGCTGTCCGTGACGCTTGGCCATACCTAGCACCTTTTCCAGGTTTTCCCTGCTTACGATCATATTTTTGAGTACCAGGTAACCTTCTGGGGGCTTGCACCAGCTTGAGTTTCGGTCCGATTACTCTATGACTGCATTTTGAAGCTTGAAGAATTAGATGCAGGGCACTGATGGATGTGTTTACAACACCTCCATGTGAAATTCCTGCTTGTTCCGGTCGAAAGGACTGTTCAGTTGGGGTAGGGGCAGGGTATATGTATTGGTAATGCGCTAACCCTACGGGCGCCCGATACATAACTTTGAGTCATGAATGAGTCAGACCCTAGACCTGTCGTTTTTCTACCTGCTGGCCAACCAAGGTAGCTTGGCTGCCACGGCTCGCGAGCTGGGAGTCACCCCTCCGGCAGTAAGCAAGCGCCTATCAGCGCTGGAGGCCAGGCTGGGCATTCGTCTGATCAATCGCACTACCCGCTCAATGAGCCTGACCACTGAGGGGGAGCTTTACTTCTCCCATGCGGCACGGATCCTCACACAGATCGATGAGGTCGAGCAGATGGTCAGCAGCAGTCGGGCTACTCCTAAAGGACTGATTCGGGTCAATGCGTCTCTCGGCTTTGGTCGCCGCTACATCGGGCCGGCTTTGGCGGCCTTCTACAACCGCTATCCCGAGGTGAAAATACAACTGGAGATCAGCGATCACCCTCTGGATCTGACGACCCATGGGTTTGACCTGAGCATCCGTTTCGGCACGCTGCCGGATGCTGCATTCCATGCTCGCAAGATTGCCTCCAATCGTCGTTTGTTATGTGCCTCTCCCCTGTACCTGCAGAAGCACGGTGCACCGGAGCGACTAGCAGACCTGCAGCAGCATAATTGCATCTTCATCAGGCAAAACGAGACGCCTTATGGCGTATGGAGTTTCGCAGTAGGTAGCCGTACTCAAAACATCAAAGTACATGGCGCTCTGGGCTGCAACGACGGCGAGGTGGCTTTGAACTGGGCATTGGAAGGTTATGGCATTCTGATGCGAGCAGAATGGGACATTGCCCGCTATGTGCGAAGCGGCCGCTTGCAGTTGATCCTTGAAGATCAGACACCTACCCGCGCGGATGTCTACGCAGTTTACCCTCAGCAACTGCAACTCTCTGCACGGGTTCGCACCCTGATCGACTTTCTGGTCGAGCGCTTTGCTCATATCGATCACTTAAGCGAAGCTGAATGAAAACATCAACTTACACCCTGATGAACCGCAAAACCTCAGCCAGGTCTGTATGGACTAATTACCATAACAACCAATATGCGTATTCAAGCACCGTTTCGATGTTCCTACATCGAATCACTTGTTGACCTAGTGAAAACCCAATAAGCTCTTTATCTGGAAGGGAAAAACAGCGCGTTTCGGTTGCTAGAGCCTTGGCCCGAGAAACCCCACTCATGGTCTTTGATGAGCCCTCAACTTCTTTAGATGCAGATGCCAAGCGTTACATTGATAAGCTCCTTTATCAAAAGTTTCCTAATATCACCAAAGTTATAGTTACTCATGATTTAAATCAGGCGAGTAAGGCGGATAAAATTCTCGTCATAGGCGGGGGGGAAGTTCTACAGGCTGGGAATCATCACTACTTGTGTTCTTGCTCAGGATGGTATCGGACTCAGTGGCTACAGGCCGCACTAGATGAGCCAAGCACTGCCTAAGGTCGTCATTCAGAAAATCATTTGCTTAGCGCTCGTGCTGCACGGGAGAATGATGAAAGGTGATGCCCTTGACCTTTCAATACATGCCTCGTGGCTATTACCGTATGGCCTGGAAGCAACCGGTTTAAGCCGTAGCACCCAAACCACCTAAACACCTCTGCAAGGCCCTTCACGTCGTACATCTGACCCTGTGATTCTGGCTCCACTGCTGCGCTGATCGAGCAGCAGTGAAGCCCAAGGGTCGTTGCAGAAATGAACGACTATTAGTTCAAGGTTGTGCGAATCGAGGGAGAGTTCATCTGGCATTCGCACCCAGAAACCGATGAAGCGTTCTTCGTGCTTGAAGGCATTCTACGCATCGAGCTGCCAGAGGGCTGTGTTCATGTTCGCGCCGGTGAACTGTACTTCGTGCCACGTGGTGTAGAGCACAGGACAGCGGCCCAGAGAAGCAAAGCTGCTGCTGATTGAGCCTCGCGCGTTCTAAATACCGGTCACGAAGGTGGTGAGCAGACTGCTCTGAACGACATCTGGATCTGAGTAGGAAATCCATAGTGGGGAGCAAGCCGCTGGGTGCAATGGCTGCTTTCGACCGACTCTGTTGAAACGTTAGATGTTCAGTTCGCCTGAACTCAGGCACAACCACCACCTGAGAACCTATTAGCAGTCGAGACAGTTTTTAATCTTTGCAGCTTGGCCCAAGGGCACGATTTCGAGCCTCGAGACAGTTTTTAAACGACAGATTAGCCGGCTGCTGAGCCCAAAAAAACGCGAACTGGCGAGACGGTTTTTAATCTATACGATCACCTTCGCGGGCAGAGCCCGCTCCCACAGCGGATCGCCTATCCCTGTGGGAGCG
>LIDZ01001588.1_pt1 | contig 21211 bp, 17 predicted proteins | sample 644651 | NCBI WGS metagenome assembly LIDZ01 (sample SAMN03856242, study PRJNA289617) | food metagenome | isolation source: wine grapes on drying loft during traditional withering process | host: Vitis vinifera cv. Corvina | place: Italy: Gargagnago di S. Ambrogio di Valpolicella | collected 2014-01 | reverse complement strand
GTTTTCACGACGAGTTATGTAGACTGGCCGCCGCAATCTAAGAGGCACGTGTACTACATGACTGATATTGAAACCACTTTTGCTGACCTTGGCCTGAACGCCGAACTCCTTGAATCTCTGAACGGTATGGGCTACGTGAAGCCATCTCCAATCCAGGCTGAGTGTATTCCTCACCTGTTGGCAGGCCGTGATGTTCTGGGTATGGCACAGACCGGTAGCGGAAAAACTGCAGCGTTCTCGCTGCCACTGCTAAACAACATTGATAGCTCCCTGAAAGCACCTCAGATCCTGGTGCTGGCACCAACGCGTGAGTTGGCGGTTCAGGTGGGTGAAGCAATCACCGAATTCTCTAAACACATGAAAGGTCTGAACGTGGTTGCCCTGTACGGCGGCCAGCGTTATGACGTTCAGCTGCGCGCTTTGCGCCAGGGTCCACAAGTTGTTGTGGGTACGCCTGGTCGTCTGCTGGATCACCTGAAGCGTGGCACGTTAGATCTGTCTAACCTGCGCGGCCTGGTGCTGGACGAAGCCGATGAAATGCTGCGTATGGGCTTCATCGAAGACGTTGAAACTATCATGGCTCAGATCCCAGACAATCATCAGACTGCTCTGTTCTCTGCAACCATGCCAGAAGCGATTCGTCGTATTACCAAACGCTTTATGAAAGATCCGCAGGAAGTGCGTATCCAGTCAAGCATGACCACTCGCCCTGATATTTCTCAGAGCTACTGGACGGCTTTCGGTCGTAAGACTGATGCACTGACTCGCTTCCTGGAAGCTGAAGACTTTGATGCTGCGATCATCTTCGTGCGTACCAAAAACGCGACGCTGGAAGTTGCTGAAGCGTTGGAGCGTAGCGGTTACAACAGTGCTGCCCTGAACGGTGACATGAACCAGGCCCTGCGTGAGCAGACTCTGGAACGCCTGAAAGATGGTCGTCTGGACATCCTGATTGCGACCGACGTTGCGGCCCGTGGCCTGGACGTTGAGCGTATCAGCCTGGTAGTGAACTTCGACATCCCTATGGATGCAGAATCTTACGTTCACCGTATCGGCCGTACCGGTCGTGCAGGTCGTGCTGGCCGTGCGCTGCTGTTCGTTGAGAACCGTGAGCGTCGTCTGCTGCGCAACATTGAACGCACCATGAAGCTGACCATTCCAGAAGTTGAACTGCCTAACGCAGAACTGCTGGGTGAGCGTCGTCTGGCTAAGTTCGCCGCTAAAGTTCAGCAGCAGCTGGAAAGCAGCGATCTGGAACAGTACCGCGCACTGCTGAGCAAAATGCAGCCTGCAGAAGATGAGCTGGATATCGAAACGCTGGCCGCTGCTCTGCTGAAAATGGCTCAGGGTGAACGTCCTCTGATCGTGCCTGCCGATGCACCTCAGCGTCCTCGTCGTGAGTTCAAAGAGCGTGACGATCGTCGTGGTGACCGTCCAGAGCGTGGTCCTCGTGAAAACCGTGAAGGTGGCGAGCGTCCAGCGCGTCGCGAACGTCGTGACGTTGGCGATATGGAAGTTTACCGCATTGAAGTTGGCCGCGATGACGGCGTTGAAGTTCGTCACATCGTTGGTGCTATCGCTAACGAAGGCGACATCAGCAGCCGTTACATCGGTAACATCAAACTGTTTGGTACTCACTCAACAATCGAGCTGCCGAAAGGCATGCCGGGTGACATCCTGCAGCACTTCACTCGTACGCGTATTCTGAATAAACCTATGAATATGCAGCTGATTGGCGATGCAGTGCCACACAGCAAAGAGCGTACTGGTGGCAGTGAGCGTCGTGGTCCAGCTCCAGCCCGTGGCGGCTTCGGCGCTGGCAACCGTGAAGGCGGTCGTAGCGATCGTCCTGAAGGTGGTCGTCGCTTCAGCAATGACCGTAACGGTCCTGCTGCTGGTGGTGAGCGTCGTGGCGGCGGTTTCAGCCGTGACGGTGGCAACCGCGGTCCTCGTACCGAAGGTGGCAACGCACCAACGCGTCGTCGTGATGCATAATCACTGACTGACCCATAAAAAAACCAGCCTTCGGGCTGGTTTTTTTTGCCTGCAATTCACGGATGCTGCATCAGCGATAAGGGCAGCGAAATCCTGCCCTGCAGCGTACGGATTACAGCGCGTTATGCGCTTGCATAGCCAGTTCAAACGAGCGAATACGCGCCTGCTGATCGAAAATCTGACCATTCACCATGATTTCATCTGCCTGGGTTTCACGGATCAGAGATGCCAGTCCCTGACGGACTTTATCCAGGTCACCGACAATCGACATACTCAGCGCCTGTTGCACACCGTACTGCTCTGAAGGTGACCACAGGTTATCCATATTCTCAACCGGCGCAGGAAGCGGGCCTGGCTTACCACGGCGGAGATTGATGAACTGCTGCTGCATCGAGGTGAACATATAGCGGGCATCCCGCTCGCTGTCAGCGGCGATCACATTCACACATACCATCGCATGCGGCTTCTCAAGACGCGCCGAGGGCTTAAAGTTTTCACGATAAATATGCAGCGCCTGAAACAACATGTCCGGGGCAAAATGCGACGCAAAGGCAAAGGGTATGCCTAACTGGGCGGACAGTTGCGCGCTGTACAAACTGGAACCGAGCAGCCAGACCGGAATTTTCAGCCCCAGTCCCGGTACCGGCTGTATGGCCGGTTGTACGCCTGGCTCCGCATCAAACCATGCAATCATCTCGGCGACATCAGACGGGAAGTTATCAACATGTCCACCCATATGACGGCGAAGCGCCATCATCGTGCGCTGATCCGAACCCGGCGCACGGCCCAGTCCCAAATCGATACGGCCAGGATAAAGCGATTCGAGAGTACCGAACTGCTCGGCGATCACCAGCGGTGAATGGTTGGGCAACATTACGCCGCCAGAGCCCAGACGCAGCGTGGTGGTATTGGCGGCCAGATAACCAATCAGCACTGACGTTGCCGCACTGGCAATGCCCGTCATGTTGTGGTGTTCAGCCAGCCAGTAACGATTGTAACCTGACTTTTCCGCTTGCTGTGCGAGAGCCAGTGAAGAATGAAACGCATCGCGCGCGGTCGCGCCTTGCGGGATCGGCGCCAGATCGAGAACCGAAAGTGGGACATTTTTTTTATCAGACATAGGTGCTCACTTATTCGAAGGGCGTAAGCCAATACAAATATCTATCCTGGACGATTTCTTCTCAAAAGGATTGGCAGTTTGCAGCACTTTTCAGCATTGCCAGACTGCAAGATTACCCCGCCAACCCAATGGCTCGTGCTCAGGACAGGCTAGTCTGACCAGTATCCTCCATCGTTACCCATATTGAACAGCCTTTATTGGTTGGGGAATGAGGCGGGCCTTAACCCCGCCGTGTTAGCTGACGAGTTCCAGGCCAGCCACTTTCCACCAGTAGCCGTTACATTGCTGGCGAGACAACAACGATAAAGGCTGTTTACCGGTTTCATTATTACGGAACGCTTCAAGCATCGGCAGTGTATCGCTGCCTTCGGGCGACAGCCGCACAATGTCGACCATGCCCTGCATCGAAATCAGTTCATTGCCCAGGTTATAGCAGTAGCCACTCATGGTCTGAATGCCGTTGAGCACAAACACCTGCTGATCTTCCTGCGAGCGCAGGGCCCGGCCCTGCGGATAGTCAATACAGCAGGTCTGACAATCATCTTTCCCGCGGTTTTCCGCTCTGGCGGTAAAGCAGCGGGCGGAATAAGCCAGCGGCAAATGGCCGTAGCTCAGCACCTCTACCTCAAACTTATTCCTGATCCCCAGCTCTTCGCACTGGGTGAGTAAATTCATCAGCCATTCACGAGAAAGCTCAACCGGCATACACCAGCGCATCATGCCCATTTTATGCAGCAGACGCAGGGTTACGGCGTTATAACAGTTGAGCGCATGTCCGGCGACGAAAGGCAGACCGGCCTCTGCGGCCATATTCACCGAGCCCATATCGTTGGCTTCAATCAGGAACTCGCCGTTATCGACGTACCTTTTCAGCTCGGTGAGTTCAGAAGGCGATTGCAATAAGGCCAACGTACTGAGCACCACCTGTTTCCCGCTGCCGGCCAGCTCTTTTGCCATCCCCAGCCAGTCGGCGTGCTTCGTTGCCCGGCGCTTGCTGCAAACGGCCTCACCCAGATAAATGATGTCAGCCGAGCTGGCGGCTGCCGCCTGATAAAATCTTTGCAGGGTCTCTGTTGGCCAGTACCAAAGAACCGGACCTAATGCGTATTTCATGATGATCCTTACTGCCATTCTCGGTGATAGGCACCGAGCGTAGTTTGCGTGCCTTCGCTGAGCGAACTTAATGCGTTCATCCAACTTTGTTGTGCGCTGAAATTCTCCGGATCAGCCTTACAGCGATCGATAGCCTGTCGCCAGATGCGGGCGATTTGCGCCACATAGGCCGGACTTCTCTGACGTCCTTCGATTTTCACCGAGGCGATATTTGCCGCCAGCAGCGTGGGAAGCAGTTCGAGAGTATTCAGGCTGGTCGGCTCTTCCATGGCGTGATACGGCACATCGCCCACTTTATAACGGCCCTTACACAGCGTTGGATAACCGGCATTTTGACCAGCATCGTAGCGGTCAATCAGCACTTCATTTAAGCGTGACTCCAGCCCGGCGGAGGTTTGCTGCCAGCGAACATATTTCGCCGGTGAACAGGCGCCAACGGTATTCGGTGACTCGCCGGTCAGATAGGAGGAGAGGTAGCAACGACCTTCGGCCATGATGCACAGGCTACCAAAGGCGAAAACCTCAAGCGGAACGGTGGTTGCGCGCGCCAGCTGGCGAACCTGATGAATGGACAGCACGCGTGGCAGAACCACCCGTGAAACGGCAAAGTTGCGTTGATAAAACCTAATCGCCTCGGCGTTAGTGGCTGACGCCTGCACTGAAACATGACGCTCAATCAGCGGATAGCGCTCGGCGGCGTATTCCAGCATGGCGATATCGGCAAGTATCAGGGCATCGACGCCCGCTTCTGCAGCCATATCCACCGCCCGTTCCCAGCGTTTGTAACCGTCAGGATGGGCAAAAGTGTTGATCGCCACATGCAGTTTACGTCTATGCTGATGAACGTAGCGGGACGCTTCCTGCAAACGTTTCTCTGTAAAGTTGAGCCCGGCAAAATGGCGCGCGTTAGTGTCATCTTTCAGGCCGATATACACGGCATCTGCGCCATTTTCAATCGCAGCCTTCAGGGCAGGTAAGTTACCTGCAGGACAGAGCAATTCCATATCAAAACATTCCGGATAAACAGAAGAGGCGTTGAGTTTAGTCAGCATGAAGCGGACAATTTTTGATTTAAGGCAGCTAATGGCGTATTGATGGGAAGAGATTTACCGACAATTTCCTGATAGTTCGCTCACTTTGTTGATCCAACTGCCTGATGTGTTTTGTCGATCTGGCAAAATAGTCGAAATTTACTCACAAGGAGTCACGATGGTGTTGAACCCATTTCGCGCTCAATTGGTTCGAAAAGGACCGGAAATGTTGCAGATCCCGCTGCAGTTTGTGCCGTTCATGATCAAGAAGCAGATGCTGCAGCAGATCCTGAACTGGCAATTTCACCATGCTTTGGCCGAAGGTGAGTTAAACTTTCTGCAGGGGCGTTGGTTAGGGATTGAGATCCGTGACCTCGGGCTGAGCTGGGCAACGACTGTTGAACAGGGAAAATTACGCGTAGCCGATCGGGTTGAAGCGGACGTCTGGTTTCGCGGCGACGCTAACGATTTGCTACTGGTAGCCGCTCGCAGGTTGGATCCCGATACGCTGTTTTTCCAGCGCCGTTTGGTGATTGAAGGGGATACAGAACTGGGGCTTGAAGTGAAAAATCTGATGGATGCGATTGAGCTTGAATTCATGCCGGCGCCGTTGCGCTTTGGTCTTATGCAACTGGCTGATCTGGTTGAGGCTGGACTGACTGAGGACGCGAATTCCCCAGCGGATCGCGCGGGTGCACCATGTTGATTCGTAGTGAAATAGGAATGGATGCGGCCAGCATAGACAGTCTGTTGCGCCGTTGCTTTGAAACTTCCGCAGAGGCAGAACTGGTTCAGCAACTGCGTGAAGATGGTTTACTTACCCTGGGCGTGGTTGCCACTGATGATGAAGGCCAGGTCCTGGGCTATGCGGCATTCAGCCCGGTGACATTGAATGGCGAAGATAATCAGTGGGTCGGCCTTGCACCGCTGGCCGTTGATGCCGATTTTCGCGGGCAGGAACTGGGCAAGAAGTTGATCTATGAAGGGCTGGACACGCTGAATGAGTTTGGCTATGCCGCGGTGGTGGTGCTCGGCGATCCGGCCTATTACGAGCGATACGGTTTTGAACCCGCGGCCAGGCATCAGCTTCGTTGCCGCACGCTGGGCGCAGAGGCCGCTTTTCAGGTCTATAAGCTGGCTGACAATGCGTTCAGCGGTGCTGAAGGTCATATTGACTATTCGGCACCTTTCAACCGTTTTTAAGCCCCTCAAGCCAGGCGCTTAATGAGACAGGCTGGTGTTCTACCAGCCTGATCTTCTGCAGCCGCTTCAACTGCTTAACCTGATACTCCAGCCTGGATGCGGAAGAACGATCTCCGGCCTCACAGTGAAACAACAACTCCAGCGGACCTTTCCCGCGTAATGCTTTCGCCCCTTTCCCCGCCTGATGCTGCAAGAAGCGTCTGGACACATCATTGGTGATCCCGGTATACAACATGCCGCTGGCGGTGCGCAGGATATACAGGCGCCAGGGCGCGCTTTCACATTCGCTCATCATTTCAGCCATTTCGATTCCTCTGCCCGCAGCATAGCAAAACCGGCAGCGAATGTGGCAAAGTAGCGTTTTTCAGGGAGGCCCCATGTCAGCAAGCGAAAACCTTAGTGCGATTAGCCGTTATCTTAAAAAACAACATGTGCTTTCCCTTTGCAGCGGTAATCCGGTGTGGTGTGCAAATTGCTTCTACGTCTACGATGCCGAACGGGTCGCTTTCTGGCTGATGACGGAAACCGAAACCCGGCACGGCGCGCAAATCGCTACCGATCCGCTGGTGGCCGGCACCATCAATGGACAGCCCAGGTCAGTGTTGCTGATAAAAGGGGTGCAATATTCTGGCAGGATCGCCTTGCTGCAAGGCGAAGAAGAGCATCTGGCCCGCAAAGACTATATCAAACGTTTCCCGATCGCGGCAAAAGTCTCCGCACCGTTATGGCAGATAACGCTGGATGAGCTGAAAATGACCGACAATGCGTTGGGATTTGGCAAAAAGCTGAGTTGGGTCAGAGGGTAGCAGGCCGGGCAATACCCGGCCTCAGGCCTGTCAGGCGGTTTCGAGCAGACGCAGGGACTCGCGATTAAACGCGGGTAAATCCTCAGGAGTTCGGCTGCTGACCAGCGTATCGTTATCAACGACCACTTCTTTGTCGTAAAAATCGGCACCGGCATTTTTCAAATCAATCGCAATAGCCTTCACGGAGGTCATTTTGCGGCCGCGGACGGCATCGGCGCTGATAAGCAGCTGTGGGCCATGGCAGATGGCAAATACTGGTTTGCCCAGCGCCACAAACTGTTTGGTGAAGTCGACGAAACGATCATCGCCTCTCAGGCTGTCCGGCGAATGGCCGCCCGGTAATAGCAGCGCGTCGAAGTCACCTGGTTTCACGTCGTCGATAGATTTGTCGATCTTCACTTCAGCTTTGCCTTGCTTACCCTTGACGGTCGTGCCTGCTTTTTTCTCAATGGTAATTACCTGATGGCCAGCCTGGGTGAAAGCGTCAGCAGGAGAAGTAAATTCTGAGTCTTCAAATTCATCGGTTATCAGTACCGCTATCTTCTTGCTCATGTTTTCCTCCGGTGATTAAAATCATTAACACCCTTAAGTGTGGTTCATCATGCTGATAAATCAAGTCGGGCAGGGTGAATGCGCTGAGACATTGTGGTTAAGGTAGAGGGACATGCCGATGAAACGGTCATGCCGACTGAGCAGGCGAAAATATAAAACGGAACCCCGATCAAATTGTGGATATTGAATTCTGAGTACTATGCGCTGTCGGGCGTAGCCCGCAGCGATCCGGAGCCCTCGCCATGTCCCATATAACCTCATCACGCCTTACCCTACCTGTATTTGCCAGATGGAAACCCCTGCTGTTTTTGGCTGTGGTGGTCATCGGGCTGTGGGTCGTCAAATGGCAGCCGTATTACCTGAAAGCCTTTCTCGCGGCGGACACGCACAGCATTGGCAAATCCCTGCTGGCCAACCCCAGCGAGCATCCTTTACAGGCCGCCTGGGACTATGCGCGGGTCTATTTTCTTGCCGTGTGGAAAGCCGCCGTGCTGGGCGTGATCCTCGGCTCTCTGGTACAGGTACTGATCCCCAGAAACTGGTTAGTACGCACGTTGGGGCAGCCTCGCTTTTCTGGCACGCTGTTTGGCACGCTGCTTTCCCTGCCTGGTATGATGTGTACCTGCTGTGCCGCGCCGGTTGCCGCAGGGCTGCGGAAATCTTCAGCCTCGGTCGGAGGCACGCTGGCGTTCTGGCTGGGTAATCCGATCCTGAACCCTGCCACGCTGATATTTCTGGGATTTGTGCTGGGCTGGCAATTTGCGGCTATCCGGCTGGTGGCCGGGGTGTTGATGGTGTTGGGCATTGCGCGGCTGGTGCAAAAAATGACGCCAGACGCGCAGGTCTCTAACGTGGTTCCGCTGATGCCTAAAACCGATAACACACCGTTTTTACGACGCTGGTTTAGCGCGCTGTGGACGCTGTTCTGGAATACCATCCCGCTGTATATCCTGGCGGTGCTCCTGCTCGGCGCGGCGCGAGTCTGGCTGTTCCCTCATGCGGATGGCATGGTCAGCAATACGCTGTTCTGGGTGGTGGCGATGGCGATTGCCGGGTGCCTGTTTGTGATCCCAACGGCGGCAGAAATCCCGATTGTTCAGGCCATGATGCTGGCGGGCATGGGGATGGCACCGGCGTTGGCGCTGTTGATGACCTTGCCTGCGGTGAGCGTGCCGTCGTTGCTGATGCTGCATGGCGCGCTGCCCGCCCGATCGTTGTGGCTGACTGGCGCACTGGTGGCATTAAGCGGAATGCTGGTTGGCGGGGTGAGTCTGTTACTGCTTTAGCGCGATAAGTTAGTTCGATGTCAGCCCGCCAGAATAACGGGCTTAGCCACCGGCTTTCCGAAGATGGTGAATGACCTGGTTACTGCTGCCACGCCACAGCAGTGCCGGGTCTTTCAACGCCGCGATAAACTTCCCATCGATTAACACATCAATCTGCTCAACGACCTGCTTTTGCTTAGCCGTCAGCTCAGCCAGCAGGTAACCGGTCCACAGCCAGATATCCTTGCCTGGGCAATCACGACGCACGCGCTTCGCCAGCCTCAGCACATCCGCGACGTTAGCCGGATGTAAGGGATCGCCTCCCGACAGGGATAAACCCTGGCGGGGAATGCGCGTATCGTTCAGGTCAGCGATCAGCTGCTCTTCCTGCTGCACGGTGAAAGGATGCCCGGAAGTGAGCCGCCAGGTACTTTTGTTATAGCAACCCTTGCACTGATGCTCACACCCGGCAACAAACAGCGTGCAACGCGTGCCCGGCCCGTTAATGATGTCGACCGGGTAATACTGATGGATATTCACCCCAGCGGGCCGTTCAAGTGCTTAACGCGCCGCTTCACCTCTTCCTGTTTTCCGGCGTTAAACGGACGGGCGTCCGGGCTGCCAAGATAACCGCACACGCGACGGGTAACCGACACTCTGGCCGCATCATGATTGCCGCATTTCGGGCAGGTGAACCCTTTGCTGGTACAGGCGAACTCGCCAGTAAAGCCGCACGCATAGCACTCATCAATCGGCGTGTTGGTGCCGTAGTAGGGCACGCGGCTGTAGCTGTAATCCCAGACGTCTTCCAGCGCTTTCAGATTGTGCTGAATATTGGGATATTCGCCGTAACAGATAAAGCCGCCATTGGCGACCGGCGGGTAGGCCGCTTCGAAATCAATCTTGTCGTAGGGGTTCACCTTTTTCTCCACGTCGAGGTGGAAGCTGTTGGTGTAATAGCCTTTGTCGGTGACGCCCGGCACCACGCCAAACTCCGCTGCATCCAGACGGCAGAAGCGATCGCACAGGTTCTCACTCGGCGTGCTGTACAGACTGAAGCCGTAACCGGTTTCGGCTTTCCAGCGATCGGTGGCCTGACGCAGACGGCTGACAATGGCAACCGCTTTCTCGCGCAGCTGTTGATCGTCGTAGAGATGCGTTTCACCGCCGCTCAACGCGTTAATGGTTTCGTGCAGCCCGATATAACCCAGCGAAATGGAGGCGCGGCCATGTTTGAAGATCTCCGCGACGTCATCGTCGGCATTTAACCTGACGCCACAGGCGCCTTCCATATACAGAATGGGCGCCACGCGCGCTTTGACGTTCGCCAGCCTGGCGATGCGGGTCATCAGCGCTTTTTTCGCCAGCGCCAGACGCTGGTCGAGCAGCGTCCAGAAGTACTGTTCATTGCCTTTCGCCTCAAGGGCGATACGCGGCAGATTCAGGCTGATGACGCCGATATTATTGCGGCCTTCATGCACCAGCTCACCATTTTCTTCCCAGGTTCCGAGGAAGCTGCGGCACCCCATGGGGGTTTTGAAGGAACCGGTGACGCTTACCACCTGCTCATAGTTGAGAATATCCGGGTACATGCGCTTACTGGCGCACTCAAGGGCCAGCTGTTTGATATCGTAATTGACGTCACCGGCGCGGCGGTTAAGGCCTTCTTTGATGGCGAATACCAGTTTTGGGAACACCGCGGTTTTACGGTTTTTACCCAAACCGGCAATGCGATTGCGCAAAATGGATTGCTGCACCAGTCGCGCCGACCAACAGGTACCCAGGCCAAAACCAAAGGTGACAAAAGGCGTCTGACCGTTAGCGGTATGCAGGGTATTCACTTCGTACTCAAGCGACTGAAAAGCGTCATAACACTCTTTTTCGGTGCGGTCGCGGGCATAGGCTTCGGCATCGGCAATCTGCCACTGTTGTGCGGTTTTCAGGTGCTTAGCCTGGCTGGCCTCGACAAACGGCGCCAGCACTTCATCAATGCGGTTGATGGTGGTGCCACCATAAATATGGCTGGCAACCTGCGCGATGATTTGCGCCGTCACGGCAGTCGCGGTGGAAATGGATTTGGGGGGTTCAATCTCGGCATTGCCCATCTTAAAGCCGTGCGTCAGCATCCCTTTCAGGTCGATCAGCATGCAGTTGAACATCGGAAAGAACGGCGAGTAATCGAGGTCATGGTAGTGAAGCTCGCCACGTTCATGCGCCATCACCACGTCACGCGGCAAAATATGCTGCGAGGCATAATGCTTAGCCACGATCCCCGCCAGCAGATCGCGCTGCGTTGGGATCACCTTGCTGTCTTTGTTGGCATTTTCGTTTAACAGGGCGGGGTTGCTTTGCTCAACCAGGCCGCGAATGGCGGTGTTCAGTTTGCCGCGTAGCTCACGGGCAATGTCACGATCGTGGCGATATTCGATGTAGGTTCGGGCCAGTTCGGGATAGCGCCCGGCCATCAGCTGGTTTTCAACCGCGCGCTGGATATCATGAATATCCAGGCATTCCTCCTGCTGAAGCTGCTGGCAAATCTGCACCGTAACCTCGGCACAATAAGCCTGATCCTCAATCCCTGCCGCGTGCGCCGCGCCTTTGATTGCATCGCCGATGCGCGTTGCATCAAACGGCATACTGCAACCATCACGTTTAATCACCTTCACCACGTATCATCCCTCGCAAAAATCTATATATGGATCTGTGCAGGCATAATAAACGCTATATGTAGTGCTTTCTGGAGTTTAACTGCCAGTTTGTTGACCTGGCGCAAGTGTTCAGCAAAGTCTTAATAACGCCCCAAAACGCACCACTTTGGCCCGACAGGCAGAGCCCTCAGATGTGTGGCTTTGCGACCGGTGAGCTGGCATTCTGCGCGCACGCCGCTGAAACTTTGGCCGGAGAACGGGCAACATCGCAGCTGAAAGTATTTTTTGGCACCTGAATGACGCGCTTCGGTTGCATTCATAGCAGAGGAATTCATATTATTGCCTGTTATGCGGAGCAAACATGTCTTTGCTCAGGTCATCCCGGGATACTGTCTGATGCCTTCTGTGACATACAATGAAAAACAGGTTAGCCGATGGATCGGTGCGCGCACCGTTGCCAGGGGAAGAAGCCTGGTGGAAAAAGCGCAGAACATTCAGTGGCAAAACAACCTGCTGACCGGCGAAGTGCCGGGCAGAAAAATCGAACCCTTCCAGGTGATGGTGCATTTCAGCACGCCGCAGGGCAAGCTGCTGGCCAATGGCGAATGTACCTGTCCGGTAAAAAACAACTGCCGCCATGTTGCGGCGGTGATGCTGGCCTACCTGCAACAGCAGCCTGAGAAAGCGCCAGACGAACCCGAATTACACCGAATCTCCACCACGCCAGTGCCGACACTGCGCCTTGAGTCACGCGCTAAATTTGTCAGTGGCTTTGGTCGCTATGGCCACCGTCAGAAGAAGCTGGATTTCGCTGCGGTACATTTTGACTATGCCGGCGTCCTGGTCGGGGCGGGCAGCAGCGGCGAACGCTTTGAAGACCGGCAGGGCGCGCCTTTTTTGATCCACCGTCAGCCCGAGCTTGAGCAGGGCTGGTTGCAGGAGATCAATGCCGCCGGGCTGGAAACCATTCCGGCCGGGCACATCTACACGCCTGAATCCACGCCTTTGCCGCCGGTGATCTTTGCCCCGGAAACCCCGGTTGAGTGGCGGGCATTTATCCGCAAACAGCTGCCGAAACTGCGTAAACGCGGCTGGAAGGTCAGCATGGACGATGACTTCACCTGGAACGTTACCGACATTGCCGGTATCGAAGGCAAAGCGGTGCAGGGGCAGGACGGCTGGTTCAACCTTGAGCTGGAAGTGAACGTCGGCAAACGCCAGGTGCGGATGCAGCCGCTGCTGTCCGCGCTGTTCCAGAAAGATCGCCGCTGGTTCTCCGGCAACCTCAATCAAATTCCGGACGAAGAAGTGATCGAACTCCGAAGCGATCGCAATGAGCGTCTGCATATCAGCGCCAGCATCATGAAGCCGCTGGTCGGTAACCTTATCGATCTGTTTGCGTTAGGGGCCCATACGCCGCTGCGGATTGCGCCTTACGAGGCAGGGCGCCTAACCGCGCTGAATGACACCGGCCGCTGGCAGTTTCACGGCGACAGCGGCGTCTGTCAGCTGGCGGAACGCCTGCGATCCAGCGAAGGCATCCTGCCGGTTGAGCCGCCAAAAGGGCTGCATGCCCAGCTGCGTGATTACCAACAGCAGGGCCTTAACTGGATGCAGTTCCTGCGTGCCCATGACCTCTCCGGCGTGCTGGCGGATGATATGGGACTGGGCAAAACCGTGCAGACGCTGGCGCATCTTCAGCTGGAAAAAGAGGCGGGCAGGCTGGACCGTCCGGCGCTGATCGTGGTGCCGACCACGCTGGTCTATAACTGGACGCAGGAAGCCAGCCGCTTTACGCCAGAGCTGAAGGTGCTGGCGCTGACCGGGCCGGATCGCAAAGCCTTTTATGATGACATCGAAAAGTACGATGTGGTGCTGACCACCTATTCCCTGTTATGGCGTGACCAGCCGCAGCTGATTGGCCACAGCTATCATCTGCTGATCCTCGATGAAGCGCAGTACGTCAAGAACAGCGCCTCACGCGCGGCGTCGGTGATCCGCTCGCTGAAATCCCGCCACCGCTTGTGCCTGACCGGTACGCCGCTGGAAAACCACCTCGGCGAACTGTGGTCGCAGTTCGATTTCCTGCTGCCGGGCTTCCTCGGCAGCGAAAAGCAGTTTACGCAGGACTGGCGCGTGCCGATTGAGCGCAATGGCGATCGGGTGCGCAGAGAGCTGTTAGCACGACGCGTCAGGCCGTTTATGCTGCGCCGACGCAAACAGGAAGTGGCGAAAGAGCTGCCGCCGAAGAACACCATCGTGCGTTCGGTGGAGATGGAAGGCAGCCAGCGCGAGCTGTACGAATCGGTGCGCAGTGCAATGCAGGATCGTGTGCGGCTGGCGGTCGAGCAGCAAGGCGCCGGACGCAGCCATCTGCTGGTGCTGGATGCGTTACTGAAACTGCGGCAGATTTGCTGCGATCCGCGTCTGGTCAAAACCGATAAGGCGGCGAAGGTAAAGCATTCCGCCAAGCTGGCGCTGCTGCGGGAGATGCTGGACGATCTGTTGGCGGAAGATCGCCGGATCCTGATCTTCTCGCAGTTCACCACCATGCTGTCGCTGATCGCCGAGGAGCTGCAAAAGGCCCGCATCCCGTATGTGATGCTGACCGGCAGTACGCGGGATCGTATTGAGCCGGTCAGGCGTTTTCAGGAAGGTGAAGTGCCGGTATTTTTGATCAGCCTGAAAGCTGGTGGCGTGGGGCTCAATCTGACGGCGGCGGACACGGTGATCCATTACGATCCCTGGTGGAACCCGGCGGCAGAGAATCAGGCCACCGACCGCGCCTATCGCCTCGGTCAGGACAAGCCGGTGTTCGTCTATAAACTGATTGCCGCCGGCAGCATTGAAGAGAAGATCGTCGCGCTGCAGGGGCAGAAAGCCGAACTGGCCGACAGCATCCTTGAGGACGAGCTGAGCGAACCGGCCAGCTTCACCAGCGACGATCTGGCGACGCTGTTTGCGCCGCTCTGACGACTCGTCTTTACGGTCGATTGCCGCAACGCGCCATCAGCGCTTCTGATACCACCAGACCGCTTCCCACGGGCGCAGCATCACTTCACCGGGCGTAACGTGGGTATCGGGATAGTTGCTGATCAGCACGTCCCACTGCCCGCTGTAGGCCGGTGGGTGCCAGACCTGGGTTTCGGCACTGAAGTTGGTCGCCACCACCAGCGTCTCGTTTTCCATGCGGCGGCAGTAACACCACAGATAAGGATGATCCGGCAGCAGATCGAGATAATCGCCCCAGGTGAGGATCGCGAACTCTTTGCGGAGCTGGATCAACCGCTGATAGGTGTAAAACACCGATCCTTTGTCGGCCAGTGCCGCCTCGGCGTTGATCGTTTCCAGGTTGTCGCACATACCGATCCACGGCGTGCCGCTGGTGAAGCCGCCATTCTCGCCCGCGTTCCATGGGATTGGCGTGCGGCCGTTATCGCGAGATTTACTGGCCAGAATCGCCAGCAGGTTATCGCTGTCACGGCCCTGAGAGCGCAGCTCGGCGTACATATTGTGGCTTTCAATATCGCGGTAATCGATGATGCGGGTGAAGTGCGGATTGGTCATCCCCAGTTCTTCCCCCTGGAAGATATAGGGCGTGCCCTGCATCCCGTGCAGCACCAGCGCCAGCATTTTGGCCGACTGCACGCGGTAGCGATCTTCGTCTCCCCAGCGCGATACCACCCGTGGCTGATCGTGGTTACACCAGAACAGCGCGTTCCACGCCCGATTGTGCATGCCATGCTGCCAGTGGCTGAAAATTGCTTTCTGCGCCACCAGATCCAGCGGCGTCAGCGTCCATTTCTGGCCATTGTAAAAATCCACCTCAACATGATCGAAGCTGAATACCATCGACAGCTCTTCGCCATCCAGCGCGCCATAGCGCTGGCAGTGCTCAAGGGTGGCGGAAGACATCTCGCCCACGGTCATCAGCTCACGCGGGCGGAACACGTCGCGGCTCATTTCCTGCATAAACTCATGGATGCGCGGACCATCGGTATACAGCCGCAGCCCGTCGCCGCCGGGGTCGTCCGGGAAATCCTGATGCTTGGACACCAGGTTCACCACATCCAGCCGCAGGCCGTCGATGCCGCGATCGGCCCAGAAGTTGACGATTTGCTTCAGCTCGGCGCGCAGATTGTCATTCTCCCAGTTAAGCTCGGCCTGCTCCGGTGCCCACAGGTGCATATAGTACTGGGCACTTTCCGGGTGCCAGCGCCAGGCGTTGCCACCAAACTTCGACAGCCAGTTGTTCGGCGGCTGAGTTGGCGTGCCGTCACGCCAGATGTAATACGAACGATAGGGGCTTTCGCGATCCAGCGCCTCGTGGAACCAGTGATGCTGGGTCGAACTGTGGTTAAACACCATATCCAGAATAATGCGCATACCGCGCCGATGTGTCTCTTCGACCAGCCTGTCGAAGTCATTCAGGGTGCCAAAAATCGGATCGATGGCAATATAATTCGCCACGTCATAGCCGTTGTCGACCTGCGGGGAGATATAGAACGGCGTCAGCCAGATCGCATCCACGCCGAGCTGTTTTAAATAGTCGAGCCGCTGGATAACGCCTGCCAGATCGCCCGTTCCGCTGCCGGTCGTGTCCTGAAAACTCTTGGGATAAATTTGATAAATAACGCCGTTTTGCCACCACGGGGGAATTTTGGTCATCGCTCAATCCTGATTCTCAGGTGAAAGGGTCTGGCTGCGTCGATCGTTGTAATCCGTTCTTATTCCCTAAGATTAGCCATTATCTGGCAAGGCGTCACAAAACAAGACCCTCCCTGGGGGTTTAGTCACATCTCACTTGATGCGCATTGCGAAATATGTTTTATGGGTTTTTTGCCTTTTTTGGCCCGTCATACTTATGGAGACCTGTTGATGCCTCAGTTTTTGCGTTTGTCGTTACTTGCCAGCTCCCTGTTTGTCTCACTCTATGCTCAGGCAACCCCCGCTGGCAACCTGCCGTTGATGCCCTGGCCACAACAGGTTGAGCAGCCCGCCAGCGGCGGCAGTTTGCGGCTGGATAACCGGCTTTCCATCCGCATTGAGGGCGACGATCTGCCGGGATCGGTCGATCGCTGGCGTCAACGCATTGGCCTGCAAACCGGCTGGCAAATGATGCCGCAAACCGGCGAGGTGGCGCAGCCGACCATCCGCATTATCATCGCCAAACGGGTCGATCCGATCCCGCAGCCGGACAGCGATGAAAGCTATAGCCTGCAGGTCAGCGGTGACGGCGTGGTGCTGAATGCCGCCACCCGTTTCGGCGCGATGCGTGGCATGGAAACGCTGCTGCAGCTGGTGCAGAACACCCGGCAGGCCAGCGAAATCCCTTATGTCACCATCCACGACAGCCCGCGCTTCCCCTGGCGTGGGATCCTGATCGATTCCGCCCGACATTTTATGCCGCTTGATACTCTCCGCCGCCAGATCGATGGCATTGCCTCGGCCAGAATGAACGTCTTCCACTGGCACCTGACCGACGACCAGGGCTGGCGATTCGCCTCCAGTCATTATCCGCAGCTGCAGGAAAAGGGCAGCGATGGCCTGTTCTACACCCAGGATCAGATGAGATCGATCGTGAAGTACGCAGCGGATCGTGGCGTGCGCGTGGTGCCGGAGATCGATCTTCCGGGTCATGCGACGGCGCTGGCGGTGGCAATGCCCGAATTGATCAGCGCGCCGGGGCCGTATCAGATCGAACGTGGCTGGGGCGTGTTCAAACCGCTGCTCGATCCCAGCAACGAGCAGGTTTATCAGTTTATCGATACCCTGGTCGGGGAAGTGGCGGCGGTGTTCCCGGATCCGTGGCTGCATATCGGTGGCGATGAAGTGGATGCCACGCAGTGGAAGGAATCAAAGCATATTCAGGCGTTTATGCAGGAAAAAGGGTTAAAGGATGAGCATGCGCTGCAGGCGTATTTCAACCAGCGGGTGGAGAAGATCCTTGAGCAACATCATCGCCAGATGATGGGCTGGGATGAGATCGCCCATCCGGATCTGCCGAAAAGCATTTTGATCCAATCCTGGCAGGGGCAGGATGCGTTGGGCGAGGTCAGCAAGCAGGATTACCACGGCATTCTCTCGGCCGGGTTCTATCTGGACCAGGCGCAACCAGCCTCTTATCACTACCGCAACGAAGTCTATCCGGTGGGTCTGGAGGGACACGATCGGCTGCAGCAGGGCGATAAGGCACAAAGCTGGCAGTTCACCATGCCCAGACTGAAAGGTAGCGCGGTGAAGGGCAGCTTTACGCTTATCGAGCATGGCGACAAATGGCGGGGCTTTATCGATTTTGCCGGGAAATCGCGGCGGATGGTGCGCGACGTCGAGTGGCTGTCACCGCATCAGGTGACTTTCAGCGTGGATACCTGGATGGGCGACGTTCGTCCGGTGGTCTCGCTGGATGGCGACAGGCTTAGCGGCTATATGCGGGTGGGCAACGCCCGCTATCCTGTTCAGGGCTCTAAGCTAAATACGGTGCCAACCGGCATCCAGCCTGCGGTACCGAGTGAGCAGCAGATGAAAGATAACCTGCTGGGCGGTGAAGCGGCGCTGTGGGCAGAAATCGTTAATCCGCAGGTGATTGATGTGCGTCTGTGGCCGCGTGCCTATGTCGTGGCGGAGCGCCTGTGGTCGGCGAAGGATGTGACCAATGAGCAGAACATGTATCGGCGGCTGGCGGCGGTGGACAGCTGGTCAGCCGTCTCGGTGGGCTTGCAACAGCATGCCCAGGCGCAGACCCAGATGATCCGGCTGGCGAACAGCAGCAATACCGTGCCGCTGCAAATCTTCGCGGAAGCGCTGGAGCCGGCCCAGTATTACACCCGCCAGCACCTGAAATTCCAGGCCGGACATTATGACCTCAACGAGCCGCTAAACCGACTTGCCGACGTGTTACCCGCAGAGAGTGATAAGGTGCGCGCGCTGAATCAGCAGGTCGATGCGTTAATTACCAACCGGGGCGATCGCCAGGCGCTGCAGGCCATCCGTCACCAGCTGCGTCTGTGGCAGCAAAACGTGCCGGAGGTGATGCCGCTGCTGGCGCAAAATTATGCGCTACAGCCGCTCCAGCCGGTGGCGCAGCAGCTGGAAGCGATAAGCCGCATCGGCCTGTCATTGCTGGATGCTATTGAGGATAACCGGGCATTTGGGGCGGATGAAGTGGCAAAAATGCAGGCGACGCTGGATAAAGCGGCGGCCACCCAGGATGAAGTGGTGCTGGCGCTGGTCTATCCGATTGAGCGGTTATTGCGGGCGGAACGATAGGACGAAACCCTCTCCCGCTGCGGGGAGAGGGGGACCGGTTAGCGACGAACGGCGATCGCTTCGATTTCGATTTTCACATCTTTTGGCAGACGGGCCACTTCCACGCAAGAACGCGCGGGGAAGCTGGCCTGATGCTCGGTGAAAAACGCTTCATACGCGGCATTTACCGTCGCAAAGTCATTCAGATCCTTAACGAACACCGTGGTTTTAACGATGTCACCGACTTTCAGACCGGCGGCTTCGACGATCGCCTTCACGTTTTCCAGCGACTGGCGTGCCTGAGCGGTTACGTCGTCGGCCACGGTGCCGGTTTTAGGATCGACCGGGATCTGGCCAGAAGTGATGATCATGCTACCCAGATCGACGCCCTGCACGTAAGGACCGATAGCGGCGGGTGCGTTTTCAGTGCTGATTTCGCGAGACATACTTTCTCCCTGATAATGAGATGCTGCGTTAGCGGAGCGACGTCGGTCACTCCGGGCGTGTTCGGCGTTGTGCCTGGCGTTCACCATTGGCAGCAGACCGGCCCATTATAGTCCGGTGAATGCTGATTACCAGTTTGCCAGCACCACGTGGTGAGCGAACGACTTCTCACAATATTTGCAGGTTAAGCGCACGTCATCCTGGCGTTTTTTCACCGCGAAGCTGGAGGTAACTGGCTCGCTGCGGCTGATACAGTTGCTGTTCGGGCAGGTCAGCACGTGCTCGATACGATCCGGCAGCGCCGGCGCAATTTTGCCGACCACTTCATAATTATCGATGCGGTTAACCGTGGCATGGGGGGCATAGACCGCCAGCTGGTTGATCTGATCGTCGGTCAGGAAGGTGTTCTCAATCTTGATCAAATCTTTGCGGCCCATCTCGCCAGACGGCAGGTTCAGACCGATGGTAATGCGCTGATCGGTTTCGGTCAGACGGAACAGCGACAGCAGCTTAAAGCCAATCTGTGCCGGAATGTGGTCGATTACCGTGCCGCGTTTAATCGCTTCGACCTGCAGTTTATTATCGTGCGTCATCTCAATTCCCCTTACAGAGCCAGTTCGCTACTCAGCACCAGCGCCAGAAGCGCCTGGCGTGCATAGATGCCATTTCCCGCCTGCTGGAAGTACCAGGCATACGGCGTTTTGTCGACATCGGTGGTGATCTCGTCGATGCGCGGCAGCGGGTGCAGCACTTTCATATTGTCGCGGGCGCCGGCGAGATCCGCCGCACGCAGCACAAACTGCGCTTTGACGTTGGCGTATTCGGACGGGTCCAGCCGCTCTTTCTGCACGCGGGTCATATACAGAATGTCGACCTGCGGCACCACTTCCTCAATGCTGTCGTGGCGGCTCCAGACAATGCCTTTTTCGTCCAGCACATCGGTGATGTAAGACGGCATCGCCAGCGCATCCGGGGCGATAAAGTAGAAACGGTTGCCGTCGAACTTCGCCAGCGCCTGCGCCAGCGAGTGCACGGTACGGCCATATTTCAGGTCGCCGACCATCGCCACCTTCAGGTTGTTCAGACGTCCCTGGGTTTCCTGAATGGTGAACAGATCCAGCAGGGTCTGCGTCGGGTGCTGATTCGCGCCGTCACCGGCATTCAGGATCGGCACCCCGTTGGAGAATTCCGTTGCCAGGCGCGCGGCACCTTCCTGCGGATGGCGCATTACAATCGCATCGACGTAGGTGCCAATCACCGAAATGGTGTCGGCGAGGGTTTCGCCTTTCTTGCCCAGTGAGGTATTGCTGCCATCGGCGAAGCCGACCACCGACGCGCCCAGGCGGTGCATGGCGGTCTCGAAGGAGAGGCGCGTGCGGGTGGAGGCTTCAAAGAAGCAGCTCGCTACCACGATATGCTTCAGCAGTTCCGGCTGCGGCGTGGCCTTCAGGCTGGCGGCGGTGCGCAGCACCAGCTCCAGCTCTTCACGATTGAGGTCGTTAATTGAAATGATATGCTTGTGAAACAACGGGTTTGCCATTATCTCTCTCCTTTACGCGTGCCGGTTAGCTGAAAAACGGGCAAAAAAAAGCCCCTCAATGAGGGGCTTTTTTTTATGATCGGTGGTGCCATGGAAGGAAAAACGGCGCTGCCAGCCTGGGTTCAGGCTTGTCAGTCCAGCAATGTTAACGCGACTCAGTTTCATGCTTCCTCCCGGCAAACGGGGGGCATTATACGCAATCGGCTCGCTGCGGCAAGCAAAAACCGCAGCGCCGAAACCGTTTGC
>LIDZ01000138.1_pt15 | contig 21229 bp, 24 predicted proteins | sample 644651 | NCBI WGS metagenome assembly LIDZ01 (sample SAMN03856242, study PRJNA289617) | food metagenome | isolation source: wine grapes on drying loft during traditional withering process | host: Vitis vinifera cv. Corvina | place: Italy: Gargagnago di S. Ambrogio di Valpolicella | collected 2014-01 | reverse complement strand
ATAAATATATCTATACTTAGCCACAAATGTTTCCTCCCTTTATTCTTTCAATTTATAGTGTTCTTATTGCAAAATTTCTCTGCATATATGTCCTATCACTGGTAATCCTGTTGTTATAAAATCAAATATACTTATTAGTAGCCGAAGCTACAGTTGCTTAATTTATTATGTATGAAACGCAAATCGATATAACCTTTCAATTATTTCAATTTGTATTTTTGTTTTATTTATTTTCTCACGCATTTTTTTAATATCTAGTTTATCAGCATCCGTATATTCCAAAAGATTGTTTAATTTAAGAATATCATTTTGTAAGATATCACTGCTTGCACTATACACACCTTTTGTATAATAATAAAATCTCATTAAATCCATCTCATTTTTATCTTCGAAAATTATATTTTCCAAAATAATCCCTCCAATTCTTGTATTAAATCTTATTGCCTGTTTGAACTAAAGTTTTTTACATTCTGTTACATCTATCATTTTTGAGATATTATAAAGAATGGAATTGCATCCGGTATTTTAATACCATTCTATTTGCTTATCATTATTTCTGTAAACTCTAAGCCATCCCCATGTAAAGTTGACTTTAATAGCTACTTCCTTGCCAGGTTCTTTAAATTTTTTATACCCGATTATGCTCTCTTTCCATTCCTTACTTTGCATTTCTAAATATTGTTCATATAGGAGTTGCTCCTCTAACTCCTGTTTCTCACTTTCACTCATTTGAATGCCTCCTTACTAAAGAGTTAGATTGAAATCTTCTTTCTCTAATAAATTAATTAATCTTTCAATTTCATTTGGATGGAGCTTTTTAATAAGTATTTTTGCTAACGTATCATTTAGTTTTTCATATAGTTCTGTAGTATCTTCAGGCATATTTACATTAACTTTTAATAGCAAGCCCCACACCTCCCCTTTTACATTGATACTAATAATCTATGTGTTTAAAGTTCTTTTATTTACAACTGTTGAGTTGCTATCCAATCTTCTTGCTGTGGTATATGCTACAATGTTAATCTTATAGACATATAAAGTTCTAGTTATTCAAACTTAATTTTCAAAAAAAATTTTATTAAAATCATCTTTATTTAATTTTAAAATTTCCTTAATTCTTAATGCTAAATCAATAGTAATTTTAGTTCTACCTTTTTCAATTAGGCAGTAACTAGCTTTGTTTTTATAATTTAATTTTTCAGCCATATCTGCTTGAGTTAGACCGATTTCTGATCTAATTGAAATTAAATGTAATAAATTCATATTATCAGCTCCTAAGTTTTAGTTTTTCAAACTTTATATGTTGATTATAGTTTAAGAAACTAAAACTGTCAATGTAAAAGTTTAATTTTCTACAACTTTTATGCTATAATCCGTTCTTTATGATAATATTAGAATATATAAGTTTAACATACTTAAACTATTAGTGAGGTATAAATATGGATATTAATACATTGGCAAAACGGTTAAAAACGTTACGTTCTGAAAAAGAGCTAACTCAGGAAGAATTTGGTAAACCATATAATTTAAAAAAATCAACAGTATCTCAATATGAATCCGGTTCTAGTAAACCAGATGATGAATTAAAAAAAAGAATTGCTAATGATTATAATGTTTCTTTAGACTGGCTTATGGGAATAAGCAATATACGCAACCCTTATAATAATTTAGTAGATGGAAAAATAACTGAAGCTTTAAATGAAGATCCTGAACTATCTCAATTTTGGAATACATTAAAAGACCGTGAAGATTTAAAGTTACTTTTTAAACAAACCAAAGATTTAGCTCCAAATGATGTAAAAAAAATCATGAGAATTATAAAAGCTATTGAAGATGAAGAGGATAGAAATGATGGCTAAATATACAGTAGAGAAGAGTGATATTTATGGATATATTAGATAAACCCTTGTTAAAAGCACTTTTGAATGAAGATATTCCATTCTACGAGGTTATGAACTCATTTAATATAAAAAGCACTATAGCCTTCAATATACCAACAAGCATTCTTGGATTTGTCTATTTAAGTAGACGTGGTAACTATCATCTTATATTAAATGGTGGTATAAATTATGAGACACAATGTAAAGTGTTTATACATGAAGTTAAACACATTGTTTATGATATGCCTAAAATTGGCTATATGATTGGATTGGACATGCAGTATACATACATGGAGAAGTCTGCTGATAATGTTGCTGATAATTTATATAATGTTAAGTAGTAGTTTACGCGACTTTTTTACCATAGATTTGCAATTTTTATACAAGGAAGTGATTCTTAAATGAATCTTATATTGAATGTTCCCTACAATGAAAAAGATAAAGCTAAAAGCTTAGGAACTAGATGGAATCCAGAATTAAAAAAGTGGTTTTATTCTTTTGACACTAACTATAGTTTTAGCAATTTCAAAAGTAACTATATTTCATTTAAAAAATGGCTAGGCAATAAAGAGACAAATCTTATTATACTTGATCAAGTTTATATTTGTGAGCTTTATAGCACTTGTTACAAATGCCATAATTCAATGAAAGTAATTCTTTTAGCAGCTGATCATTATTTTGATGCACAATCACTAACATTTGGTAAGACTTCATTCAGTATTCTATTTTTTACTGAATCTGTTAGAAATATAAATTTAATAAATTTTCTAAAAAACAAGTTTAATTACTTTCCTTCATATACACAAACATCAAAGAAAACATATTTTTCTAACCACTGTACACGCTGTGGAGGTATTTCTGGTGATTTTTATTTAGTACATAATTTATTAAATCCAGTAAGTATTGGCGGTACATATTGGGACTGTATCGAATCAATAGAAGATATTAATAAACATGAAATGTATGATGCCAATCAACTAAATTTGAAAAAGTCTGTGACTCATAAGATCATACTAGATGAAGCTATAGAGCTACATACAAATAATGAATTCATATGTGGAAGTCATGACATACTCCATTTTTCAAAATTCAAAGAAATTACAGTTTAATACTATGACAATATACAACTTTAAGGTTACGTGTTTTTACCTTTACCAGAAAATCCCGCATTATTTCCTTTATACTTGATTATATTTTAACCGTTAATTTTTTCATATTTTAATGGGTATGTTTTAGCTTTTATATACCCAGCTAAAAGTAGCTTATTTGTTACTTTATCTGTCTTCAAACAACTTTTAGTTGCACATTACTTACAAGTGGTAATTAAACACCAATACTATTAATCACACTAATTATTAAAATTATATAGGAGATGTTGATTGTGATAGTAATTATAGTCCTCATTATATCTGTCTGCTTTTTTATAATATTAAAAAAGAAGAAACCAGTAAATGACAACAATGACTTTGAAGTAAAAGATATAATTAATGAAAAATCAAATTCAACAGAAAAAATTGCTTCGTTTAATTCTGATGTTTATTTAAAAAAAGTCATAGGAAAAAATAAACCAATTAATTCATCAAAACGTATTTTTAATGAATTTGTAGCTATTGATACTGAGACAACAGGATTAAATCCATCAAATGATTTCATTATCGAAATTGCCGCTATTAAATTTAAAGATGGTAAAATAACAGATTCATATGAAACTTTGATTAATCCGGATATTTCTATACCTGCTCATATTACAAAAATTAATCATATAGATAATTCCATGATATCTTCTTCACCTAATATTAAAGTGGTATTACCTGAATTATTGAATTTTATAGAAGATTTACCGTTAGTAGCTCACAATGCTTCCTTTGATATTAATTTTATCAATGCTAACCTCGCACTAATAGATAATTCCTTGAAAAATCCTGTTATAGATACTTTAGCTATTAGCCGAACTTTATTCCCCAATCTTAAAAATCACAAACTTGATACAATTAGGGAATATTTGAATATAATAACAAATGATAGTCATAGGGCTTCACCAGATTGTGTAGCTTGTGCTAAAATATATTTAACCTATTGTGAACATAAAAAACTATCAAAACAGAAAGTTTTAGATAAACCATATAAACAAATGACAATACCAACTGATTCTGTAGATAGAAATTTGCAAGGAATTAAATTAGAAAAACAAGGATTTATAGACAATGCTGTAGAATTGTATGAGTTAAACATTAAAGAAAATTTCGATGGAACTCATCCTTACGATAGGTTGGCAATTATATACAGACGAAGGAAACAATATAAAAATGAAATACGAATTATAGAAAAAGCGATATCTATCTTTTCTGAAAAATATAAAAGATATCCACGAGAAACTATGGAAAAAGAATTATACAAATTAAATAATAGATTAAAAAAAGCTACTGTATTATCAAATAAATAATTTCAATCTAATTTTTTAGACTTGAATTTTTATCTTTACCTTTGTCAGAAAATTTTGTATTAATTTCTTTTCATTTGCTTATATGGTTAAAACATTAATTTTTTGATAAGTAATTCGTATATTAATCACATTAGGGGGAAAAATTAATGTTAAATACAAAAGATTTCAGTGACTTACTTATATTAGATAAAATCTTTGACGAAAATTCAAAATTATATATACCAAAACCTGGTGAAAAAATAATACGTAAAATAAGTGATATAAATAAAAAAGAAGAATTCATACTAAATATGGATCGTGGTAGAATTAATTTAGAGAAAATTAAATATCAAACTAGATATAGCCCCTTGAATGATATTATGTTAAGATTAGATACAACTAGACCAAGACATCAAAACCCAGATGGAAAATTTATAGAATGTCCACATATACATATATTTAAAGAAGGTTATGGTGATAAATGGGCTTATCCTTTAGATCCAAATATATTTAAAAATCCTAACGATTTAAGTGAATTATTAAGAGATTTTTTAATATATTTCCATGTTATAAAGATTCCACAAATAATATATACACCTTCTTTATTATAAAATTTATTGAAAGGAGATAGCTATGAATAAACTAATTGATTCTTATTATGATTGGCTTAAAGAAAATACAATTTTAAATGTCATTGGTGATTATACTGAAGTTACAACTCCATTTTTAGATAGGCATAATGATTGTATTCTACTATATTTGAAAAAGCTTAAAAACAACAATGTTTTAATTACAGATGATGGATATACTTTAAGTGATTTAGAAGATTCTGGTTTTAATTTCAATAGTGCTAGGAGAAAAAAACTTTTAGAAAATATTTTAATAAATTATAATTTATCAATAGATAAAAATAATGCCATAACAACACACTCTTCAATAGCTGAGTTTCCCATTAAAAAGCACTTTTATATACAAGGCATATTATCTATTAATGATCTATTTGTGACTAATAGACCAAATGTTGCTTCATTATTTATTGAAGATGTTACAGCGCTTTTAGATAATAAAGGAATTATTTATACTTCTGATATAAAAATAACAGGTAAAAGCGGGTATAATCACAATATAGATTTTTTATTTCCTACGCCTAAAGCCAAACCAGAAAAATACCTTAAGTTAGTAAATACAGCCAATAAAAATAGTACGGAAATAAATTTATTTGCTTGGAATGATATTAAAGATATAAGAAAAGCAGATTCTAAAATGTTTGTTTTAGTAAATGACATAGATAATAAAATTAAGGAAGATACACTAACTCCTTATTATAATTATGATATTAAACCTATGTTATGGAGTGAAAAGGATGAATTAATAAAAGAATTAACTGCTTAGAAGTCAACAGAACACTTTAGTAATAAATTTGCTAAAGTGTTTATTTTTAAATGTTAAGGATGGTGTTAATCATGATAGCAGCAATCTACTCAAGAAAATCAAAATTCACTGGAAAAGGTGAATCCATAGAGAATCAAATACAGCTCTGTAAAGAGTATGCTAAATTACAATTAAGAGATAATAATATAACTGAATTCTTAATTTATGAAGATGAAGGTTTTTCTGGTGGAAATACAAAACGTCCTGAATTCCAAAAGCTTATGGAAGATGCCAAACTTAAAAAGTTTGATGTACTTATATGCTATAGATTAGATCGTATAAGCAGAAATGTATCTGATTTCTCTTCAACTCTGGAAAGTCTACAAAATTATGGAATAGATTTTATAAGCATAAGAGAACAATTTGACACAAGTACTCCTATGGGTCGAGCAATGATTTATATAGCTTCTGTCTTTGCACAATTAGAACGTGAAACTATTGCAGAGAGAGTAAGAGACAATATGCTTGAATTAAGCAAAACTGGGAGATGGCTTGGTGGTATTGCTCCTATAGGATATAATTCAGATCCAATTACATATTTTGATGCCGATATGAATGAGAGAACAATGGTTAAACTCAAACAGGTACCTGGAGAATTAAATATAGTAAAATTATTATATAAAAAATACCTTGAATTAAAGAGTTTATCTAAAGTCGAAACATATGCTCTTCAAAATAGTATTAAAACAAAGCGTGGCTCTGATTTCGGAAAGAGCAATATACGAATTATCTTAACTAATCCTGTATATGTTAAAGCCACAGAAGATACATTTAGTTATTTAGAAAGTGAAGGTATCACTACTTGTGGTATTCCTGATGGGGAACATGGACTCCTTAGCTATAATAAACAAAAATCCGTATCAAACAGCAATGGTAATACAGTAAAGGTATATAGAGAAAAATCTGAATGGATAGCTGCTATAAGCTCTCAGAAAGGTGTAATTGAGTCTAATGATTGGCTTGAAGTACAAAAAATGTTAAATGAAAATAAAGATACATTCCCAAATGAAGGTAAAACTCATAATGCACTTCTTACTGGTAAAATACGTTGTGCTAAGTGCGGAAGTACTATGCAAATATCTCATGGTCATATAAGTAAAAAAACGGGTAAAACGCTATATTATTATGCCTGCACTATGAAGAAACATTCTAAAAGTATTAGGTGTAATAATAAGAATGCAAAAGTTGCAGAACTTGATCCAGTAGTAATAAATCAACTTAAAGAACTTTCCGTTAATAAGAAAGATTTGCTTGATAAATTAAGGGGACAGAATAAAAAGGCAGTAGAATTAAGTAAGTCTTCAAATAGAGAAGGTATTTTAAATAGCTTAATAGCTGACAAAAATAAACAAATACAAAACTTAATTAGTAAACTAGCTATGGCTGATGATATCTCAGACTTACTAATAGATAAAATTAGAATAATAAAAAATGAAATTAAAGAATTAAAAGTACAACTCAGTAATTTAAACAAAATAAACTCTGAGTTTAGTGATACTGAATTAAATTTATCTTTTATAGAACTTATGCTTAATAAATGCTCTATGATAGATTCTTTACCTGAGGAAGAAATAAAGCAGCTTATAGATGTGCTAATAGATGAGATTACATGGAACGGGGAATCCTATGAGGTTACCATAGATTTTATTGGCAGTAATCAGAAAGAAGATGAAGAGTCTAAAAAAAAATAGCTCTTCTATTCCCTTCTATTACCAAAATATCGCACTTTGGTTCAGTCAGCACCAGCATCTAAAATCGCTTCATAATAGCTTTGACACGCTCCAGCATATATAACTAAATTATCATAACCCGGTTCGTACTCTCTTAATCGCATCACTGAATCAACAAAATATTTTGAATTTCTATAATTATTTAGATCGGTATAATCCTTTGTTTCTTTAGATATACCATCATGTCCAGTTATAACAACTATGTCCGGTTTCACTTCCTTCACAATATCAACTATTTGCTCTGGTTGCTCACGCTCTAAAACAACTCGACCTACTGCATCAATTGAAAGTTGCTTATATACCTTTAGGCATACATCTAAATATGCTGCATCTCCATCTAAATGCAATATTTTTCCTGGTCTTCTAAAAGACATACCTTCATCAAAATCAATAGAATTAATCTTTGTCTGCCTTATACTTCTGTATTTTTTTTTAAAAGATGTATTACCTCTATTGTTTACAATACTTCTAATGGATTCATTTACTTTTTTATTAAAAACAAGCTCTGCCTTGCCGAAACTATCCTCCTTTACTTCTTCTAAATCTTCTATATTTGCATCTGCAACTATTCTCAAATTAACCCCATTAAGTACATATATAACATTATCATCTGCTTGCTTAATGTCAATAATTTTAAAAGTTATGTCCCTATTATAAGATTTTCTTACTACCGTATCTCCTATTTTCATATACAAACTCCATCAAATTGCTACTATTACATACTATGGTTTACTTTCAACTATTGTTAATAATTAATTTTAGAATAACTAATTTTGAGAAAAAGCATGGCAAAACACGTGAAAGAGGCTATTCCAGCGAAATTAATAATAACTTTAGTTATTATTAATTTTAGCGAGTAGCCTCTGAACATGTTTTGCCATGCTACTCTCAATTTGATTTATGCTATATGCTATTTTTATTGTACACATTCAAATTTGTGTATTATTCTTTTTGGTCATACATTATTTTGAAATCTTCAATAAACTTATTAAACTTTTCTTCCTCTTCAACTAGCTCATCTATTTTTTTGTTGAAGGTGCTTTGTCCCCAATTTACTTCATTATAATAAAAACGATTTGATAGTCTCCAAAAACGCTGTGGGAAAAGGAGGAAAGCAAACAGAACTCTGTATTCTCTTTCTTCTAACGGACTAACTTCATTGTATGAATCAATCAATAGTTTGGCATATTCAATATTCCAATCACACCTTTTTAAAACTTTTATCATAAAGTTTGATATATCATATACCCTAATTTCTCTTTTGCAATAGTCAAAATCTATAACATTAACCTTGTCTTCCTTATCTATAATTATGTTATGATAGGTATAATCATGGTGGCAAAAGCCTTTTTCTTCTTCAGTTTTCCTACAAAGATTAATATATTCTGAATCATTTAAAATTTTTATAGATTTTAACCCTGTTTGTCTAAAATAATCATAATTTTTTATATAACATAAATCAAAAGGAGTTTTCCTTCCTTTTTTTCTTGCCATATCTCTCATTTTTTCAAATGATTTTACTCTCTTTTCCATTAGATGCGTCCATCTTCCTAAATCTGTTTTAAGCTTACTATTTTCTGGCGGTTCATACCCCTTTGATCTTTCGTGTAAAACTGCAAGTGTTTTTGAAGATTTAATCAAGTCCTCCTTTTCATAAAAATTGCATTCCCTTCCTTCAAGCCATTCTGAAAGAGTATATATGTCTTCATTTACAAGTGCATAAGGGTTTCCATTTATATTTAAGCTATATCTGTCTACACCGTTAAATCCCCTTAATATAAGATGTTCCTTGGCGGCATAGACAAACAGAAGCTTTTGGATGCCATAATCAATTTTCTTAAGACATTTAAATCCCTTATTTGTTTTTAAATAGTATACCCCTCGATTGGGTTTGATTGATTCGATTTTAATATCAAATTGTCTCTCAATTTCAAATTCTCGCATCATACTAATCACCTCCCATAAAATATGTATATGAGTGTGCTTGTTTTTTTAGAATGATAAATAACATTAACAATTTACTGTGTATTTTAATATAATAAATTGAAGAAATAATGAGGGAAAAGCTTATGAAAATAGGAATTGATGCAAGAGCTGCTAAATTGTATAGGGGGACTGGTATTGGAACCTACACCTTTCAGTTAATAAACTCTCTGAATAAGATTGATTATAAAAATGATTACTTATTATTTATGCCCGACTCCTCTGGGCTTGATATAAATTTTTCAAAAAATTTTATTATAAATAATATAGATGAAAAAGTTACAACTGCCTTCTGGTCTTCGGTAAATATTCCAAATGTTTTAAATGGAAAAGATATAGATTTATATCATGTACCTCAAAATGGAGTTGGTCTTCCACAAGATAAAAAATGTCCATTTATTATAACTCTTCATGATGTAATTCCAATTAGAATGCCTGAGACTGTAAGTGATAAATACCTGCATATTTTTAATCATGAACTTCCTAAAATACTTCCACTATGTGATGGAATTATAACTGTATCTGAATTTTCAAAAAATGATATTTCAAAGGCATTTGATTTTCCCAAAGAAAAAATACATGTAACTTATCTTGGAGCCGAAGAAATTTATAAACCTTTAGACCGAGACCTATGTAAAAAAATGATATTGAAATACTATGGCATATCTGATGATTTTATACTTTATGTTGGTGGATTTAGCCCTCGCAAAAATATTTTTGGGCTAATATATGCATTTAGTAAACTCCTATCAAAGAGTTCAAAAAATTTAAAACTTGTAATTGCGGGTAGAAAAGGGCAGTCTTTTGAAAAATATAAACAATTTACTGAAAAACTTCAAATTGTAGATAAGGTTATTTTTCCTGGTTTTATTCCTTTAGAGCATATGCCCTATCTTTACAACTCTGCCAAGTTATTTGTTTATTTGTCATTTTATGAAGGTTTTGGACTTCCTCCCATTGAGGCTATGGCCTGTGGAGTACCAGTTATAAGTTCAAACGTTACATCACTTCCCGAAATATTAAAGGATTCTGCTTTATTTGTTGATCCTAATAGCGGGGAAGATATTTGCCAGGCAATGTATAACTGCTTGTACAGTACAGTTTTAAGAGAGACGTTAATTATAAAGGGATTAATACTAAGTAGTGAATTAAAGTGGGTAAATACAGCAAAACGTACCTTAGAAGTGTATAATTGCGTTGTATCTTCAAAACCATAGTTGGTTTATCCATTGCAATATTCTATAAAATTCCCCAATACAATAGTCAAAACGCTATTATTTTAAATAATAATAGCGTTTTTTAACCTATATTTTATAATTATAAAAATTTTCTAGGAAATTCACCCTGTCCTCTTCCAATTTGATTTTTCTGTTTAATTTTGAAATAAATACTTGTTCTTCCCATTCTTTTCTTCTAGTATAATAATCCTTTGATATTTCATAAAAATTTTCCGGAAAGGTTAACATGCTAAAAAGAATATTTAATTCATTGTTACTTAGTGTATTTGTTAAACTATAATTCTTTATGATTATATTCACCTTTTCTATATCAAAACAAAATTTTTTTGCCACCTTATTGATAAAATTGCATATATCGTGAATTTTAAGATCTATCACTGCAAAATCAAAGTCAATAAAATATGCCTTATTATCCTTTATAACTATATTGTGATTATCTAAATTTTGGTGACACAATGCTATTTTATCCTCTTCACTACACAATTTATAATATAAATTTTTATTTAAAAGAGATATGCTATTTTCTATTTTTTCTATATATATATCTACATGTTTTAAGAATATATTATCAAATTCTCTCTTATTTTCATACAGATTAGCCATTTTCTTTAAAAATAACATCTCATCTTTTTTCCTATTTAAATCAGTTATGAGATTGCCACATATATACTTGCTGGAAATTTTATACCTAAACCCCTCTGAAGCCTTATGAAGTTCACCAATTCCCCTTGCCGCGATCCCCAAATCTATGACGTTACTAAAATCGCATTCCTTTCCTTCTATCATATTCATAATGCAATAGATTTCGCCCTTCCACTCCTGATAAATTTTATTATCTAAAGTTTTTTCAAATTGGATTATCCTATTAAAATTATCCTTTACATAGTTTAAAGCATTAGTTATAAATTGAAATTCTTCGAAGGTATAATCAATTTTTTTCAATACTTTATTTCCGCTATTAGTGACAAGTATATACACTTTTCTAAGAGGCATAACATCATATACCTTAAGGTTGAATTTTTCAAAGAGCTTCACATCTAAATCATATTTTGACAGATAATTTTTATCTAAATAGCCTAAATCTAACATATATTTGCCCCCAACAATAGACTTTCACCATCTCTTTGCATGGCATCTTTTAGTTTTATATTGTAGTAGTCTACATTAAACTTATTTTTATTTAACCTATACTTTTCACAGCACTTCATATATTCATAAGGGAATGATGAAAGAGCTGTGATAAACATATAGCTATTTTTATTTAAGCCCTGAATTTCACAAAAATAGCTTGTCATTTTGTTATAATCCATAACTATTTCATTCTTTTTTAATCTTCTAATAAAATATATCAGATCCATCTCAATCATGTTGTAAGCACATCTACTAAGGCTTGATATTTCAATATTGTTCCTTTTTCTAATATTATTAAAATATGTGATTCCAAGGCATAATTCTGACCTTCTAGTGCTCCTTTTAATAAGTCCTAAATAATCAGAATCATTTACTACATTAATGCACCTCTCTGCCTTTTCTAGACTAGTCTGGGCTGTTTCAATAAGATTCCTCTCAAACTCATTAATGTGATTTTTTGTTTTTATACTACTCACTGTTTTTGATAAGTTTCTTATCCAAGCTTTATACTTCTCAATATCCTTACCAATTTTATTGCTTATGGTTATATAGGCTGAACCTTCATATTCCATTGCTATATTTTGAAACTCACAAATTAACTCTATTTGATCAAAAACAGTGTTTTCTGTTATATTTTTAAGTATTTTCTCATCTTTAAATTTCCCAGTTACTCTAAAATTCCTTTCTGCCAGATATTGTTCTAGGCTTAGCCTATTAATTTCTACCATATACTCACCTCGATTCACGTTGTTTTACTGTTTTGCCTATTTGGGGTCCTTCCTAGCTTCCATATTCTAGCCTACTGAATTCTCCAATAAACTCCTGTCTCTCATTTCTATCCATAGTTATCTTCTTTAATTTACTTAGGAAATTATCCTCTTCCCAAGGTTGTTTCTCCCAGTAATATTGGATTCCAATCTGCCAAAATTCTTGTGGAAATTCCATAAATGCAGCCATTATAGGTATATCATCTTTATAAATTGGATATATTGAACTGTATACATCTATAATATAAACAGCACTTTTCAAATCCCACTTTCCATTTTTCATTTTTCTAATTAAAAGACTAGACAAGTCATGAAGATGTGTGTCGAGAATGCAGTAGTCAAAATCTATTATATTCGCTTCGCTATTTTTATTTATAAGTACATTATGATGTGCATAATCATGATGGCAGAATCCATTTTTCTTCATCTCAAAGAGCATTTTATTGATATAATCTGTAAGTCCTAAATGCTCAATAGATTTTTCTGCTCTCTTAATTTCTTCATTTATAATACTTGCATAACAGGTATCGAATTCTGTTTTTCTAGTTTTCATTTCTATTTTACTTTTAAAATCTAGTATTTCCTCTTGCCTTGTTTTAAAAACTTCATTCCATTTCAGCCAATTATTTCTGGGATGCATGTCTTTTGTAACAATATAATTTTCACTTTTTTTATGAAGATTTGCAAGGGCCTCTGATGCCAATATTAAATCCATTGGATTATCATAATTACATTCTCTTGCCGAGATCCATACTGTAAGATAGGCATAGTACTCTCCAAAATTTATATAGTCCTTCCCGCATTTGGTAAATATGATTTCAGGAACGCTAGTGAAACCTCTTTTAATTAGATGTTTTATAGCTTCTAGAATAAACAGAAAATGACCAAATTCATAGTGAACGACCTTCAAGCAAAAATCCACCTCTTTACCTTCCAACCTGTAAACATTTTTTATCTTAACTGCATTAACAACATTTATATCATAATTGTCATTTACAAGTTTTAACACTTCGAAATTTTCCAAAGCTTATGGCCCCCAAAAGCATTATTATGTATTTATTATATGAATTTCCTTATAAGTGTGTGAATACAGACACATTTGTAACATAAGAATAATATTATTAATATATGTAGATTAATTGGCATCATCAAAAAAAATAACAATTCAGTATTATTTTCTTGATGATGCCTAAATCAATTTTGAGGAGTGATAGGATGAAGATTGCTTTTGATGCCCGGGGTATAAACTGGTACAAAGGTACTGGTATTGGTACCTATACAGAGAACCTTCTTAAAAGTCTTCTATCCATTGATAGTGAAAATAAATATAGAATCTATTGGTCAGGCGATGACTACAATACATTTGAAAGAGAAAACTGCAGCATAAAAATGGCATCTAAAAGATATCACAGATTTTTTCAAGAACATTATTTCCCTATGGATATTAAAAATAATAGTATTGATATATACCATATTTCTCAAAATGGAATTGGACTTTCTGAAAATATAGATTGTTTAAAGGTGGTTACCATACACGACCTAATACCTTATATTATGCCTGAAACTGTTGGCAGAGGATATTTAATTAAATTCTTAAAATATATTCCAAGAGTTATAGAAACATCTGATGCAATAATAACCGTGTCAAACTGTTCAAAAAATGATATTTTAAAATTTTTTCCTGTTGATCCTAGCAAAATATTTGTTACACCTTTAGCTACTGACAAAATTTATAGACCAATTGATAAAAAATACTGCAAGGATTATTTAAGCCAAAAATACGGAATTAATAATAATTTTATTTTATATATCGGAGGTTTTAGTCCAAGAAAAAACGTAAGCCTACTTATCAAAGCCTTTGAAATTGTAAAATCTTCAGTTCAAGATGATGTAAAATTAGTGATATGTGGTGCTAGAAAGGATGCTATAGAAGCTTTACAAACACTTAGTGATAATTCAAAAGTTTCATCAAGTATAATTTTCACGGATTATGTTGAGGGTTATGATTTGCCAATATTTTATAATGCCTGTGAGATTTTCGTATATCCTTCTCTTTATGAAGGATTTGGTCTTCCTCCACTTGAAGCCATGAGCTGTGGTGCTCCTGTTATTACTTCAAATATTTCATCAATTGCTGAAGTTACAAATAACTGTGCCCTACTAACTAATCCTTTAGATGTTCATGAACTTTCTGATAATATTTTCGATTTACTTACAGATAAGGATAAACGAGATACTTGGGCTAAAAAAGGATTAATACAGGCTGGCAATTTTTCTTGGATAAAAACAGCAGCGCAAACCCTCTCAATCTACAAAACGTTAACTGAATCAAATACCTCAGAAAACAGTTAATAGTTAATAGAGAAAAGAGAAGAGTTGATGAAGATTTTTCTGCCACAGCAGAAAAATCGATAAAAATAGGTTGTCGCACATTTTAATTGTGCTACAACCCTTTTTAAGTTTGAATCTATTTGTTTTCAATTAGGCGTCATTTAAAAATTTAATTTCGACTTATCAAGTTTAAGTTGTTCTTCACCCCATTTAGACAATTCATTCAATGCAGGAAGTAGTGCTTTACCTCTTTCTGTTAAAGAGTATTCAACTTTAGGAGGAATTGCTTCATATTGGATTCTAACGATAAGATTATGTTCTGCCAATTCTTTTAAAGATTTTGTAAGCATCATATTGGTAATACCTTTAACTTTTCGTTTTAATTCATTATATCTAGTAAAATCATTTTCGAATAAGTACCACATAATAGGCAGCTTCCATTTTTGTCCAATAATCTCTAATGCGTATATAAGGGGACATCTTGTATTATAGTTCTCATTTATAGAATCACTAGGTAATTCTACATTACAATCCAAATCAGCATTCATAATTACAACTCCTTTAAATTCAATAGTATGTTTTTTATACTAACACAGAAAAAACTGCGTACTTATGTATTTATGACTTTATGATATATAATTATAGCATAAAAGAAAAATAAAAAAATAAGTGAGAAAATAAAAAAATAAGAGGAGTATTACTATGAAAGTTTATGCTATTAATGGAAGTCCAAGAAAAAATAAAAATACAGCTACATTACTTCAAAAAGCTTTAGATGGAGTAAAAAAGTCAGCAAAAGATAAAGAAGTTGAAACTGAAATAATTAATTTATATGATTTAAACTATACTGGATGTAAAAGTTGTTTTGCCTGCAAAAGACTTGGCGGTGCAAGTTATGGAAAATGTGCAGTAAAAGACGATATTCAAGAAGTTTTAGAAAAGGTATCTCAAGCTGACGGGCTTATTTTTGGTTCTCCAATATATTTGGGTACTATAACAGGTCAATTACAATCATTTTTAGAGAGACTAATATTTCCTTATTTAGTTTATGATGAGAACTATTCCTCAATTGCACCAAGGAATATGCCAACAGCATTCATTTATACAATGAATGCTCCAGAAGAAGTAATGAATAAACTTGGTTATTTAAAAACCTTCGATCGCATTGAGTCTACTATTGAGAATATATTTACAAAACCATTAGTTATGTATTCAAATAATACTTACCAATTTGATGATTACTCAAAATATGAATCTAGTGCCTTTTCTGAAGAAGCAAAAGCAGCACATAGAAAAATTCAATTTCCTTTAGATTGTCAAAAAGCATTTGAACTAGGTGCAAATTTAATAAAATAATATAACTAACTAAAGTGAATAGCTCCTTTGAAATATAATAATATTCCAAAAAGAAACTATATCTCAAAATGATTTAAAAAAACCTTTTGAGACATAGTTTCTTTTTATTTTTTATTTTGCCCCAAGGCAAAATTTCCTTAACTCTCAACTCATTAAATGTTTGCTTCTTTTAACTGGTATCTGTTCTCTGGTAATTGGCAACTGCTTCTCTGCCTCTGCTTCTATTATTTGATTGTGTTTGAAGTTTCAAGACTATTTTGTACATTATAAATGTTCTGTTTTAAATCTCCATTTGTAACAGAAGTATCTATTATACTATTTTGAAGGGTATCCTTTATTTGTGTAAAGTATTTATTATACTTTACATCTGGAAGCCCATTAACTTGATCAATAGCAATCCTGCCTAAACTTTTATTTTTGTAAAAGCTATTATTTTTATAAAGTTTAATATTACTGTATGCTGAAACATTAGAAGTTACATATCCATATTTTTCAAATTCCAAAGAAGATGTTTCATCATCTTGTGTTATATATTTTATAAATTCCATGGCAGCCTTGTTTTGACCGGCCTTTTTTAATGCTATTATATTTTCACCAAATTCTACTGCTGCCCTATTTCCACCAGGTTCAAAAGCAGGCAATTTTTCCACATTCAGTTTTCCTTTAAGACCTGGATATTTATTTTGTATATCATATAATGTACTTAAGTCACAAGCTAAAGAAACGGTATTTCCATTAGCAAATGCATTTAATTTTCCACCAATTTTACTATCATCATATAATATTTTACTATTATAGCTATCCTGCAAAAGCTGGGCTGGTTTAATTGAATTTTCTAAATCAAGCTTATCAGAACTATTAAAGTAATTAATGCCTAATTGATGTAACCCTATATTGTAAAGAACACTATTATTAAAATAATCTATAGAAATCATTCCTTTTCCAGCTGCCTTGACGGGACCTTCACCAACATTTAAATATTGGCTCCAATATTTAATATCCTCAGATTTAACATTTAAACCTTCCAATATGTCTTCTCTATACACCATAAATACAGGATCAACATACCAAGGGAAGGCATATTCCTTACTACTGTACGTTGAATTATGTATCTGATACTTAATGGATCCACTGCTTTTAAACCATGATGCATTACCAGTAGTAAGCAAATTATCCTTAAACTTGTCAACAACTGTAGGTACATCCTTATCCTCTAACGTTAAAATATCCGGTAACTCTGACTTATCTTTTAAATTTTTAGATAATTTATCACCTACTGTATTCATATCAGATACAGTTATATTTATGCTCACTTGTGGATTTTTCTTTTTAAACAGCTGTGCTTCTTCATTTAATAATGTTACATCTGTATTTGATGACCATATAGTAACATTTCCTTTTAAAACACTTGGTTTATTCTCATTAATAGTAACATCTTTAGTACTCTGTTTACATGAAGATAAACCTATACTCATAATTATTAAAATTAATATTGTTATTATTTTTCTCATCCTATTCATAATCATTGCTCCTAATCTAACATATTGCCTATACTCCTAATTCTAATTTGATGCAATGAAAATGTCCACACTTTTTTTAAATTATTATTTACATTTTGGACATATCATAGTTTCCTTTTTCGTTAAACACTTCTTTCCAAGCCTTGGCAGCTTCAGGTTTGAATTCCTTTGAAAGCTTATCCAATTCATACATAAACTCAGGATCTTCAATCATTCTTGCAGCACTTGGATGGGTTGGATATGCTCCTGTTTTTTCTACAACTTCCCTTATAACATTTGTGTTATCAATCATCATACAAGGTAATAACAGATTTCTATTATAGGGTTGTCTATCCCTTAATTCTTTAAAATAATCACTTTTAAATGCTTCCTTTAAAGGTTTACCCTTAACATTACAAGTTGCAAAATGAGCAAAAATACATGGTTCAACATCTTCCTTTGAATTTATGTGGCAAAAGTATTTTCCAGCAATACAGCCTCCAACATATGGAGCATCGTTAAAGAAATCTAGTGTAAAATATGGTTTTTCCATTCTGAGTTTTCTTGTTCTTTCACCAAGGTATAACCTCTGCTCTGGTGTAAGCATGTCCTTTACACAAGGTTTTTCTCCAACTGGCATGTATAAAAAATACCAACTCATTCTGGAACCTTTTTCTATAAGCATATCAATAAAATCATCAGAAGTAACTGTATTTATATTATTTCTTGAAGTTGCACAAGAAACACCAAACAAAATTCCTCTTTCCTTAAGCATATCCATTACATTCATAACCTTTTTAAATACACCTTTTCCACGTCTACTATCAGTATGTTCTTCAAAACCTTCAAGAGAAAGCATTGGAATCACGTTGCCTAGTTTTTTTATTCTATCTGCTACTTCTGGTGTAATCATTGTACCATTTGAAAATGGAGAAAACATAACATCACTGTACTTTTCGTATATGTCCAGCATATAGTCATTTATAAAAGGTTCACCACCAAGAATTATAATATAATAAATACCTAGGTCTCTTGCCTCTTTAACTAGTCTATCCACTTCTTCTTTAGCTATGTCATCTTTTTTACTATAATTTCCTGCATAGCAACCTGTACACTTTAAATTACACCTCATAGAAGGACTTAATAGGATTATCCATGGCACTTCACCACCTTCCTCCTTAAGTTTTGCTCTCTGGTCTTTTCCAAACCATACTGCATTTGCCAAAAAATTTGTGAAAAATTTTTTAAGGCAATTTTTATCTGTATCCCTAAATATACTCTGGGCATATTCTTGAGTTATCTTATTTTCCTTATAGAAATTATATACAAAATCTATCCTAGCTTTTTCATCAGGGTATTTAATATTTTTTCTAACTAAAGAAAATATTTTTTCAATATTTTTTTCTGGATCCTTATCCAAAAGTTCCACCGCATTATTAATTAAACCCTCTCTTACGTTTTTTTGAATATTATCAATGAAATTCATTTAAAGCCCTCCTTAAGAACTATTTTAGCAGCATGTTAAATTTTCTTTCATATAACAATATATATTTCTCCAAAACATAAAAAATTCGCAAAATAACAAAATAAAGTGATTAGATAAAAATATACTTATATCCCTACTTCACCTTAATTATAGATCTAGTTTTAACTCTAGATAAAACAATTCTTGAATTTATTACAATCATTCCTGTAAATATTAATCCACAACCTATTAATGTCCTGCCGGTTAAACTATCCCCTATAAAAGTGGAAAAAATGGCTCCGAATACTGGTTCCCCTAAATATATAACAGCTGCATGTGCGGGAGTTGTATATGGTTGCATTTTATTTTGAATTGAATATGCTACTACTGTACAAATAATTGCGGTAAATACAATTCCAAAAACTGATACCTGATTAAATTTGAAGTCAAAGTGTTCAATTAAACCTGAAGGCACGATCGAAAAAATTCCTGTTGCAAAAAATTCAATAAAAGTAAACAAAAGAAGATCAACTTTATGTGCGTATTTATCAACAAGTAAGATTTGCACTGAAAACATAAGTGCACCTATAATTGTTATTCCATCACCAAAATTCAGTGTCATATTCCTGTTTATAGACATTACGCCAAGACCTATTATTGAAAAAATCACTCCAATAACTGTCTTACTCTCTGGTAATTTCTTGTATATTATTGCGATTAAAATTGGTACCATAGCAACGTTTAATCCAGTAAGGAACCCCGATTTACTTGGCGAAGTATACAAAAGTCCTGCTGTTTGAAATATTGTACCCAAAAACACTGTAATTCCTACTAAAATTCCTGCTATAACCGTTTGTTTATTTATATTTTTAAGTTTTTTAAAACAAATTATTAGTAATATTACCGATGCTAAAAGATACCTTAACATTACAAAAGAATACGGCAAAAAAGACTTCAATGCTAAACTTACTATTGGAAAACTGGAACCCCAAGCTACCGTTACAAAAAAAAGGCTTATGTCAGCCTTGAATTCTTTTTTCATGAACGTGCCCCCTATACTGTCTAAATTATATATAACTCATTATAGCAAAATCACATAAAATTTAATACCTTCAAAAGTATTAATTTGGCCTAAGGCATCTAAAACAAAGTTTGTAAAACAAAAACTACTGGGTTAAAATGAAAAAACTCATCTTAGCTCAGTAGCTCTGTTGTCTATAATCTCATCAAATTTTTCATACTTAAATCTAAAATTTTGGCTGAATGTGTTATAAATCCGGTGGAAATATAATCAACACCTGTTCGTGCCAAATCTTTTATTGTATTAATCTCTACATTCCCTGAAACCTCAGTTAAAACCTTGCCATCTATTATCTTTAAAGCTTCCCTTATTTCATCTAGATTCATATTATCAAGCATTATAATGTCTGCCTTAGCATCTAGTGCTTCTCTCACCTCTTCAAGGCTTTCTGTTTCAACCTCTATTTTTTTAACAAAGGAAACGTGAGCTTTAACCATATTAATGGCATCTTTTATGCTACCTGCTGCAGCTATATGATTATCTTTTATTAACACACCATCACTTAAATTATACCTATGATTTTCTCCCCCTCCAATTTTAACTGCGTACCTCTCCAAAATTCTTAAGTTTGGAGTAGTTTTTCTTGTATCTAAAAGTTTTGCACCAGTACCCTCTATTTCATTTACAAATTTGTTAGTTAGAGTAGCTACTCCACTCATCCTTTGCAATAAATTAAGGGCAATTCTTTCACCACTTAAGACAATTGAAGTTGAACCTTCAATTTTTGCAATTATATGACCATTTTTTATATTTTCCCCATCCATGACTGAAAATTCTACATCTGCCCCACCCAAGATTTCAAATACCCTCTTAAACACCTGAGATCCACATAAAATACCATTTTCTTTTGCTATTAAATCCACCCTACATTTTTCTTCACCACTAATAATGGCATTTGTGGTTATATCCTCATAA
>LIDZ01003022.1_pt19 | contig 21260 bp, 21 predicted proteins | sample 644651 | NCBI WGS metagenome assembly LIDZ01 (sample SAMN03856242, study PRJNA289617) | food metagenome | isolation source: wine grapes on drying loft during traditional withering process | host: Vitis vinifera cv. Corvina | place: Italy: Gargagnago di S. Ambrogio di Valpolicella | collected 2014-01 | reverse complement strand
TGTTTGCATCTCAGCATAACTCATCAGATATCCGGCATTGAGGAACTGCGCCCCGGCATTGGCAGCGCTGCTGATCACCGGTGTACGGCCGGAGTCAGTGGCCGTTTCTGGCATCGCAGTATCGGCAGATGAGGCCGGTTCACCCTCAGCATCACTGGCGGTTGCCGGGGCAGTCGCCGTGTCAGTCGGCAGGGGTGTCACGTCCGCGTTGCTGTCGTCGGTTTTTGCCGAAGAAAGAACCCAGTTCGTGCCCTGCTGATTCACCGTATAGACATAGCCTCCCAGCTCAACATCTGAATTGCCTGTGAAGGTGGCAATCCCGTCAGGCGTTTCAACCACGGTCAGAACTTCATTGCCGGTGGTGACGGCACTGCCGCTGTTTTGAATGGTTAAGCGATAAACGCCCGCGCTGCTGTCGGTGACCACGATCTTATCGCCATCGTTATTCAGCCCTTCACCCTCTCCGACAATGTCCGTCCGCAGGGCAAAGTCACCGCTGCCGCTAAGGTTGGCTACGGTCAGCGTTGAGTAGGCGTTAGTGTCGCTTGCGGCGGTCAGATCGACCAGAGACTGGCTTAATTGCAGATTATCGACAGTAGAGCTACTCGCAACACGCCATTCACTGTCGGTTAAATTAACGTTGAGGTGTCCACCATTGACCTTATCGCTGACCGCGCTGCCGGACCATAGCGAGCCGGAGGTAAAGTTGAGATCGATTAAGCCGCCGAGGGATTGAATACTGCCGGTAATATTCATCTTACCGTCGGCAGTAATGACGCTGGCTGCATAGCCATCATCATGCTGGGTGGCTATTGCAACGCCTTCCGGCGAGCCCATATCAATGGTCAGCCCATCCTGAAGTTTTACCACCCCTTCTGTCATCGCATAAATCCCGATGGTACTGTCTGCCGCACCGGTAATCGCCAACCCTTCGCCGTTAATGGTGCCGCCCATGGCCCAAAGTCCCAACCCCAGACTCCCCGTAGTGTTCACCGCAATATCCGTGTTCTGGAGATTGATGGTCGACCCAGGGGACTGTGCGGAAATCGCAAAGCTGCCTGATGACTGAACCCTGTTACGTTCCTCCTCACTACCGGTGAAATTGACCGTCGCGCTGTCACCCATCGCCACAATACCGCCACTCTGTGCCGTGGAAATCACGCTGCCTTTGCCAATCGTGGCCTCTCCGTTACCCCGAACCGTCAAGCCTGCAGAGGTGGTGCCGGAGGTGCCGATCGTTAAATGGTCGGCGGTTAAATTACCCAAACTCCAGATGCCTGCAGAGGTGTCCCCGGCGGTGATGATGGTTGAATTGCTGCCCAGATCGACCGCACTGTTTTCCTGAATGTTGATCCCCTGTGAGCTTTTTCCCAGCGTGTGAATGGTCAGGTGATTAGCGGTCAGGCTGGAAAGCCCGTCACTGGCCAGACCGGAGAGAGCATCAACCCGAATGCCATGGCTGGTGGTGCCATTGGTTTGAATAACGCTACTGTCGCCGAGATCGGCCTGGCTGCCATAGCCGGACACGTGCAGTGCAACGCCGCTCTTTCCCTGTGTGGAGATTTGCAACTGGTCGGCTATCAAAGAAGAGGCATTGCTTATCCTTATGCCATCTGCGAACCCGTCACCGGTACCGACGGTGCTAACCGAGGAGCCCGACCCTAAATCCGCGCTGGCGTTTGTGCCGGTGAGCTCAATGCCCGTCGCGGTTTTTCCTGAAACATTCAACGTCAGCTTATCCGCAGTCAGGCGGCTATTATCGCTTTGTAAAATAATACCCTGAGCAAGGCGGTCAGCATCAGTAACGCTCACCGTGCTACCACTGCCGAGGTCAGCTGTGCCCGTTGTGGCTTTAGGAATAATGATTCCGTAAAGCCCGCCGCCGGATAACTGGTCCGCGATGAGTGTCGTGCCGTCTGACAAACTGATCGAACTGCCTGTCTGGCTGCCGACAACCGCAGCGTGGCCGGATCCATTGATCGCACTCAGTCCACTCGCCAGCAGTAATGCTGTCGCGAGCCTGTTCACTTCATATTTATTATTCATATTCGCATCTCTTCCATAAGAAATTTGCTGGGAAAACCGTTTCAGAATCGAGTTGTTGATATTTCCAATGTTTACACGTGGGAGATTATCTAAGCTTCCGTCAAACTTACTTTTTTATCAGAGGGTAATTACCAATATTATGCCGATAATTGTTGAATTGTGTAAGGTTGCTTCGGTGCCTGGCTGTTATGAAAATGTAGCGAATAAATACACGTATTTGCGCTTTATTATGATATGTAAGGTTTTTTTGGATTTGGGATTGGGTGGTTAATGTTAAGGGAATTAACATGCATCATCTTTTGCTAATAGATATCTGTGTTAGGAGGAGGTTATTAAACGAAGGTTGTTAAAATATTTAAGCACGGGTCTGAGAATTACTGACCGGAAGAGATATTCATCATCCTCCCCAATCGGGATCTAATTTAAGAGCTGGAAATTTCTGCGCCAGAAAGCGGCTCTACAATTATTCAGGCAGCGGTTTGTCCCGGGGTTATTGCTGCAACAGGGATCGCCCTGAAACCCATAATGTTAACTGTACGACCAGTAAGCCTGTATGCCCCTGGCAGAGGGACAGGGGCAAACCGCCTGCAAACATTTTTTAAAAAAGCTATAGACGACTGGTCTAATTGTTGTTAGCTTACCTCCATCGCACCGACATCGGTCGAACGTTTATCCTGTCGCAAGACGACTGGTCTAATACAAAATTGTTAACCTCACATGCTGGAGAGTAGTTATGAAAATTCTTATGGTCTTAACCTCACACGACAAACTGGGTGATACCGGACGTAAAACCGGCTTCTGGCTGGAAGAGTTGGCCGCGCCTTACTATGCGTTTAAAGATGCCGGCGCCGAAGTCACGCTGGCTTCACCGAAAGGCGGCAACCCACCGTTAGACCCGAAAAGTAATGAACCGGATTTCCAGACCGAGCAGACCCACCGCTTTGAAGCTGACGCCACGGCTGTGGCCCAACTGGCTGCAACGGTCCGCCTCGACAGCGTGTCATCCGCAGATTACGACGCCGTTTTCTATCCGGGTGGACACGGCCCGCTGTGGGACCTGGCTGAAGATAAGCACTCCATCAGCCTGATCGAATCATTCCTCGCGGCGAATAAGCACGTTGCGCTGGTATGTCATGCACCAGGCGTGCTGCGCCACGTCAAAACGCCAGCGGGAAAACCACTGGTTGAGGGCCGCAAGGTCACCGGATTTACCAACAGCGAAGAAGAAGGGGTAGGGCTGACCCAGATTGTGCCTTTCCTGGTCGAAGACGAGCTGATCGCTAAAGGCGGAATCTACTCCAAAGGGGAAGACTGGGGTTCATACGTGGTGAGCGATGGCCTGCTGATCACCGGGCAAAACCCAGGCTCTTCGGCAGCCACCGCGGCCCAGCTGATTAAGCAATTGGGTGCATAAAGAGTAATCACGCCGGAGGGGCGCAGGTTAAGCGCCCCACGGCAAAGGATTATCCAGCACTGTCCATCAACTTATCGGGCTATCAGACGGTCTTTCCGGGCGTCTGGCTCAACGTCACCATTGAAGGAAAATCATCATGTTTAAAAAATCTTTGACCACGCTGGCATTCAGTCTGGCTTTGTCTGTCTATGCGCAGTCGTCTGTGGCTGAGCCGGTAAAAAACATTGTTTTGGTTCACGGGGCTTTTGTTGATGGATCGGGCTGGAACCCGGTAGCGCGCATTCTGGATAAAGCGGGCTATAAGGTGTCGATAGTTCAGGAGCCGCAAACCTCGCTGGCGGATGATGCCGCGGCCACCCGGCGCGTTCTGGCACTACAGCAGGGAAAATCGTTGCTGGTGGGCCATAGCTACGGCGGGATGATCATCAGTGATGCGGGAAATGAGGCTTCTGTCGCGGGGCTGGTCTATATCGCTGCGTTTCAGCCTGAACAAGGCGATTCCTTGCTGAGTCTGGCAAAACAAATGCCAGCAGCCGCCCAGTCAATTACCGAAACAGCGGATCACTTCCTCTATATCAAACCGGAAAATTTCCACGCTGACTTTGCGGCAGATTTACCCGTTAAAGAGACGGATCGGTTGGCGCGTTCTCAGGTGATGCCTGCCGTCGCCGCATTCACTGCGCCTGCCGGCGTTCCTGCCTGGAAAACCAAGCCAAGCTGGGCGGTTATTGCCACCCAGGACAGGGCAATTAATCCCGAATTAGAACGCTTCATGGCGAAACGTGCTCACAGCACCGTGACGGAATTGAAGGGCAACCACGCCATTTATGCCTCACAGCCGGAAAAAATTGCGGCAGTGATTGAAAAAGCGGCGGAGAGTTTATCTCAGTAAACAACGATTAAGCCTGCGAGGCGGCGACAGCGCTAACCTGTCTATAGACGACTGGTCTAGCCCCTGATAAATTATGCCGATGAATACGACAACTTCACTCCATAACAATGAAATCCGCGATCACATCCTTGCCACCGGCCAGCGCATAATGGCCGGTAAAGGATTCTCTGCCGTCGGATTGAATGAAATACTCAAAGATGCCGGTGTGCCAAAAGGCTCTTTCTACCATTACTTTGGTTCGAAGGAAGCGTTTGGCGTGGATATGTTGAGCCACTATTTTGATGACTATCTGGCGGATATCGACAGAACGCTGGGCCAGCCGGGTCTGACGATGGCGCAAAGACTGATGAACTACTTCCAGCAGTGGCAGGCGTCGCAGTCATTTTCGGACTGCCAGGGTAAATGCCTGGCGGTGAAGCTGGGTGCTGAAGTTGCCGACCTGTCGGACAGCATGCGCAAAGCGTTGGATGCGGGTACGTCTGGCATCATCTCACGCCTGTCGGAAGCGTTAGAAACGGGTGTCACCGAGGGATCGCTTGCCATTGACGAGCCACCTCGCACCGTGGCAGAAAGCCTCTATCAGCTTTGGCTGGGCGCAAGCGTCATGGTCAAGATTGTGCGGCATACCGGCCCGTTCGATTCAGCCATGATCACCACCCGAAAAATAATTCATATCACCCCTTAACCGGGGGATATGCCTTCGTCAGGGCTCTTATCCCTTCCCAACGCCACGCGCCCACCCGACCGTGTCTATTTTATTCTTTGCAACATATCGAGTTTGAATAATTTACTGTGCAGTTCAACAACGTTGCGACAGCCCAGCTTCTTCATGATGTTTTGTTTATGGCTGCTGATGGTTTTATTGCTGCGCGAAACTATTGGCGCTATCAGCTTGTTGGTTATTCCGCGAGCCATCATTTCCAGCAGCCTGAACTCTAATGGCGTCAGCGTTTTTTGAGCGTCCTGATTATATTTCCACACCATCGCTTGTGAAGAACTGTTAAAAGGATGCCCGCTGGCACCCGCAAATATACATGCAGCCAACTGCTGGACGCTGTCGTTTTTCATCACCATATTGCGGTGCGGAACATGCTGCAGAACGTATTTTATCAGCACCGGTTCGGCGAATTGGGTGAATATGATTAGCCGGATATATGGCCAGCGCAGACTGAGTTGGGTCAGGAATTTAACGCAGCGGAAGAAGGTCTCCTTGCTGGTGGCCAGTTCGGCAATCACCACCTGAACTGATTGGGTTTCGAGCGTAAATTCAAGCTCAGCTATGTCCGGGCAGCAGAAGGTGCGAATATCTCTGGCTCCAAAATAATCAGCGATGCCCTGGCTGCAGAAGGCATCACTGTCGAGAACGGCAATGGTAAACATGGTGAGGACTCCGTGACAGTAGGTACTGTCATTACACCCCTAAGATTAAGGGCCAGGAATCAACCATTACTGAAGATGTTGTAAGGCCTTTCCGAGTTTGGTTTAAGCACGTTTTTTTGTTAGCTCCTCCGTAATGAACTCTGATGACAAGCCAGACACAGGTTCAAGGTATTCGATCTCTTATCGCTCACGATTGTTTAGCCGTTTTAGCCTGGACGTTACCGGGATTACCCCAGTGAGCCAGCGCACAAACCGGGACTAAAGTCTCCGACAATAATTAACATAACAGCATGATTTGTAACAAGTGCAGGGCATTTGCCTAACGGTTATCGGGCAATGTCACATAGGCGCGGGTCAACTCTGCTGCGTATACCTATAGCGGTGCTCTTAACCCTACAGGTGACGCATGACCCAACAACACGCTGAATTATCAGCCGATCACGACGCGCATATCGCGTCCGCCATCGGCAAGTTCTTCCGCCGCATCATCCCGATGCTGGCCGTGATGCTTATCGTTAACCAGATTGACCGCGCCAACATCGGCTTTGTTAAGGCCGAACTGCAAACCGATGCCGGCATCAGCGCCGCCGCGTTTGGCCTCGGCGCCGGGCTGTTCTTTATCGGCTATGCGCTGTTTGAAGTGCCCAGCAATATGATGCTGAAAAAAGTCGGCGCACGGGTGTGGCTGACGCGCATCATGATCACCTGGGGTCTGGTGGTGGTGTTGACCGGCTTCGTCAGCACGCCGCTGCATTTCTATCTGCTGCGCTTCCTGCTTGGTGTCGCCGAGGCGGGCTTTTTCCCTGGCGTGCTGTTCTATTTTCGTCAATGGGTGCCGAATGCCTGGCGAGGACGCGCGACGGCGATGGTGCTTAGCGCGACCGCCAGCGCCTTTCTGTTCTCCGGCCCGCTGACCGGAGCCATCCTGATGATGCACGATTTTGGCGGCATCGCCGGCTGGAAATGGGTGATGTTTCTGGAAGGCGGGGCGTCGATAGTCATCGGTTTGCTGGCGGCGATGGTGCTGGTGTCGAAACCGGACGGGGCGAAATGGCTGAGCAGCGCGGAGAAACAGGCGCTGGCACAGCAGCTGGCGCTGGAAGATGCCGCTCGTGAAGAGCATGCGGTAACGCAAGGTCGCTGGGGCCTGATCGCCGATCGCAACCTGTTAACTTACTGCCTGATCTTCTTCACCATGACCATGACCGGCTACACGCTGGTGTTCTGGCTACCGCAAATTATTCAACGCATTCAGGGATTCAACAGTTTCGAAACCGGACTGCTAACCGCCGTTCCGTGGCTGTTCGCCATTGTGGCGCTGTTTCTGCTGGGCAAAGCCACCGACCGCTATCGGCATATGCTCGATAAAGGGCTCGGCATCGCCATGCTGATCGCCGCCTGCGGCACCTTTATGGCCACGCTCGGCACGCCGTGGTTTGGCTTTGTGGCGATGATCGTTGCCTGCATTGGCTCCAAGGTCAGCGCCGCCTTCTTCTGGCCGATGCCGCAAAGTGAATTGCCGGCATCGATAGCCGCACCCGGCATTGCGCTGATCAACTCCATTGGCAACCTTGGCGGATTCTTTGCGCCAACGGTGTTCGGCTACCTTGAAATGCATACCGGCAGCACCACCGGCGGGCTCTACGCGCTGACCAGCGTCTCCGTCGTGACCGGCCTGTGGCTGCTGCTGCGCCGCAAACCTGTTCCCCCGGCATTCGGTCATACGGAGACAAATCATGTCAGACAGTCCAGTCATTAAATCGATGCGCATCGTGCCGGTTGCCGGCTACGACAGCATGTTGCTGAATATTGGCGGTGCCCATAACTGCGTCTTTACCCGCATTATCGTGATCCTCACCGATTCTGCCGGACATACCGGCGTTGGCGAAACCCCCTGTCATGCCTCAACCCTGCAGTTGCTGGCGCAGTTTCGCCCGCTGATTGAGGGCAGTTCGCTGCTGCGGCTGAACGCGACGCTGAGCCAGCTGTTCAGCAGCGAGGCGCGTCAGCAGCAAACCTCCCATACCAACGATATTCATATTCCGCAGATGAATCCGGAGAAGTTTTATAACGCCGCCGCCGCTATCGAAGCGGCGTTGCTGGATCTGCAGGGCAAGCTGTTCAACCTGCCGGTGGCGGATCTGCTGGCCAGCGGCAAACAGCGCGATCGTATTCCGGTGCTGGGCTATCTGTTCTATATCGCCGACCGCAAGCTGACCAATATGCACTATCGCTCGGGCGATAATGAGCAGGATGGCTGGTTCCGCCTGCGGCATGAAGCAGCAATGGACAGCGACGCTGTGGTGCGGCTGGCCGAAGCGGCGGTTGAGCAATATGGCTTTCGCGACTTCAAGCTGAAAGGCGGCGTGCAGGCGGGCGAAGTGGAAGTTGAAACGGTTGAAGCACTGCTGACGCGTTTTCCCGAGGCGCGGGTGACCGTCGATCCCAACGCCAGCTGGTCGCTGGAGGAAGCGATTCGCTTTGGGAAACAGCTGGCCGGTAAGGTGCCCTATCTGGAAGATCCGTGCGGCGCGGAGCAGGGGTATTCCGGTCGGGAAACGCTGGCCGAATTCCGTCGCGCCACCGGCGTGCCGGTGGCCACCAATATGATCGCTAACGACTGGCGACAGCTGCATCATGCGCTGCAGCTGAATGCCATCGACATTCCGCTCGCCGACCCGCACTTCTGGACGATGCGCAATGCTAACGTAGTGGCGCAGCTGTGCAACGAATGGGGACTGACCACCGGCTGCCACTCCAATAATCACTTTGATATCTCGCTGGCGATGGTCGCACACCTTGGCGCAGCGGCGCCGGGCGATCGTCAGACCGCCTTTGATACCCACTGGATTTGGCAGGATGGTCAGCAGCTGACGCGTCAACCGCCGCAGATCCGCGATGGCTACCTGGAATTACCGCCGGGCCCCGGTCTGGGCATCGAGTTGGATATGGAACGCGTTGAGCAGGCGCATGCGCTGTATAACGCGCTGCCGGATAAGAATCGCAACGATGCGTTGGGAATGCAGTTTTTGATCGACAACTGGCGCTATGACGCCAAACGACCGTCACTGGTACGCTAAGGAATAAGCATGCAGAAAATATTACGTGTGGCGGCGCTGTTTGCGTCGATCGCCGCCAGCGCGCCAGTGATGGCGCACACCTTTGTCTACGTTTCGGAAGCCGATGATGGCACCATCGCGCGCTATGCGCTGAATGAGCAAACCGGTGCGCTTAACCTGCTGGGACGCACCAAAACCGCCGGCAAAGTGATGCCGATGGCGCTGAGTGCCGATCGTACCCATCTCTATGCGGCCATCCGCAGTAAACCGCTGCAGCTGGAAAGCTGGCATATCGACAGCAAAACCGGCGATCTCAGCCCGTCCAGTTCCGTTAGCGCCGCCGCCAGCTATCCCTATATCAGCACCGACCCGCAGGGGCGTTTTCTGCTGGGCGCGTCCTATGACGGCGACGTGGTGCACGTCTACCGGCTCGCCAGCGACGGCAAGGTGATTGCGCCGCCGGTCGGCAGCTTTAAGACCGGTCACGCGGCCCACTCGGTGATTGTCGATGCCCGTGGGGAAAATGCCTACGTTGGCAATCTCGGCACCGATCGGGTGCTGCAGCTGAAGTTAAGCGCCACCGGCGAGCTGACGGCCCTTGGCAACGGCTATGTCAAAACGGCCGCTGAAAATGGCCCGCGCCATTCGGTGCTGTCGCCGGATAATCGCTACCTCTACAACATCGGCGAGATGGGCGGCATCATCACCCAGTTCCGCCGTGAAGCCAGTGGCGAGCTGGTAAAAGTGGCGGAGACGCCAAATGCGGTGGCAGAAAAAAACCATCTGCAACATGGCAAAGAGCGCCCGGCTAACTACAGCGACCCCACGCCGCGCATCTGGGCCGCCGATATTCGCCTGACGCCGGATGGCCGTTTTCTGTATGTCAGCGAGCGGACCAGCAGCACCATCAGCGGTTATCGGGTGAATAAGGCCGACGGCAAGCTGACGCTGATTGATAGCTGGCAGGTTGAGAAACAGCCGCGCGGTATGGCAATTACCTCCGACGGTCGCTGGCTGATTGCCAGCGGGGAGAAGAGTACGGTCACCGGCAGTTATGCAATTGACCAGGTAAGCGGGGCGCTTAAGCGCGTCGGTGAAGCGCCGGCCGGTCGCGATGCGAACTGGGTAACGACGGTGACCTATGCGGAACACTGTACGCCCGAAGATTTTGGCGGCAAGGCGGATGGAAAAAAGCTCAATACCACTGCCATCCAACAGGCGATTGACCAGTGCAGTCAGCGCGGCGGGGGAACGGTTCAGCTGTCGCCAGGACGCTGGTTAAGCGGCCCGCTGCAATTGCAGAGCAATATCACGCTTCAGATTGATCACGGCGCCACGCTGCAAGCCAGCAATCAGGAAGGAAAATTTGTTAACGCTTTTATTGGCCATCCCGCCAGAGTAAATGAGGCCTTTATTTATGCCAGCAACGTTAACAACGTGGCGATAACCGGCGGCGGCACGCTGGATGGCGACGGTGAAAAAAGCTGGTGGCCGGAAGCATTGAAAATCCGCGCAGAGGTGAGAGGGGGCAACCCAAAAGCCTTTACCGACCGCTTCCCCGGTATTCCGTTAGCCAACGGCGCACCGCGCCCATGGTTTATCGAATTCAATAACGTCAACCACAGTAAGATCGAACAACTCCATCTGACCAACTCGCCGATGTGGAATATTGTTATCCGCAACAGCGCCGATATTAATGTGCACAACGTCAGGATTACCAATCCCGTCAGCTCGCCAAATACCGACGGCATGGACATCGTTTCCTCCCGCAATATCAGCGTGTCGAATATGGATATTCATACCGGTGACGACAATATTGCCATCAAATCCGGGCTGGTTAACGGCACGGCTGCCGCCTCGAAGGACATTACTATCGAGGATTCGGTGATGCGGGATGGCCACGGTATTTCTGTCGGCAGTGAAACCGCCAACGGCATCGGAAAAGTAACGATTAATCACGTCACCTTCCTGAATACCGAAAATGGCGTGCGCATTAAATCGGCCAGAGACCGGGGCGAGAATATTGGCCCGCTGGTCGCCAGTCATCTGACCATGACCAACGTGGTCACGCCGGTGCTGGTGACCAACAGCTACAGCGGCCAGGCGGGCGCGCAGGGCCACAGCCTGACCCAGCCGATAGAAAAGGCAGCGGTAACGGCCTCCACGCCAAAAATGAAAGGGATTCATATTTCCGATCTGATGGCGACCAAAGCGAGCTATGCGATGATTTTCAGCGGTCTGCCGGAATCACCTGTGGAAGATGTCACGCTGAATAATATCCGCATTGATGCGCAGTATGGCGTGCAGGCAAGGTATGTCAGCGGGCAAGGCAAGAATGTGAATCTCACCGTCAAGGAAGGCGAGACGCTGGCAACCGGCCCGGATGCCACGCTGACGCTCAACTGACTCCTCCGGCTACGTTGGACGTATAACGTCCGAAAGAAGCCGGATTATTCGCCAGAAAACAGCGTTGCACAAACTTTGAAACCATCCAGTTCACGCAGAGCATAGGGATATGCTGAATCTGGGGTTATCTTATGTGCAGGTATGTTGCCTGGAGGGGAGTTTATGAAGACAGTGATCGTGTTATTAGCCTGCCTGGTGCTGTCCGGGTGTGGTGCAGGGATAGCTTCGCTGATTCCTTCCTCAGATGTTTGCCCGAACGGCATAGATAGCGTGACCGGGCAGTGCCGTTAACAAAACGCCGTATCGGGATCAGCTGTGTTGGATCCTGATATCGGCATCGGTCATTTTCCCCAGCAGTTGCTGTTCCGACACCAGCGGACGCCGGAATTCAACGGACTCGCCGGCCAGACACACCGTGCGTAAATGGCGGTTACAGATAAACCAGATTTCATCCCGGTCATTAGAAAGGATGTAATACGCGTCAGAGGTTTCGGACGGATTGTAGCAGCCTAACGCCCGGTAAGCCGTTTCGCTGTTGAATCCACTTTGCAGGGGAAGAGGGCGAGGACCGTTTTCCATCTCCTTCACCTTCAAATACAAGCCTTGTTCCAGCCAGAGCATAAGTCACCAATGGGTTTGCAGAAGTCCTGTAATTATAACCAGCCTCCCTCTGTTCACCCCGTCTGTGACGTTAATTGCCAACTCTGTCACAGACGAGACAAATTTATTGCCTTAAATGTCGTTATTTACCGATCCTGGTAGGGGTCTTTCTTATGATCTTCACTGTCGTCACGGGTGCGTGGGATCTCGCCATGTTCATTGGGATTATCTTTGGCAGGATGCTGGCCTTTCTCGTTATCTTTTGGCTTTTTTTCATGCTCATGGTTGTTATCAGACATACTCAACTCCTTCTTTTCCAGAAGTATTAAGAATAGACGATAAATGCCACCCTCTTATCAGAAACCCCTGCGCTATTTACGGATATTGCGAGGCAAATCGGGGAATAATTCACTTAGCCGAAATAAGGTTATTTGGCAAGTTAACGCAAATTGATCATGTAAACTTACGTAATAACTTCAAGTCATTGAAATTTGAATAATTTTAATTAAAGTAAGTAAAGAAAGCTTATTTGTAGTTAAAGGTATCTGTGATTTGTTAACAAAATTATTAAAATATTCCCCTAATTTTTTAATAATTGTTGAACTAAGTTACTCATATGTCGCATACAAAAAAAGTTATTCCTGCTGTCTCGCTTCTGGCCCTGCTTGTCTGCTCCAGCGTTCATGCTGAAGAAACGGAAAAGACCGATGTCCTGCTGATTGGCGGCGGCATTATGAGTGCATCTTTAGGCACCTTGCTGCATGACCTCCAGCCTGACTGGAAGCAGCTGATGGTTGAAAAACTGGATGGCGTTGCGCTTGAGTCCTCTAACGGCTGGAACAACGCCGGTACCGGTCACTCCGCCAACATGGAGCTGAACTACACGCCCGAGCGCCCGGACGGTTCCATTGATTACAGTAAAGCGCTGGAAATCAACGAAGCCTTTATGATCTCCCGCCAGTTCTGGACTACGCAGGTGCAGCGCGGCGTGCTGAACAATCCGCACTCCTTTATCAATTCCACACCGCATATGAGCTTTGTCTGGGGCGACAAGAACGTCGACTTCCTGACCAAACGCTACAAGGCGCTGCAGGAAACCACGCTGTTCCAGGGAATGCAGTTCTCTACCGATCAGAACCAGATTAAGAAGTGGGCGCCGCTGATCATCGAAGGCCGCGATCCACAGCAGAAAGTGGCCGCGACCTGGACGCCAGTCGGCACCGACGTCAACTACGGTGAAATTACCCGTCAGCTGGTCGGCAGCCTGAAGAAGAACGACAACTTCAAGCTTGAAACGTCTACCGAAGCGACTGACTTCAAACGCAATGCCGATAACTCCTGGCACGTGACCGTGACCGATGTGAAAACTGGCAACACCCACGCCGTTGACGCGAAATACGTGTTTATCGGTGCCGGTGGCGGCGCGCTGAAGCTGCTGCAGAAAACCGGTATTCCGGAAGCAGACAACTATGCTGGCTTCCCGGTAGGCGGTTCATTCCTGGTGACTGAAAACCCGGACATCACCCGTCTGCATGCTGAGAAGGTTTACGGTCAGGCGTCCGTTGGCGCGCCGCCTATGTCCGTTCCGCACCTGGATGCGCGTTTCCTTGACGGTAAGCGTGTGGTGCTGTTTGGACCGTTCGCCACCTTCTCTACCAAGTTCCTGAAGCAGGGTTCATTCCTCGATCTGCTGAGCACCACTACCACCAAAAACGTCATTCCAATGACCGACGTCGGTATGGATAACTTCGATCTGGTGAAATACCTGATCGGTCAGGTGATGTTGAGCGATGACGACCGCTTTGCGGCGTTGAAAGAGTACTATCCTTCTGCCCGTAAAGAAGACTGGAAGCTGATTCAGGCTGGTCAGCGTGTGCAGATCATCAAGAAAGATGCCGACAAGGGCGGCGTACTGAAGCTGGGTACCGAAATTGTCACCGACCAGCAGAAAACGCTGGCTGCGCTGTTGGGTGCCTCACCAGGCGCGTCCACCGCTGCACCGATCTCGATCAACGTGATGAAAAAACTGTTCCCTGAGCAGTTCAACTCGCCGGAATGGCAGAGCAAAATCCGCACCATCGTGCCGAGCTACGGTCAGGAGTTGAATGGCAACGTGGCACTGACGCAGAAAGTGTGGGATGAGACGGCTGCGGCACTGCAACTGACTAAGCCGCCGGTGATCAACATGAATAACGTTGATAAAGATGCGGTAACCAAACCCGCCGACCATAAATCCGTGGTCACTGGCCAGCACGACATGGCGCTGTAAGTCTGAGTGTTATCAAGCCCCCAACGTTCGCGCTGGGGGCTTTTTCGTTTCTGGCGTCTGGCCAAGGGGAGGCGGCGAAGTTTGCACCAGCCGTGGCCGGAGCCTGTGCTATCATCGCCGCGCGTGTTTCTGCTGCCCGTTGCGGGCGTTAATGATGAATGAGGAAATCATGAAAATTGGTTATTTATTCCCGGCTGCGGTGGGTATCGCAGGTGTCACTCTGCTGATCTGGTTTATCGCCAGCGGCGCGTGGATGCCGGGCGCGTAGCTCTCGGAATTATCCAGCGCCATACCTGGGCTGACCTCTGCTACCCTATGGGAAGACATATAAGGGAGGCCTATGCGCACAAGAAATGCACTTTTGATTATCGCCCTGTCGGCAGTTTCACTGTCGGCTTCCGCTGCCGAATCGTTAACCTGCAGCCTGACGCACAGCGTGGAGTCTCCGGGACAGCAGCCTAAAGTCTCGGTGGTCAGCAAAAATTCTGCGGTGACCGATGAAGGCACCAGCTTCACCTTCTCCACCGATGGACAGAAGCGCATCACCAGCCCGGAGCTGCAGCCGCTGAAAACCGATGACGGTGAAACGGCGCTGGCTGCCAGGGTGAAAGATGTCACCTTCGTTAAGCTGAAAGACAGCTATGTGCTGCGCAACAAAAGCGAAAGCTACGTCTATTCGGACTGTAAGCCCGCCGCGAAGTAACTTCGTTGGTGACGCTCAAACAACCCAGCCACCGCGCTGGGTTTTTTATTGCCGCAGCCGCCTCAACGGGTTGGCTTAGTGCTATTTTTCCGTCACTTGCATATAACATTATTGAAATGTTTTCGAATCAGGCTTTCCCATTGCCGCGGTGAGGCTTAAACTATCTGACTTTAGGGTGGTCATCGTCGCCCATTTGACAGGAGTAATGTATGGTTTCCCCGCTGAAGGTTGCATTTATTAAAGCCAACTGGCACGCCGACATCGTTAACCAGACGCTGGTTGGGTTCAGGAAAGAGATGGCCGCGCGTGACGTTGACTGCCAGATTACCGTGCTGGACGTACCCGGTGCCTTTGAGATGCCGTTGCTGGCACAGCGCCTGGCAAAACGGGGTGACGTTGATGCGATTGTTTGCGCCGCGCTGGTGGTTGATGGCGGCATTTACCGTCATGACTTCGTTGCTCAGGCGGTGGTAACTGGTCTGATGGATGTGCAGCTGGCCACCGACGTGCCGGTGTTCTCCGTCTCCCTGACGCCGCATAACTTCCAGCCAGCGGAAGAGTTCACCGGTTTCTACAGTGAGCACTTTATCAAGAAGGGCGCTGAAGCCGCCCGTGCCGTTTGCATGGTTGCCGAACTTAAATAAGCCTTCCCGCAACGCATAAACACGCCGGGTGGAGAAATCCTCCGGCGTTTTTCATTTTTTGGTCCTACCAATTCCCCCATTCTGTGATCCCGCTTAGGGCCTGAACTCACCAGGTTACACAATCGTTGCATTCAGGTTAGCGAAAGAGGAACAATCGCCCGGTCGAACGCCTTTTTTGGTAGGACCAATCAGCGATGAGCAACGAACTGCTGGTGGATCGCCTGCGGGACTTTATCCACCATAACCAACTTCAACCGGGTGCACGTCTGCCTGCCGAACGTCAGCTGGCGCAGCAGTTTGGCGTCTCGCGATCCTCGCTGCGGGAAGCGATACAAACGCTCGCCAGTCAGGGCATCTTATTCAGCCGTCGCGGCGGTGGCACCTTCCTGCAACCCGAGACGGTGGACTGGAGCGAAGAGCGCCTGGTGATGCCGCTCAGCTCGCTGCTGGCAGAGGATCCGGGCTATCGCTACGACGTTCTTGAAGCGCGCATGGCGATTGAAGCCAGCACTGCCTGGCACGCCGCCAGCCGCGCCACCGAAGAGGATAGGGCGCGGCTGAAAACGTGCTTCGATACGATGCAAACCATCTCCGATCGTGACGATCCCGATCTTGCCGCACACGCTGACGTGCGTTTTCACCTGACGATTGCCGAAGCCTCGCACAACCTGGTGCTGCTGCAGGCGATGCGCGGCCTGTTCGATCTGCTGCAATCCTCGGTGATGCAAAGCCGCCAGAAGATGTTTACCCAGCCCGCCATTCTCGACCAGCTTTCCGCCCAGCATCAGGCCATCTACCAGGCGATTGTCGCCGGAGAGGCGGATGCCGCCCGCGACGCCACCCTTCACCATCTTGAGTTTGTTGCCCAGACTCTGCATGGCCTGACCGAGCAGGTGGCGCGACATGCCCGCAGCCTGCGTATTCCCGACAATAACCCGCAGCTTAAGTGAGGCACCCCTCTGTGATTATCTCCTCCTCGAAAGACTACCGCGCCGCGGCAAAGGCCAAGATCCCGCCGTTTCTGTTCCATTATGCGGACGGCGGGGCCTATGACGAGCACACACTGCAACGCAACTGTGAAGACCTGGCCGATATCGCGCTGCGCCAGCGTATTCTGCGCAACATGTCCTCGCTGGACCTGACAACAACACTGTTTAACGAAACGCTGTCGATGCCGGTGGCGTTAGCACCCGTCGGCCTGTGTGGCATGTACGCCAGGCGCGGGGAAGTGCAGGCCGCACGCGCGGCGGATAAAAAGGGCATCCCGTTTACCCTGTCAACGGTCTCCGTGTGTCCGATTGAAGAAGTTGCCCCGGTGATGAACCGTCCAATGTGGTTCCAGCTTTACGTGCTGCGCGACCGGGGATTTATGCGTAATGCGCTGGAGCGGGCACAGGCCGCGGGCTGTACCACGCTGGTGTTCACCGTGGATATGCCGGTGCCGGGCGCGCGCTACCGTGATGCGCACTCCGGGATGAGCGGGCCCAATGCCGCGATGCGCCGCTATCTGCAATCGGTGACCCATCCGCAGTGGGCATGGGATGTGGGTTTGCATGGGCGCCCGCACGATCTGGGCAATATCTCAGCCTATCGCGGCGAGCCGACCAATCTGCAGGATTACATTGGCTGGCTGGCGAATAACTTCGATCCGTCGATCTCGTGGAGCGATCTGGAGTGGATCCGTGACTTCTGGAAGGGACCAATGATCATCAAAGGCATTCTGGATCCTGACGATGCGCGCGATGCGGTGCGCTTTGGTGCCGACGGCATTGTGGTTTCCAATCACGGCGGTCGCCAGCTGGATGGCGTGCTGTCATCGGCGCGGGCGTTACCGGCGATTGCCGATGCGGTCAAAGGCGATCTGACCATTCTGGCCGATGGCGGCGTGCGCAGCGGGCTGGACGTGCTGCGGATGCTGGCGTTGGGCGCGGATACCGCATTGATTGGCCGCGCGTTCCTCTATGCGCTGGCCACCGACGGCGAGGCGGGCGTGACCCATCTGCTTAACCTGTTTGAGAAAGAAATGCGTGTGGCGATGACCCTGACCGGAGCCAGTTGCATCGCTGAGATCACCCGTGATTCGCTGGTCGCGGCGGCGAAACAATAGCCGCATTGAGAATAAAACCGACAATAACCTGCAACAGGGGACAGAAGTCCCCTGTATTTTTTTCTTCTTCTGCCGATAACCCTCTCAGAGTGATTTCAGCGCGCAACGGCGTGCAGGGGTAACACTTCCCGTATGCGCCTCGTTGAGAGCAGCGACGAAAACTAGAGGATTAAAATGGATAACTTTCAGAAAGAGATCGATGAGCGCGCCAACCTCGCCTTATCCAATAAATTTGAACTGCTGGTGTTTCGTTTAGGCTCGGATCTCAACGAAGAAAAGTCTGAACTGTTCGGCATCAACGTCTTTAAGCTGCGTGAAATCGTCCCGATGACCACCATCACCAAAGCGGCAGGCATGCGCTCTCCGCTGCTGGGAATGGCCAACATTCGCGGGCAGTTTATCCCGGTGATCGACCTGCCGGCGGTCGTCGGCTGCACGCCAACCACCGGCCTTAACCTGATCCTGGTGACCGAGTATGCCCGCAGCACCCAGGCCTTTGCCGTCGAATCGGTTGAGGATATCGTGCGTCTGGACTGGAGCCAGGTCCACGCTGCGGAAGCCGGTGTCAGCAGCCGTAACATCACCAGTATCGCCTGTCTGAATACCGACAAAGACAACAACACCACCATGGCGTTGGTGCTGGATGTCGAGCAGATCCTGCATGACGTCATCCCGTCGGTGCGTGAAGTGAAGGAAGGCGACATCAAGCTGAAAGAGTTTGATATCCGGCCGGGTTCGGTGGCGATTGTGGCAGAAGATTCCAAGGTTGCCCGTCAGATGCTGGAGCAGGGCCTGAAGGCGATGGGCATTCCGGCAGAGATGCACAACACCGGGCTCGAAGCCTGGAACCGCATCAGAAGTATTCAGCAGCAGGCGAAAGAAGAGGGGATATCGATCCGCGATAAAATCTCGATGGTGCTGACCGATCTGGAAATGCCGGAAATGGATGGCTTTACCCTGACGCGTAATATCAAAACCGACATTAACCTGCGCGACATTCCGGTGGTGATCCACTCGTCGCTGTCCGGCAGCGCCAACGAAGATCATGTGCGTAAGGTCGGTGCCAATGGCTACGTGGCGAAGTTTGAGATCAACCAGCTGTCGGCGGTGATCCATAAGGTGCTGGAAGAAGCTCCCCGCTAACGCGAGGAGCCATCGCGCATTATCTGCGGTTATTGCACAGGATGGAGAAGTTGAGGGCGGCGGCGATCGACAGCCACGCCAGGTAAGGCAACAGGATCAGCCCCGTCAGCGCTTCCAGCTGCAGGGCCATCACCACCATCGCCGCAACCACCAGCCACAGCAGGGTCAGGATAATCATCCCGGCAAGAATGCGGTGCGAACCGAAGAACACCGGGGTCCACAGCGTGTTCAGCGCAATCTGTGCCGCCCACAATGCCAGCAGCGTTTCGCTGCCTGGCAGCATCGTCAGGCGGTAGCCTGCCCAGGCCAGCAACAGATAAATAATCGACCAGGCCACCGGAAACGCCCAGTTTGGCGGGGTGAAGCCCGGTTTTTTTAACGACTTATACCACTCGCCAGGTTTAAACAGCATCCCGGTACTGCCTGCTGCACAGCAGGCAAAAAGAAAGATAAAAAATGTCATGCTCTGTCCTTAGCTTGCCGCTGTTTCCCGCTGTTGCAAAATATTCTCAATGGCCGATTTAAAGGCTTCCGGCGGCTGTCCACCTGAAAGCAAATACTGGCGATCGAACACAATGGACGGTACCGACTGAATCCCGGCATCCACCCACTCCCGCTCCAGCGCGCGAACCTCGTCGGCATAGCGATTGGTCGCCAGCACCTCGGCCGCTTCCACCGGATCCAGCCCGACGTCTTCGGCGACGTTAACCAGCACCACGTGACTCGACGGATTTTCGCCATCGGTAAAGTAAGCGGTAAACAGCGCGTGCTTCAGCTGCTGCTGCAGGCCAAAGCCTTCCGCCCAGTGCAGTAAGCGGTGCGCATCGAAGGTGTTATAGATGCGCAGTCCCGGCCCGGCGTTATTCATCTCAAAGCCCACCGCCTCAGCACGTTCGCGGATGCGCTGACGATTCTCAGCAGACTCTTCCGGCGACGAACCGTATTTCTCGGCGATATGTTCCATCAGATCCTGACCTTCAGCCGCCATTGACGGATTTAACTCGAAGGGTTGGAAGGTGATGTTGGCCTGAACGTCGGGGCCGAGTTCAGCCAGCGCTTGCTCCAGTCCCTGAAGGCCGATAATGCACCAGGGACAGGAAATATCGGAAACGAAGTCTATCTGCAGTGGCTTGCTCATGGTGCCTCCTCTGGCGTTATGGGCAGGCTGTCGCCCTATGGCGCGACAGCGGATGCCTACAGTCTAGCATTTCACACCCGGCGCTCAGCAGGCACCTTGAGCTTTTTATCTCAGGAAGATTTCGGCAGCGGCGAATTACGGCCAAAGCGGAAGAAACCGGGTTTAGCAAACATCACCAGATTCCCCAGCAGGATCATTATCAGGCCAATGACCGCGTTCGCATGCCAGACGTAGCCTTCGTACAGCGTCGACAGGGTCAGCGCCACCAGCGGGAACAGCAGGGTGCTGTAAGCCGCCTGGCTGGCACCAATGCGGCCAACCAGCGTGAAGTAAGCGCCGAAGGCGATCACCGAACCGAATATGGCCAGATACAGCAGCGATCCCAGATAGCGCACCGACAGCTCTGGCATAAAACGATCGCCGTTAAACAGGCTGATAGCGGCCATCACCAGCGCCCCGTAAAACATCGCATAGGTGTTGGTTGAGAGGATTTCCAGCCCACGACGCTGGTGGCGGGTGCTGATCATATTGCCCAGTGAAAAGCCGAAGGTCCCCAGCGCGCTCAGGCCGATGCCGATCAGCAAAGACGGCGCCATTTGCGTGGCCATCAGGTCATGCCAGAACAGGGCGATAATGCCGACAATGCCCAGCGCGGCGGCCGGTAACAGATTGGGATGCGGGCGCTGGCGGAAGAACAGCATGCTGTTTACCGCGTTATATAGCACCGCCATGGAGAAAATCACCGACTCCAGCCCGCTGCTGATATAAGACGCCGCATGGTAGAAGCAGACAAAGTTAAAGCCGAACACGCAGCAGCCCTGCAACAGACAGTAAAGGTGATCCTTCAGGCTGATTTTGCGCAGCCGACCCGCCAGGCCAAGTACGATCGCCATCGCCAGCGCCGCCACCAGAAAGCGCCAGAAAATGGAGACGGTCACCGACACCACGCCCTGCTGCATCACGATGGCTATCCATGTCGTCCCCCAAATCACCACCACCAGTGCGTATAAAATTCCGTTCATCGTGACACCCTCGAAAACCGCGTTTAATTGCTGCCAGTGTGTCAGTTACCTGACCCTGTCGCTTTCAGCAGCCTGCGCAGACTTGCATATTCTTGCGGTTATTTTCGGCTTAGGGGGATAAGCGCTGGAATCTGGCTGTGCGGCTCCTTAAAATACGACTTTGCCTCCACCTTCAGGTAGCGTTATGCCCCAGCCCTATCAGGCTTTTGAAAATCTGCGTCAACATCGCGCGCGCCTGCAGGGCAGCGTGCAGCTTGGCTCGGGTATTCAACTGGCAGCGTGGCGTAATGATTTCGACTGTGTCAGGCAGCGTAGCGATCACCACACGCTGAGCCTGTACGTTGAAGGCGGGATAAACACCTGGCATAAAACCCGTGCCGGCTGGCAGAACGGCGGCGGTCCGGACCGTTTTTGCCTGATGCCCGAAAACAGCGAAT
>LIDZ01015616.1_pt25 | contig 21299 bp, 21 predicted proteins | sample 644651 | NCBI WGS metagenome assembly LIDZ01 (sample SAMN03856242, study PRJNA289617) | food metagenome | isolation source: wine grapes on drying loft during traditional withering process | host: Vitis vinifera cv. Corvina | place: Italy: Gargagnago di S. Ambrogio di Valpolicella | collected 2014-01 | reverse complement strand
GTTGTGACGCAAATTTTGGAGGCTATTTACGAATCGGCTCGTACCGGCCGCGCTGTATATTTTGACGGAACATCTGACAATTAAATTCAACTATTTTAATAAAGTATATTTAAAGAAATAGGAGTGGAATCCATGAGCTCAAAAAAACATTCTGTAGTCATCATAGGCTTTGGGGGAATGGGCAGCTATCATGCACAGCTGATCAAGGAGAATGCTTCCTTAGAAGTTGTAGGTACCTACGATTTGCTAGATTACCGCCAGGCGGCCTCCGTTGAAGCTGGTTATTCTGTATATAAAAGTTTCGAAGATGTGTTGGCAGATCCACAGGTGGAAATTGTTCTGATTGCAACACCAAATGATGTGCATAAAGATATCGCCATAGATGCACTCAGAGCTGGAAAGCATGTCATTTGCGAGAAGCCTGTAGCCTCATCCAAGGCTGAATTTGAAGAAATGCTTGCTGTGGCTGCCGAAGCTGACCGGATCTTGATGGTTCATCAGAACAGACGCTGGGACGAAGATTTTCTGGTCATTAGAGAAATGTATGAACGGGAAACTATTGGAACATTGTTCCAGATCGAATCGCGCGTACATGGAGCGAATGGCATTCCTGGAGATTGGCGGCACATAAAAGCACAAGGCGGAGGTATGCTTCTAGATTGGGGCGTGCATTTATTGGATCAACTGCTGTTCTTAATAGACAGTAAGATCACTAGTGTAAGCAGCCATTTAAGCTATATTTTAGGCAATGAAGTAGATGATGGGTTTGAAGCGACCCTGCAATTTGAGAATGGTGTCAAAGCACTGATTGAGGTTGGCACGACCAATTTCATTACCTTGCCGAGATGGTATGTCAAAGGACTTGAAGGAACTGCTATAATTGAGGATTGGTCCTTGAGTGGTAAAATTGTGACGCGAAATCAGGATTCGGTCATTATTGAGCCCAAACCTATTCGCGCTGGTGTCGGACTTACCAAGACAATGGCGCCCCCTTCCGAAGGGGCAACGGTTACGGAAGCCTTGCCGCCAGCCTCACAGCTTCCTTCCAGCTTCTATGATAACTTTGTAGCCGTGATTGAGGGGAAAGCAGAGCCTATTGTTACTAATACGGAAGTTATGCGTGTATTGAATCTGATCGAAGTCATCTTTGAAGCAGCTGAAACACATCAAGTGGTGCGGGATTTTGACATCTATTAAGTCGATTGAAATAAATTTTTCTCTATTGAGAGGTGGCATATTATGAAACTTGGAGTATTTATGGTGTTATTCGGAGGTCGTAAGCTGGAGGACGCGCTTGATTATGTAGTCTCAAAAGGACTGAAGGCCGTTGAGATCGGTACAGGTGGCAATCCAGGCAATAGTCACTGTGATCCGTTGCTGCTTCTGGAGAATGAGACAGCGCTTAAAGAATTTAAGCATGCCGTAGATTCTCGCGGCCTTACAATCAGTGCGCTGAGTTGCCATGGCAATCCGCTGCATCCGCAAAAGGCACTAGCCCGCAAGGATCATGAGGATTTCGTAAACTCAGTCAAATTGGCACAGAAGCTGAACATTCCTGTCGTCAATACGTTCTCAGGCTGTCCGGGAGATCATGAGGATGCGAAATATCCGAACTGGCCGGTTGCACCATGGCCTAATGATTTCCAGGAAATTCTGTCCTGGCAATGGGAGAACAAAGTCATTCCTTATTGGAAGGAATGGGGCGCGTTTGCTGAAGAGCATGATGTGAAAATCGGTTTGGAGCTGCACGGAGGTTTCTCCGTACATACACCAGGCACGTTGTTGCGGTTAAGAGAAGCGGTGGGTGAGGTTATCGGGGCCAACCTTGATCCAAGTCATATGTGGTGGCAGGGTATCGATCCGGTACAAGCCATTCATATTCTGGGACGTCAAGGAGCCATTCATCATTTTCACGCCAAAGATACCGTTATTGATCCGATCAATGTCAATATGCATGGGGTAACAGATATGCAATCTTATGGAAATATGCTCGACCGTGCCTGGCAGTTCCGTTCGGTCGGCTATGGTCATGATCTCAAGACCTGGGCTGATATCATCAGCGCCCTGCGCTTGGTAGGTTATGATTACGTCGTAAGTATTGAACATGAAGATGGGCTGATGTCCGTCGAAGAAGGTTTCTCCAAGGCCGTGGATAATCTTCGCCAGGTGTTAATCGAGGAACCACTTGCCGATATGTGGTGGGTTTAATCCGGGAATTTCATATAAAATGACAGCATAGTAAAGCCGCCAGAGATATTTGGCGGCTTTCTGTTCTGAATACCTATAATAGGAGGCGAGAATATGGAGAGCTTTACAAAAACAAAATTAACGGACAATCAGCTGGATCTATTGGTGCAGACCGCTTTTGGCCTTGAGACAAGCATCATAAGTAAATCAGAGCTGACTGGTGGTATGTTTAATGCAGCCTATGAACTTGAATTAAGTGATGGTCGATCAGTGATCTTAAAGGTGGCTCCTTCCGAGGAGATTGAAACACTGAGCTACGAGAAGAATATTATGCGTACTGAGGTAGCAGCGCTGCGCTTAATTGGGGGTGTAGGGTCAGTGCCCGTGCCTGAAGTATACAGCTATGACGATAGTTTGAAGCAGATACCCTGTCCGTATTTTTTTATGGAGAAAGTTGAGGGTCAACCTTACAATGAAATCAAAGAAAGCCTGTCTCAAGCGGAGCAAGAGTACATAGAAACAGAGTTGGGACGTTACAACCGTACCATTAATGAGTTGAAAGGAGATCATTTCGGTTATTTCGCACAATCCTCAGACAAGGCGGGGGTACCCTGGGGAGCTACTTTTACTTCGATGATGCATGAATTGCTAGCGGATGGGCTTCGCCTTGGCGTACCATTGCCTGCTTCTGTTGAAGAAATTGAGAATGAGATCATAAAGTATCTACCTATATTGAATGAAATGACCGAAGCCCGGCTGGTTCATTGGGATTTGTGGAACGGCAATGTGTTTGTTAAGAATGGAAGAATTACATCCATCATAGATTGGGAGCGGGCGTTGTGGGGCGATGTGCTGTTAGAGTATTATTTTCGTCATTTAGAGAATTCTCCCGCCTTCATCAAGGGTTACGGTGTTGAATTTAACAGTCCAAACGAGCAGTTGCGCAAGAAAATGTATGATCTGTATCTTGACCTGATCCTTTATATTGAATGTTTTTCACGTCAATATAAGAATGAAGACCATTTGCAGTGGGCTCATGATAACCTGATTCAGGGCTGGGACCGATTTAGAGGCGCTGATGGGGTTGAAGGGTAAGTTTATTCACGAAAATAAACCGGACCCCTCTAGCGAGGTTTCCGGTCTTCTTGTTGGCAATCTCAATACATTATGAGTTTGTTACTTAACGCAAGTTGGGAATCGTCACTGCTTGCTCTATCTCAGCTTCATAATTTATGCCTTCGATCTCAAAGCCAAACAGCTGGAAGAACTCGCGTCGGTAGTGAAGCAGGTCAGATAGTTCGTAGATATTCTCTGTCGACAGTTCGGCCCATAGCCGAGTAACCTCATCCTGTACTGTCGGAGACATCTCCCAGTCATCGATCCGGATCCGGCCTTCCTCGTCAACGGCCGTCCCTTCTGAAGCGTACAACCGATCCGCAAACAATCGGTAGGCTTGTTCAATACAGCCTTCATGCAGCCCTTGTTCTTTCATGACTTTATACAAGGCGGAAATATACAGAGGCACAACCGGAATCGCTGAGCTGGATTGTGTGACCAGCCCTTTACTTACAGCTACATAAGCACGGCCTCCATGAACCGCTAATTGTTCGTTAAGCTGCCAAGCTGTAGCTTCGAGATGATCTTTTGCCCGTCCAATGCTTCCTCCACGGTAGACAGCTTTGGTAATCTCTGATCCAATATAAGAGTAGGCTATAGTTACGGCATCATTGGCAAGTACTCCGGATTGCTGCAGCGCATTGATCCATAGCTGCCAATCCTCTCCGCCCATCACTTTGACCGTGTCCAGTACTTCCTTATCTGTAGCTGGTTCAATGGATACAAGGCTGACTTCACCAGTATGAAAGTTTACTGTCTTATTGGTGTAGATGCTGCCGATGGGTTTAAGTACGGAATTAAAGTTCTCTCCCGTTTCTGGATCAGTTCGACGTGCGGATGCCACACTGTATATGACAAGATCGACTTGTCCCATTTCGCTCTGGATCAGCTCGATCGTTCGATCCTTAGTCTCTTGGGAAAAAGCATCGCCGGTAACGCTATAGGATTGCAGTCCCGCATCTTGGGCGAGCTGCTCAAAAGCTGCTGAATTATACCAGCCGGCAGAAGCTGTTCTGGTTTCACTGCTATTGCTCTGGCGATAGACACCTATTGTACTGGCGCCAGCTCCGAAAGCCGCTACAATCCGCGAAGCTAGACCATAACCGGCGGAGGCGCCAATAACAAGTACTTTGCGGGGACCTTTGATCTGCGGTTGTGCCTGTACATACTCTATCTGCTGCTGTACTTGATGTGCGCAGCCTGCCGGATGTGCGGTGGTGCAGATAAACCCGCGTGTTCGGGGTTTGATGATCATCATCTTTAGTTCCTCGCTTTCAGTTATAATATAGATCAGAATGAACTTTTAGAAGATGAAATGGTGGTGCTGATGCCTTGGAAAGTCTGACAAAATCAAAAATAACAGTAGAGCAGCAGGACCACATGGTGAGTACTGCTTTTGGAAGCCAAGTGACCATTGTCCAGCGGATGGAGCTTACGGGTGGATATTTTAACGCAGCGTATGATCTGCAATTATCTAACGGCAGAGGCGTCATTCTTAAAATTGCACCAGCCGCTGAGATCGAAATATTGAGCTATGAACACAATATTATGCTGGCTGAGGTTGAAGCGCTGAAATTGATCAAGGCAAAAGGGATTGTGCCAGTTCCGCTAGTGATTGGCTATGATACCAGCCGCACGATCATACCCTGTGATTACTTCTTCATGGAGAAAATAATAGGCCAACCCTATAATGAAATCAAGGATGAGCTCTCAGTTGAAGAACGAGCCGCTATTGAATCTGAGCTGGGACGCTATAATCGCATCATTAACGAGATCCGTGGGGAACGCTTTGGATTATTTAGTGTGGCACCACAGTCAGCAGCGAGTTCGTGGCGTGATACTTTCATGCAAATGTTCACCCGTTTGTTGGAGGATGCACGACGCCTGGGAGCAGAGATGCCGATTGCTGTGGAGACCATTGAGGCAAGTGTGGAGACAATTTCACATGTTCTAGATGAAGTGAAGGAACCACGGCTGATACATTGGGATTTGTGGGACGGTAATGTATTCGTGCGTGATGGCAGAATTGTAGCGCTGATTGATTGGGAGCGGGCACTGTGGGGAGACCCACTAATGGAATATTACTTCCGCTATATCGAGGACTCAGAACATTTCTGCCGAGGATATGGACGCATTTTTGACAGTCCTAATGAATCCGCTCGCAAGAACTTATATGATCTGTACATTGATCTAATCTACTTCATTGAATGCTATTCCCGCAAGTACGACAGCGTGGGCCATTTACAATGGGCGCATGACAATCTATTAGACGGGTGGAAACGATTTCAGGAGAAACTCTAAAGTTCAGTTTATGAAATCGTAATGATGTGTATTCAACAAGTGGTCAATTTTCAGAAAAATCTTGACTTAACCCTATAAAAATAGATAGAATATATCTTATTGCTTATATAATTATTGAGAATCATTATCATAATATATGGAAATTAGAGAGGGTGACAAGATGGAGCGCCTTTTAGAGGTAAAAGACCTAGCAATATCTTTCAGAACACGTGGAGGAGAAGTACAAGCCATTCGCGGCGTAAGTTTTCATGTGGATAAAGGAGAAACCCTAGCGATCGTGGGTGAATCCGGTTCTGGTAAAAGTGTAACTTCACAAGCGGTTATGAAGCTCGTTCCGGAACCAGCAGGCGAATACAAGCGCGGTCAGATTCTGTTTAATGGTGAAGATCTGATTAATAAATCCGAGAAGCAAATGCAGAAGATTCGCGGCAAAGAGATTGGTATGATTTTTCAAGATCCGATGACCTCTCTTAATCCGATGATGAAGGTTGGCAGACAGATTACTGAGGTTCTTTTCAAACATGAGAAGTTGTCTAAGGATGCTGCACACAAACGGGGTATTGAGCTGCTTAATCTTGTGGGGATTCCTTCTCCTGAGCGGCGTTTTCAACAGTATCCCCATGAATTCAGTGGCGGGATGCGCCAGCGGGTTGTCATAGCTATGGCACTTGCTGCTAACCCTAAGCTGCTGATTGCGGATGAACCGACAACTGCACTCGATGTAACCATCCAGGCGCAAATTCTCGATTTGATGAAGGAATTGCAGAAGAAAATTGATACAGCAATTATTTTTATTACCCATGATCTCGGTGTTGTAGCCAGAATGGCAGACCGTGTGGCTGTTATGTATGCTGGACAAATTGTAGAAATGGGTACTGCAGCTGAAATCTTCTACGATCCGCGTCATCCGTATACTTGGGGACTACTTGCTTCAATGCCAAGTCTGGAAAGCAAAGGATCGTTGCTCACAGCTATTCCTGGTACGCCTCCCGATCTAATCAAACCGCCAAAAGGCGATGCATTTGCACTGCGCAGCACGTATGCTATGCAGATTGATATGGAGAAGGAACCGCCAACTTACAGAGTATCGGATACACATCTAGTGAAGTCATGGTTAATGCATCCGTTAGCTCCAGTGGTAGAGCCGCCTGCAGTCGTGAAGAAGAGACAACGTGTCTTGCCGAATGCTTATCCTCAGCCGATCTTAGTTGAGAATAATGAATTTTAAGCTGTAGCAACAACTTGAAATGAACCTTAACGCGTCAAGCCTGTTTTTTAGGGCTTGGCGTTTTTTTATGGAAGAAACGAATATCGTCCCTTTGTGGACGGTAAGTCGTTTCTTTTTTTGTCTACTTCTGATTATGGTTTATATAAATATAAAACTAAACTAACATATATAAATAAAAGGATTGACTATTTTCCGCTTTCGTTTCAAAATGTAAGGGTATACATAGGAGGTCGAATGATGAGAAAAAGAACATTAACCGCATTGCTTTCTGTTTCTTTACTTACAGCCTGCAGCAGTGGAACCGATTCTGGGAATACGGATAGCAATACAAAGATCGTAACAGCACCCGTCTTTCAAAATGTGTCTGTGCATGATCCTTCCGTGATTAAAGTAGAGGATACGTATTATGTGTTTGGTTCCCATTTGGCATCGGCCAAATCAAAGGATTTGCTGGCTTGGACGCAAATATCGTCGGGGGTAGCTGACGGAAATGTACTTATTCCAAATGTGAAAGAAGAATTAAGTGAGACTTTAGCTTGGGCTCAATCGGATACGCTATGGGCGCCTGATGTCATTCAACTGGCCGATGGAAAGTTCTATATGTATTATGACGCTTGTAGAGGAGATTCTCCGCTATCCGCGATGGGCATAGCCGTAGCAGACAGTATTGAAGGGCCGTATAAGAATGCGGGCATTATTCTGAAATCCGGGATGACCGGAGTAGGTGATGATGGTGAAATTTATGATGCTACTGTAAAGCCGAATGTTGTGGACCCGGATGTTTTTTTTGATAAGGAAGGTAAGCTGTGGATGGTTTATGGATCTTATTCTGGCGGTATCTTTGTACTGCAATTGGATACGAAGACAGGCTTCCCGTTGCCGGATCAGGGATATGGCAAGAAGCTGCTAGGTGCCAATCATGCTCGGATTGAAGGTCCTTATATGTTATACAGTCCCGAAACCGATTATTATTATCTGTTTCTTTCGTACGGGGGGCTGGATGCTAGTGGAGGTTATAACATTCGCGTAGCTCGCTCCAAGAACCCTGATGGGCCGTTTGAGGACTCCGCAGGCCAGGAAATGATTAATGCGCAGGGAACCGCTGGAGTTCTGTTCGACGATCCGGCTTACTCACCTTATGGGGTCAAACTGATGGGCAATTTTGAATTCCAGAATACAGAGGTTGACACGCGAGCGGTTGGCGACGGTTACATCTCACCTGGCCATAATTCTGCTTATTATGATAAGGATACTGGCAAGTATTATCTGATTTTCCATACACGCTTCCCTGGTCGAGGTGAGGAACATGAGGTACGGGTACATCAGATGTTTATGAATAGTGAAGACTGGCCCGTTGTCGCTCCTCATCGCTATAGTGGCGAAACAATAGGCAAATATAAGCAGAAGGAAGTAACAGGTGACTACAAATATATTAATCATAACAAGGATATAACGGCGGATGTTGTAGAGTCTGAACTTATTGCACTCACTGATGAGGGTAAGATCTCAGGAGCGGTCACAGGAACATGGAAGCTTAGCGGAGAACATACTGCCGAGTTGAACATTGACGGGACTATATATTACGGTGTGTTTCTGCGAGAGTGGAACGAAGGAACTGGCAGCCAAGTGATGACGTTCACGGCAACCTCCAAGGAGGGTGTTTCAATCTGGGGAAGTCACGTCTCAGTGGAGTAATACCTGTCAAAGATGGTACAATAGCAAATGAAGGAGTGATCACATGGCTATAAGTATTAATATTCAGAATACACCGAATCCGAATTCGATCAAAATCAACACCGATCAAACTATTTTTGAAGGTCCCTCAAGCACATCTTTAAAAAGTGGGGATGTCACAGAACACCCTCTGGCCATTGCTCTTTTGGCGATCGAAGGGATTGATAACATCTTTGGAATCAGAGATTTTGTCACTGTAAGCAAGACTGCCGATGCCGAGTGGGATACTATTCTGCCCCAGGTAGAAAAGGCTTTTGAAGAAGTATATGCCTGAATGACGAAATAAGGTAGGAAACCCCTGAGATCTGATCTCAGGGGTTTTTGCAAGCTATTCGTATTTGCGAATGACAATAACCGCATTGTGCCCACCAAAGCCAAAAGAATTGGAAATCCCTATGTTGAGATCGGCTTTCCGCGCAACGTTCGGTACATAATCCAGATCGCAGATGGCATCTGGTTCTTCTTGATTAATGGTAGGAGGGATAACGCCTTCCTGAAGGCTCTTAATTAGAGCAATGGCTTCCAAGCCTCCAGCGGCTCCAAGTGCATGTCCAGTCATTGATTTATTGGCAGTAACGGGAATACGGCTGGCGTCCTCGCCAAACAGCTTCTTAATCGCCTGTGTTTCAGAGCGGTCTCCGACTAGGGTACTTGTGGCATGAGCGCTGATCATGTCTACATCCGTAGGCTGCAGCCCGGCTTCACGTAGTGCCAGCTTCATTGCTTGATAAGCGCCAATTCCTTCAGGGTGCGTGGCGACCATATGATAGGCATCGGAGGTGGCTCCGTAGCCAATCACTTCTCCATGAATGCGAGCGTTTCGAGCTTGAGCATGAGCTAGCGACTCCAGGATGATAATTCCGCCGCCTTCCCCGATCACAAAGCCATCCCGTTTGCCGTCAAAAGGGCGACTCGCCTGCGTGGGCTCATCATTGCGGGTAGAAAGTGAAGTAGCATTGCCGAAGCTGGCTAATGAGATTTCGGTAATCGCTGCCTCGGAGCCTCCAGCAATAACGATGTCGGCTCCACCATAACGGATCAGCCGAAAGGCTTCACCAATGGCCGTATTGCCGATTGAACATGCTGTTACCGGCGACATGGACGGGCCTAAGGCCCCGAGCTTAATGCTGATCATGGCAGCGGCCATGTTGGAGATCAGCATAGGAATCAAGGTGGGGCTGACTCTCTCCGGTCCCCGGGCTCGCAGCAGATCGCCTTGTTCCATTAAGGTCTGGATGCCCCCTACACCGGAGCCAACGTATACACCCAGTCGTTCGTGGTCGATCTTGTCATGCTGGAGTCCAGCATGCGCCCAGGCTTCCTCAGCGGCCGCCAATGCGAATTGGCTGAACCGATCCATCCGGCGGGCATCTTTGCGGCCGAAGCGGGCTTCGGGATCGAAGTCATGTACGACTCCGGCAATCTTGGTCTTAAAATGCGATGTATCAAATGAAGTGATTGGGGAAATGCCCGATTCCCCTTTAACTAGCCGATCCCAGAATTGCTCTACAGTATTTCCCAGCGGTGATATCAATCCCATACCCGTTATGACTACCCGTTCCATATTGATCCTCCTACAAGTTTTGATAGCATCAGCTTCATCGAGGTACTTCGTACAAAACTGACTTCGTAAGCATCAGCCTAGTTTTATGGAGCTATACTCCCTGAATGTACTTCGCAATAAAACACTTCGTAAGCATTAGCTCAAGTTTTGATAGCATTAGCTCAAGCCGTGCCTTTATATAAGTGTATCTTTTCACTTTTATTATCCTATTACAAGTTGTAGTTTATACTAGTATAATCAGTACTATACTAAGAACTATGAATTGGATCAGAAAGGCAGGATACATACTTATGTCTAATCAAACGAGGCTTCAGGCTTTATCGGATTTCTTAAAAGCACGTCGTGCCGCCTTACATCCAAGCTCCGTAGGACTGCCCGAAGGCAGCCGCAGACGGACTCCGGGCTTAAGAAGAGAAGAGGTAGCACAACTGGCTGGTGTTAGCAGCACCTGGTATACCTGGCTTGAGCAAGGTCGTGATATCAAGGTGTCCTCATCTGTTCTGGATTGCGTTGCGGCAGCACTTCAGTTGACCAAGGATGAGCGTAAGTATCTGTTTGCGCTAGCGTTGGAGACTGGTCCGGGTATTGCACCTTTTCAGCAGGAGGAATTCTCCGTACTCAGTCCATCACTGCAAAAGATATTGCAGGAGCTTAAATATTGCCCAACGATCATATCTGATCGTCGCTGTGGAATTGTGGGCTGGAATGAAGCGGCGGCTCATGTATTTCTGAATTTTGCCCAGTTGCCGGTAGAGGAACGGAATATGATTCGCCTTTTGTTCGTGCGTAAGGAATTTCAACGGCTGGCGGTGAATTGGAAACAATTCGTCAGTGGGTATTTATCTATTTTTAGAGCGTATTACGGGCAATATGTGGAGGATGTTTGGTACGATGATTTTATTCGGGAAATGAAGGACAGTCATCCTGACTTCAACGAGCTGTGGGAACAAAGCCAGGTAAGCTCTGCTCCAGATGTGGTGCTCGAATTCAGACATGCCAAGGCGGGGAAGATGTTGTTTCATCTAACTTCGCTGCAAGTGCACGGCAGTGCGGATCTGCGCTGCAGTATCTATACCCCCAGTGGTGACTCGAATACAGAAGCCAAGCTGAAGCAGCTGATGGAGCAATATGCGATAGGCTGACAATGCAAGGCTTAATTATTTTTTGTTGATCCATTTCAGACCTTCCCGTTTGCTGAGAGGTTTTAGGTTCTCATTTTCGATGAAGTTCTTTACGGAGTTGGGGTTGATCTTCGAATACTCCCGGAGAGCCCAACCGATGGCTTTTTGGATAAAAAATTCTGAAGAGGCCGCCTGTGTGAGAATATAGCGATACAGCAATTCTTCGTTGGTATCCTGCTTATAATGCAGCTGATACAGAATGGCGGTCCGGTTAAGCCACATGTTATCGGAATGGAGCCACTTTTCTCCAAATTCCAATTGTAAAAGCGGTGATTTAAGCAGCAGGAAACCGGCAGCATTCGCGGCCAAAAGATCTACCGTATCCCACCAGGAACGGGTTGTAATAAAACGCTCAATGAGCGGGAGATCATCCGGGTTCAGTTGTTTTCTTATTTTGAGCAAAATATCCAAAGCCGAATACTGGTATTCTCTTTCCGGCAGATTCCAAAGTACAGAAACCCATTCTTTTTGCGGGGGATACTGCGCCAGAAATTCCTTAAGTAGTTCCTTGCGCAGTGGTGACTTGATTCCGAGAAAAGAAAATTGGTCACGCATATAAGCGGACATGGCTGCAGCCTCTTGCAGGTTCATTTTTGCATGCATTCGCTCTATCAGAACATTGATATTGTTATTCATTTAAATATTCCTCCTGCCAGTATACATCATCGAATCTTATTCTCTATTCTACCCATTAAAATATGTTTTTGACCATTCTTGATTGTCCAAGCAACATCCCTCTGATCTCATAGAATAGAGTATCCGGTGAGAAGGAGATGAAAGAAATGACTAAAGTTATTATTGATTACAATACAACTGTGGTAACACCCATTGCCAATGGAGTGGCTATTCTGATACCTGCTAGTCCAGCAGGCGTATCCATTGCAACTACTTCGGTGTTTATAGATCCAGCTAATCCAGCCTCTACAACCAACCGAGTGGAATTGAATGCAACGTTCGGTTATCGTTCTATTAGTGGGGCACCAGAAATAATTGTTCGTCTATGGCGCGCAGGTACGGAAATCTACTATGCACTGGCGGGAGACGCCTTTGATGGTGTGGATGAATACTCGCTCGTTTCCTTGCAAATGATTGAACATGCTCCACTTGGAACACAAAACTATCAATTAATTGTTGAAAACCGGAATCCAGCGTCTACGGCAAGGGTTATCGGTCCAATTACCTTCACTGCCATTGCGATTGGTGGTTAATCTATAGTGCACAGCACCAAAATACGGGTCGCCAAAGCTAGTTGGCGCTCGTATTTTTTTGTGTGAATTACAGATAAGACTATTAAGCTGGCTCTGTAAAACGAGCTAAAAAAAGGCTGTCCCGGCAGGCGCTACATAGCCATTGGGACAGCCTAATTTCAGAGAGGGATTTCTAATAGCGAGTAGAGGAGGGATACTCTGGTATTAGAATTAGAAATCGGAAGTTGCAACTTCGATAGTGCCAAACACGGCACCAGCACCGGATAACAGTGCAGCGTACAGAAGTGCGTTGGAAGCAACAGTAACGCTGTTTAATGCAGGGACGATATAAGTGACAATTGGAGCATTAACGCGGGCAAGAATAAGGGAGACAGGATTGAGAGAGTTGTTATTTACTGTAACTGCAGCATTAATTCCGCCTGCCAAATTCTCGTAGTAGGATTTACCAACATTGGGTGCTAAATTGAAGAATTGTTCGGGTAATAAGATAGCCATAGTAACGACCTCCTTTTCTTTTGATAGGATATTCTATGTTGTAATTCTATTATTGCGATCACGAATGACATAGGAAGTTAGCACATTTTAATAGAACTACTATACGGATGACCCTATCTTGGAGGATTTCCTACCATAAAGACGGTGAAGTATAAGGCCGAAAATCATCCCGAGAAAAGACATGATGGACATGGATAGATACAAGGTCTGCCCCCCAAAGGCTTTATAAAGGGCGCCGCCCGCATAAGAGGCAATAATACCGGATACTCCGAAGAATAGCAGGGCTAATACGGTTTGGCCGGTGGCGCGCCATTCCTCGGGGACAATGCTGTACAGGTATTGAATCGCTGCCGAGTAGAAGATCGGGAAGGTCAGCAATTGCAGGATTTGCAGATAAGCCAGCAGGTGAGGATCAGTTATCCAAGCCGAGAGGAAAAAGCGGAGGAAATAGAAAGCGCCGGCGAGTGTTATTATCATTAGCTCTTTGCCTTTACGCAGCCACCAGAAGCTTAGGGCAAATACAGCAATCTCACTGCTTGCTGCCAGAAAAAAGGATTGTCCGACCAGTTCAGGACTACCGCCAAGCTCACGGATATAGACGCCAAGAAAAGTATCGTTCATCCGCGCCGGAACGGAACTGATAAACACTAGCAGCAGGAAGAGTAGGGTCTCTTTATTACTTAAAAACAGTTTGAGGCTGCTCAGTGTAACGGGCTTCCCTGTAACAGGAGCATCCGGCATAAACCAGCTTACCAGAAAGCTTAGTAAGCCAATTCCGGCGAAGAGCAGGGCCAGACTATGCGCACCAAAATAGGACATGACATATCCAGTAACCAGTGCGATTACACCATATCCAAGCGCACCATAAGTGCGAATCGAGCCATAGCTGATCCCGGAAGCCTCGGCTATCCGAAAGTTCAAGCTTTCTGTGAGCGGATCAATTGGCATCAGGAAAAAGTAGAGCAGCATTGCGTATAAAATAAGCAGTACATAGCTGGTGGAGTCATATAACAAATAGCCGGTTATAGCGGAGCACAGCAGCAGGACTAAGAGCACTTTACGAATGGTTTTGGTTCTGTCGCTGATCATTCCCCATAAGGGCTGGGCAATAATCGTTACAAAGCCACCAGTACCCATAATGAAGCCAATCTGTGCCGGATTTAAGCCTTGGTCATCCAAGTAGACGGGCAGAAAGGGAATAAACATAGCCAGCAATGCAAAATACAAAAAGTTAAAGCCTCGCAGTAGAGTAGGTGCTTTCATAAGCGTGTTATACCTCACGTAGTTTCATAGGATTATTTGAGCCAATTCTGATATTGTATCATGGATAGGTCATCCCATCTGTTGATATTATGCTAAAATGGGATAAATCTTAGTAAATAGCAAGGAGATAAGAATGATGAAGCTGATATCCTGGAATGTAAATGGCTTAAGGGCCTGTGTAGTAAAAGGGTTTAATGATTATTTCAAGGAAAGCGATGCTGATATATTTTGTGTGCAGGAGACAAAGCTTCAGGAAGGCCAGATTAATCTGGAGCAGGCAGCCGATTATCATCAATATTGGAATTATGCGCTGAAAAAGGGTTATTCGGGAACTGCTGTGTTTACCAAAATCAAACCGCTCTCCGTAAGATATGGCATGGAAGAGGATGCCGAAGCGGAAGGTAGAATTATCACTTTGGAATTCGATAACTTCTATTTGGTGAATGTGTATACCCCTAATGCCAAACGTGATCTATCAAGGCTGGACTACAGAATGGATTGGGAGGATCGGTTCCGGAGTTATTTACTGGAGCTGGATAAGCTCAAACCAGTGATCGTATGCGGAGATCTGAACGTGGCGCATGCGGAAATCGACTTAAAACATCCGAAGCCTAACCGGGGGAACTCTGGATTTACTGATGAAGAAAGAGGTAAAATGACAACACTGTTGGATGCCGGATTCATCGATACCTTTAGACACTTTAACCCAGAGCTGGAGGGTGCCTACACCTGGTGGTCCTATATGCTAAAGGTCAGAGAACGGAACGTGGGTTGGCGAATTGATTATTTTCTAGCATCAACAAGGCTTGCAACTTCCTTGACGGACGCAACCATCGATAACAACATTATGGGGAGCGACCATTGTCCGATAGTGTTAACCTTAAGTATCTAATTCTATGCGTCTGTATAGTAAAGGCCGAAATCCTTGGGAAGAGGGTTTCGGCCTTTTTTGTTTGTTGCAAGGTTATATTAAATCATAATATTTTTATTTAATTCTTTTAGCAGCTCATTCTTAGTTTGACCTAATCGCTGTTCAGCACCATCAGGTTGCAAGGGTTCACTCCAGGCAAATCCATCACCTTCGTATCTTGGAATGAGATGTATATGGTAATGGGTAAGGTCGTTAAATTTTCCTCCATCTTGACAAACCCTTATACCGTCAGGTTTAAACAAACGCTTCAAGGCAATTGAAAGTTTTTTCGAAGCATCCATGATAGTATAAGAAGTCTTAGAATCTAATTCTTCGAGATCCCAATAGTGCTTCTTAGGGAGGATTAGAGTGTGTCCCTCATTAAATGGAGCGATATCGAGTACACACGTTATGAGTTCGTTCTCATAAATGATGTGTAAGTTTGGTTCAATACCATTGGCAATTCTACATCCTAGGCATTCCATCTACCCATATCACTCCATTCCATAACCCATTATCATTTCCGCTTTAGGCGGACCGAAGGCAACGTTGGCTCGCTGCGTAAGCACAATCGTATTCTCCTCGATCTTGATATCGACGATGAAGTGGAAAGGGGTCTCAATAAACTGGAGAGTCAGTTGGAGCATATCCGCAGCAGTCCAGGTAAAGCTGGACATAATGCGGTTCTCTGTACCGTCAAGCACACTGGCAAAGCTCTCAACCCAAGTGCCACGACCCGCATGTATGATATGCTCACCAAGTTTGTATTGCAAAGTTATAATGGCCTCATGCTCGCTGAAAGATATAGCGAAGGAGTTCCATTGCTGATCGTTATCATCTAGTCTGTAATGTTTCCCTTCCAAGATATCTTCTAGCGGTGAAGACTGCTGTTGTTGTGGGGGATCAATTGACAAAGCGCTTAATTGGGCAGATAGGTCTGAGACCCCTGTGTCGTCTGGTAGGGTTATCGGCTCCGGCAACATTGCAGGCAACAGATGCGCCCAGACGGCGTTCATTATCGCCCCCATATCGCCTGTACCACTTGTGATAGCTATAACGGCATCTTGCTCAGGTAAGACGATACAGAACTGTCCAAAGGCTCCATCGCCACGGTAAGCACCATGACGACATTGCCAGAACTGATAGCCATAACCTTGTGCCCAATCATTATCGCCGCCATCTCCGTTGGAGATTTGTTTGGAAGTGGCTTCTTCGATCCAAGCTTCGGACACGATCTGCTGGTTGTTCCAGCTGCCCTTTTGCAAGTATAGCTGGCCAAATTTGGCGATGTCCTCGGTGGTTATGCTCAGGCCGAATCCTCCAGTGTTAATTCCACGCGGACAGGATTCCCAAGTTGCATCGTGTATGCCCAGTGGAGTAAAGAGTCGTGGCTCCAAGTATTCTAGCAGCGTCTGTCCAGTGATCTTTTGAAGTATGGCTGACAGGATATAGGTGGCTCCGGTATTATAAAGAAAATGGGTACCCGGTTCTTTTTCCACAGGGACCCCGAAAAATGCTTTAACCCAATTTCCATCCTCACTTTGACGTAAGAAGTCTGTCGTATCTACGATATGGCCTGTGCCCATCATCAATAAATGCCGCACCTTCATTTGGGCTAAGTTAGTGGAAAGCTCTTCAGGAGCTTCATCAGGAAAGAAAGAAACCACGAAATCATCGAGAGAAAGGAGTTGTTCGGCAACAGCGAGACCGATCGCCGTAGAGGTGAAGCTTTTGCTAAGAGAAAATAGCATATGCGGAAGCTCGGCTTTATACGGTGCCCACCAGCCTTCAGCCACAACGTGACTATGCCGAAGGAGCATGAAGCTGTGCAGTCCCAAATGATTACTCTGCACCGTGTTTAGGAAATTGGATATTGCTGATGATGAAATACCTTGTTCTTCCGGTTGGCTTCTTGGTAACTGAAGATTGGCGCTTACAGTAGTCATAATCTCATCCCCTTAAGAAGAATCTCACATTATCCATTTTATAACAACTTATGCCTTGTACACTATGTAAATAATAATTTAAGTTAATGGAGGTGGAAAGCGTTGTTTCGTAGCCTGTTCGAATCCATAGGCGATCTTGATCAGAGTAGGTTCACTATAAGCAGTCCCTGAGAACGTAACCCCAAGCGGTCCGTTGGTGATGTAACCACCCGGTGCGATTACACCTGTGGTTGCATACCCAGCTGGCACGGTGATAAGCGGATAGCCCGCTTTTGCCGCGATGTCGCTTCCATGAAAGCCAGCAAACATAAGCGCATCTAATCTGTAGCTTTCCAGTGCGTAATCGATTCCTTGGCTGCGAGCTTGTTCCTGGTTTAGCTGAAGTTGCGCCAAATACTCTTGTTCGGAAATAGAATCGCTGGATTCTTCCAGCCATTCAAGCGTACCCTGGCCGTATTTCAGAGCTTGTTCACTCTGCTGGTTATTGTAATGTATCACTTCTCGTAAAGAATGGACTGGAACGGAAGTGTCTAGTTGCGATAAATAAGAATTGAGAACTTTTTTGAATTCATATTGCAATACAGTAGATGACCATTCCTGCTTCTCACAGGGAAGTTCGATAGGATCGATAATATGAGCCCCTTTTTCCTTCAGTACAGCTATAGCAGCTTCCATAATTTCGAGACCTGCTGGGTCGAGTTCATTATAATAGGCTCTGGGTATACCAATCCGGGCACCCCTTAAATAGTTGGCATCCAGAAAAACAGTATAATCCTGATGAGCGTGATCCTGGCTAGCAGCCGTAGCTGGATCCTTGCCATCGATTCCAGTCATAGCTCCCAGCAGTATCACCGCATCTGTAACTGTTCTGGCCATCGGTCCTGCCGTATCCTGAGAGGTAGTACTCGGAATAATTCCTGAGCGACTGAGCAGCCCAACTGTAGGTTTGATGCTGACGATACCGTTCTGGCTGGCCGGGCCGATGATTGAACCCGACGTTTCAGTACCTATAGCAGCGGCAATCAGATTGGCGGCTACAGAGGCGGCACTTCCAGAGCTTGAACCACCTACAAATAATTCGCCTGGTCCATAAGGATTCAGGACGAGTCCACCGCGCGAGCTATAACCAGCCCACATCGTAGGAGACATGAAGTTCGCCCACTCCGTCATATTTGCTTTTCCTAAAATAATAGCTCCAGCGGCACGCAATTTGGCAACAATAAAGGCATCCTCGGAGGCAAAAGAAGCTGCTAGCGTGATAGAACCTGCACTTGTATGCAGGCAGTCACCAGTATCTATATTATCCTTGAGCAGGAGAGGGATTCCGTGCAGGTTACTGCGGGGTCCACGTTCCTGTCGTTCTTTATCCAAAGCTCTGGCTATATCGATAGCCTCCGAATTTAGCTCCAACACGGAATTTATGGTCCGGTCGTACTTTTCAATACGCGCTAAATAAATCGAAACCAAACGTTCAGAGGTTAATAAACCATTCTGCATAGCCGTTTGCATACTGTTAATATCCGCTTCTATAATCCATTCCTGCCCATTCATATGAAGTTCTCCCTTACCCGTCAATTGGTTTAGCTGCTGTCCCGGCATCCGTATGTAGTTGCTGTTTCGGCCACGAAATGGCATGTGAGGTCCGGCTTAAGCGTTCGTAAAGCAGCTGATTATTTTTGGTGAATACTCGTGAAATCAGATGGATTAAGAATAAGGAATCGATAATCAGCACGAGGATTTGCAGGATCAGAGTGAATACCGCAGAGAGATTGTCAATTACATATGGCTCGAATAGAACTAAATGCAGCCCGAACAACACCCAATACAGCAAACCGTACCTAACGATAAGAGCCCCTAATGAGAGTCGTGGATTTCTGCCTGTAAGTTGAATGCGCACGATCCATTTGCCAAGCGTCCGTCCATTAGTCAGATAAGGAATCAGCATGAAATAAATCCCCGTTGCGATCCAGAAGGCACCCTTAATATGTAGGATAGAGAGCAGGAGAAATCCAGTTATCCACACACAGCTATCGAGTAGAAAAGCAATTCCTCTACGGGTATAAGTGATCCTTTTAGCAGACAGATCTACTTTTGAATCCAAGTTCTCGATACGTGGAAGTAAGCCGGATATCCATCCGGCAATTTGAAACCCGATGATCCCACCGAGGGTATTTATGATTAGATCATCGACATCAAATACGCGATAAGGATAATCAAAGTAACCGTAAATGCCAGTAATTTGCGTGATCTCGAAAAACAAGGAGATTCCAAAAGACAAGAGAATACACACTACCCAGCGTGTACGGAAGTAGTAGCTAAGAAACATCCCGAAAGGCATCATTAACACCATATTAAATACAATCTGGAGAAAGGTAGGTTCGCTTAATATAGAGAGGTAGGTTGCCGGTTGATCTACTGAGAAATTGGAGTCCTTCAGTATATCCTGAATGAAATATAACGGAATATGCTGGATCTCACCAAAAGAGGGTGGGGAATTGTGCCGGGAAGCGGGAAGCGGCAGCATGACCAGATAGAAAGCATTCATTAGATAGAGCAGCAGCAAATATAACATCAGAGCTCTAACTTTGTTGATATAACCATGCCTCCGGTATTGCACGATCAGAAACGGCAATGTGAAGAGCAGAGCTGCAAGCGGGAAAGTCAAAAATGCATAGGAAATGGGGAAAAGATACGAGTGAAACATTTTTCACACTCCGAAATATTTATTTTGTGGAAATTAGAGGGATACTCACTAACTTAAAAGCTTACGTAGTTGTATACCCAACTTCCATGTTCCTATAATCATACATTAGGTTGGCAGGCTGGGTATAGTTAACACCGGCTAATGAAGATATATTTTATGTTGAACTGTTTTAGCATACGTAGTCATTTAGATGAATAGTATAAACTCCTATAGGAGAAATCTTGTTTGTTCTCTAAAACAAACAAAACTTCTCCTAAGGAGTTTTTACTTTGATTAATTTCACTATTTTATTGCTGTGAATTGTGCTTAATAAGTTTATGCAGGTGCGAACACTTTTGCAGTAATAAGGACTGGACCCGTGATGGTAATATCCCCCTGGAGATCATCTGGGTTTGAGGCAAACACTTGAATTGCATGAAATCCTACTGATATATTCGTAAGAATTGTGTGGAACGTTGTGGTCATTTCAAGCGGTTCATCTTCGTCATTTGAAATGGACTCTTGCTCAGCACTACCAACAACTACTCCATCTAGAAGGACTTGAAGGAGTAGTTTTGGTTGATCTGGTGGTGTAGCAAAAACGTTTGTAACCTGCCAACCTACTGTAGTACTGAGTTCTACAAAGTTGGTTGCAGTTGGAATATTAATACCAAATTCTAAAATCAACGTTGGTGTTGCATTAATTGGGACAATAACTCCATTATCTAGATTTGTCTGGATGCTTCTAGCAAATTCAACTAAGCTATGTGCCATATTTTCACCTCCACTTACTTTATTAATCATCATATGGCTTATTTTATTTTATGTTTGTGGCATTATCCTATTAATTAAAAATCCTCATATCTACAAGGGAGGAAGAACATGAAAATTCTTTTTATTACTTCAGGTTTTAGAGCAGTTTATTACTTTTTTGAACAAAGTGTAGTAGAAGCATTTCAGAATGCAGGTCACTACTGTGAAACTTTTACATTAAATAATGGTTTAAATGCATTAAAGCTTATGGAACGATCTTTACAGCCGGATCTTATTTTAGCAATGGCCGGCTTGAAAATCTCCAAACCTATACTAGAATTCTTAAAGCAAACCAAAGTAAAGTCGGCTATTTGGATGACGGAAGATCCTTATTATATGGATTGGACCGTTCCACTTAGCGCTTATTTTGACTACATTTTTACCATCGATCAAGCTGCATTAGAACCATATAAAAGACTTGGGCATCCATATGTATATCATCTTCCGCTAGGAACAGATCCAGAGATATTTCATTCCATACTAGTCTCTGAAGAGTACACAAGTGATATCTGTTTAGTAGGAGTACCCTATAGTAATCGAATTGAGTTTATTGAATTCTTGTTAAAGAATACTGGCTATAAAATTCAAATCGTTGGGAGAGGTTGGGGCAAGCATAATAATGAATGGATCAGGAATTTGAATCGAGATTTAGATTTAGTGAATGCTTGGG